>ENA-ORTP01003463-ORTP01003463.1-human-gut-metagenome-genome-assembly--contig:-NODE-3463-length-10707-cov-3.420766_pt1 | contig 10707 bp, 10 predicted proteins | sample MGYA00241913_ERZ509190 | MGnify/ENA primary metagenome ERZ509190 (study PRJEB26280, sample SAMEA2338839) | human gut metagenome | biome: human gut; feature: human-associated habitat; material: faeces...
CTTTTGTCCTCTATAATAGTTATTGACAAATTTTTCCGTTATTCTCAAAAATGCTTCTTTTTATCGATCCTTTTTTTGAACTAAAACAAAAGGTTATTGTCTGCATTTTTAAAGACGAAAAATTTGTTAAAAAATAACAATTTAGATGACTTTTGATAAATTTTCTGATATAATATTTCCTGTGACAAAAAAAGGATCCTTTTTTTGCCGCGGGACTGTGCAGGTCGGTGAATAAAGGGCTTGTGTGCCACAAAAAAAGCTCCGGTTTCCCGGAGCGCGTCTTGTCTAAACTCTTTCATATTCCAGAAAGACGGGGCGTCTGCCTTCGCGCAGCGCTTTTTGCTGATATTTGGTTTTGACCCAGTCTGCGGGTTCGTGTTTCCAATCGCTGCCGCAAACGGCCGTCCAACGGAAGTTTTTGTTTTCGTGCATCTGTCTTAAGGTCCAGCGCTTGTATACCGGGTGGTCGGTAGCGATCAGCAGTTTGCCGCCGGGTTTTAAAATCCTTGCCAGCTGCTTTAAATTGTCCGGATTGACGAAACGCCGGCCGGCATGGCGTTTTTTCGGCCACGGATCGGGAAAAAGCAGGAATATCCCGTCAATTGAAGCGTCGGGCAAAAGCGGAAACAAAAGCCTGATGTCGTCGCCGTAAACGCGGATGTTGTCGCGCCTTTCCGGCAACAGGGAAATGTTTTCGGTGATTTCCGAACCTTCCTTAATGCCGGTGACAAGACTGAGCAGGTTGGCGACGCCGTTTTGGAAGACTTCCGCGCCGATGTAGCCGTTTTCCGGATGGAGAGCGGCGATGCCGGCCAGATGGACGCCGTCGCCGAAACCGATTTCCAGACAAATTTTTTCAGGGATGATGCCAAAGGCGAGCGGTTTTTGCGGATCAAGCGCCACCCGGGGCAGAAAATCTTCAAGCAGCGCGGTTTTGGCTTTGCGGATGCGGCGGCCTTTACGGCGGCCGAAAAAATGCGGTTTGTCGTCTAAAAACATGCGGTCAGTTCCTTGATTAAGTCGGTTTTTTCCCAGGAAAATTCTCCGTTCGTTCCCGGTTTGCGGCCAAAATGCCCGTAAGCTGCCGTCGGCGTATATATCGGCCGGCAAAGCTGCAGGCGGTCGATGATGCCCCGGGGGGTGAGGTCGACCAGTTCGGGAATTTTCTTCAACAGCGCCTGCTCGTCGATTTTGGCGGTGCCGCGGCAGTCAATGAACAAAGACAACGGATCCGCTCGGCCGATGGCGTAGGATATTTGCAACAGACATTCGTCGGCCAGCCCGGCGGCGACGATGTTTTTGGCCAGGTAACGCAGCATATAGGCGGCGGAACGGTCGACTTTGCTCGGGTCTTTGCCGGAAAAGGCGCCGCCGCCGTGCGGGGCATAGCCGCCGTAGGTGTCGGCAATGATTTTGCGTCCGGTCAGGCCGCAGTCGCCGTCGGGGCCGCCGATGACGAAACGTCCGGCCGGGTTGATCAGATATTCCGTCCGGGAGGTTAAAAGTTCGGCAGGCAGGCTTTGCCGGATAACGGGCATTATTTTTTCGCGGATTTCGCCGGTTGAGAGCCCCGCCCGGTGCTGGGCGGAAAGGACGACGGAACGGATGCCGACGACCTCGTTGCGATCGTTGTATTCGAGCGTAATCTGCGATTTGGCGTCGGGCTCCAACCCCGGAAGGGAAGCCTGCCGCAGATTCTCCAGCAGCCGGTTGGCCAGCCAGACGGCAAGCGGCATGTATTCGCTGTCAAAACCGTGTTCTTTTTCGGCATAGCCGAACATAATGCCCTGGTCGCCGGCGCCGCAGTCTTTGATGCCGGCGGCGATGTCGGCCGACTGGCAGTGCAGCAGGTCGGTGATTTGCACGTTTTTATAACTGAATCCGGGCTGATCATAACCGATCGTTTTTATCAGGGTGCGGACGGCATTTTCAATTTCTTCCGCCTGCGGACGGTTGTTGCCGAGCGTTTCTCCGGCGATGACGATCCGTCCGGTCGTCGCCATGGCTTCGATCGCCGTGTGAGCCGTCGGATCAGCGGCCAGAAACAGATCAAGCAGAGTATCCGAAATCTGGTCGCAGATTTTGTCCGGATGGCCGGCGGAAACCGCTTCGCTGGTGAAAAGGTAACTCATTGTCAGGTTGTTCCCGTGGTTGGAGGGTTGTCGTTTTCCGATATAATAAAAAGCCGGCGGGGAAAACGCCAGCTTTTTTTAAATGCATGTGCGTATTTTGTTATTCTTCGTCGCTGTCCTGACCACGGTCGCTGGTGGTTTTTGACATGGTGACGATCAGATCAAAGAGATATTTTGCCGCTTTGCGGTTGGGAATGCGGTAATAGGCTTTGACCAACTCCAGCGTTTCCTGTCGTTTCATCGGATCCATGTCGATTTCCTCATGACTTTCTTCAAAACAGAGGGCGCTTTCCGGCGCGCTGAAAACGCGGGGACTCTGCTGGGCGACTTCCCGGTCCATGTCTTCGTAGAAAAAGTTTATCGGTACGTCCAACACCTTGCTGATGTCCCACAGGCGGCTGGCGCCGACGCGGTTGTTGCCGCGTTCGTATTTCTGGACCTGCTGAAAAGTCAGCCCCAGCAGGGAAGCGAGCTTTTCCTGCGAATAGCCGAGCAGGGTTCTGCGCAGACGGATGCGGTTGCCGACGTGGACGTCGATCGGATTGGGTTGCCCGCTTGGGGTGCGGCCGCGGCTGGCCTTTTTGGATTTAGTCAAATTCATCTCATTCTCCACAAAATTACTTTTGTCATAATGCAATTTTTAGTGGTTAATGTCAATGTTTTTATATAATATTTTATATAGCAATTTGATTTACAAGAATTAAATATTATTTTTGCCGGACAGGGAGCGTTTTTCAGGCCGAACGTTTTGACAGTGCATAGGCGGTTATGACAGTAAGAAAACAAAGCAGCATAACCGTCAGATTATGATATTTTGAGTAGGGCGTTTCGACCGACGGCGACTGCGGCAGTGGGAAGTCCAGCGTTCCGGAAGCGTTCAACGGCAGCCTGCGGAGGACGACGCCGGTTTTGGAAATGAGGGCGCTGATGCCGGAGTTGGCCGCACGTACGACGGTCAGCCCTTCTTCCACCGCGCGCATGCGGGCGGCGACCAGATGCTGACGGGGGCCGGCGCTGTCGCCGTACCAGCCGTCGTTGGTCAGGTTGAGCAGCCATTGGGGACGTTGTGCGGGATCGGTAACCGCGGCCGGGAAGATGATTTCGTAACAAATGAGGATGCCAAACGGCGGAATTTGCGGCAGGACGACGGTGGAAGGACCGGTGCCGGGCATGAAGTCGGCGATGACGTTGGTTACCGGTTTTAAGCTTTCCGGCAGGTACTGCCGCAAAGGGACATATTCGCCGAAAGGCACCAGATGCGATTTGCCGTAGGCGGCGGCGACCCCTTTGCCGTCAAGCGCCTGCATGGCATTGAGCGGCCGCCATTTTTCTCCGTCGTAAACATAGTCGAGCGCGCCGGTGACAAGGTATCCGCCGGCCGGTACCGCCTGCAGAAGCTGTTCAAGATACTGCGGCTGCAAACTGAGGACAAAGGGGTTGGCCGTTTCTCCCCAGATGATCATGTCTGTTTGCGGGGCAAGGTCTTGAACGGACATTTGAATATAAGTCTGCAAATTTTGTTCCAGCATTTCCGGTTTCCACTTCATTTGCTGGGGAATGGCCGGCTGGACAATTCGGATGTTGACGTCGGAGAAGCTCCCGTCGGGGTATCGGTCGAGACGAAGGCTGCCGTATGCAAACAGCAGTGTCGGGATCAGTGCGGAAAAGAGAGCGGCGGAAACAAGGTTTTTCCTTCCGGGGCAAAATAACGGAATGCCCCAGACACCGGCGGCGATGACGGTGAAAAGCGAAAGCCCGTAAGTTCCGAACAGCGCGGCGGCCTGAATGGCGCTGTCGCTGAATGCCCAGACGGTACCCAGCAGATTCCAAGGGAAACCGGTAAAGATGAAACTGCGGATCCATTCGAAAAACGTCCAGGCTGCGGCAAAAGCCAGCAGTCTGGGCCAATTGCCTTTGAAAAAGCGGCAGAACAGGGCGGGAAAGGCGGCGAACAAACCGAAAAAGCCGCCGCTGCCGGCAAAACACAACGGGATCAGCCAGCCCAGACGGGGCAGATCCATCATCAGCGCGTTGTTGATCCAGAAAAGACCGCAGGCAAAATGGCCGAAACCGAACCAATAGCCGACGGCAAAGGCTTTTTTCGGCGACGGGCTTGCCAGCAGCAGAAACATCAGTCCGCCGAAGGCGGCTGCCAGCAGCGGCAACAGATAATAAGGCGGCAGCGCGGCAACCGACAGACAGCCGAGTGCCAGTGCCGAAGTTTTTGGAAAGTTTGCGAGCAGCCGCTTTGTTTTGTTGAGCCAACACATGAATCTGATTGCCGAAGTGGTTGATGCCGTATTTGTATAAAAATGTCTTCTCCGCTCCCGGAAGGCGGCGGCCGGCGGGAGGGAGAAGGCCGTTGTTATTCTTTTTCCCCGTAAGGATCGGCGATGTTGAATTCCGCCAGCAGCCGGGTTTCCAGCGCTTCCATTTCCTTTCGTTCCTCTTCTTCCGTGTGGTCGTAGCCGAGCAGGTGGAGGATGCCGTGAACGAGGATGTGAATGTAATGCTCCTTAAAGCCGATTTCCAGTTCCGCGCTTTGGGCGGCCATGGTTTCAAAGGCGATGATGATGTCGCCGAGTTCGACTTCCGTCATTTCCGGCAGGGCGTCGAAAAAGTCGTCGTCGTCAATGTTGGCAAAGGAAAGCACGTTGGTCGGCTTGTCAAGATTGCGGAATTGGCGGTTGAGGGCTTGTATTTCTTCGTCGCCGCCGAGTTCGACATTGAGGCCGACTTCTTTTTTGCCTTGCAGAAATTCCGGTTTCAGTCGGTTAATGACGGTTTGAAAAACGTTTTCCGAAACGGCTGCCGCGTCGGGCAGCTGGTCGTCCCAGTTTTTGTCGCCGATGTTGAGGTTAAGCGTCGTTTTCATCTTTTTTCTTTTCTTCCCGATGATATTTCTGTTCATATGCGCGGACGATCTTGGCGACCAGACCGTGGCGGACGACGTCGGCGGCGCTGAAGGTGACCGAACTGATGCCGCCGACCCCGCGGAGAGTGTCAAGCGCGTCGCGCAGGCCGGAAACGACCCCGCGCGGCAGGTCAACCTGGCTTAAGTCGCCGTTGACGACCATGCGCGAGTTTTCGCCCAGGCGGGTGAGAAACATTTTCATCTGCATGGGAGTGGTGTTCTGGGCTTCATCAAGGATGACGAAGGCGTTTGACAAGGTACGGCCGCGCATGAACGCAAGCGGCGCGATTTCGATTTCGCCGGCGGCCAGTTTCTTGTCGACCTGTTCGGCCGGCAGCATTTCATACAGGGCGTCGTACAGCGGACGCAGGTAGGGATCGACTTTGTCCTTCAGGTCGCCGGGCAGAAAGCCGAGGTTTTCGCCGGCCTCAACCGCCGGGCGGGAAAGAATGATCTTGTCGATCGAACCTTCCAGCATCATGGTGACGGCAAGCGCGACCGCCAGATAGGTTTTGCCGGTGCCGGCAGGGCCGAGGCCGAAAACCAGTTCGTTGTTCATCATTTCGACGATATATTCCGCCTGCGTGGCCGAACGGGGATAAATGTGGCGTTTTTTGGTCTTGAGCACGATGTCGTCGATGTTGACCTGCGGTTTGACGTTGGCTTCCGCGCCGCTGATGCGTACGGCGGCCAGCACTTCCTGTTCGCCGACGGCAATGCCGCGGCTGACTTTGGAATAAAGCGCGTCAACCGCGTTTTTGGCCTGCCGTACCGCTTCTTCGTCGCCGCTGATGCGTATCCGGTTGCCGAAAGCGGCAATTTCCGCTCCCAGCGCCTTTTCGATGATCTTCAGGTTGCCGTCCTGCGGGCCGACCAACTGCTGAACAAGCTGATTGTTAAAAAGTTCAAATTCGATTTCTGCCATGGTTGTACCTTAATTTTGTTGTTGTATGACTGTTCCGCTTAAAGAGTTGACGGTGGCGCCGGTTACGCGCACCGGCAGGATCCGGTTGAGGCTTTCGGTCGGCGCTTCCGCATGCAGATTCTGCATGTAGGGCGTGCGTCCGAACAGCTGTCCCTTCTTTTTGCCCTTGCTCTCAAACAATACCGGCATGATTTTACCGATACATTCTTTATTAAAGTTTAACTGCCGGGAAAATAATTTTTCCTGCAGAACATTTAAACGTTCCGCCTTTATCTTTTCCGGCACCTGACCGGGATAAACCGCGGCGGGCGTGCCGGCACGGCGGCTGTATTTGAAGGAATAGGCCTGAATGTAGCCGACCCGGTCGACCATGTCGAGGGTGGCGGCAAAGTCCTCGTCGGTTTCGCCCGGAAAGCCGACGATGAAGTCGGAAGAAAAACCGAGTTCGGGGTTGGCCTCTTTCAGCTTGCCGACGGTTTCGATATATTCGCCGGCGGTGTGGCGGCGGTTCATTGCCTTCAGTATTTTGTCGGAACCCGACTGCAGCGGCAGATGCAGGTAAGGCATCAGTTTTTTGATTTCACGATGGCAGGCGATGAGGTCATCGTTGACGTCGGCGGGGTAAGAGGTGGTGTAGCGCAGGCGTTCCAAGCCGTCGATCTCGGCCAGCCGGCGCAGCAGATAGGCCAGGTCGCGCTCTTTGCCGGCGGCGTCTTCGCCGTGATAGGAGTTGACGTTTTGGCCGAGCAGGTTGATTTCAAGCGTGCCGGTTTCTACCAGCCGGCGCGCTTCTTTCAACACGTCTTCCACCGGCCGCGAAGTTTCCACCCCGCGGGTATAGGGAACGATGCAGTAGGTGCAGAAGTTGTTGCAGCCTTCCTGGACGGCAAGATAGGAGCAGGCGCCTTCGGAACGGTTTTCCGGCAGATGGTCGAATTTGCTTTCGGCGGTAAACTCGGTGTCGATGATGCAGAGGTCCTTGTCGCGGGCGATTTTTTGCAAAATTTCGGGAATCCGGTAATAGGTGAGGGGGCCGGTGGCAAAATTGACGAACGGCGCCCGTCTGGCGATTTCTCCGTCTTCCGCCTGAACCACGCAGCCGACGACGCCGATGATGGTTTCCAGCCCGGCGGCCTTGCGTTCTTCTTTAATCAGATTAATGCGGCCGAGGTCGGAAAAAAGCTTTTCCGCCGCTTTTTCCCGGATGTGGCAGGGGTTGAAGATGATCAGGCCGGCCTCGGCGGGGGAAGCCGCCGGGGTGTGTCCCATGTTCTGCAAAATGCGGGCAATGCGCTGAGAATCGTAAACGTTCATCTGGCAGCCGAAGGTTTTGATGTAGTATTTCACTTTTGTCTTCTTGTTCCGTTAATTGTCTTTTGTCCGCATATTAGCCTTAAACGCGGCGTTTTTCAAATGTTTTTTGCCCGGTGTTTTTTCTGCAATTTTGTCATTTTTTGCCGGGCGGAAAAGGATTTTTGTTGCCATTGCGTTTTGTCTTTGTTATCATGCGGGTAAACACCACGTTTAATATTTTTTTAGGGAGAGTTCTTATGGATCAGCACTTGGAAGAAATGCTTAAAATGGATGAGGAAAGCCGGATTGCGTATCTCAAGGCCTTTACCAGACTGGCCTGTGCTGACGGTTCTTTTGACGAGAACGAAAAGCGTTTTATCAAAAACTTGGCCAAAACCTATCATGTTTCGGAAGACGGGACTGCGGAAATCTTTTCCTGTGCCGAGGACGATGCGATTATTGAAGATCTCAAGAAAATCAAGAGCCGCAGGGTGGCGCTTGAGCTGATCAAGGAACTGTGCATTCTGGCTCATGCCGACGACGTTTTAACCGACGAGGAAACCCTGTTTATCGGCCGGGTCGGGCAGGCGATGGGCGTCGAACTGGATAAAATCGAGCAAATCAGCAACTGGGTTATTGATAAAATTATTCTGGCGGAGGAGGCAAAGATTATTTTCGAGGAAGTCGGAAACTGATTTATCATTACGGAGGTTTTATCATGGACGAAGCCGAAAACAAACGAAAACTGCAGCAGGAGCGTCTGGAACGGCTGCGCTATGTGCAGATGAACCGTCAGGACAAGCTGGACAGTTCCAAAAACATCATTATGCGGGCGGTGCGGCAGGAATATCCCGACATTGACCGGCAGGAGGCCGAAAAGGTGACGCGCGAGCTGGTGCTGGCGCCGAAAAAGTCGAGCATCAAAATCGGCAACCGGGAGGTTCCGGTGGCTGACTTGCAGTTTCAGATCGCGTTGACGATCGAATCGCTCGGTTCGGAAACGTCTTCAGAACAGGAGTATTTCAGCTGGTTTACCGAATCCGCGGAAATCATGCAGCATATGAACGACGGTTTCGTGTCGGAAGACGATCTGGCGGAAAGAAACGAGTGGATTGAAGATTCCTATTCCCGCGAAGCGGAAATTCTGACCTGTCTCGGACTGTTTCAGAACTGTGCTTTTCCCGAAGCCAAAAAGCATTATACCAACCTTTACAACAAGCTGGTCAAGCTGCGCCAGATCAGGAGCAGCATTAAGGAAAGCACCGCCAACAAGGCGGACAAGCCGCAGGAAGTGGATATCAAAAAGAAGGAAAACGACTATAAGAAAGCCGTTGTTTACGTTGCCGCCATGCGTGAGTTTATGAAGCGCCAGCCGCGCTGGAACATGCCGAAGCGCACGTTGCAGAAGTTAAACGTCTATCACGGCGACGATGATGATCTGGACGACGACTACGATGACTTTTACGGCATGTACGAAGACGATGACCTGCGCCGCAACGACGAGCAGGAAATGCTTTATCAGAACGAAGCCGGTGATGCGCTTGAACTGGCTTTCCGTTTCGACGACATGCTGAAGGAAGAGATACTGTTTCACTGGGACGACGACCGTATGCAGGCTTATGAACGCAGCATGGCGGAAGAGTTTATCGAACGTGCGGAACCCGAACGGCCGGCAATGGAAACGGCGGAAGACGTGCGCGAACACATCGCCCGCTTAAGCGGGCGCCGGCCGCCGCTCAAAACGCGTTCGCTCGGTTATTCGATGGATCGTTCCCGGGCCTTTGACAGCGCTTATTACAGCACCTTGTCTTCGCGGTTGCAAAACGCTTAAAAATGCTGGACAAGCGGGCGGATTTTGTATAAGTTGAAGCTGAAAATGATTATGTTTTAATTATAAGGAGTTTTTTCATGGCTGCTTTATTTGAACCATTCGTGTGGATGCTGGGCATTGTGGTCAATATCTATTTTACCGTTGTTCTGGCGGAAGTGGTTCTCCATTGGCTGGTCCGTTTCGGCATTGTCGACGTCAAAAACGTTTATGTCGCCAAAATCAGCGAACTTTTGGCCAAAGCGACGGGACCGGTTTATAAAAAGATTTCGGAAAAGGTTCCGGCGGTTTCGGGGTTCGACTTCTCCCCGTTTATCCTGCTGCTGGTTTTGTTGTTTCTGGGACGTTTCATCTACCGGCTCGACCTGATGCTGATGTCGTAGAAAACGAGAAAAACGACCGATCGGGCGGCAGCTGCTGCCCGATTGTTTTTTTAAATTCGGAGCAGATATGTTTTTTGAGGAAACGGGCAAGGGGATAATTTTGCGGGTGCGGTTGTCGCCGAACGCCGCGGCGGCCGGAATAAAGGGAATTTTCCGCAATGAAAAAAACGAGGAATATCTGAAAATTTCGGTGGTCAGTTCGCCGGAAAAGGGGCGCGCCAACAAGGAACTGATTTCGTTTGCGGCCAAAAGGCTTAAAACGGCGAAATCGGAAATAGAGCTTGTCAGCGGCGAAATTTCACATTATAAGAAACTGTTGATTAAAAGCGGCGGCGAAGACGTCCGCCGGCGTTTGCAAGAATGGAGCAGGGAATATGACGGCAGAGATTATTGACGGCAAGGCGATTGCCGAAAGTTTGCGGAACCGGCTGGCGGAAAAAATCGCCGGCTGGCAGGTCAAGCCTTATCTGGCGGTTATTCTGGTCGGCAGCGATCCGGCCAGTATCATTTACGACCGCAACAAACAAAAGGCGGCGCAGGCGCTGGGCATGGCCTGCGACATTTACCATTTGCCGGAGGAAACCGCGGAAGCCGATCTGCTGGAACTGATCGGCCGTTTGAACAATGAACGAAAGGTCAACGGCATTCTGGTGCAGATGCCGCTGCCGAAACATATTAACGCCGCCAAAGTGATCGAGACCATTGCCCACGAGAAAGACGTGGACGGTTTCGGCCCGTATAACGCCGGGCTGCTGCACGAAAACGATCCGCGGGCAATGGTGGCCGCCACGCCGAAAGGCATTCTTTATCTGCTGGAGCATTCCGTCGGCGACTTAAGCGGAAAACATGCGGTGATTATCGGCCGTTCCAACATCGTCGGCCGGCCGCTGGCGTCGCTTTTGCTGAACCATCATTGCACGGTGACGATAGCTCACAGCAAAACCGTCAATCTGCCGGCGCTGACCCGGCAGGCGGACATTGTCGTTGCCGCCTGCGGCTGCCCGAAAATGGTGAAAGGCGACTGGATCAGAGAGGGGGCGGCGGTAATAGACGTCGGCATTAACCGGATTGACGGCAAATTGTGCGGGGACGTCGATTTTGACGAGGTCAGGGAAAAAGCGGCATTCATTACGCCGGTGCCGGGCGGGGTCGGTCCGATGACGATCGCAATGCTGCTGGACAACACCTGTCAGGCTTATCTAAACCAAAATTACAATCAGATCGGAAGAGCG
>ENA-ORTP01003465-ORTP01003465.1-human-gut-metagenome-genome-assembly--contig:-NODE-3465-length-10703-cov-2.362322_pt1 | contig 10703 bp, 8 predicted proteins | sample MGYA00241913_ERZ509190 | MGnify/ENA primary metagenome ERZ509190 (study PRJEB26280, sample SAMEA2338839) | human gut metagenome | biome: human gut; feature: human-associated habitat; material: faeces...
GCAGGCTGCGCCGCTTTCTCAGGAAACGGTTGCGGCATTGTACCAGACTCAGTTTACCAAGAACGAAGAGGTCGTGTGGGACAGCCGGGAACAGGCTGTAGCGGCGCGGAAGCGCGTGAGCTTCGGGGCATTCATTATAGAAGAAACCCCGTTGAGAAACGGTGACGCGTCCCTTGCGGACCGGATGGCGCAAGCGGTGCTTTCGGGTATCCGGGAACTCGGGATGTCGTGTTTGCCGTGGACGGAAGATCTGTATCAATGGCGGCTTCGCGTCGAGCTTCTGCGGGCCGTGGATAAAGGCGGGGACTGGCCCGACGTTTCGGAAGAAGCGCTCTTAACGGGGCTAGAAGACTGGCTTGTCCCCTTTTTGCAAGGCATATCCCGGCGTTCTCAGTTCTCGAAAATCGATCTGGCGTCGGCCCTTCATGCGTTGCTCCCGTGGCGCAAGCAGCGGGAGCTTGATGCGATGGCTCCCACTCATATGGAAGTCCCCACAGGATCCTTTATCCGTCTGCTCTACGAGGCCTCGGCGGAAGGGATAGTGCCGGTTCTTGCGGTCAAGCTCCAAGAGATGTTTGGTATGCAGGAATCCCCCGCGATAGCTGAAGGGAAGGTTCCGGTTCTTGTCCACCTCCTGTCCCCTGCGGGAAGGCCCTTGCAGATCACCCGCGATCTCAAAGGATTTTGGAAGAATGGGTATCCAGCCGTCAGAGCGGAAATGCGGGGACGGTATCCGAAGCACCCGTGGCCTGAAGATCCTTTTACGACCCTCCCCACACGGCTGACGAATCGGCGTCTTCAGAACAGATCGTAGAGGGGAAATCTTTCGGCTTGTCCCGCAGGGGGCTGCTTTTCGAAAAGGCCCCCTCCTTTTTCGTGCCCGGCAAGGCCGCGGGCAGTCCCCGAGACAGCTTACTTTACTTTTGCGGGTGTTGCGGTAGAATAACCGCTTTACGTCTATCTTTATTAACCGTTCCGATTTCGAGGTATTACATGCGCGCCGAACAGCATCTTGAGGCTTCTTTCAGGGCTGTACTGAAAAATATGAACCTTCCCTGGCCGGATAAGGCCGTCATCGAACCTTCCAAAGATCCCAAGCACGGCGATCTGGCTTCCAACTTGGCGTTGGTATCCGCCAAGGCCGCAGGGATGCCGCCGCGCGAGCTGGCCGCAAAAATGGCCGAAGCCCTGCGGAATGAGGATGCTTCCTTGGCCTCCGTTGAAGTGGCTGGCCCCGGCTTTCTGAACGTGACGTTCAGCCCCGAGTTCTGGCGTGAAACGATCCGGCGCATTGATGATGCCGCCGATCGCTTTGGGCAGGCCACTGTTGGGAAAGGCTGCAAGGTACAGGTGGAGTACGTTTCGGCAAACCCCACCGGCCCTCTCCATATCGGTCATGGCCGGGGCGCGGCGGTGGGCGATACCTTGGCGCGCATCCTCCGTTTTGCCGGTTATGACGTCACGACGGAATACTATATCAACGACGCTGGCCGCCAGATGCGGCTCCTTGGCCTTTCCATTTGGCTGCGTGCCAAGGAACTTGCCGGAATAGCTGTGGAATGGCCTGAAGATTACTATCGAGGGTCCTATATCATTGATATTGCGCGCGAGATGATGGACAAAGATCCAGGGCTGACCTCCCTTTCCGATGCGGAAGGGCAGGACAGGTGTTTTGCCTACGGTATGCAGACCATCCTCGACGGCATCAAGGAAGACTTGCGGGAATTCCGGGTTGAGCATCAGGTGTGGTTCTCCGAGCGTTCTCTTGTGGAGCGCGGAGCTGTTGAAGAAACCTTTGAGCGCTTGAAGAAGGCTGGCCTTTCCTTTGAAAAGGACGGAGCCCTGTGGTTCCGTACGACGGATTTTGGTGACGACAAGGATCGCGTCCTGCGCAAGTCCGATGGCTCGCTGACCTACTTCGCTTCGGACATCGCCTATCATGACGATAAGTATCGCCGTGGGTTTGATCGCGTGGTCGATGTCTGGGGCGCGGACCATCATGGGTATGTCCCCCGCATGAAAGCGGCGGTTCAGGCCGTGGGCCGGAAGGCGGAAGATCTTGACGTCGTGCTCATCCAGCTTGTGAACCTGCTGGAGAACGGCACGCAGGTGGCCATGTCCACGCGCGCCGGGCAGTTCGAAACCTTGGCCGATGTGGTCAAGGAAGTGGGCGTGGACGCCGCGAGATTCATGTTCCTGTCCCGCAAGAGCGACAGCCATCTTGATTTCGACCTCGCCCTGGTGAAACAGCGTTCCATGGACAACCCGGTTTATTATGTCCAGTACGCACATGCCCGTGTACGGTCCGTGTTGCGGAAGGCCGCCGAGGCGGGGCTGACGCTGCCTGAAAAGACGGATCTGGCGCTGCTGGCTCCCCTTTCCGAGGCGGAAGATCTGGCTCTCCTGCATTTCCTTGATCGGTTTGAAGATGTGGCCAAGGGCGCCGCACAAGCCTTGGCGCCGCATCACATCAGCTATTATTTGATGGAACTCGCTGGGATGCTGCACAGCTACTATGCCAAACATCCCGTCCTTCAGGCTGGCGATCCTGAGTTGGCCTTGGCTCGTCTCGCGTTGCTCCGTTCCGTGGGGCAGGGGGTAAAAAATGGTCTTGAACTTCTTGGCGTAAGTGCTCCTGAAAGCATGTAGGGGGATCGCCTCGCTCTCAGCCGGACCCTGTCCCGTGGGGTCCGGCCTTCCGGTTCCCTCACTTGAGACGCCATTCAGACAGCAGGATAGAACATGTCTCTGATGCCATTTTCCAGTCGCTCTTCGTCGCGCTCATCCGGGGGCGGCGATGCTGGTGGCGAAAAAAAGTTGTCTAACCGGAAATACACGATCAGTTTGAGTTTTTCCGGCCTCATTACGAGCGGGATCATTACGATCATCGCCATCGGGTGGATTTTTGCCTTCGGAGTCATCGTCGGCAGGGGGTATAATCCCGAAAAGAAAATGCCCGAGCTGGCGCGCTTGTTGCCGCCGCCTGAAGGGCAGGACGCTCCGAAAGAAGCGAAAGGGATCTTGAAGCCTGAGGAACTGACGTTCATGACGGATCTCAAGCAGACGCAGCCCGCGGCCAATGCGGCTCCCAACAAGCCCGAAGCGAAGGCGGCGCACCCAACCGCTCAGCCCGTGGCCGCTGCGACGCCCAAACCGGAAGCCGCTTCTGCGGATAAGGCCAAATACGACTTCGTCTTTCAGGCTGTGGCGTACAAGAGCAAAGACAGTGCCGACAAACTGCGCGAACGCATGGAAGGCGAAGGGTTGCGCACTCGTATGACCATTGAGAAGAACAACAAGGGGCGTCCCAAATGGTTCCGCGTGCAGGTCCTCGTCCGTGGAACGGATGCGGATGCCTCGGCCGCCAAGCAGGTCCTCGTCAAAATGGGATTGAAGGATGCAACACAGGTTTCGAAAAAGCCTGTTCGGGGGCGGTGAGCGAATGGATATCTTGTCTCGTTTTTTTGCTGTTCCGGGTGCTCTCTTCCTGCGTTGGATAGATGCCCTTGGGGATACGTTTTTATTCCTGCTGGAGGGATTGCGGCAGATATTCATAGCTCCTAAGCTGTTCATCAAGGTCCTTCAGCAGTTGTATGTGATCGGCACGAAATCGTTGTTCGTCATTTGCCTGATTGCGCTGTTTACGGGAATGGTCCTTGGCTTGCAGGGATATTATGTCTTGGTGAAGTTTGGCTCGGTGGGGTTTTTGGGGGCCGCTGTTTCGTTGACGCTCATCCGGGAGCTTGGTCCCGTCCTGACGGCCATCATGGTCACGGGGCGTGCGGGCTCGTCCATGGCCGCTGAAATCGGCGTCATGCGCATCACGGATCAGATCGATGCGCTGGAAGTCATGGATATCCCCGGCATGGGGTATCTGGTCGCGCCTCGTTTTGTCGCTTCGTTGATAGCTTTTCCGCTTTTGACGGCCATTTTTGATGTGGTCGGGATCATCGGGGGCTACCTGACCGGCGTACTGCTGTTGGGCGTTAATGAAGGCGCCTATTTCCACGGCATAGAGAGCAGTGTCCTGATGCCCGACGTCACGGAAGGGTTTATCAAGTCGTTTGTGTTCGCGCTGCTGATAGCGTTGATCTGCTGCTATCAAGGATATAATGCGCACAGGCGGCGTGACGGCATGGGGCCCGAAGCGGTCGCCAATGCAACGACCTCCGCGGTTGTGATTTCGTGCGTGTTCGTTCTCGTGGCCGACTATGTGGTCACTTCGGCCATGCTGCGCTAGGAGGTTCAGGTGAAGGATCAGCATTCTTCTTGGGATATACGCCTCGAACACCTCCGAGTAGGCTACGGGTCCCGCGTCGTCCTCGACGATATCAATGCGGTTTTGCCCGGAGGCAAGATCACGGTCATCCTGGGCGAGTCCGGATGCGGCAAGTCGACCTTGCTGCGGCACGTCATCGGGCTTTCGCGGCCCATGCAGGGGCATATCCTTTATGGGGGGCAAGATCTGTTCGCGCTCCCAGAACGCCAGTTCCGGCGGGTGCGGCGGCGCTTTGGCGTGCTGTTTCAGGATGGGGCCCTGCTCGGTTCGCTGACGCTCGCTGAGAATGTGGGGTTGCCGCTGCATGAGCATACCCGTTTGCCCAAAGCGACTATCCGTTCTACCGTCCTGCGTATTCTGGATCTGGTAGGGCTTGCCGAGTTTGCCGATTATTATCCTAATGAATTGTCCGGCGGGATGAAGAAGCGCGGCGGATTGGCCCGCGCCATTGTCACGGAGCCGCCGTTGCTTTTTTGCGACGAGCCGACCTCCGGGCTCGATCCGATCAACTCGGCCCAAATGGATCAGCTTCTGTTGGATATGCGCAAAGCATACCCTGAAATGACCCTGATTGTGGTCAGCCATGATCTGGCGAGCGTGGCCCGCATTGCGGAACACGTGCTGGTCTTGCGTGACGGGCGCGTCGTTTTTTCGGGTTCGTATGAGGCGCTGAAGGCTTCTACGGATGAATATCTTCGGCGCTTCATGGACAGGAAGGCTGAAGAAAAAGCCAGTCGTGTCGCAACCACCGCGACGGATCCGGACGTTCGGGCCGCGCTGGATGCGTGGCTCGAAGGGTAAACGTTCTCATCAAGGACAAGGAAGGAATCCCCATGTCGTTTTCCAAAGAAGCCGCTGTTGGTTTTTTTGTCATGCTCGGACTGGTCTGTGTCGCTTACCTGACGGTAAAGCTTGGGCGCATGGAAGTTTTTCATTCCGAGGGATACGTTTTGACGGCCTCGTTCAATTCCGTGTCCGGCCTGCGCCCCGGTGCGGAGGTCGAGATCGCCGGCGTCCGCGTCGGGCGGGTCAAGTCCATCCGGCTGGATGACAAACAGCCCCGTGCTGTTGTAGAATTGCAGCTAGGGGATAATGTGCATCTTACGGATGACGTGATCGCCTCGGTCAAAACCAGCGGGCTTATTGGCGATAAGTACATCAGCCTGGAGCCCGGCGGTTCTGGGGAACCGTTGAAGAACGGCGACGAAATTACGGACACCGAATCGGCGGTGGATATTGAAAGCCTCATCAGCAAGTATGTGTTTGGGAAGGTGTGATTATGATGCGTACAATCAGACATATGGTTTTGGCGTTGTGCAGTGTGTTTATCCTTTGCGGTACCGTCCATGCCGCGGAATCTCCGCTCGCGGTTTTGCAGACGCAGATCGATCAGATTTTGAATGTGCTGAAGGAACCCAATTATAAAGATCCGATTAAGCGGGTTCCTCTCCGTGCTCAAATCGAGAAATATGTTCATGAAATTTTTGATTTCAGTGAATTCTCCGCGCGCACGGTGGGCAGAAATTGGCCGAGTTTTTCCGATGCCCAGAAAGAACGGTTCGACAAGGCCTTTGCGAATCTCCTGCTCATAACCTACCTTGACAAAATTCAGGGATACAACGGGGAAAAGATCGAATATTCCGGTGAAGTCCTCTCGACAAAGGGTGATCGCGCCGAGATCCAGACCATCGTCACCCTGTCCGACGGCAAGCCCGTTCCGGTGGCGTACCGGATGATGTTGAAGAACGGAAAGTGGGTCGTGTATGACGTGCTGATCGAGAATGTCAGCCTGATCAAGAACTACCGTTCGCAGTTCCAGGATGTCTTGACGCGAGGGACTCCTGAACAGCTGATCGAAAGGGTTGAAGCCCGCGCCAGAGAGCTTCAGGCCCAATCCACCGTCAATTAACGGACTATTTCATGACTGCTGAGCAACGTTTTTTCCCAATCTGGAAGATGTGTCTGTGTGCCGCCGTTGTGTTGTCCCTGATGGGATGCGCGGCAAAGCATGGCGATAAGGCCGTTAACTCTCCTGATGTGCAGGCGGTTGAAACGTCGTCGGTTGGAGCGGCTAGCGTGGCGGATTCCGATTCTGCCTTCGAGGATTACGACGATGAAGAATCTGAGGCCATTGCCGACCCCTTGGAAGGGTGGAACCGGTTCTGGTTCGGCTTCAATGACGTCCTCCTGTTGAAGGTCGTTAAGCCCGTCTACACGGGGTATACCTATATTACCCCGTCGCCTGTGCGGACCGGGCTCAGCAATGCTTTTCACAATATCCAGATGCCTATCCGTTTTCTGAACTGCGTGTTGCAGGGACGTTTCGGGGAAGCCTGGATTGAAGTCGGGCGTTTCGTTGTGAACACGACTGCCGGTTTTGGCGGTGTTTTCGATGTCGCCAAGCAGAGTAAGCCGCTCATCCCCGTGGATAATCGAGATGCTGATTTTGGCCAGACGCTCGGCGTATGGGGATTTGGCGAGGGGATTTATCTTGTATGGCCTGTCGTCGGGCCGAGTACGGTACGTGACACGGTAGGCCTTGCCGGAGACTGGACGACGTCCGCATTCTTCTGGATTTCGGAACCCATCGGTCCCCTTGAGCTTGAACCCGCGTTGGCGGCAAGCCTTGGCCTCCGCTTCAACGATATGGGGACGGTAATCAGCACATACGAATCGCTGAAAAAGAGTGCTGTGGAACCTTATATCGCGGCACGGGATGCCTACGTCAAATACCGCCGTGCCGGAATCATGGGTAACCGATTCCAATGGTAATGTGTCATTGAACAGTAAAAAAGCCCTCCTAGGAGGGCTTTTTTACTGCGATGGGAAAACCTGCAAGGCTACGTGAACTTTTCAAGAAATTCAGCTTTCAAAAAGTAAGACATCAACAGGCGTTCCTGCCTCAAGGCCTTCTATCCGTGCGGAAATGCGCACCAGCCCTTCCGAATCCAGCAACGTCCGAAGGAGCCCCGACAGGCCGGGGACCGGGACGGCGCGCGGAAGGCCGTTCGCCTGATGTTCCAACCTCACGCGGATATAGTCTTCGCGTCCTTGTCGGGAAGCGATGTTGCGCGACAGTATGGCCTGGCGCGAAGGCCAGAATGTCTGATCGAAAGCGTGTCCGTATCGGAAATTCCCCTGCCCAAAAAACTGGGCCATGAGGGAATGCCCGGCAAGGTGGCGGAGAAAGGGAACCCCCAGAACGTGCATGACGACCTGCGCGGAGGCTACCTGTCCTGGAAGCCCCCAGACGAGTGTCTGGCCGCAGCGGGCCAATATCAACGGTTTGCCCGGACTGAGCGCAACGCCGTGGCAAAGGATTTCCGTGTCGCCCAAGGATTGCAGGGCTTCCAGGGTCAGATCCCGGACGCCTATGGAGCTTCCTCCGGACAGGAAGACGACATCCGCCGAAAGGCCGTTTTCTCCTGCCAGGGCCGCTTTGAGGGAAGCCGTCAGCGGTCCGAGCCGATCCGGCGCGATGCCGAATGTGGAGACATCGGCAACCGGACGGAGCATGGCTGAAAGGGCGAGTGTGTTGACGTCGCGGATCTGGCCGGGACGTGGGGTTTGCTCAGGGGATACAAGTTCGTCGCCCGTGGAAAGGATGGAAACCCTCGGACGCCTGATAACGGGAACCTCGGTGATGCCAAGAGCCGCTAAGAGCCCGATTTCCTGTGCGCGGAGTTTTGTTCCCCGCTCAAGGAGGGGGGTACCTTCTTGAGCATCATCCCCTTTTTGCATGACATATTCGCCTGGGGCGACGGAACGGCGCATTTCAATGACGCCAGCGCCGAACGGCTTGGTATGCTCGACCATAATGACGGCATCCGCTCCTTCGGGAAGGTAGCCACCCGTCACGATAGCAGCACACTGTCCGGATTGGAGCGTGAAGTTGGGCGGCCGGTCGATGGCGATTTCCCCGACGCAGTCAAGCCACACAGGATTAGCCTCCGAAGCCCCGAAGAGATCGGAAGCTTGCACGGCATAGCCATCCATTCCCGAGCGGTTGGCTGGCGGCAAGGTTTCCGTGGCCATAATCGTTTCAGCCAGTATGGGGCCGCCGGAAAGCTTGTCCAGCCGTTTGCTTTCTTGAGGAAGGGGAGAAACGTCGAGTAGCCGGGAAATGACTTCCTCGACAGGAAGGACGTGGAGAAAATCCTTTTGCATCCGTGTAGCTCCAGAACAAGGTGAGAGGGGAGGCTCGAAAAAACGGTCCTTTGGTGAGTGGCTTTTTTCGTTTTATCCCATGCAAGGGAAGACGACAATACTGACCCCGCAAACAGTTATGACCGAAAAGGGGAGGGCACGGTGGATTCGGACAACTGAGAGGGGAAAAACCGCAGCCGGCAGGTAAGGTGAGCTCCAACGATGATTCCTCTTGCCTGCGGGGGAAGAGACGCTTATTTAACACCTATGAATACAACCGAAACTCCACTTTTCAAGCTGCGGACCGAATACGTCCCCACAGGCGATCAGCCTGCGGCCATCGAGCAGCTCGCTTCCAACATCGAAACGGGCGTCAAGGATCAGGTCCTGCTTGGTGTTACCGGATCGGGGAAGACCTTCACCGTGGCCAACGTCATCGCTCAGGTCAACCGGCCCGCGCTGGTGCTTGCCCCGAACAAGACCTTGGCAGCACAGCTTTACAATGAATTCCGTGCGTTGTTTCCGGAAAACGCCGTTGAATATTTCGTCAGCTACTACGACTATTATCAGCCGGAAGCCTATGTTCCCGCGTCCGATACGTATATTGAGAAGGACTCGGCCATCAACGACGACATCGACAAGCTCAGGCACGCGGCTACCCATGCCCTGCTGACGCGCCGGGATGTTATCATTGTCGCGTCCGTGTCCTGTATCTACGGCCTTGGCTCTCCGGAATACTATGCCCGTTTGATCATTCCGGTTGAGGTCGGCCAGCGTGTCAGCATGGACGCAATCATCACCAAGCTTGTGGATGTTCAGTACCAACGCAATGATATGGATTTTCACCGGGGAACGTTCCGGGTTCGGGGCGACGTGCTGGAAGTGATTCCGGCGTATGAGCACGAACGCGCCTTGCGTCTGGAATTTTTCGGAGACGAGATTGAAGCCGTCCGGGAGATCGACCCGCTGACAGGTGAAATCTTGGGGAATATCGGGAAAACCGTCATCTACCCGGCAAGCCATTACGTATCGGACAGGGATAACCTGGAGCGGGCCATGTCCGACGTCCGGGACGAGCTTGGGGAGCGGCTGCGCTTGTTCCAGTCCCAGAACAAGCTGGTTGAGGCGCAGCGCCTGGAACAGCGCACGCAGCTTGATTTGGAAATGATGCAGGAATTGGGCTACTGCACCGGCATCGAGAACTATTCCCGGCATCTGGATGGCCGCAAGGAGGGAGATCCCCCTGCCACCTTGCTCGACTATTTTCCGGATGACTTTGTGCTGTTCGCCGACGAGTCCCATATCAGTATTCCGCAGGTCGGCGGCATGTTCAAGGGAGACCGTTCCCGGAAAACGACGCTGGTGGATTTCGGCTTCCGGCTGCCGTCCGCTTTGGATAACAGGCCGTTGGAATTTCATGAATTTTTGGAACGCCTGAACCAGGTAGTCTATGTTTCGGCAACGCCGGGCAAATGGGAACTGGAGCGTTCGCAGGGGATCGTGGCGGAACAGATCATCCGCCCGACAGGCTTGCTTGACCCCGAAGTCGAGGTCCGCCCCGTAAAGGGGCAGATCGACGATCTGCTTGGGGAATGCCGGGCCCGTGTGGAAAAGCATGAGCGCGTGCTGGTCACGACGCTGACCAAGCGCATGGCCGAGGACTTGACCGAATATCTGAATTCGATGGGCGTCGCGGCCCGCTATCTGCATTCGGACATCGACACGATGGAACGCATGGCCATCATCAAAGCCCTGCGGACGGGTGAGTTCGATGTGCTGGTGGGCATCAATCTGCTGCGCGAAGGCTTGGATATTCCCGAAGTTTCCCTTGTCACTATCCTGGATGCGGATAAGGAAGGTTTTTTGCGGTCCACCGGATCGCTTATCCAGACGTTCGGACGGGCGGCACGTAATGCCGGCGGAAAGGTTTTGCTGTATGCGGACACGGTGACGGCGTCCATGAGTGCGGCTATGGGCGAAACGGCCCGTCGGCGCGCGAAGCAGCAGGACTGGAACGAAACGCACGGCATTACGCCGACGACCATCAGTAAGCCGCTTGCCACGCCTTTTGACTCCCTGTACACCTCCTCAGGCGAAGGAAGGGGAAAGCGGGGGCGGGGGAAACAGGCCAAACAACCTGCGGAAGCCTCTGCATCCGTGGACATCACGGCCCAGAATGTGGCCCGGTATTTGAAGCAGTTTGAGCGCGAGATGCGCGATGCCGCCCGGGATCTGGAATTCGAGAAGGCGGCTGCCTTGCGGGATCGCATCAAGCAGC
>ENA-ORTP01003467-ORTP01003467.1-human-gut-metagenome-genome-assembly--contig:-NODE-3467-length-10696-cov-5.091251_pt1 | contig 10696 bp, 7 predicted proteins | sample MGYA00241913_ERZ509190 | MGnify/ENA primary metagenome ERZ509190 (study PRJEB26280, sample SAMEA2338839) | human gut metagenome | biome: human gut; feature: human-associated habitat; material: faeces...
AAAACGATCATCTTTCCGTCCGTATAGGACGATGGAATATCCCCGGTGAACCCATTGTCATTCTTGTTGATTTCCAACCTTTTTTTGAAAAGAAGAACGATATATACACAGAAATGTGGAATCGTTTTCAAGTAGACTCGTTGCACGCTTATGGCGATTATGACGAGGCTTCTATGTTTTCGTACGCTGCTGGAAGAGTAGTAGAAAGTTTCTACCGCTACAACCTGACAGAAACGGATAAGGTGGTATATCAGGCACATGAATGGATGACCGGAATGGGAGCACTTTATGTACAGGAAGCTGTCCCCGAAGTTGCTACTATTTTTACAACCCACGCTACTTCCATCGGACGTTCGATAGCCGGCAATCATAAGCCGCTGTATGACTATCTGTTTGCGTATAATGGCGATCAGATGGCACAGGAATTGAATATGCAGTCGAAGCATTCCATCGAGAAGCAGACGGCGCATCATGTAGACTGTTTTACGACAGTAAGTGAAATCACCAATAACGAGTGCAAGGAATTGCTCGACAAACCGGCAGATGTAGTACTGATGAACGGTTTCGAAGACGATTTCGTACCCAAAGGCAATACATTTACCGGAAAACGTAAGCGTGCGCGCTCATTAATGTTGAACGTAGCCAATAAATTGTTGGGAACAAATCTGGATGATGATACGTTAATCATCGGTACCAGTGGTCGTTATGAATTCAAGAACAAGGGGATCGATGTCTTTCTGGAGTCATTGAACCGCCTGAACAGAGATAAAAACCTGCATAAGAATGTATTGGCATTCATCAATGTACCCGGTTGGGTGGGAGATCCCCGTGAGGACTTGCAGGCGCGATTGAAAAGCAAAGAAAAGTTCGACACACCGCTTGAAGTTCCTTTCATCACTCACTGGCTGCACAATATGACGCATGACCAGGTATTGGATATGCTGAAGTATTTAGGAATGGGCAATCGTCCCGAAGATAAAGTAAAGGTGATTTTCGTACCTTGCTATCTGGACGGTCGTGATGGTATTATGAACAAAGAGTATTATGATATATTGCTGGGACAGGATTTGAGCGTTTATGCTTCCTATTACGAACCTTGGGGATATACTCCTTTGGAAAGTGTAGCGTTCCGTGTACCTACAATTACTACTGATCTGGCAGGCTTTGGCCTTTGGGTGAACAGTCTGAAGAATCAGCATGGCATCAATGATGGAGTAGAAGTGCTGCATCGTTCGGACTATAATGATTCGGAAGTGGCGGATGGTATCAAGGATACGATTACGCTCTTTGCGGATAAATCGGAAAAAGAAGTGAAGGAAATCCGCAAACGTGCGGCAGATGTTGCAGAGCAGGCACTGTGGAAGCACTTCATTCAATATTATTATGAGGCTTATGATATTGCTTTACGCAATGCAATGAAACGTCAGCTGAATTAAATTATTTATCAAACAAGTAAATGATAACATTATGAAAGTTAAAGTTAGTAATGTGAACACTCCGAACTGGAAAGAGGTGACTGTAAAGTCACGTGTTCCGGCGGAATTGGAAAAGTTGTCTGAAATAGCACGCAACATTTGGTGGGCCTGGAACTATGAAGCAACCGAATTATTCAGAGATTTGGATCCGGCTTTGTGGAAAGAAGTGGGTCAGAACCCTGTGCTGCTTCTGGAACGTATGAGTTATGAGAAGCTGGAAGCTTTATCAAAAGATAAAGTTATCTTGAAGCGCATGAATGATGTTTATACTAAGTTCAGAGACTATATGGATGTGAAACCGGACGCTACTCGTCCCTCTGTGGCTTATTTCAGCATGGAGTATGGTTTAACGAATGTTCTTAAAATATATTCCGGAGGTTTGGGTGTACTTGCCGGCGACTATCTGAAAGAAGCTTCTGACAGTAACGTGGACCTTTGCGCAGTAGGGTTCCTTTATCGTTATGGCTACTTTACCCAGTCATTGTCTATGGACGGACAGCAGATTGCCAACTACGAAGCGCAAAACTTCGGCCAATTGCCTATCGACCGTGTGCTCGATGCAGACGGCAAACAGATGGTAGTGGACGTTCCTTATATGAACTACTTCGTACATGCTAATGTATGGCGTGTGAATGTAGGCCGTATTTCTCTGTATCTGCTGGATACGGATAATGAAATGAATAGCGAGTTCGACCGTCCTATTACTCACCAACTGTACGGTGGTGATTGGGAAAACCGTCTGAAACAGGAAATCCTGTTGGGTATCGGTGGTATCTTGACTCTGAAAGCATTAGGTATCAAGAAAGATATTTATCATTGTAATGAAGGACATGCTGCACTGATCAATGTCCAGCGTATCTGTGACTATGTGGCTACCGGTCTTACTTTCGATCAGGCCATCGAGCTTGTTCGCGCTTCTTCTCTTTATACGGTTCATACTCCGGTTCCTGCCGGACACGACTATTTCGACGAAGGCCTTTTCGGCAAGTATATGGGAGGATATCCTGCTATGATGGGTATTAGTTGGGACGATCTGATGGATCTCGGACGTAATAACCCGGGTGATAAGGGCGAACGTTTCTGCATGTCTGTGTTTGCCTGCAATACTTCTCAGGAAGTAAATGGTGTGAGTTGGTTGCATGGAAAGGTTTCTCAGGAAATGTTCTCTTCTATCTGGAAAGGCTATTTCCCGGAAGAGAGTCATGTGGGTTATGTTACCAATGGTGTCCACTTCCCTACATGGAGTGCTACGGAATGGAAGCAGTTGTATGCGAAGTATTTCAATGAGAATTTCTTGTATGATCAGTCTAATCCGAAGATTTGGGAGGCTATCTATAATGTGGCTGATGAAGAAATCTGGAAGACCCGTATGACCATGAAGAACAAGCTGGTAGACTACATACGCAAGCAGTTCCGTGAAACATGGTTGAAGAATCAGGGTGATCCTTCACGTATTGTGTCTCTGATGGATAAGATCAATCCGAATGCGTTGCTGATTGGTTTCGGCCGTCGTTTTGCTACATACAAACGTGCTCATTTGTTGTTCACCGATTTGGAGCGTCTGGCTAAGATCGTTAATAATCCCGATTATCCGGTACAATTCCTTTTCACTGGAAAAGCTCACCCGCATGATGGTGCTGGACAAGGCTTGATAAAGAGAATCATCGAGATCTCCCGTCGTCCGGAATTCTTGGGTAAGATTATTTTCCTTGAAAACTATGATATGCAGTTGGCACGTCGTCTGGTATCCGGTGTTGATATCTGGCTGAATACACCGACTCGCCCGCTCGAAGCATCCGGTACATCGGGTGAGAAGGCATTGATGAACGGTGTGCTTAACTTCTCCGTACTTGACGGGTGGTGGCTGGAAGGCTATCGTGAAGGTGCAGGATGGGCGTTGACAGAAAAGCGAACTTACCAGAATCAAGATCATCAGGATCAGCTGGATGCTGCTACTATCTACAGCATTCTTGAGACGGAAATTCTACCGTTGTTCTATGCACGCAACAAGAAAGGATTCTCTGAAGGCTGGGTGAAGACAATCAAGAATTCTATTGCGCAGATTGCACCTCATTATACGATGAAGCGTCAGCTCGATGATTATTACAGCAAGTTCTACACGAAAGAAGCCAAACGTTTCCAGATGTTGTCTGCCAATGACAATGCCAAGGCAAAAGAGATTGCAGCATGGAAGGAAGAAGTGGTTGAGAAATGGGATTCAATTGAGGTTGTATCTTGTGAGAAGACAGAAGAACTTGTAAAAGGCAGCATTGAAAGCGGAAAAGAATATACGATTACTTATGTTATCGATGAGAAGGGCTTGAACGATGCAGTAGGACTTGAATTGGTGACTACTTATACAACGGCTGACGGTAAACAACATGTTTATTCTGTAGAACCGTTCAGTGTCATCAAGAAAGAGGGGAATTTGTATACATTCCAGGCTAAACACAGCTTGTCTAATGCAGGAAGTTTCAAGGTATCTTACCGTATGTTCCCGAAAAATCCGGATCTGCCTCACCGTCAGGATTTCTGTTATGTACGTTGGTTTGTGTAATCAATCGGTATACCGATAAAGCATCATAAAAACAGCCCTTGCAGTTTGATTTGCAAGGGCTGATTTTTTTTGTGATATTCTCTTGAGAATCGACTTTTATTTCTTCAGTGCTTCGGCAATCTTTGTTTGCAGTTCTTCTCCGTGTAAACCACGGGCAATGATTGTTCCTTCACCGTCAATCAACATGGTATGAGGAATACTGTTTACGGCATACAACTGTGCGCCTTCACTGTTCCAGTATTTCAAATCGGACATCTGCGGCCATGTCATTTTCAGTGTTTTAATAGCTTCTTTCCAAGAGTCGGCATTCTGATCGAGTGATACGCCTACGATTTCGAAGTTCTTACCTTTGTATTTTGCATAAGCTTCTACTAAGTTCGGCATTTCACGACGACAAGGACCGCACCAGCTTGCCCAGAAGTCTACAAGAACTACTTTCCCTTTTCCTGCATAGTCCGACAACTTAACAGATTTTCCGTCAGGAGTCTGCATTTCGAAATCGATGAATTTCTGTCCGACGGCTGTTTTCTTTTGCTTTTCAACCATCTCTTTGATTTTTACGATGGCAGCATCGTTTTGGAATTGAGCCGGAATCTGTTGCAATAAAGCATCATTTTCTGCTGTTTCCATGCTGTAATAGTTCATCTTGAACAAGTGGATACCTACCGGATTGGTGATGTTTTTTTCGATTCCCTCTTTATAAACTTCTCCCAATTCATTCTGAAGACCTTCGAGTGCTTTCATGTTTTCAGCCCTCTGTTCTTCGGTCATGTCGGCATTTCCCATGGATTCGTAGATGGGTTGTGCTTTCTGATTGAGCGCGTTGATCTTGTTGCGTATTTCCTGGTAGGCGTCGTTGTTGGCTGTACCGGTTGCCGAATCATTGTTTTTAGTCAGAGCGATATTGATTTTTCCGTTTTCAAGGAAGAAGTCCATAAGCATTGCTTCATTTCCTGTGCCGGATGTTACATAGCGGTTTACGGCAGAGTCCTGCACGCCTTCGAATGTAAATGTACCGTTCTTTATAATGGCAGTATCCAGTTTGCTGAGTTGTCTGCCTACTACTTCCTGTAAAAATACAGTGTCACCGTCGGCTGCTCCCTCTACTGTACCGGTAATGACATAGCCTGGTTTGTTTCCGCCGCAAGCCACCATACCTAAAGCGGCGGCAGCAACGAACAAATAAGTTAACTTTTTCATGCTTTTGTAAAATTAGTGAATAAATATTTATGCAAAGATAGATTATTTTTCAATCTTTCGGAGGAAAACTCTGTTATATTAGATTAACACGTAGGAGGAAATCGTAGAAATGTGTACCTTTGCACCCCAAATTAGTATGAATATGCAAGAAAACAATTACATTATCGAAGTAAACAGTGTATCGAAGTTTTTCGGTGATAAGACTGCTTTGGATAATGTGACCTTAAATGTAAAGAAGGGAGAATTCGTGACGATTCTCGGTCCTTCGGGTTGTGGTAAGACCACGTTGTTACGCCTTATTGCCGGCTTTCAGACGGCTTCGGAAGGTGAAATCAGAATATCGGGAAAGGAAATAACACAAACACCGCCCCATAAGCGTCCGGTGAACACGGTTTTTCAGAAATACGCTCTTTTTCCGCATCTGAATGTGTATGATAATATCGCTTTCGGTTTGAAGCTGAAAAAGACACCGAAGCCGGTCATTGAAAAGAAAGTGAAGGCTGCCTTGAAGATGGTAGGCATGACGGATTATGAATACCGTGATGTCGATTCCCTTTCCGGCGGACAACAGCAACGGGTAGCCATTGCCCGTGCCATTGTCAATGAGCCTGAAGTTTTGCTGCTCGACGAACCGTTGGCTGCGCTCGATCTCAAAATGCGTAAAGATATGCAGATGGAGCTGAAGGAGATGCACAAGAGTTTGGGTATTACATTTGTATATGTGACTCACGATCAGGAAGAGGCTTTGACGCTGAGCGATACCATTGTGGTGATGAGCGAGGGACGGATTCAGCAGATAGGCACGCCGATCGATATATACAATGAGCCTATCAATTCGTTTGTTGCCGATTTTATCGGTGAGAGTAATATACTGAACGGTACCATGATCAAAGACAAGCTGGTACGTTTTTGCGGTACGGAGTTCGAATGTGTGGACGAAGGTTTTGGTGAAAACATGCCGGTAGATGTGGTGATTCGTCCCGAAGACCTGTATATTTTTCCTGTATCCGATATGGCACAACTGACAGGAGTAGTGCAATCTTCTGTATTCAAAGGGGTGCACTATGAAATGACGGTGCTTTGTAGTGGTTACGAGTTTTTGGTGCAGGATTATCACCACTTTGAGGTGGGAGCCGAGGTAGGATTGCTTGTGAAACCCTTTGATATTCATATAATGAAGAAAGAGCGCGTGTGCAATACTTTCGAAGGCAAACTGACGGATGAGACTCATGTGGAGTTTTTGGGATGTAACTTCGAATGTGCACCTGTGACGGATATCGCGGCCGGTGCCGAAGTTCGGGTAGAGGTAGGCTTCGATAAGATTATCCTTCAGGATAACGAAGAAGACGGTACACTGACCGGTGAAGTGAAATTCATCCTTTATAAAGGTGACCATTATCATCTGACTGTATGGTCGGATTGGGACGAGAATGTGTTTGTGGATACGAATGATGTTTGGGACGATGGCGACCGCGTAGGTATTACTATTCCTCCCGATGCGATCCGGGTAATTAAAAAATAAAAATGAATTTCAGAGGTGAATAAGTTATCAGTCTTTTTTTCATCACGTAAGAGTTGGACTCTTCCTTACATTATCTTTTCGGCGATATTTGTCGTCATTCCGTTGCTTCTTATTGTGGTTTATGCATTTACAGATGACAACGGGCATCTTACTTTGGAGAACTTTGAGAAGTTCTTTACTCATCACGAAGCAATCAATACCTTTGTATATTCTATCGGAATAGCGATTATTACGACGCTTGTATGTATCCTGTTAGGATATCCCGCTGCGTGGATATTGAGCAATGTGAAACTGAACCGTTCTAAGACATTGGTAGTGCTGTTTATCCTGCCCATGTGGGTCAATATTCTGGTACGTACGTTAGCCACCGTTGCCCTTTTCGATTTTTTCCGAATGCCGTTGGGAGAAGGGGCGTTGATATTCGGTATGGTATACAACTTTATTCCTTTTATGATCTATCCCATCTATAATACACTGCAGAAGATGGATCACAGTTATATAGAGGCAGCACAAGATTTGGGGGCCAATCCGGTACAGGTGTTCTTGAAAGCGGTATTGCCCTTGTCGATGCCGGGAGTGATGAGTGGTATCATGATGGTGTTTATGCCTACCATCTCTACTTTTGCCATTGCCGAGTTGCTGACCATGAACAATATCAAGCTTTTCGGTACCACCATTCAGGAGAATATCAATAATAGCATGTGGAATTACGGTGCGGCCTTATCGCTCATCATGTTGTTGCTGATTGCGGCCACTTCACTGTTCAGTACCGACGATAAGGATCATTCTAACGAAGGAGGAGGATTATGGTAAAGAGGATTTTTGCCCAGGCCTATTTGTGGATATTGCTGTTGTTGCTCTATTCGCCCATCGTGATTATTGTGATTTATTCGTTTACCGAAGCCAAAGTATTGGGAAACTGGACAGGTTTCTCAACTAAACTCTACTCTTCGTTGTTTACCACAGGAACGCATCATTCGTTGGTGAATGCATTGATAAATACGGTGACTGTCGCTCTGATTGCTGCCACTGCATCTACTTTGTTGGGAAGCATTACTGCTATCGGCATTTTTAACTTGAAGAGCCGTGCCCGTAAGACCATTGGTTTCGTAAACAGCATTCCCATTTTGAATGGTGATATCATTACCGGTATTTCATTGTTTCTGCTGTTTGTTTCTTTGGGTATCTCTCAAGGATACACTACGGTGGTGTTGGCACACATCACATTTTGTACGCCTTACGTGGTGCTCAGTGTGCTTCCGCGTCTTAAGCAGATGAATCCGAATTTATATGAGGCAGCGCTCGATTTAGGGGCTACTCCCATGCAGGCTTTGCGCAAGGTGATTTTTCCGGAAATCCGTCCGGGGATGATCAGTGGCTTCATGCTGGCGCTGACACTTTCCATCGATGATTTTGCAGTAACAGTATTTACCATCGGCAATGAGGGGCTGGAAACTCTTTCCACCTATATTTATGCCGATGCCCGAAAGGGCGGATTGACACCGGAGTTGCGCCCTCTTTCCACTATCATTTTTGTAGTGGTGTTGGCTTTACTCATTGTCATCAATCATCGTTCAAGCAAAAAATAATGTAATAATGTGCCAATATGCCAATGTGCCAATTGGCTGCGCTGCAATTGGATGTAATTTGAAGGAATAATCATGCCGTATGGAAATTGGCACATTGGCATATTGGCACATTAAATAATTATTAATGTTATGAGAAAAATTCTATCTATACTCGTTTTAGGAATTCTTTTTGCCAGTTGTTACAATACCGGTGAGCCTCGTAAGAATGTACTGAAGATATACAATTGGGCTGATTATATTGGTGAGGGTGTTTTGGAAGATTTTCAGGTTTATTACAAGGAACAGACCGGAGAAGATATCCGCATTGTCTATCAGACATTCGATATCAACGAAATCATGCTTACCAAGATTGAAAAGGGACATGAGGATTTTGATGTGGTTTGTCCTTCGGAATACATTATCGAACGTATGCTGAAAAAGGATTTGTTGTTGCCCATCGATACTGTTTTTGCCCATTCGCCCGATTATATGAATAATGTGGCGCCTTATATCCGTGAGCAGATTAATAAACTGAGTCAGCCGGGACGCCCTGCCAATCATTATGCTGTGTGCTACATGTGGGGGACGGCAGGAATCCTTTATAATAAGGCTTTCGTGACGGAGCAGGATGTAGATACCTGGGGATGCCTTTGGGATAAGAAGTTTGCCGGTAAAATACTGATGAAAGATGCCTATCGCGATGCATACGGGACAGCGATCATCTACTCTCATGCCAAAAAACTGGCCGAAGGAAAGGTGACCGTAGAGCAGTTGATGAACGATTATTCTCCTCAGGCAATGGCTATTGTGGAGAAATATCTGAAAGCGATGAAACCGAACATTGCCGGCTGGGAAGCTGATTTTGGCAAAGAGATGATGACTAAAAACAAGGCTTGGATAAATATGACCTGGAGCGGAGATGCCATGTGGGCTATCGAAGAAGCCGATGCAGTGGGAGTAGACCTCGATTATGTAGTGCCCGAAGAAGGCAGTAATATATGGTATGACGGTTGGGTGATTCCGAAGTATGCACGTAATCCGCAAGCGGCCAGTTATTTTATCAATTTCATGTGTCGCCCTGATATTGCTATTCGCAATATGGATGCCTGCGGATATGTAAGCGCTATTGCTTCTCCCGAAATAATGGAGGAGAAAATCGATACGACCTTGACTTATTATTCCGATCTCAGTTATTTTTTCGGACCGGATGCCGATAGTATTCAGATAAACCGTATTCAATATCCGGACCGTAGCGTGGTGGAACGTTGTGCCATGATTCGTGATTTTGGTGATAAGACGAAAGACGTACTCGAGATATGGTCACGTATCAAAGGGGATAATCTCGGTGTGGGGATCACGATACTTATTTTTGTGGTGGTCGGCGTAATGAGCGGCTGGATGATTTATAAACGTGTGCAGCGTTATCAGCGTAATAAGTTACAGAGACGGCGTAGCCGTAGACGACGGAGTCTGAATCATTGAAACGGGCCGTATTCCGTACTGGAATACGATACTTAATACTGGAATATACGATGTTCAATACTGGGGGTAACCGTATTTTATCCTGAAATGAATCGTTTTTTCATTCATAGGTATTTAATCTATTTTTTCAATTTTTAATTGACACCCATAACAGCATTTCCCTTATACGAGCGTCTAATAAACAAAGCCAGACGCCGTATGAGGGATTTTTTCATTTATACTATTCTATGTCTATTCTGTTTCGCCCCGGCGGCGGCACAGGAAGTTCCGTTCGAAGGACTCCATCTGGATGATTTGATTTCAATCCCCGGCGAGCGAAAGCCGGGGATTATCAATCACACTGTTTCTGCTTTTGAATTACCCGGTTTCAAATTGCTTTCTTCCGGTCATGTGCATCTTCTCCGTCATTATCCCGGAATTTCTTTACCTGATATGACTCCGGTTTCTTTTCCGGAAAAGAACAATCTCCGGAGTTATTCTTTCTGGCAACCCTTGAAACGGTTGACAATAAGGGGGGAGTACTTCTCTTCAGGAATATTACCGGTAGAAACTTATTCTTCTACTGCGGTTCGCTCGGATGTAGAGGCTCGTTATCGGTTGACGAATAAGTTTTCACTTTATATGTCTACTAACTATCTGTCCGACAGATACCGTACCCCACGTTCCCTCTACACGAGGGGAACAAGTGCCGGAGTCGCTTATCAATTGTCCGACAGGTTTTTGTTAAAGGCCGGCGCCTCTTATCAATATAATACTGTCCTTCGAAAATGGGAATGGATATACATGACTGGTCTTGTTTTCTGTTTTTGAAGTCTGTTTGTCATCTTTTGAAATCCGTTTGTCACTCTTTTCTGTTTTTTTTGCATTTATTTTTAAAGAATTTACCGATTTC
>ENA-ORTP01003471-ORTP01003471.1-human-gut-metagenome-genome-assembly--contig:-NODE-3471-length-10690-cov-2.761636_pt1 | contig 10690 bp, 6 predicted proteins | sample MGYA00241913_ERZ509190 | MGnify/ENA primary metagenome ERZ509190 (study PRJEB26280, sample SAMEA2338839) | human gut metagenome | biome: human gut; feature: human-associated habitat; material: faeces...
CGGAGGGAGCCTCTGTGAAACTGGCTCAGATGCTTATAAAGGCAGGGATCCCTTTTGATGATATTCCTCTTTATGCGGTAAAGGGCGTTCCCTCGAAACGAATGGAAGAGCAGCTGTCGTTATGCCGTGTGCTGATATTTGCAAGCCCTTCCGGCGTCCGTGCATTTAAACAGGCCGGAGGATTTTGCAGGCCGGAGGATTCAGAAAGACCCTTGTATGCGGCCATCGGCCCGGTTACTGCAGAGGCGATGAAAGAGGAGATCGGAAAAACAGCGGATATCATTGCTGAGTCTTATCATATTCCGGGACTTGTGAAAGCGGTAATTGATGGGACTGCTCCATTGCCATAAGGCGTTTTTCCTGATATAATAGGGGTATCCAAATCAGGAGGAAACCAATGAAACTGATACAGGAGATACCGGACCGGTTCTGGAGCCTTTTCCGCTCGGTGAACCGGTCTGCTTACATTGAAGCGCTGTTAAAAACCAGCGAGGAATACGAATACAGCAATTATTTTTTAAGCAGGGAAATGTGTATTCAGCTTTTAAGTGAATATTTTGCAGAAAAACGCTGTGTGATCTGGCAGGATGAATTAGAGGAAGAAGAGGATCAGTTTGAGCCTCCGGCCACCCGGGTTTTAAACTGGCTTTTAAAGACCGGATGGCTCAGAAAAGTGGATGACTATGCAACCATGACTGTCAATATTATCATCCCGGATTATGCGGCTGTTTTTATAGAAAGCTTTTCCAGGCTTTGTAATGAGCAGGAGGATGAAGCTCAGATCTATATCCAGAATATCTATGCCATCCTTTTTTCATTAAAACATGACCCCAGATCCGGCATCAGCCTTCTGGATACGGCTCTTGTAAATACGAAAAAACTGAATAAGTCCCTTCAGGATATGCTTCACAACATGGATAAGTTTTTCGGAAAGCTTTTGGAGCAGAGGGATTACGGTTCTCTTTTAAAGGATCATCTGGAGGGGTATGTGGAAGAGGTGGTAAATAAAAAATACCACATTTTAAAGACCAGCGATAATTTTTATCTTTATAAAACGGATATTAAAAGCTGGATTGCTTCCATGCGGGAGGATATTCCCTGGCTTACCCGTCTTTCCGGCAGAGAGGGGACGGGTGAGATCCTTGAAAAGCTGGATCAGCTGGAGAAGGGCTTTGACGATATTGAACACAGGATATCCAATATGGACAAAGAACATTCCCGGTATGTTAAGGCGACTGTGACGCGTATGGGCTATCTTTTAAACCAGGAGGATGATATGAAGGGGCTGGTGATCCAGCTGTTAAACCATCTTTCCAAAACAGGAGGAACAGAGGATGAGCTAAAGGCCATTGGGGAACGTATGAACCTGTCCCAGCCCAATGTGGTTTCGGAGGCTTCTCTTTACAGGCGCAGGCATACCAGGGCATCTTTTACGGAGCAGCTAAAGGATGAGGAAGAAATGCCGGAGCTTTCGGCAGAGGAGATCCTTAACATTAACAGGGTAAAGAACCGCTACAGCCACAGAGAGATTGAGGAATTTATCACCAGCCGGATGAAGGACGGCCGGATGGAGGTAACGGAGGATACGGTGGAAAATGACAGGGATTTTGAAAAACTGATCCTTGCATATGATGAATCCATCCGGAGAAAAAGTACCTATACGGCAGAGACGGAGGATCCGGCGCCTGTAACGAAGGGGCCTTACACCTATCCGGGTTTTGTATTTGTAAGGAGGACCAGAACGTGACGGAAATTATAAAGACAGAAGCAGGGATTCCCTACTATGACGAACAGATGGGCCAGACGAAACAGGAGATCACGGATCTGATCCGCCTTCTGCTTCGCCAGACGTTTCTGCTGGAGCGCAAATATGATAAGAAAACAGGCCGGTTCCAGTATACAAAGGAGTATCGCAGCTGCAGTCTCCACCTGGAATTTATCCGCCGGTATTTTGCCGTCGCCGGCATTGAGGTTTTGGAAAACAGCCATATGGGGATGATCTATATCCAGGGAGAAGATCTGGTGGGTGAAAAGCTTCCCAGACTGGCAACCCTTTATCTTCTTATTCTCAAACTGATCTATGATGAACAGATGGCAGCAGTATCCTCCAGCAGTCATATTGTGACGACTCTTGGAGCTGTAAACGGAAAAGCAGGGGAGTTTCATGTATTAAACAGTCTTCCGTCTCCAACAGAAATGCGCAGGACGATCGCATTTTTGAAAAAATACCAGATCGTAGAGCCGGTGGATGTCATGGAAGAACTGGATGAGGACAGCCGACTGGTGATTTATCCGTGTATCAACGCAGTGCTGCTTGGAGATGATATCAGAGAACTATTAGAGACGTTCAGTGAGGAGGAACACAGTGGAGACAAAACAGGCGTTCAAAGCGCTCTCGAAAATCTGCCTGAATAACTGGCATTACATAGACCGAAAAATCTTGACATTGAATCAGGGAATCAATTTCTTTACCGGACATTCCGGAAGTGGAAAATCAACGGTGATCGATGCCATGCAGATTGTATTGTATGCGAACACGGACGGAAGAGGATTTTTCAATAAGGCGGCAGCCGATGATTCAGATCGTTCTCTGATCGAATATCTGAGAGGAATGGTAAATATCGGGGAGAATAATGAATCTCAATATTTGAGAAATCAGAATTTCTCCAGCACGATCGTTCTGGAATTGGAACAGACAGATACAAAAGAAAAACAGTGTGTAGGTGTGGTATTTGATGTAGAAACAGCGACCAATGAAATCAATCGTCTGTTTTTCTGGCATAAGAGCGGGCTTCTGGAAAATCAGTACCGGGCAGATAAGCGTTGTCTGACGACTTTTGAGGTGAAAGAATATCTGCAGCGGACATTTTCCAAGGAAGAATATTACTGCGGACCAAGCAATGAAAGATTCAGAAGACAGATGTATGACATCTATCTGGGCGGCCTGGATATCGAAAAATTTCCACGGCTGTTTAAAAGAGCAATCCCATTTCGGATGAATATCAAACTGGAAGATTTTGTGAAAGAATACATCTGTATGGAGCAGGATATGCACATTGAGGAGCTTCAGGAAAGCGTCATGCAGTATGGAAGAATGCGCGGAAAGATCGAAGAGACCATGGATGAGATCGGATACCTTCAGGAAATCCAGGATGCCTATCATCGGTATGAGGAAAAAGCGGAAGAATCCGCTTCCTGTATGTACCAGATTGCAAGGCTGGAAATGTTGTATCTGCAGAGCAAAGTACAGGAACTGTCTGACCGGATGAAAGAGACAAAGGCAGAGATCACAGGCCAGGAAGCGAAAAGAGCCAATCTGGAGAAAGAGCAGGCAGAACTTCAGAAAGAATACGAAGCGATTATTTTAAAGATTGCGGACAGTGGTTATGCAGCCATGGAAAAAGATCTGGAGAGTCTGAACGAAGCTCTGGAACGACTGCAGAACAGTAAGGCGAGATGGAAGAAAATTGCAGATGGCCTCAAAGAATGGAAAGAAAAAGATGTCACGCCAAATCAGACCATATGGGACATTGACAGGTTTGTTTCCGAAAAGATCACAGAAGGAGAACTGGAACGTCTGCAGACAAGCCTGGTACAGATCCGGGAAGAACTGGAAGAAGAACGACAGGAGACAGATGCCAGACTTCGTGCGGTGAAAAAAGAAGAAAAAGCGGCACGGGAAGAATTAAAAGAACTGAAACAGGGAAGAAAAGCTTATCCAAAAGAACTGGAGGAAGCCCGATACGAATTGAGAAATCGTCTGCATGAAAAGTGCGGGAAATTTGTGAATGTGCAGATTCTTGCAGATCTTCTGGATGTACGGGATGAACGCTGGCATAATGCCATCGAAGGATACCTTGGAAACAACAAACTTCTGCTGGTTGTAGAGCCAAAGTATGCAAAAGATGCCATGGAAATCTACCAGGAGATGGATAAAAAGAAATTCTTCCGGGCAGCAGTTCTGGATACAGAAAAAGTGCAGGAGACTCCGTGGAAAGTGAAAGAAGGATCACTTGCACAGGAAGTGCTCGCAAAAGAGCCGCATGTGCAGGCGTATATCAATTTTTTCCTCGGAAACGTCATCAAATGTGAGACGACAGAAGAACTCCGAAAGAACCGGATTGGAATCACAGCAGATTGTGTGTTGTATCATAGTTTCCGTCTGCAGCATATCAATCCGGAGAATTATACAAGAAAGGCATATATTGGAGAAACCAGTATGCGCCAGAGAATCCGCCGTCTGGAAGAAAAATGTGAGAACCTTCAGAAAGAACGGATTCCGCTGCAGGAACTGTTAGAAGAAATCCGCAGGATCTCTCAGCTGGAAGGATTGACACAGCCGTTGGACGATTACCGGCAGTGGTTGTCTGATTTGCAGAAAATTCCGGGAAAAGAGGCAGAAAAGACAAGACTTCTGGATGCGCTGCAGAAACTGCGGGAAGAGTCTGTTCTGGTGTGGGAGCAGCAGAAACAGGAAATTCAGAAGAAACAGGAAGAAAAAAAGGCCGAAATAGAAACTGTGCAGAAAATAATCTGGAATCATCAGGAAAATGGAAAGAAATTTCAAAATCAGCAGTTGGATCTGAACGAACAGCTGACGCAGAAAGAGCGGGAATTCCAGCAGCAGGATCAAGAAAAATATGAATCGGAATTTCAGCAATATCTGGAAGGCAGACAGAGCCGCAATTATGAGTATCTGATGCGGGAGCGTATGAAGAAAAAGCAGCCTTTGGAAGAGGAGCAGGAGAAGGCATATGAAAAGCTGGTAGAGGCGAGAAGTGAGTATCTTCGCAAATATCCGAATCGGGGATATTCTACAACGATCCGCGATAATAAAGTTTATGAAAAACAGTTGTCCAACCTTCAGTGTGACAACCTGGAAAAATACAAAGAAGAGGCCAAGGAGCAGGCTAAGGCTGGAGGTTTAAAAGATAAAAGTACGGAAACAGACGGATTTATAAACGTACAATAACTGTTGAACTTAAATTAATACACATGAAAAAAGTAAATTTATGGATGTTGTTGCTGATGATGTTGGCACAGCTGTTTGCCCTTGATGCTTATGGGCAGCAAAGAATAGTTACGGGGCGAGTACTTGATAACGCAACGGATGAAAACATGATTGGTGTTTCCGTGCAAGTGAAGGGGACGGCTACTGGAGGTATTACCGATATGGACGGCAAGTTCCAGGTAAATGTATCTTCCGCTGATGCTGTATTGGTATTCAGTTATATGGGTTATCAGACGGAGGAGGTAAAAGTGGGACAGCAAAGTGACTTGACTATTCGTATGAAAGAGGATGGAGAGTTGTTGGAGGAGGTTGTTGTTATCGGCTACGGAACGCAGAAACGTAAGGATGTGACGACTGCTATTTCAAGTGTTTCTACGAAAGATCTTGATGAGCGGCCTATCGTGTCGGCTGCACAGGCTTTGCAGGGAAAGGCGGCTGGTGTTTATGTGATGCAGCCCAGTGGTACGCCGGGGGCTGATATGTCTATCCGTGTGCGTGGTACTACTTCTTTCAATGGAAGTAATGATCCGCTGTATGTTGTGGATGGAGTAGCTGTGGATAATATTAATTTTCTCTCACCTAATGACATTGCCAGCATGCAGATTTTGAAAGACGCTTCTTCAGCAGCTATCTACGGTTCCCGTGCAGCAAACGGCGTGATTATGATTACCACCAAGGCAGGAGAGACAGGTAAGGCAAAGGTAGCGTTGAATGCCCAGATAGGCATCAATTCAGTAGCCAATAAGATTGAATCCTTAAATGCAGTCCAATATAAAGAATTGCAGGAAGAGATAGGAGCCATTCTTAATCCGGGTACTGCTGATATTACCGATTGGCATGATGAGGTCTACCAGACAGGGTTGACCCAGAATTACCAGGTATCAGTGTCCAATGGAAACGAAAAATTTAAATATTACCTGTCTGCCGGTTATCTGGATGAGCAGGGAGTTTTAAAGGCTGCTTTTTTCCGCAGATACAATTTCCGTGCAAACTTGGAAAACAAAGTACGTGACTGGTTGAAAGTAGGAGCAAACATCTCTTACTCTGATAATTCCAAGAATGGTATTACTACCGGTATGGGGGCTAATCGTGGTGGTGTGGTACTGGCTGTCATCAATCTTCCTACGAGCGTACCGGTATGGAATGAGGAAAACAATTATTATAACCGTGATTTCTATGGCATGAACCTTGTCAATCCGGTGGAGGCTATGGAAAATGGAAAGAACAACAAGGCACAGGAGACACGTCTGATTGCTTCTGGAAATGCTACCATTACTTTTTTGCCGGAACTTTCACTAAAGAGTTCTTTTACATTAGACCGCAGAAATTACTTGAAGACGACTTTTACTCCACCTGTACATATTGAAGGTATTGATGAATGGGGAAATGCATCAGACAACCGGAATATGAATACGGTAATTGTTTTCGATAATGTATTGACCTACCAGAAAGTATTTGACAAGCATAATGTGGAGGGAATGGCAGGTACTTCATGGACTGCTTCCAATTATAAGAATAGCTGGATCAATGGTTCTCATTTCCGTAACTCGGATATTATCACTCTGAATGTAGCCAACAAGATAGCTTGGAACAATACCGGTACGGGAGCATCTGAATGGGGTATCATGTCTTACTTCGGACGTTTGTCCTATAATTATGACGGTAAATATATGGTGACTGCCAATGTGCGCAGAGATGGTTCGTCCAAGTTGCATCCGGACCATCGTTGGGGGACGTTTCCTTCCATATCGGCTGCGTGGCGTATATCTTCTGAAAAGTTTATGAGTGGACTGGACTGGCTGGACGATATGAAAATCCGTGTCAGTTGGGGACAGACCGGCAATCAGTCCGGTGTAGGTGATTATGCTTTTCTACAAAAGTACAATGTTACCCGTCAGGAGTGGTTCAAGGAGGGTAATGAAAATGCTGTTCCTACCATTACGCAAGCCAATCTGCGTACTTCGGATCTGACTTGGGAAACAACTTCGCAAACGGATATCGGTCTGGATCTTACGATGTTCAATAATCGTGTCAATCTTACGATGGACTATTATTATAAGCGGACTACTGATATGCTGATGTACGTTTCATTGCCTGCGGGTGCTGCCGCTGCCAACAACATAGTACGCAATGAAGGCGAGATGACTAACAAGGGCTTTGAATTTTCCATTAGTACACAGAACTTCAGAGGTGCTTTTACATGGAATACAGACTTCAATATATCCTTTAACAGAAATCGGTTAGAGAAGCTGGAACTACAGAAGATTTATTCAGGAGCACAACTCAGCAGTGATATCTTGAAAGAATACGTTGTACGTAACGAACCAGGGCGTCCGTTGGGTGGTTTTTATGGATATATCAGTGATGGCGTTGATCCGCAAACCGGTGAACTGATGTACAGGGATGTGAATGATGACGGTATTATTTCTGCTTTGGACCGTACTTATATAGGTGATCCTAACCCGGATTTTACATACGGTATGACGAATACTCTCTCCTGGAAGAATTTCAATCTGAGCTTTTTTATTCAGGGATCACAAGGAAATGACGTATATAATGCTTCACGTATCGAAACGGAAGCTATGTTTGATGGTAAAAACCAGTCCACACGAGTATTGAAAAGATGGAAAGAGCCGGGACAGATTACAGATGTACCGAAGGCAGGGTTTGCTATCAAGAACTCTTCCTATTTTGTGGAGGATGGCAGTTATTTGCGCCTGAAGAACTTGACTTTTTCTTATAATTTTACTGGGAAACTGTTGAAACGCTGGGGAGTAACCCGCTTACAACCTTATTTTACGGCAAATAATCTGTTGACTATTACCGGTTATAAAGGTATGGATCCGGAGGTTAATGAATGGGGGAATGACGGTGGTGTTCAAGGCATTGATTGGGGCTCTTATCCTCACAGCAAATCGTTTGTTTTTGGTGTTAATATTGAATTTTAAATAAAACGTATTATGAAACATATATCTATTCTCAGATTATTGGCAGGCGGTTTGATATTTACCACAGCTTCATGCTCACTGGATTATGATCCGGTAGATATGTACTCGGATGTGACGGAGGGGGTACAGAAGGAAGAAGATAAGGGTGTTGTCTTTAAGGATAAGGCTGCCGTGGAAGCCCATTTGCAGACTCTTTATGATCAGATGCGTGACAGGCAGGAACATTGGTATCAGGATATGTTCCTGATTGGAGATACGCATTCTGATAATGCTTATGCAGGCACACGCTCGGGTGCTCCGCAGTATTTTGAAAGTAATACCATTCCAAGTACAATTGCTCCTTTACAGCGTGGGTGGAATCGTTTTATGGAGGATATTGCACGTGCTAATAAGTTGATTTGTAATATTGATGCCGTGACCGATGCTTCCTTGACTGTACAGGAACGGGAATCCTATAAAGCCCAGGCCAAGATTTTCAGAGCCATGATTTATTTTGATATGGTACGTAATTGGGGTAGGATACCTATCGTTATTACAGAAGCGGGTGACATTACTTCAGAAACTATAGAGGAGGTATATCCGGCATATTTTCCTGCACAGAATACGGAAGAGGAAGTTTACCGGCAAATTGAGAAAGATTTGTTGGAGGCTATTTCTGCTGCACCGGATAATAACCCGGAAGACAAGACACGTTTCAGTAAGTCAGTGGCACGTACTCTGTTGGCGAAGGTTTATGCTGAGGAACCTTTGAGGGATTATACGAAGGTCATTAAGTATTGCGATGAAGTGGCGGCGGACGGTTTCCGTCTGGCGGATAAGTTTAACGATCTGTTCGGTGTGAAGATGCAGGATGAAACATTGCCTCCAGGTCCGGCTAATCCGGCAATAGAGGCTAAATATAGAAATACGGTGGAGTCCATTTTGGAAGCACAGTATTTTCCCGGAAGTGGTACATGGCTGCCTAATATTTTAGGACGTTTTCTGGATGACTGGGACAAACAGTTCACTTATGCCAAGTGGATTACCCCATCCAGAGACTTGCTGGCAGCCTTTGAGGAAGCAGGAGACAAGGAACGCCTGAACGAAACTGTGGTGTATTATCAGACGAACTGGGATAATCACTATCCGAGAGAGCATTATCCGTTTATGTACAAGATTCGCTCTTCTTATTCCACAGTTATAAAATACCGTTATGCTGATGTCTTGTTATTGAAGGCGGAGGCTTTACTCTTGGGGAATGGTAGTGTAGGTGATGCGGTTGATATCATTAACCAGATAAGGCACCGTGCAGGACTGGCAGATTTGCCTTCATCTGTAACTTCCAGCAGAGAAGCGGCTTTTGAAGCATTGATGAAGGAGCGTCGGCTTGAGTTGGCGCTGGAAGGACAGCGTTGGTATGACCTTGTGCGTTGGGGTAAGGTGGAAGAGGTGATGAATTCCCTTCCGGACCGTGATGAAGGTCGTGCGAAGTTGGGCAATCTTTTCAATAGGAATTATTATAAGTTGCCTATTTCCCAGTCTGTATTGGATCAGAATCCTAATCTGAAACAGAATCCGGGATATTGATCAGAATATTTATAGATTGAAATATCCTTGAGAAGAATCCCTTTATTTTACCTTGCCCGATAGATATGACGAGGTGAAATAGGGGGATTTCTGTATCACATTTCGCAACAGTTTTTTATTTCCTTTTGAACATAAGAGCAGTAATTGTTGTTAAAAGGGCAAGACGTCTTTTTATGTGAAACTTTTAAAACGAACGAAAATATGAAACGTATATATGCTATAGTAGTGTTTACTATTTTGACAACGATAGCTTATGCCCAGGCGGATGATAAAGGGTATCAGGAAGGTGCTTGGGTATTGAAAGGTGTGACAGGACTCAACATGTCGCAGACGGCCATGTCCAACTGGTCGGCGGGAGGTGAGAATTCTATTGCCGGAAATGCTTATTTGAACGCTTCATTGACCCATAAGAAAGGAAATTGGTTGTGGGTCTCTAATGTAGTATTGGATTATGGATTGTCCAAGACAAAATCACAAGGAGTTAGGAAAAGTTCAGACAAAATCGGAATTTCAACCCAGTTGGGCTATTCTACTGATAATGTATGGTTCTATACGCTTATGGGAGATTTGAATACCCAATTTGCCAAAGGGTATAACTATCCGGACAAGGAACATCAGATTTCTAACTTCTTTGCTCCGGCTTATTCCAATATAGCTTTGGGTATGGAGTGGCGTCCGAAGAGCAATTATTCTCTGCTCCTCTCACCTGTTTCCACAAAAATGACTTTTGTCTGTGATGACTATCTTTCTGATCTGGGAGCATTTGGTGTTGATCCGGGAGATCATTTCAAGATTGAGGCGGGTGCATTTGTCAAGGCCCGTGCAGAGTTGCCTTTGATGGAGAATGTGAATCTGATTACCACTGCTGATTTTTTTACACCCTATAGCAAAGATTTCGGGAATATCGATATTAATTGGGATATGCTCATTAGTATGAAGATTAACAAGGTACTGTCAGCTACCATAAGTACAGCGTTGAAATATGATAATGATGTGAAAACGCTTGATAATGAGGGTATTAAGAAAGGCCCTAAAGTGCAATTTAAAGAGATACTGGGTATCGGATTGGCATATAATTTCTAAACTTTTATAAAGCACTGTTGAAATAACGTAAGCATTTGGCTAATCCCGTGTGAAGTTTCTGTGGTTATCCGGCAAAAAAACG
>ENA-ORTP01003474-ORTP01003474.1-human-gut-metagenome-genome-assembly--contig:-NODE-3474-length-10666-cov-2.930261_pt1 | contig 10666 bp, 8 predicted proteins | sample MGYA00241913_ERZ509190 | MGnify/ENA primary metagenome ERZ509190 (study PRJEB26280, sample SAMEA2338839) | human gut metagenome | biome: human gut; feature: human-associated habitat; material: faeces...
AGCGCTCCCCAAACAAGAGCCTTCAGCGCACTCGTGTTGTCTGACATAATAATTTATACTCCCATCGTTTTCATGCATTTTTTTACTTCGAGCGGCCGACAGGCATCAAGGCCAGGCCGGCGGCCTTCCAGGTGCCCCACGTTTCGATCACGCGTTTGAAGCCGCCCAGATACGGCACATCGACTCGCGCAGAGGACTGGATCAACTTCTCTTCGCCCTCGAGCTGATTCTTGCGTTGATTGATGCGGTACTGGCTCGTGTAGCTGCTGACCATGCTTCCTTGCTCCATTTTGAGCGGCGCCCCCATGGAACGATAGCCCTTTGGAAGCTGCACCCGATAGGACTGCTCCACCACGAAGGGATACTTCAGCACGGCGCTGCTGGCCACGTCAAGCAGGCGCATCATCGGGCCGGGAGCGATCGAGGGCAGACCGATCATCAGCCCCTGCTGTCCTTCGATACCGGACCGCGCCTTGACGGGCAGAACCAGTTTGAAACCCTGGCTGCCCAGCGGCGAGATATCGAGATCCTGATCGAGGTCGATCCAACCTTCGAGCCCGGGGAACAGCGAATAGATCTGATCCTTGCGTCCGTCCGCCAGCGACTCGCACGTCTCGACCCAGTTGTTGCGCACGCGGATATCGACCGTGCCGGAGACGATGCAGTCGGCGTCGACGTCAAGATTCCAGGCGATGGAAAGGCGGTTTTTCTCCAAACGGGTGCCGCCGATCGAATGGCGGCGCAGTTTTTTCGCGCCGGCGGCGTAAAGGGTTTTGCCGCGCAGCGACACGGGCAGCTTGCCGGGTTCCCCCGGCTGTCCGGGCACGTAGTACCAGCTTTTTTGGGCGCCCGGCTCGCTGAGCAGAAACACCGGATGGGTCAGCGCCGGCGCGCAGGAGATGGATTCGCGGTCCTGCGGCAGCACGTGCTGAAACCAGACTTCGGCTTTCCAGCCCTGTTTCTGCAGCCAGGACGCCAGAAGGTACATGGATTCCCACGTGGTCCAGGGACCGCCGGCAGGAATCATCCGGGCGCTGCGCCACGTACCGCGGCCGGGAAGCCGGTCGGCGCTGCGCCAGAACTTCTCGATGGTCTTCAGAACGTTGTCGCGGGAGCTGCTTTCACCGACCACATACTTCGCCGGGAGATCGGGCCAGCGACGCTCCTCAAGGGTGTGCATCATGGCCACGGCAGTGGCAGGGCCGGTCGTAAGGCTGAAGACCACATAGGGGTCGGAGCTTTCAAGCATGCCGCGCATGCCGCGATTGGCCGGCTGTTTGAAATAGAACCAGCCGTAACGGCGAAACGTCTCGTCCACGTCGATCGTGGGAATGGCGTCGGTGCTCGACTCCCAGTCCAGCGCCTGATCCTTGGCAACGCGAATCTGCACGCTGCCCTCCCAGGTGGGATATTCGGAACCGAGCCAGGCGATGTCTTCCATCACGTTCGGTTCGGCAAAGGTCTGGCGATAGCTGAGCACGAGCACATAGACGTCGTCCATTTTCGGGAAATTGACGATAAGCCGTCCGTGCTCGGCCAGTTCATCCCGGTCATAAGGAAGGTTATGCAAAAGCTCCGCCGTGCCGGGATCGAAGATCGCCGCCTGTTCAAGTTCAATATGCCCGCCGTTGGGAGCGACGAGTTGATCCTGAATCCAGCCGAGACGAGCCGTGGCTCCGCAGAGGATCACATAGGACGTGCTTTTGACGGCACGCCCCTGCGAATCCTGCGTATAGAGCTGCTTGCGGCTCCAAATCACCGCGGGCTCGACGCCTTTGTACTCCTCGAGCGTAGGACAATCCTGCACCATTTTGGCGATGTCCGCCGAGGTCAGGGGCAGTGCCAGGGACGCCGCCGGCAGGCAGAGCGCCAGAAGCAACGCGAGAGCAAACTTTTTCATGACCGCCTCCTAGAGGTTTCTGCCGCAGCAGTTTTTGTACTTTTTGCCGCTGCCGCAGGGGCAGGGATCGTTGCGTCCGACCTTCTTGACGCGCACCGGCTGGGGACGTTCGCCGCCTGCGCCGTAGTTCGCGAAGTAGTTGCCGCGCGAGTTCTGCGGATTGAAATCCAGTTCCTCGGCCGCCACCTTCGACGGAGCGGGAGCGGAACCGCGGTGCTCCCTCATCGCGGCGGGAGCGGCGCGGCGCAGGCGGTCTTCGTCGGAGACGATGGCGACGCGGAAAAACAGCTGCGTGATCTGTTCGCGCACGTGGGCCATGGTCTCCTGAAAGAGATTGAAGGACTCGAACTGGTACTCCATGAGCGGATCCTTCTGCCCGACGGCGCGCAGGCCGATGCCCTGGCGCAGCACGTCCATGCCGAGCAGGTGCTCTTTCCAGGCGCCGTCGAGCACGTGCAGGGCGATGAAACGGAACAGCCCCTCGGCCACGGCCGGTTCGAGCCTGTCGACCCGTTCGTCGAAGCGGGCGGAGATCTCTTCCTTCATCTTCTCGACGGCGGGCATGACGTTGCGGCGGTCGTCGGCGCCGGCCAGCGCCTTTTCGATGCCCGGCCAGTAAATGCCGCGCAGCTTGTTGGCGGCGTAGACGGGGTTGGCTTCCTTGTCCTCGGGGAAGGCCGCGTCGATGATGTCGTCCACGTTGCTGACGGCGATCTCCCGGGCGTGCTCGAGGATCTCCGGATCGCCGAGGATCGTCGACCGTTCGGCGTAGACAGCCTCGCGCTGCTGGTTCATGACGTTGTCGTAGAGCAGCAGCTGGCGGCGCACGTCGTAGTGCATCATTTCCACTTTCTTCTGGGCGTTTTCGATGGCGCGGGTCAGGAGCGGATGCTCGATGGACTCGCCTTTTTCCATGCCGAGCTTGTCGAGCATGCCGCCGATGCGGTCCGAACCGAACAGCCGCAGCAGGTCGTCCTCGAGGGACAGATAAAAGCGCGAGCTGCCGGGGTCGCCCTGACGGCCGGCGCGGCCGCGCAGCTGATTATCGATGCGGCGCGACTCGTGGCGCTCGGTGCCGAGGATGCAGAGTCCGCCCAGTTCGAGCACTTTTTCCTTTTCGGCGGCGCAGAGGGCCTTCATCTGCTCGAGGATGAGCGCGCACTTTTCCGCGTCTTTCGCGGGGTCGAGATTCTTGGCGCGGTACTCCTCGCGGGCGAGGAAGTCGGGATTGCCGCCCAACAGGATGTCGGTGCCGCGGCCGGCCATGTTGGTGGCGACGGTGACGGCGTTGAAGCGTCCGGCCTGAGCGACGATGGCCGATTCCTTCTCGTGGTAGCGGGCGTTCAGCACCTGATGGGGAATGCGGCGGGCGCGCAGCAGCTTGCTGACGTGCTCGGAGACCGCCACGGAGACGGTGCCGACCAGCACGGGGCGACCGGCGGCGTGGATCTTTTCGATCTCCTCGACCACGGCCGTAAACTTTTCGTCCATGGTGCGGTAGACTTGATCCGGCCAGTCCCTGCGGATCACCGGCTTGTTGGTGGGAATGACGACGACGCCGAGATGGTAAATGTCCTTGAACTCTTCGGCCTCGGTAGCGGCGGTCCCGGTCATGCCGGCCAGCTTCTTGTACATCCTGAAGTAATTCTGGATCGTGATGGTGGCGAGGGTCTGACTTTCCTTGCCGACTTTGACGTGTTCCTTGGCCTCGATGGCCTGGTGCAGCCCGTCCGAGAAGCGCCGGCCGAACATCAGTCGGCCGCGGAACTCGTCGACGATGACGATCTCGCCGTCCTTGATGACGTAATGCACGTCTTTCTTGAACAGATAATGGGCCTTGAGCGCCTGATTGATCTTGTGGGCCATGTCGGCATGGGCCATGTCGGAGAACAGCCCGGGCGTCTTGAGAAGCTGCTCGCACTTGGCGATGCCCTTCGAGGTGAGCACGACGGTCTTTTCCTTTTCGTCGACGACGAAATCTCCGTCCGGCTCGGGACGGTCTTTGTCGTCGAGAAGAAAGCTGTGCACTTCGATTTCGTTGGGGTCCTTGAATACGCCCTTGAGCTGCGTGGCGATCTGGTCGGCCTTCATGTAGGCGCCGGTGTCGTCCTCTGACGGCCCGGAGATGATCAGCGGCGTGCGGGCCTCGTCGATGAGGATGGAGTCCACTTCGTCGACGATGCAGTAGGAATGGCCGCGCTGCACCATCTCGTCGGCCTGAAGCACCATGTTGTCGCGCAGGTAGTCGAAGCCGAACTCGCTGTTCGTTCCGTAGGTGATGTCGGCGCGGTAGGCTTTCTTGCGCTCTTCGGGATCCATGAAAGCGTAGATCACGGCCACGCTCAGCCCCATGGCGGCGTACAGCGGCGCCATCCAGTTGGCGTCGCGGCGGGCCAGATAGTCGTTGACGGTGACCACGTGCACGCCCTCGCCCTTGTAGGCGTTGAGGATCACGGCGATCGGCGCGACCAGCGTCTTGCCTTCGCCGGTCTTCATCTCGGCGATGTTGGCGTCGTTCAGGGCCATGGCGCCGATCAGCTGCACGTCGAAGGGGCGCAGCCCCAATTTGCGTTTCGCTTCCTCGCGGGCCATCGCGAAAACTTCCGCCAAATGCCCGTCAAGTTCGGCGCCGCCGCGAATGTCGGACTTGATCTCCAAAGCGCGGGCCAGGATTTGTTCGTCGCTCATGGCCTGGATCTTCGGCTCCAGAGCGTTGATCTCTTCGACTTTCCTGCGGTAGCGCTTCAGGGCGTTTTCGTTGGGATCGAGCCCCATGGCGCGTTTCAGTGATTCGAACATAAACTTTCCACCTCTCGTAAAAGACCGGGTGACGCGAGTCCGGAACGTATTTTTTCACAAAGGCCGCACAGGCAAGCCTTGATATTTACGAAATCAGTCAGCGTCGGTGATCAGTTCCCAGCCGTTGGCCACGTAGACGACGCCCGACCAGACGGTGAGCACGATGCTGAAATACATCACGTAGATCGCATAGGGGATCCTGAAGATCATCATCACGATGGCGACGATCTGAGAAACAGTTTTCAGCTTGCCGAGCCGCGACGCGGCGATAACCTGCCCTTCGGCAGCGGCCACCATGCGCAGGCCGCTGACCATGAAATCACGGGCGACGATGATCATCACCATCCAGCCGCTGAGGCGGTGCAGCTCCAGCAGCGCGATCAGGGCAGCCATGACCAACACCTTGTCGCTGAGCGGGTCGATGAATTTGCCGAGATTGGTGATCAGCCCTTTCTTGCGCGCGATGTAACCATCGACCGTATCGGTCAGCGCCGCAATAATAAAGACCAGACCGGCCAGCAGGTCGCTGTAGGTCAGGTCAAGGCCGTAAGCGCTGAGAAAAGGAATGCCCCGGCCGATGCGCGTGTACAGCAGCAGAACCATCACGAACGGAGCCAAAAAGATGCGCGACAGGCTCAAGAGGTTGGGAACGTTCAGAGAACGCATAGCAGGACTCTCTCTCCTTTTCGCCGCAGGAAAAGCCGCGACGACGTTTTTGTCGGTGTAACCGGTTCATTATCTCACATAAAGACCGATCTGTGCGCATTAAGGACGGAAAATTTCACTTCTTCGGGGAGTTTTTCTTCTCCTCTTTCTCTTCGCCGGCTGTTTCCGGCTGCCCGGCGCGGGAGACCAGCTTGGCGATTTCCCGTTGAAAGCTGGAGAGGTCGGTGAATTCGCGGTATACCGAAGCGAAGCGCACGTAAGCCACTTTGTTGATCTCGGCCAGCTCTTTCATGACCAGTTCGCCGATCGCCATGCTGGAAACTTCGTCGCCGCTTTCGCGCAGGCGCGTTTCGATGCGGGCGGCCATGTCCTCGATGGTGTCGAGGGAAACGGGAAGGCGCTCGCAGGCGCGGCTGATGCCGCGGACCAGCTTGCTGCGGTCGAAGGCCTCGCGGCGGCCGTCTTTCTTGGAGATCCACAGCACTTTTCGCTCTTCCACGCGTTCGTAGGTCGTGAAGCGGAACCCGCAGGCCGTGCACTCGCGGCGGCGGCGGATCGTGCGCCCCTCTTCGGCGGTGCGCGTTTCCATCACGCGGGTCTCCATGGAACCACACTGAGGGCATCTCATCGATTCCGACAACTCCTTTCCTTCGATCAATCCGAAACTCGTTTTGCAACGCCTTCAAAAAAAACGGATCCGGAGGAAAACTCCAGACCCGTTTCAAGCAATACTCAACCTTGCAGGACGCGCATCACCACGTCCTTGACAAGCGTGCCGTCAGCTTGGCCTTTCAACTTCGGCATGACAGCCTTCATCACTCTGCCCATGTCCTTGGGCGTGGCGGCGCCGACTTCGACGGCCGCTTCGCGGACGAGCGCCTCCACTTCCTCGGCGCTGAGCTGGGCAGGAAGGTAGGCGTCAAGGACTTCGATCTCGGCGAGCTCGCTCTCGGCGCGGTCGTCCGCGCCCGCCGCCTTGTACTGCTCCGCCGCTTCCCGGCGCTGCTTCACCAGGCGGCCGACGAGGGAAATCACGTCGTCGTCGCTCAGTTCGTAGCTGACGCCCTTGTCAGCCTGAAATTTCTGAAGTTCGGCCTTGAGCATGCGGAACACGGAAAGCTCGAGCTCCCGATGCTCTTTCATGGCCGCTTTCAGATCGGCGGAGACCCGATCGGCTAACGCGCTCACGGCTGCTTACCCCCTGACTTTTCTGCGAGAGAGTTCCTGGCGCTTGCGCTTTCTCGCCTCGCTGGGTTTCTCGTAGTGTTCTTTCTTCCGGGCCTCGCGAAGGACTCCCGCTTTGGAGACGTCTCTCTTAAAACGACGAAGGACGTCTTCGATCGATTCGTTGTCTTTTCTAACGACTGTCGTCAAAACAATTCCCTCCTTTCTGCTCCACCTGCATCAAACTTTTAACCCGGGGGCCATTGGAGCCCTCGCCCCGCTAGTAAATGGATATGAAGGTGGGGGACTGTCTGACCAGCAGATTCGCCGCAGTTGACGACGAGCCGGTATCCGCCGGACACGCCGAGCTTCGCCGCCGTCGCCTTGACGGCCGGCATCAGCCGGCCCCAGAGGGCGGGATCCTGTACCTCGTCGACAGAATCGACATGCTCCTTCGGCACGATCAGTACGTGAACGGGCGCCTGCGGCCTGATGTCGCGAAAAGCCAGGGCATTCTCGTCCTCGTACACAATCTCCGCGGAAAGCCGCTTCTGCACGATTGCGCAAAATGGACAGGATTCCATCGTCGTCACCTCGCATAACGATTATTTTATCACTCTTGAACTGCTTCCGACAATAGGCAATTATCGACAGCCGGTCTTTTTCTTCCTAACGGCCCCAAAGAACCCCGTTTTTGCTCGATACTACCGTCATTTTTCGCAGTTCGTTATAAATACTTTCCCTCTCGGGACGGAATTCGAAATAGCCGCGCGTATATCCCTGCGCGCGTCCGCGCTGTCTCCCTTCGAAAAGCACTTCCACTTCGCGGCCGATCCAGCGCCGCGTCTCGGCGGCCAGACATTCCCGCCCGGCTTTTTTCAGGCGTTCGGCGCGGGCGAGCGCGATCTCCGTCGGGATCTGCCCGGACATGGCCGCCGCCGGCGTGCCGGGGCGCGGCGAATAATGGAAGCCGTGCACGCGGCCGACGCGCGCGGCTTTCAGCAGCGCCAGCGTGTTCTCGAAGGCCGTCTCGCTCTCGCCGGGGAACGCGCACATCACGTCGGTGGAGATGTGCAGGTCGCTTCCCAGCGCCGCGCGAAGACGTTCGACGAGCTTCAGATAATCCGCGGCCGTGTGCCCGCGCCCCATGCGGCGCAGGATTTCGTCGTCGCCGGACTGCACGGGCAGATGAAGGTGACGGCAGAACCGCGGCGACTGCGCCAGCGCTTCGAGCAGGTCGTCGCCGATGGAAAACGGTTCCAGCGAACCGAACCGCAGGCGCTGAATCCCTTCGACGCTGTCCAGAGCGCGGACCAGGGCCGCAAAGGATTCGCCGCTGTCGCGGCCGAAAAGCCCCAGATGCACGCCCGTCAGGATCAGTTCGAACTGCCCGGCCGCCGCGCAGCGGCGCGCCTCGGCAAGAATGTCGGCAACGGGCCGGCTCACCGAGGGCCCGCGCAGAACGGGAACGATGCAGTACGTGCAGCGGTGGTCGCAGCCGTCCTGCACTTTTACGAAAGCGCGGCCGAAATAGGGAGAACGATCCAGCTCCAAAGAGTCCCAGCGCCGCCCCATGTCGCCCCGCACGGCTTCAAAGGAGCGGGCGCGATCTTCCAGCCACCGAGCGACGCGGTCGGGCAGCTCGCCTTTGAAACGGTTGCCGATCAGCAGATCGACACCCATCGCCGCGGCTTTTTTCTCGCCGACGCCCTGCGCCCAGCAGCCGCACACGGCGACGCAGACGTTTTCGCCCGCGCGGCGGCAGCGGTTAATCAATTGGCGGCTCTTGCGGTCGGCCACGGCCGTCACCGAACAGGTGACGATCACGGCCGCGTCGTAGGGCGGCTCGTCCACGATCAGCGCGCCGCGGCGCTGAAAGGCCGAAGCCAGCGCTTCCGCCTCGGCAAGGTTCGTGCGGCAGCCCAGCGCCTGTATGGCGACGCGGCGCCCCCGCAGCGGCTCAGATTTTGGCGACGGCAAGCCCGCACCAGTCGTCCAGCCGCACCTCGTCGACGAGACGCAAGCCGTTCTCTTCGAGTTTGGCTTTGAACTTTTCGCCCTCTTCGACGACCAACCCCGAAAAGATCGCCCGCCCGCCGGGGTTGAGCGCGCCCGCCACGTCGGGCAGCAGGGCCACGTTCGGCTCGTAAAGGATGTTGGCCAGCAGCAGATCGACTTTATGTTCAAAGCCTTTGAGCAGATCGCCGACAGCGATGTCGAGTTTCTCCCCGGCGATGCCGTTCAGCTCAAGCGTGTTGCGCACCGCCTCGCGCACGACGGACGGATCGAGATCGCGGGCGTAGGCGCGCTCCGCCCCCATCTTCAGCGCCGCGATGGAAAGGATCGCCGTGCCGCAGCCGATGTCGGCCACCACGTCGCCCGGCTTCAGCCAGCGCTCCATCAGTTCGAGCACCGCCTGCGTGCTCTGATGGTAGCCCGTGCCGAACGCCGAACCGGGATAGATGAAGATGGGCAGACGGCCGGGATCTTCCTTGCCGGCGTGCCACGGCGCCATGACGACCAGCTTCTCCCCCACGTTCAGCGGCGGGAAGGCGTCCATCCACTCCGTGTTCCAGGCGCGGTTCTCCACCCGCCCCATGTCCTTGATCTCGATCTCGTTCCACGGCTCAAGATACGGCTGCAGCATCTTCAGCCACTCGCCCAGATCCTGATTGGCGCGGTAATAAACCTGCAGATCGACGGCGTCGCCCTCGTTCGTCACCGTCGAGCCGATGCAGCCCGTGCTCTCCGCCGCCGAGCTGAGCACGTCCTCCAGCCCCGCCGGCCCGCGCAGCGTGATGTACCACCAGAAGTTGTCGTTGTTCGCCATTTTCCTGCCTCCCGACCTGAAAAAATCCCCTAAAACATTATAGCAAAAACATCGTTAAAGGACGGCAGCTGCTCTTGCAATTCTACAAATACGAATCCACAGAAAAAGGATCCCGAAACAGAAAGAAACTGCTTCGGGATCCATATCGTCCGTTTATTTCTTTTTCGCGCTTTTCTTTTTGGCGGCGGTTTTCTTGTTGCCGAAGAGTTTGTCGAACAAGCCTTCCTTTTCGCCGGTAGCGACGTCCATTTCCTCGGCGAGCTGTTTCACCAGCTCGGCGGCGCGCTCGGACAGAACGCTGCCCTTGGGGACGTCGACGGTGACGTGCAGAAACAAATCGCCGCGGCTGGATCCGCGCAGACGGGGCATGCCCTTGCCTTTGACGCGGATGGTCTGGCCGGGGGCGGTTCCCTCGGGGATGTCGAAGGAAACGTCACCGTCGATCAGGGTACCGACGGTCGACGGGCCGCCCATGACGGCGAGCGGGAAGGGGATGGAGACGGTGCGGTGCAGGTCGTTGCCGTCGCGCTGGAACAGCGGATGATCCCTGACCTGCATGACGATGTACAGGTCGCCGGGGGGGCCGCCGTTGGCGCCCAGTTCGCCGGCGCCGGGAACGCGCAGGCGCGTGCCGGTGTCGACGCCGGGCTGGATCTTGATCTCCTGCTCGCGGCGGCGGTGGATGCGGCCTTCGCCGCCGCACTCGGTGCAGGCTTTTTCCACCACGGTGCCGCGGCCGCCGCAGGTGGGGCAGGTGCTGACGCTGAGCGTGTCGCCGAAGAGGGTGCGCACGCGGGTCCGGACCTCGCCGGCGCCGTGGCAGGTGGGGCATTCCCGCGGTTCGTGCCCCGGCTCGGAGCCGCTGCCGTGACAATGGTCGCAAGGTTCCCAGCGGGGAATGGCGACTCTCTTCGCCACGCCGGTCGCCGCCTCTTCGAGGGTGATGGAAAGGACCATCTGCAGGTCGCTGCCGCGGGCAGGGGCGTTGGGGCGCGAACGGGGACCGCCGAAGCCGCCGAACATGCTGCCGAAAAGGTCGCCGAAGATGTCCTCGGGCCCGGCGCCGGCAAAGGGATTGCCGGTGTCGTCGGCGGTGCCGAAGCGGTCGTAACGCTGTCGTTTTTCCTGATTGCCGAGGACGGAAAAAGCCTCGTTGATCTCCTTGTATTTCTGTTCCGCTTCGGGATCGTCAGGATGAGTGTCGGGGTGGCAGTCGCGGACTTTCAGGCGAAAGGCCCGCTTGATCTCGACGGTCGTCGCGTCGCGGGCGACACCAAGAACTTCGTAGTAGTCCCGATGCGTTCCAG
>ENA-ORTP01003477-ORTP01003477.1-human-gut-metagenome-genome-assembly--contig:-NODE-3477-length-10660-cov-2.700141_pt1 | contig 10660 bp, 7 predicted proteins | sample MGYA00241913_ERZ509190 | MGnify/ENA primary metagenome ERZ509190 (study PRJEB26280, sample SAMEA2338839) | human gut metagenome | biome: human gut; feature: human-associated habitat; material: faeces...
CATGGGCGTCTCTATTACGTTCTGGACGCTCCGGAAATCGAGGACGACGAATACGACGCGCTGATGCGCGAGATGCTTCAGTTCGAAAGGGAACATCCCGACCTGATCCGCGACGATTCTCCGTCGAAGCGCGTCGGCGGCGCGGTGCTGGACGCTTTCGAAAAGGTCACGCACGCCAAGCCGATGCTCAGCCTCGAAGACGTTTTCTCGAAAAACGAGCTTCATGACTGGCTGCAACGGGCGGCGGAAGGCGTCGGGCAGCCGTGGATCCCCTGGTGCTGCGAACTGAAAATCGACGGCCTGGCGGTGTCGCTGATCTTCGAAGACGGCAAGTTCGTTCAGGCTTCCACCCGCGGCGACGGCGTCGTCGGCGAGGACGTCACGGAAAATTTGAAAACGGTGAAGGACCTGCCGCTTCGCCTCCTCGGCGACGTCCCCGGGCATCTGGAACTGCGCGGCGAAGTGTACATGGGCAAAGACGGCTTCGCCCAATTGAACGCCGCGAGGGAAGAAGCGGGGCTGCCGCTTTTCGCCAATCCCCGCAACGCGGCGGCGGGCAGCCTGCGACAGCTCGACACGTCGGTCGCCGCCAAACGGAATCTGCGCCTTTTCACCTATTACGTGCAGGACGCGGAATCCTACGGCCTGCACAGCCAATCGGAAATCCTCGAATGGCTGAAAGCCCGCGGGCTTCCCGTGCAGAAGGCATGGCGCCGGGCCGAGACGGAAACCGAGGCCCTCGATTTCCTGGAGCGATGGAGCGGCGAACGTTTCAGCCTGCCCTACGCGACGGACGGCGCCGTGTTCAAGGCCGATGCGACGGAATACTGGACGGTTCTGGGAAACAACGTCAAAACGCCGCGCTGGGCCGTGGCCTACAAATATCCGCCGGAAGAACGGAAAACGAAACTCGAGAGCATAGAGATTTCCCTCGGCCGCACGGGCGTGCTCACGCCGGTGGCGAATCTGGAACCGGTGCTGCTCTCGGGAACGGTGGTGAAGCGCGCCAGCCTTCATAACGACGAGGAGATCCAGCGCAAGGACATTCGCGTGGGCGATCGCGTCTGGGTCCGCAAAGCCGGCGAGATCATCCCCGAGATCGTCCGCGTCGACGTCGCCAGCCGCACGGGCACAGAAGAACCGTTTGCCATGCCCGCAACGTGTCCCGTATGCGGGGCGGCCGTCGCCAAGCTGCCCGGCGAAGTGGCGCTGCGTTGCCTCAACAGATCCTGTCCGGCGCAGCTGACCCAGGGGCTGATTCATTTCGCTTCCCGACAGGGCATGAACATCCAGGGGCTCGGCGACCGTCTGGCGGAACAGCTCGTTCGGAGCGGGCTGGTCAAGAATTTCAGCGATTTGTACGCCTTGCGCGTCGAGCCGCTTGTCCGTCTGGACCGCATGGGAGAAAAATCCGCGGGGAAATTGCTCCAGGCCATCGCAAAGTCCAAAGAGCGGCCGCTGAAATTTTTGATCACGGCGCTGGGGATCCGGGAAGTCGGCGCGGGAGTCGCGGCGGAGCTGGCGAAACGCTTTTCGTCGCTCGACGAGATCGCCGCCGCCGACGAAGAGCGGCTGGCCGCCGTCGAAGGCGTGGGGCCGGTGATCGCCGGTTCGATCAAAACTTTTTTCGGCGAAGAGCATAACCGGCGGCTTATCGACGGACTGCGCGAAGCCGGCGTATCCATGCGGAGCGAAACGGCGCCGGAAGCTCCGATAGGGCCGCTGGCCGGCAAGACGTTCGTCTTTACGGGGGAGCTTTCGCGCATGTCTAGGGCGCAGGCGCAGGAACTCGTGACGCAGCGGGGCGGGAAAAGCGTCGCTTCCGTGAGCAAAAAGACGTCCTACGTCGTCGTCGGCGAAGCGCCGGGCGGCAAGGCCGAAAAAGCGCTCCGCCTGAACGTGCCGACGCTGAACGAAGAGGAATTTTTCGCCATGATCGATAATTTACCGCAGCATATGTCTGGAGGGACGAACGATGCCTAGATTGTCCAAGGAAGAAGTTTTGAAGATCGGCAAACTTGCCCGTCTGGAGATCGCCCCGGAAGAACTCGATTCTTTATCGGAGCACTTCAACGGCATTCTCGATTACTTTTCCAAACTCGGGGAACTCGATCTCAGCGCCGTCGATCCGTTTACAATGGAGGATGCCCGGCCGGTCCGCCTTCGCGACGACGAAGTGGAAGAGAACGACCGGAGAGAGGCGATCCTGAACCAGTCGCCTTCGCGCGAAGGCGATTTCATCAGAGTTCCCCGCATCGGAGGCGACAAGTGATGGAACTGTACAGACTGAGCGCCGCGGAAATCGTCGCGGGACTGAAAGCGCGCCGTTTCAAGTGCGCCGACGTCGTGCGGTCGTGCCTTGGGCGCATGCGGGAAATGGAACCCCACCTTCACGCCATGCTTCATATCGCGGCGGATTCCGCGCGTAAAACCGCCGCCGCCGTCGATGCCGCCATCGAGGAAGGGCGCGCCGGGGGGCGTCTGATGGGCGTGCCCGTCGTTCTCAAAGACAACATCTGCACCAGCGACATGCCGACCACCTGCGCCAGCAAAATCCTCGCCGGCTGGACGCCCCCTTACGACGCCGCCGTCGTGGAGATGCTCAAGGCCGAAGGCGCGATCATCCTCGGCAAAGCCAACTGCGACGAGTTCGCCATGGGCGGCTCCACGGAGAACTCCGCCTTCGGCCCGACGCTGAACCCATGGGACGTCGGCCGCGTGCCGGGCGGCAGTTCCGGCGGCAGCGCCGCCGCCGTCGCCGCCGGTTATGCGCCGCTTTCCCTCGGCAGCGACACGGGCGGTTCGATCCGTCAGCCCGCTTCGTTCTGCGGGCTCTACGGCATGAAACCGACCTACGGACAGGTGAGCCGTTACGGGCTGGTCGCCTTCGCCTCATCGCTCGACCAGATCGGCCCCTTTGCGCGGACTGCCGAAGACCTCAAGCTGATCCTCTCGGCGATCTGCGCGTTCGATTCCCGCGACTCGACCAGCGAAGACCGTCCCGCGCCCTGTTTCGATCTCAGCGACGCGCCGTTGAGCGGCAGGAAGATCGGCGTGCTGACGAAGCTTGTCGACGGCACGCTGACGGCCGACCTGCAGGCGGCGCTGGACGGACAAATCGAAGAATGCCGCCGCCTGGGGGCGGAAATCGTCGAAGTCGCTTTGCCGAAAGCGCTCGAGTACGGACTGGCCTGCTATTATATCCTTGCGCCCGCGGAGGCGAGCTCCAATCTCGCCCGTTACGACGGCGTGCGCTACGGCGTCGCTCACAAAGAGGCCAAGTCGCTGCTCGAACTTTACGTCAAAACGCGCGGCGAAGGTTTCGGCCCGGAAGTGAAACGCCGCATCCTGACCGGCACCTACGTGCTCAGCTCGGGATTTTACGACGCCTATTATCTGACGGCGCAAAAGGTCCGCAAAGTTATCAAGCAGGAATTCGCCGCAGCTTTCGAACAAGTGGACGCCATCCTGCTGCCGACTTCGCCGACGCCCGCCTTTAAGCTGGGCGAGATGAGCACGCCGCTGTCAATGTACATGGCGGATATTTTTACGATCCCCGTCAATCTGGCCGGTCTCCCCGGCATTTCTCTCAACGCCGGCTTTTCGTCCACAGGCCTGCCGCTGGGGATGCAGCTGATCGGCCCGCGCTGGTCCGACGCGATGATTCTCGACATGGCCGCCGCTCTTGGCAAAAAAACGGAAGGCCGCATCGCCGAAGGAGGTGTCCGTTAATGGCTCTTGAATTCACGACTGTCATCGGGCTGGAAATCCATATCCAGCTCAACACAAAAACGAAGATCTTCTGCAATTGCTCGACCGATTACATCGGCGCGACGCCGAACTCCCACATCTGCCCGGTCTGCACCGGACAGCCGGGCGCCCTGCCGGTCCTGAACGGGAAAGTCGTCGAATTCGGCGTGCGCGGCGGCTTGGCCCTGCACTGCAAGATCAACAAATCGACGCGCTTCGACCGCAAAAACTATTTTTACGCCGACCTTCCCAAGGCGTATCAGATCACCGAATACTACGTGCCGCTCGCCGAAAACGGCTACCTGACCATCGCCGGCGACGACGGCCGGCCCCGCCGCATCGGCATCACGCGGCTTCATCTCGAAGAAGACGCCGGCAAACTCGTTCACGTCGCCGCCGACGGACGGATCGTCGGCTCCAGTCAGTCTTTCGTCGATTACAACCGCGGCGGCGTGCCGCTCGCCGAAGTGGTGTCCGAACCCGACATCGCTTCGCCGCGCGAAGCCCGCGAGTACGTGTCGGCCATGCGCCAGCTGGTGCGCTATCTGGGCATTTCCGACGGCGACATGGAAAAAGGATCCATGCGCGTCGACGCGAACATCTCGCAGAAAGTTTCCGACGGGCGCTGGGGCAACCGCGTCGAAGTCAAAAACATGAACTCCCTCAAGGCGCTGGAACGCGCGCTCGAGTATGAGACGCTGCGTCAGCGCGACCTGCTCGCCCGTGGCGAACGGATCGCTCAGGAGACGCGCAACTGGGACGACGCCGACGGCATCACGACGCCGTCGCGCAGCAAGGAAGAGTCCAACGATTATCGTTATTTCCCCGAGCCCGATCTGCCGCCGCTGCTGCTCGACGACGAGTACATCGAAGGCATCAAAGCCGCCATGCCGGAGCTTCCCGACGCGAAGCGCGAACGTTTCCTCGCGCAGTACAAGCTTCCTGTGGAAGACGTGCTGGTGCTGACGGAGACGCCCGAAGTCGCCGCGTATTACGAGGACGTCGTGAAGGCCGGCGGCGAACCGGTCAGATCTTCGAACTGGGTGCGGACCGACCTGATGAGAGCGCTGAAAGAACGGGGCCGGGAGATCGCCGACGCGCCGGTGAGCGCCGAAACCCTGGCCGGGCTGATCGAGCTCGTCGACGGCAAAAAAATCTCCACGACGGCCGCGAAAGACGTTTTCGAGAAGCTCGCCGACAGTGAAATGACGCTCGAACAGGCCATTCAGGCGTGCGGCGTCCAGATCGGCGCGGTCGCGGGCGATAAGCTGCTGGAAATCGTCGCCGCGGTCGCCGGCGCCAACGCCGACGTCGTCGAAGTGATCCGTTCCGGCCAGGACAAGAAAGACAAAAAGCTCAAGTTCCTCATGGGGCTGGTCATGAAGGAAAGCCGCGGACAGGCGAAACCGGACGAAGTTTTGAAAGCTTTGAACGGATTCCTTGCGAAGGAGTAGTGTTATGTTTGAATAAATCTGTTAAAATACGGGAGTATAGAAAAACTTAAACAAGAGTCTGCGTCATCGTCGAAATCATCGAGGAGGTTGGCAAGAGATATGGGAATGAAAACGGAAGACATCAGAAGTATCGCGATTGTTGCTCACGGAAGCGCCGGCAAAACTTCGCTTGCGGAAGCGTTGCTCTTTGACGCCGGCGTCACAACCCGCCGCGGCAGCGTGGAAAACGGGAACACCGTTTCGGATTACACGACCGAAGAACAGAAACGTCAAATTTCCATAAGCACCTCCCTCCTGAATTACGACTACAAGGGCAAAAAAGTCTTTGTCCTTGACGTTCCCGGCTATGCCGACTTCATTGGCGACCTGCGCAGTTCGCTGCGCGTCGCCGGTTCCGCCGTTATGGTCGTGAGCGCGGTCGACGGTATTGAAGTGCAGACGGAAAAAGCCTGGGAGTTTGCGCAGGAGTTCGAAACGTCGACCATTTTCTTCATCAATAAAATGGATCGCGAAAACGCCGACTATAACGGGGTTTATGAACAGATCCGCGCCAATCTGACCAAGGGCGCTTACCGCTTCATGCTCCCGATCGGCAGCGAAGATTCCTTTAAAGGCGTCGTCGACGTCCTCAAGGACATCGCTTACGTTTACAGCGACGACTCGGGAAAATTCGAGGAGCAGGGGATCCCCGAAGACATGATCAGCGACGCGCACCGCGCCCGCGGCTATCTTGTCGAAGCCATTGTCGAAGAAGACGAAGAGATGATGATGCGTTATCTCGACGGCGAGGACATCCCCATCGACGAACTGCTTCCCGTCCTGCAGCGCTGCATTTACAAGTGCAAGATCTTCCCCGTCATGCCCGGTTCCGCGCTGAAAAACATCGGCGTCCGCCAGCTCATGGATCTGATCGTCGATTATCTTCCCAGCCCTCTTGAAATGCGCGAGCGTCCGGCGGTCAAGGGAGAGGAGAAGGAGATCACGATCAAACCGGACGATAACGCCACGTTCAGCGGTCTGTGCTTCAAAGTCCTGGTCGATCCCTACGTGGGCAAACTTTCCTATGTCCGCGTCAATTCCGGCAAACTGACCACCGACGAACCGATCTTCAACGTCAGCACCGGCCAGGAGGAGCGCGTCAGCACCTTCAAGATCATGCAGGGCAAGGACAGCGTCGACGTCAAAGAAGTTACGACCGGCATGATCGTCGCCATTCCCAAGCTGCAGAGCACCAGAGCCGGCGATACGTTGGGCAAGGCCGGCAGCACCGTGCTCTATCCGGCCATCAAATTCCCGCGCCCGGTGTATTCGGTCGCCGTCGATCCCGAGAGCCGGGCCGACGAGGACAAGCTGGGAACGGCGGTCCGCCGTATCACCGAAGAAGATCCCACGGTCAGCTTCGAGAAGAACGCGGAAACGAACGACAACATCCTTTCCGGCATGGGCAATCTTCATCTCGACATCGTTCTCGCCAAACTGAAAGACCGATTCGGCGTCAATCTGAAGACCCGCGTGCCGCAGGTTGCGTATCGCGAAACGATCCGCAAGTCGGCCAAGGCGCAGGGCAAGCACAAAAAGCAGACCGGCGGCCACGGCCAATACGGCGACGTTTATATCGAGTTCAGCCCCCTCGAGCGGGGAGAGGGCTTCGTCTTCGAAGACAAGATCACCGGCGGCACCGTGCCGAGACAATATATCCCCGCCGTCGAGAAGGGCCTGCGCGAGTGCCTGAACAAAGGCGTGCTGGCGGCGTTCCCGACCGTGGACTTCAAAGCGTCGCTTTATTTCGGTTCGTATCACGACGTCGATTCTTCGGAAATGGCCTTCAAGACGGCGGCGCATCTGGCCTTCAAGAAGGGGATGGCCGAAGCTTCGCCGATCCTGCTCGAGCCGGTCATGGACGTGAAAGTCATCGTCCCCGATCAGTATCTCGGCGAGATCATGGGCGATTTCAACACGCGCCGCGGTCGCATCATGGGCGTCGACACGCTGGGGCACCTTCAGGTCGTCAACGCGCAGGTGCCTCAGGCGGAGATGTTCCAGTACGCCATCAATCTGCGTTCGATGACTTCCGGACGCGGGACCTACGAAATGAACTTTTCGCACTATGATCCCGTTCCCGATGAGATCACGAAGAAGATCGTCTCCGAGCGCCAGGGACTGCTGACCGAGGAAGAAGAATAAGTCTTGTTTCAACATGAGCCTGCCTTTCGAAGATCGGCGATCCCGAAAGGCAGGCTTTGAAAAAAAATCGTCGGACGGACGCGGCGGGGAGGTGAACGAGACATGAAAAAAATTTTCTTGTTCGGCAATTGGAAAATGAATCAGAGTCTTCACGCCACAAAGAATTTCGCCGCTGAGAGCGCCGCTGTTCTTTCGGAACAGCCGGGCTTGAAAGCCGAAACGGAGATTTGCATTTTTCCTCCGTTTGTCCTGATCCCCGAAGCGGTGAAAGATTTCACGAATTGCGGCGTCGAAGTGGGCGCGCAAAACGCCAGCGACCACGGCGAAGGCGCTTACACCGGCGAGGTCGCGCCTTCGATGTTGAAAGAAGCCGGCTGCCGGTATGTGCTCGTCGGGCACAGCGAACGCCGTCATATCTACGGCGAGTCCTCGGAGCTGGTCAACAAAAAGGCGCTGAATTGCCTGGCGTCCGCTTTGATCCCGGTGCTGTGCGTCGGCGAAACGCTCGAACAGCGCGACGCCGGGCGAACGGCCGCCGTCATTTCCGATCTGATCGCGCGCGAATGCGACTTCCTCAGCATCGGCAGCAACGACCTGATCCAATACACCATGGCCGTCGACCGCTTGGCCGCGGCGTTGTCTTACCTTTATTCGCCGTTCTCGCCCTCGGTCCTGCGTCTTGTGCAGACCACCATCAAAAATGCTGCGACGGCGGGCAAGCCCGTCAGTTTGTGCGGTGAAATGGCGGGAGACCCCTTGCTGAGCCCGATCCTTTTCGGCATGGGGCTGCGCTCTTTCAGCGTCAATCCTTTCGAGATGCTGCGCACGCAATGGATTCTTTCGCTGTTGAAAACCGAAGAAATGCGCGCCTGCGCCGATGAAGTGCTGAACTTGGCGACGGCGGAGGAGATCCATCGTTATTGTCGGGAGCATTTCTCGCGCTTCGTATCCGGGGATTACGTCCCGACGGAGCAATGATTTGTAAGAGAGCAACCCGCTGTGGTTGCTCTCTCTATTTATGGGCAAGGGCGCGTCGCGATTGTTTTTACATAACTAAGCGGAAGAGCAGTATACGGTAGAAAATAGCCGATAAACGGAACTTCGTCGGGAAAAATTGGAGAAAGATAAAATATTTATCTGTAACCATTCTTGAATTTGACCGCCAAAATTGTATTATATCCATTGTTAGCACTCGAAGTGATCAAGTGCTAATAAAAATCACTTCGGAGATTTTTGTCGAACTCAGTATAGGAGGAATAAATAATGCAGTTGAAACCCCTTGCGGATCGTATCGTCGTCAAAGTCGTCAGCGGAGAAGAAAAGACCAAGAGCGGTCTTTATCTGCCGGATACGGCTCAGGAAAAGCCCCAGGAAGGCGAAGTCATCGCCGTCGGGACGGGCCGCATTCTCGACAATGGTCAGAAACTTCCCCTTGAAGTGAAAGTCGGCGACCATATCGTTTTCAGCAAGTATTCCGGCACGGAGATCAAGCTCGACGGCGAGAAACTCGTGATTTTCAGCGAGCGCGACGTTCTTGCGGTGATCGACTAGTTTTTTCGGGCAGACATCATTATTTTCAGGAGGAATTCATAAATGGCTAAAATTCTTGCTTTCGGTGAAGAATCCCGCCGCGCGCTTGAGCGCGGCATCAACAAAGTTGCCGACACCGTTGGCGTGACCCTTGGCCCCAAGGGGCGCAACGTGGTGCTGGACAAGAAATTCGGTTCTCCCGCCATCACCAACGACGGCGTGACCATCGCCAAGGAGATCGAGCTTGAAGATCCCTTTGAGAACATGGGTGCTCAGCTTCTGAAGGAAGTTGCCTCCAAGACCAACGACGTGGCCGGCGACGGCACGACCACCGCGACTGTTCTGGCCCGCGAGATGATCAGCGAAGGCATGAAGAACGTGGCCGCCGGCGCCAACGGCATTTACCTTCGCAATGGCATCGCCGCCGCCGTGGACGTTGTGACCGAACACCTGAAGGCGATGGCGCATCAGGTCAACGGCAAGGACGACATCACTCAGGTCGCTTCGATCTCCGCCAACGACAAAGCCATCGGCGCCATCATCGCCGAAGCCATGGAGAAGGTGGGACGCGACGGCGTCATCACCGTCGAAGACAGCCAGACCACCGGCACCACGCTGGAGACCGTCGACGGACTTCAGTTCGACAAGGGCTACATCAGCCCCTACATGGTTACCGATCCCGAGCGCATGGAAGCTTCCCTCGAAGACGCCTACGTGCTGATCCACGACGGCAAGATCGGCAACGTCAAGGATCTGCTTCCTATCCTCGAGAAAGTTCTGCAAACCGGCAAGCCCCTGCTGATCATCGCCGAAGACGTGGAAGGCGAAGCTCTGGCGACGCTCGTCGTCAACAAACTGCGCGGCACGATGACCGCCGTGGCCGTCAAGGCTCCCGGCTTCGGCGAGAGACGCAAGGCCATGCTGCAGGACATTGCTGTGGTCACCGGCGGCGAAGTCGTCACTTCCGATCTGGGGGAGAAGCTCGAGAACGTCGAACTGTCCAAGCTCGGCCGCGCCAAAAAGATCCGCATCACCAAAGAAGACACTACCATCGTCGACGGCAGCGGCAACAAGGACGACATCCGCAACCGCGCCGCTCAGATCCGTACCGAGATCGAGAACTCCACTTCCGATTACGACAAGGAAAAGCTCAAGGAGCGCCTTGCCAAGCTGGTCGGCGGCGTCGCCGTCATCCAGGTCGGTTCCGCTACCGAGACTGAGCAGAAAGAACTGAAGCTCCGCATCGACGACGCGCTTTCCGCCACCCGCGCGGCCGTTGAAGAAGGCATCGTAGCCGGCGGCGGCGTAGCCCTCGTCAACTGCGTCGATTACCTTGAGAAGGAGATCGAGAAACAGGGCCTGAAGGGCGACGTCCGCACGGGCGCCAACATCGTGCTCAACTCTCTGTCTTCGCCTCTGCATCTGATCGCGACCAACGCCGGCCTGCAGGGCGACGTCGTTGTCGCGAAAGTCCTTTCCCTTGAGGAAGGGCATGGCCTTGACGCTTCCAACGGCGAGTATGTCGATCTGATCAAGGCGGGCATCATCGACCCTGTCAAGGTCACCCGCAGCGCTCTTGAGAACGCCGCTTCCATTGCCAAGATGATCCTGACCACCGAAGTCCTCGTGGCCGACAAGCCCGAGGAGAAGAAGGCCGATCCGGCCGGCGGCATGGGACCTGGCATGGGCGGAATGTACTAGACTTTGCCGCGCTGTTAAAAGCCAAATCGAAGAGAAAGAAG
>ENA-ORTP01003484-ORTP01003484.1-human-gut-metagenome-genome-assembly--contig:-NODE-3484-length-10628-cov-2.546486_pt1 | contig 10628 bp, 9 predicted proteins | sample MGYA00241913_ERZ509190 | MGnify/ENA primary metagenome ERZ509190 (study PRJEB26280, sample SAMEA2338839) | human gut metagenome | biome: human gut; feature: human-associated habitat; material: faeces...
CAAAAGGAGAGTCTTATCATGGAGAATCAATTATTTACCTTCTCGAAATTGTCTATTATCTTATTAGACAAAACAAACTATAAACATGACTTGAAACGTGTTCCATATTATAAAACCATATTTAAAAACATTGATCCAATCACACATTCTGAGAGTGAAATTAATAAATACATAAAGGGGAATAGAGAAATTCCAGATTTTGGAGATACGGAGATATTTTCAGAACGATTGAAAGAAAATGTTGAAATCTTAATTCAAGACCATTTCAAGTATATGGATTTTCCTGCTATAAAAAAGAGGATACAAGAAACAATAGATACTGACCCAGTGCTCAGCAAGGAAAAAAGAGAAGAATTCTTTCGGATGTATGTAGAAAAAAATTTTGTGGATTATCTGTACGAATGCTTTTTGTTTGCGATAAATAGGAAGGAAGCTAAAAAAGGAAAAAGTAATATTGATTTGTCTCAGTATTTGACAAGTAGAAGTGTTCCAGAAAAATGTGCCTTTTTCCAAGGAAGAAAAGAAGAGTTGAAAGAGATTGATGAATTAATACAGAAATCCCGTCGATTAGCTTTAACAGGGATAGAGGGAATTGGTAAAACAGAGCTTGCAAAAGAATATGGGAAAAAACAAAATAAGCATTATGCAAATATTGTGTTTCTGCAATTTCACAATTCATTAAAGCAGACAATTGCTGATTTACATTTTCAAACAGATAAACCAGAAATGATGGATGATAAAAAATTTGATCATCATTTTGCTTGTTTAAAGATGCTGGGGGAGTATGATCTGATTATATTAGACAATTTCAATATTTTACCCGAAAATGAAGAATTATGGAAAGAGTTTTTTGAATTAAGGACTAATATATTGATTACAACACACATAGAACTGCCTGAAAGTATTCCTAAAATGCAGGTCAATAAATTAGAAAACAGCGAATTATTATCCATATTTTATAAATTTGATTGTAAAGCAAAAGCGGATGAAAAAAGCGTTAAAGAAATTTTAAAGTTAGTTTGTTATCATACTTTGACTGTGGAATTAGTAGCAAAAACCTGTAAAAACGCGAGAATCACACCGGAGAAAATCCTGCAAGAATTGACAGAAAAAGGTGTCATGATATCAAATTCTACGGAAATACAGACATTTAAAGATACTATGCCAACAAATGCTACACTGACAGACCATATTCGAAAGTTATTTGAATTGCAGAATTTATCAGCAGAGGATTTACAAACACTTCGTAATATGGTGTTAATGCCGAATACAGGTATTTCTGTCGAGTTGTTTTATGCTTGGAGTGGTGCAGAAAACTATAATTCCATCAACAGATTAATTCGGCTTGGGTGGATTCGTGAAAATGACAACTATGATAAAATTTATCTTCATCCATTTTTGCGAAAATTTCTATGTGTAGAAACAGAGCCACGGTTTTCAGTGTGTAGCAATATTATAACAAGCATATCTGACATCTGTTACTACTATTTGGAAGATGTTGAATACTATGAAGACTTATTTAAAGTAATAAAAAATATTCGTAATTACGCAAAAATAGATCAAGAATATGAAATGACTAACTTTGCAACAATGACAATGACGTATTTATCAAAATATTTACGATATGACATGATTGAGGAAACTCTTCAGTGGGTTTCTGAACTACCCTTTTTCGAGACAAATATCCGTTTACAAGGCGTATATTATTATGTTTATGGAAACATGGAAAAATTCAGAAAAAACTATGAGAATGCATTGATAAAATATGAAATAGCCGAACAAATTTTGATTTTATCTCCAATAGATCATACGGATTTAATAAGTCATATTTATATTGAGCGTGCTGAAATTTTGGTGGATTCAGATTGTAAAAAGGCTCTTCAGTGTTTGGCAACAGCAGATAAATTGAGAGAACATGAGAAAAATCTTTATTTGGAAATATCACTTCAGTTACAAATGTGTAGAATATATCAAAGATGCCAGAAGTCAGCATGGGTATATAAAAATGTAAGTGATCTAATTCAACAAGCCGAAAAAAAATTGGGTGCATCAATATCACTTGCAAAATTGTATACAGAAGTGGGGGACATTATAAAAGAGGAGCAACCACATAAAGCGCTTCTTCATTACATGTGTTCTCAGAATATATTAATGGACTTGATGGAAGAAAAAAGTTGGATGAAAAATACTTTCCTATTAGATGAACTGGAAAAGATTGAGGGAAAAATTAATGAATTATCAAAACAATCAGAGAGCATTACTTATATTTGTAACATTTTCACAAGATTAGATGATGATCCAACACAGATAGAATTGATTCAAAAGGAATTGACGGATATTCTAACTTTAAAAAATCCGACTTTTTTTAACGAAATCTATGATGAACTTTATGAATGGGGTGTTTCAAAGGAGTTATCCTTTGAAAAAGTATTTTTAGTTCCGATATATCATTATGTTCTAGGAATGATTACATTGTTGACAAAAAGCGAAAAAAGTGGCGTTGTCATACATCTTCAAGAAGCGCTCTTTGGATTTCAGTGCTGGGGAGCGGAATATCAGTGTATAATTGAACATATTCAAAAGTTATTAGATAAAAAAGAATTAAAACAATATTGGGAATATATATTTGGTGAAAGTGTGACTCTCTAAAGAGTGTTTAAAATAAAAAACGGAATCGAAGGATTTTTCTTTCAATTCCGTTTTTAACTGTAATCCAACATTTTTTATCTCATGTACAAATAATTTCATCAGCGAAATTCGAACAATTTGGCTACAGGAATATCCAAAACATGTGCGATACTAAAAATAACGTCCAACGATACAGAGCAATCATTATTTTCAATTCGGGACATGTGTGTTCTGCTGATATCAATTTTTTCTGCCAACTTCATTTGAGAAAGTCCTTTTTCTTTTCTGTAATAAGAAATATTCAATCCTAATTTTCTATATTCTTCTTGATACTTTCGATTCATAGTTTTCCTCCATATATATAGAGTATGAAAAAAAGCAAATTAAAACCACAACGTGAAACATCATTTTTGCAACGTGTAATGTTGCAAAAATTACAATGTATGATATAATAAAAAGAAATAGGAAGTGCTGCATTTTTGGATATTTCAAAAATTATTATGAAAAACATAAATGCAACTATTAAGAGGAGAAAAGGATATGAAAAAGAAAACTATTTTAGCTTTAATCGCAACTTTGGCAATCACACAGGCAGGAATCGGATTTACAGGGAATATGGGGAAAGTCCATGCAATGAATCCGAATCAGTACACAGATGTTGTAAGCACCAATGTAAACTATTCTTACATCGAAAAGATGGTAGATGAGGGAATCATGGATGCAGAAACAGAGAATGAGTTTGGTGCTGAAAAAGCTATGACAAGACAGGGGCTTCTGACAGCATTGTACCGTATGGAAAAAAATCCATTGGTACTGGATGGAGAAAATACATTTGCAGATGTAGATTACAAGGCTGACAATGAACTTGGACGTGCGTTGAAATGGGCGGAAAACTCCAACCTGTTTGCAGGATTGAATGAAGGCTTCTTTACAGAAAATAAGTTTGAAGCAGATAAAAGCCTGTCCAAACAGGAAGCAGTGCAGATTGTTTACAATTACGCAAGTAAAAAAGGAATTGTAGACACAAATATGAGCAACATCACTCTGAATACAGAAGTGAAAGATGCAGATACAGTCGCACAGTGGGCGAAATCATCTATGAAATGGGCTTTGCTGAATCAGTTTGTGGATGTAGATAAGGAACAGAAAATTAATCCAGAAAAAGAAATCACAAAAGAAGAAACTGCGAAAATTTTAGCGATGTATCTGGATATGGAAGAGCGTATCGAAAATGAAAGAAATCTGCTTGCAACAACTCCACAGAACACACCAGTCTCTAATACAGAAAATAACAGCACAACAAATGACAATACAACACAGGGAAGTGGACAGACTGAAACAGAAACGCCAGAGAATCCATCCATTCCGTTGATTCCGTTAGAGCCGTCTAAACCTGTAGAAAAACCGAGTATTCCGCTGATTCCATTAGAACCATCTATTCCATTAGAACCAGAGAATCCAGATAAACCGCATGAACACCACTGGGTAGACAATATCGTGAAAATCGAACATCCAGAAGAAGGTCACTGGGAGAAAGTTCTGGTGAAAGATGCATGGGATGAAGTGATTCAGCATGAAGAAGAAGGTCACTGGGAGAAAGTTCTGGTACAGGATGCATGGGATGAAGAAGTGCCAATTTACGAATTACAGTGGAGAGACATTTGCAATGATTGTGGTGCAGATATTACAGGAAATACTTTACAACATGGAAAAGACCATGCATTGAATGATGGTACAACAGGTGGTTATACAACAAAACAGGTAGAAGTGCAGGTTGGAACAGAAACAGTTCACCATGAAGCTGTTTACGAAGATAAATGGATTGTGGACAAAGAGGCATGGACAGAAACAATCCACCATGAAGCTGTTTATGAAGACAAATGGATTGTAGACAAGGAAGCATGGGAAGAAACAATCCACCATGAAGCTGTTTACGAAGACAAATGGATTGTAGACAAGGAAGCGTGGACAGAAGAAGTGGTACAGGGGCAGATTTGTCCAGATTGCGGAGCAACCAGAAAATAAGATTTTTGAAGAAGAATGAAGAAGAAATAAGTGTGGGTGAGCTTTACTCACGCTTATTTTTCAAATAATGTGACAGAAGTATTTCAAAAAGGAGCAATATAATCATGGAAAATTATGAAAGAAGTCCAATTATACCGATGACAGAAGAGCAAAAAAAGGATTTTGAATTGCAGATAAAAAAACTGGATAGAAGAATTGAAATTATGGATAAAATCAAAGAAACAGGGTTAGGAATTATCTGTACACCGTTAGGAATTTTTTCAAATTTAATGTTGATGTTATCTTCAATTGCAATTAAAGTTACTTCAATCGGGATGTTTTATGGAGTCTATAAATCCTATAAAGTATATGTCGACGTAAAAAACGGGATTCCATTTTTAGAATCTCAAAATTTAGAAAGTGCAGCATTGTTTTTGATACTTCCTTTCATTATGGTAGTAATATCATATGTACTTTCTTGGTTGACAGCTTTCTTCAAATTTCATTCATTCTAAAGAGAAAAAATACAGATTGAATGCAGGACAAATGTCTTGTATCCCCTCGATTAGCTATTGGGATATAAGACATGTCCGTTGAACATATTTATCAATTCTCCCTCACGTATTCCTCACACTTACAAACCACAATGACAACTTTTATTCACCTGTATAAATAATCTCAAATCTGTAGTTTCCATCTGTATAATCCATCTGAATTTCATAACTTCCAATCTGCAAGTTTTCCTCTTTAATGGGATAAAAAATCTTTTCCTCTACATCGTAAATAACAGCTTCATCCACTGGCTCATTTTCCACAGTATGTAGAATTTTTTCAATACATTCATCACAGAACAACTCTTTCATCCTGTGACTGCTGACAATTCCGTTTCCTTGGGATAACTCGGCTTCTCCCCAATTATGATGCAAATTTTTTTTAATGACAAATCGAGCGTCACTGATTTCATCATATCCAAAATTGAGCTGCATTTCACCACTTTTTCCTACCTCTTCTATAGTGTAACTCTGATCAAAAATATCCAATCCATACATTTCACCAGTATTCAGAAAAACAAGGTTAATTCGCTCCAGATAGCCTTTCTGTTCCATACAGCAATTCTCAGCAGTATTAGGAATGTATTTCATGAAATTTTCAATTTCCTGTCCATACTTGCTATAAACAAGATCATGACGGATAGTTTGAGCAATTTCATCGTATTCATCTTCAGTAGCTGTAGCAAGATATGTGGCGATTATACCTGTAATCTCCTCTATATCTTTATTACGCTGATGATTTGCTAAATGATTACTTGTTATGATGATGAGCATACATCCAGTAAATGCGAGTAAACCTGTCATAAAATTACCATATAGTGAAGAACGTATCTCCGACTCTCTTAAATGCTTTTCTTCCACACCACAATCCTTTTTCTTCTGACAGTTCATAAACCACCAATCTCGTATTTTTTTCCATAATTTTTTCATTCTTACCACCTCTGTGATTCTTTTAGCTAATACTACATAGTCTATCAGAATCTATCAGGATTCTCAATCATATTATAGTCTTAAAGAGAACATAGTAAGAACTAACAGCTAATAATGGAGTGAAAAATATGGAACGAATTGGACTGGGAAAATATATCAATATAGTACGAAAAGACAGAGGTTTAACATCAGACCGACTCTCAGAGTTATGCAACATCAATGCTACTTATCTGCGGCAGATTGAAAGTGGTGTAAAAATACCTAGTTTGCCGGTATTCATAGATATTTGTAATGCCCTAAAAATCTCCCCAGATTATCTTCTTCAAGACGATCTTGAAGAAAATGAAGTTACTAAAATCAAAGAATTGGAAGCACTTTGGGAAGATTCTACTCCTGATAAACAGGCACTTGCATTAACTATGATAAAAGCAGCCTTGGAGCATAAGAAGTAATAGAAAGCCAGTTCCCCTCTCATAGAAGCTACTTGGAAAAAATAGGATATCGTCCTCACTTGTGAGGATAATATCCCATTTTTATATCTATTATCTTTCACTCTCTTTTTGCTTTTTATTTGGCGCTCTTTCTTTCTCCCGTTTTTCCTCAATCATAGTCTCTATTTTCGTCTTATTTTCTCTTTGATTCTGTTCTGCTTCCATTCCTCTTCTGGTCGTATCCTGAATCCGCTCTAAAGTTTTTATGCACTTTTCAAAATTCCGCTGTTCGTGTTCCAGAGCGTCTATTGCCAATTGTAATTTTTGTTTCTTCTTTTGACAGAATTCCAATTTCTGTTTATATTCCTGCATTTTTTCTGGATTTTCCACTTTATATTTCTGGATTAACTTTTTGTACTTTTCAAGCAACTCGCAATCTTGCTCATACTTTGTCTGCCTGTAAACGGTATCCTTTGCGTGTGATAAGATTCTCTTTTCTGTTTTTTCACATTCCAAAGAAAGTGTCTGAATAATGCCTAATTTCTTTATCAACGTATCAATATGCTCCACCGCCTCTTTCGTATTGTAAAAATCTGCCCACACCTTTCGAGATGCAACCCGTACTTCCTGTAATGTGGCATATCCTGTTGTTTCCAGAAAATGCAGACTGTCTAATCCATCCTGTATTTCCTTCTTCAGACATTCTTCATATTTTAAATTCGATTGATCTTTTTGTTTGAGATCATAAACAAGATCCTGTTCTGCTTCGGAACGTTTCACAAATATTATCTGCTGTTCCGAAGAACTGGTTTTTCTCCACTTGGGATGTAGTGATTGAATGTCAATTTTTCCATATTGATAAGATGTCGAATATGGAATTTTTCCTCTTTCCTCATTCGATAATTCCGCTTTCACTTCCTCCAGAAGAAGCTGAGTCTGTTTTCGTTCTTTTTCTCTGTTTTCAATGAAGTATGTCAACTGCTCCCGTGTATATCGTCCATCCTCCGACAAAGAGGAGTCCCGTACTCCTTTCCCTGCTTCTGGCGGAGAAAAAGAAATATGACTCAACCAGTCACCATTTTTCTTTTTGTCTCGAATGGTATATCCATATTCACGGAGTAACATCAATAAATGGTCATACGAACAAGCATCTGGCAGTAATCGATCAATATCACGTCTTACGATCTCCTGATTTGATAATTTCTCAGCTTTCCACTGTTGATATGATTCTGTGTGCCGGTAGCTTCCCACATCATCCATACAGGTTGCTTTCTGCGTTCTTTTTTGGAGCAACACATTCTTTCGATCAGTAGGCTCATAATACCGTGTTTTCCCATTTGAATCCTGATATTCGACCAACTGCATATCCTTTGTATGCTCTAAGACCTGTAAACCATATTCCTTACACAGACGATCGGAAACACTGCGGATGAGCCGTTTGGTTCGGTGACAGTCATTCCATTTCTTTCCATGAATATTCCACGCACAAACAACAAAATGGTTGTGTGTATATGCAGTATTTGTATGCGTAGAAATAACCACGGGAAAGTCTGGAAAAACTTCTTCTGCCAGTTTCCTTCCGATTTCATTTGCAACTACGGGAGATAATGACTCTCCAAAATTTTGCCACATGTGATACAAAATAATTTCTTCCCCATTTTTCGTTCTTGGTGCTTCTCTCCGATATCTTCCCCGACCATTTTCGATCGTGGTTCTCATGGAATGGACAATATCCGATGGATATGCACAATTGATCGAAGAATTTAAAGTATGATATGTCACTTCTCCCGTTCGCTTATCAAGAGTATAGGGAACAAAATGTTGTCTGCTCTCATATACCGCTTTCCATTCCTCAATATTTTTCACAGACTCCACCTTATCATTCATTGCATATTGAATGGTATCTGCAATAGTTCCTGTAATAGGATGAATATGCGTGATTGCCATTTATCCCTCACATCCTTTTACAATCGCAGTTAATTCATCAAACTGCTCTAAAAGCTCTTGGTAATTGGATATCAAGGATAATATCTCGATTCCATTTGTACTAAATTCCGAATTTGCGATGTACGCAAGCTGATTGATATTAGAACCAATTTTGTTTAATTCATAAATCACGTTTTCATAATTTTTATCCTCTGCCTTCCTTGTTTGTCCGAACAAAATTAAATCTCTTATATAGGCAGATTTTGTCATGTTTAAGGCAGTTGCTTTGTCGTTTAGTAACTGTAGTTCCTCGTTGAATAAATATACTTTAAATGTCCGTGTTCTATATCTGTTTTTTTCGCTCATAATCGATTATTCCTTTCCTGTTGAATCTTTTTAGTAGTGTTAAAAATTGTTTTATATGTGCTTAGTAACAAGTAGTATTTCTGGCATATAGACGGGGGTCTTAGGGGGCTCGCCCCAGTGTAAACGGCTAACAAGCGGATAAATACTCCAACGTTAGTGGGAGCATTTACCCCCTGCTTGCTAATGTAAAAAAAGCTGAAATCTGTTTTTTCGCTTGTTCTGTTTTTGGGGCGGTTATATTAAAAATCTGCTGAGTATGTACGCTCAAAAAAGGAATGAAACTTTAAAGTGTAGGTATCAAAGCTCTCCCAAATACACGACTTCAAATATTTTTTTGGATATTGAATTTTAACTTTTTTGGATTGAGCAATGTAATCTTTTACAGCTTCTTCCAAAATGGGAGACAATGGATTAATTGATCGAATTTTAATAGCAGCGTTGATTTTATCGATGACTTGTTTGGGTGAAATATGGTTTTGATTATATGTACACATAGTGGGAGCACAAGTCATTTCGATGAGAGATTTTACAGCTAAATTGTATGTTTGCTGAAAATATTGGTCGGAATCCCACTTGTTTGAAGTAATATCCCAATCTGTTAAATAGTGAATTGCATGAGCCATTTTTTCGGGATTTTTTGCATAGTCATATGGGATTTTATGTAGAATATCTATCTCTTCGATAATTTTGTTTGTTGAAACAGGTTCGTTCTTTCCTTTCGTTTTTAGAATGAAGGAAGGAGCAGTTACGGATAAATTACTTTTTGTATTATTATAAGTAGTTATATTGTTGGTACTATCTGCGTTATAACGTTCAGCATAGACACCTTTTTGGGGTAAATGTGGTTGTCTATTTACATTACGGGTTAAATTTGTACAAGAGACCGTTCCCTTTGCTGACAAATAAAATGTATGTGCGCCTTCTCTTGGTATATCTAATAATTCAATCCTTGTTTTCCATCCATCGGAAGAGGGACTTAAATACATTTTCAGATATCCCTTGCTTTTTAATTCATTCCAGGCACTTTCACAGGCTTTTTTACCCTCTGAGCAATGATAAAATATAAATGATTTTGTTAACTCAATGTCTGGACAAGTGATATAGGACTTAATCAAGCAATATAATCCTTTTGCCTTTAAAGATAATCTTGAATCTCTTATCAGTGTATTTTCAATTTTGGTGAATCCTTTTTGTGGATAAGCCTTTTTGTTTCGCATTTTTACAAATCCTTTCTGAATTATAATAAAAAAGACGCTCGTAATGAACGTCTTAATTACCAATAGTGTTGAAGTTATTATGTAGGATAGTTTATTTTATCTTCAATTTTTGTGATTTTGATACGATTGTATTTTATAAAACCCAATGATCAAAACGCGGGGTTTATTTTTCTATGTTGTTTTTACAAAACCGCAGCAGAACAAAAAGCCCGTACGACTTACGATAACATTCTCAGGCTTGTAAAAGATCCGGAAGTCTGTGATCCGATTCGTTTCCTGCGTCAGCGTGAAATCGTGCATTACCAGAGATTCGGTGAAAATCTTCGGATCGTGCAGGAACACCTGGACAGCAAAAACTTCTATGCATTCAATCCTGAGTTTGATAAAAATCCGAATTGCGGATGTAAGCGCTCATAAAAAAGCAGGCGGAGTTATGAGGATAACTCTGCCTGACTTTTTATTCGAAAGGGCATTTACTTTTTTCGGGAAGTTTTGTATAATGAAAAACGGTAGTTGCACGACGGGGTGTGGCTCAGTTTGGTTAGAGTGCACGGCTGGGGGCCGTGAGGTCGCAG
>ENA-ORTP01003485-ORTP01003485.1-human-gut-metagenome-genome-assembly--contig:-NODE-3485-length-10625-cov-2.936140_pt1 | contig 10625 bp, 8 predicted proteins | sample MGYA00241913_ERZ509190 | MGnify/ENA primary metagenome ERZ509190 (study PRJEB26280, sample SAMEA2338839) | human gut metagenome | biome: human gut; feature: human-associated habitat; material: faeces...
ATTTTTTTAAAAAAGGAAAGGACGATTCCGCGCAGCCCTCTGCCCACAGAATCGTCCTTATCCCGCTTTTTATCTTTTATCTGAAATCATATCGTCTTTGACGTGTTTTTCACCACAGACTTTTCAAAAAGAAATCACTCTTCTTCTTTTTCCGGCGTAATGGCAATATAAAGTTCTTCCAACTGCTTATCATCCACCACGTCCGGGGCGTTGGTCATCAGACAGGAAGCGTCTTTAACCTTAGGGAAAGCAATCACATCACGGATGGAATCTTCCTCGGCCATCAGCATCACCAGACGGTCAAGGCCATAAGCCAGTCCGGCATGTGGCGGCACACCGTATTTGAACGCTTCCAGAAGGAACCCAAACCGGTCGTATGCCTGTTCTTTTGTAAACCCAAGACAGGCAAACATTTTTTCCTGAATATCATCCTGATGGATTCTGACGCTTCCACCACCCAATTCTGTTCCGTTTAACACAATATCGTATGCCTTGGCACGTACTTTTCCCGGATCGGTATCAATCAGCGCCAGATCTTCTTCCATAGGCATGGTAAACGGATGATGCATTGCCGTGAATCTTCCCTGTTCTTCAGACCATTCCAGAAGAGGAAATTCCGTCACCCAGACAAAACGATACTGGGATTTATCCAGAAGATTTAATTCTTCTGCAAATTTCAGACGAAGAGCGCCGAGAACATCACAAACCACCTTGAATTTATCTGCGGCAAAAACAACCAAATCTCCCTGTTTTGCTCCGACAGCGTCAATCAATGCGGCCAGCGCCTCCTCCGATAAAAATTTGGCAAATGGACATTTCATCGTTCCGTCTGATTTCAGCTGGATATAAGCCAGACCTTTTGCACCGTAATCTTTGGCTGTCTTTTCGATGTTTTTCATTTTTTTACTAGAAACATCGCCCAGACCCTGTGCACAAACTGCCCGCACTACACCGCCATTTTCAAGAGCTCCGGTAAACACGCCGAACCCACAGTCTTTTACCTGTTCGCTGACGTCCATGATTTCCATACCAAAACGAAGATCCGGTTTATCGGAACCATAACGATCCATGGCATCCTGCCAGGTCATTCTCTGAATAGGCAGAGAAACTTCTACGCCCAGACATTCTTTAAACAAATAAGCAAGGAGACGTTCGTTGACATCAATAACGTCGTCCACATCCACAAAGGATAATTCCATATCGATCTGTGTAAATTCCGGCTGGCGATCCGCACGCAGATCTTCATCACGGAAACATCTTGCCAGTTGGAAATACCGGTCATAACCGGAGACCATCAACAACTGCTTAAATAACTGCGGAGACTGCGGCAACGCATAAAAACTGCCCGGATGCACACGGCTTGGCACAAGATAATCTCTGGCCCCTTCCGGCGTACTTTTGGTCAGCATAGGGGTTTCGATTTCCAAAAATCCCTCCTGAGTCAAAAACTGTCTTGTCAGCGTAGCAATTTTACTTCTCATAATGAGGTTTTTCTGAATATTCGGTCTGCGCAGATCCAGATAACGATATTTCAGACGTAAATCGTCTTTTACCGTAATATCTGCGTCAATCGGAAACGGCGGAGTCTGTGATTCTGATAAAATTCGAAGCTGCGTTACTTTTATTTCCAATTCACCGGTTTTCAGCGTTTCATTTACAGCCCCGCTTCTTTTTTCTACTGTACCGGTTACGGCAATCACAAACTCAGCACGAAGGCTTCCTGCTTTTTCAAAACCTTCTTTTCCTATGGTTTCTTCTTCAAAATATAACTGCATCAGCCCGCTTCGATCCCGCAGATCGACAAAGATCAGACTTCCCAGATTTCTTCTTTTTTGTACCCATCCCATCAGGGTCACAACCGTACCGATGTCCGCTGTGGTTAATTCGGTACATCGATGGGTTCTTTTCAGGCCTTTCATAGACTCAGCCATAACAATATTTCCTCCTGTATGTCTTGCTTTACTTCCTGTTATTCTATCCCCAGACTGCAGAGCATGGCATGCATATCTTCAGACTGGGTGACTTTCTGAAAAGCTAAAAATACCTGCATATCGAAATTTTTAACTTCTTCAATCATAATGGTCTGCGCAGTTTCAATATCAAAGGCACTGCGGTAAGCCCGATTGGCAATCAGTGCGCCAAAGGCATCACACACCCTTAACACCCTTGCATTCCAGGGAATATCTTCATTTTTAAGATTGTTGGGGTATCCGCTGCCATCTGCATTTTCATGATGATAGAGCACGGCTGAAAGAACATCCTCGTTATAGCCGTGTTCTTTTAAAATCGCGTATCCAAGAGTAGGATGAAGACGCACATATCTCATTTCATCAATCGTTAATTTTGCCTCTTTTTCTTCATAAACGTATGAGCGCAGGCGGAGTTTACCAATGTCATGCAGCATACCTGCCACAGCAAGATTATGACATTGTTCTTCCGAAAAGCCCATCTCTTTTCCTACAAAATAAGCCAGATTACTGACGACAATCCCATGCAGAATCGCTTCTCCGAAAGAATCCTGCAGAGATGTTTCCAGATCATGGACTCCATAAGCATATGCCATTCTCTTTCCTCTTTCTTATGTTCTTTATTTTCTTTCTGTTCTTTTTCCTGCCGACAGGTGAATTTTACAGATACTTTTTCTTCCGTTCAATCATTTCATCAATACGGCCAATGTAGCGTTCTATACTTTTAACATTCTCTGTCCGTTCAATTCTGTTTTCTTCCGGAAAGACGTATTTGGTGGACGAGCCGGCTCCACAGGCTATAATATCCTGTTTCTCTTCCATAATCAATATGTTATATAAACATTCTTTTCCTGGCAGACTGTATCCGATATTCTCCAGATTGCCCGGTATATTTTTCTGGCGGTACATATAATATGGCAGCATACCCATTTTCATACAATATTCATCCACTTCTCTGAGCATGGCATTGGTACTGCCCTTCACCAGCTTCTGATATTTTTCCATTTCCATATTGAGATGCGCCGCTCTCTTGATGGCCAGGGAATGTACCGTAAGACTGTCCGGACGCATGGCAAAGATTTGTTCCAGCGTTTTACATACGTGAGAGAGATCTTCTCCCGGCAGACCGGTGATTATATCCATATTAATATTGGTAAATCCGATTTCTCTTGCCATGGCAAAAGATTCTTTTAGTTGTTCTACCGTGTGATTGCGCCCGATCAGCTTCAGGGTTTCCTGATGCATGGTTTGCGGGTTAATACTGATTCTTTTCACGCTGCCTTCCTGAAGAATGCGCAGTTTTTCCCGGGTTATGCTGTCCGGTCTTCCTGCTTCCACCGTAAACTCTTTTGTCCCGGATACCGGAAACAACCGGTGAATCTCCTCAATCAGCCTCGCCAGCGAACGTTCATCCAACGCGGTCGGTGTGCCGCCTCCGACATAAATCGTAGACAGTTTTTTCTTCCTGCATGCCTCGGCCACGAACTGCATCTCCTTAAATAAGGCTTCCAGATACGTCTCCATCCGGTCTCCGAACCCGGATACGGGATAAGAGGCAAAAGAACAGTAGAGACAGGTCGTCGGACAAAACGGTATTCCGATATAGAGACTGTATTCGTTTTCATAATCTGCCGCGTCCAGAAACTGTTTTTCTCTCGCTGCCACCTGCACGCAAAGGCGCGCCTTTTGCTCATCCGTCAGATACGTATTTGCAAATCGTTTTTCCAAGAGGGCAAGATCCTCTTCTTCCTCCATCCATTTCATGACAATCTTGGTCGGACGTATCCCGGTAAGCATCCCCCAGGGCAAGGTTCTTCCTGTATATTCGGCAAACAGACGGTAGAGAAAACGACAGACTTCATTCCGGCAATGTTCATGATCGCGGTAATTACAATGTATGTTTTTTTCGACACGCCTGCCCTCTCCGTCATACAGACAGCCTTCTATGGATTCCTGACCATAAACAAGCCGGAGACGTAAAACATCTCCGGTTTCGTCCAACTGGTCTTCGGATACTTCCATGATTTTTGTCCGCTCAAAAAACGCCAGCGCGATGGCCCGGACATCATAATCATATTCTTTATTGTTTTGATATAAATAAATCATGTTCCTGTTTTTCCTGTCCTATCGATCCACGAACGGGTTTGTCGCTCTTTCATCCCCGATGGTTGTGGACGGACCATGACCCGGATAAACAATCACCGGATCAGGCAGCTTCATCACGGTTTTATTCAGTGAACGCAACAGTTCTTCTGCGGTAGGAAAATCTGTACGGCCGATACTTCCGGCAAATAACGTATCTCCGGAAAACAGCCATCCTTCTTCTGCAAAATAATAGCAACAACTGCCCAGAGTATGTCCCGGCGTATAAATACACTGGCATTTATGTTTGGAGGTCACCTCAAAAATCTGCTGATCGTTGATCATCATGTTGGCGTGGGTGGTATAGCCTTCCCCAAACATCGGGCTTAAATTATAATCTTTCACCATGAGGACTTCCTGCTCCGGTTTTGCTGCATATACTCTCAGCTTCCACGGATCATAATGTTCTCTGAGTCCTGCCAGACCGCCGATATGATCGTGGTGTCCGTGGGTCAGCAAAACACCATCCAGCGTATAACCGCCATCTTCCAGAAATTTAATCAGTTCTTCCGGACTTCCTGCCGGATCAATGATGATGGCTTCTTTGATTTCATCATCCATTACAATATAGGTATTGGTATCGATTGGCCCAAGCTGTGCACACACTAATTTTAAATCACCCATTGTTTTGCTGCCTCCCTGTTTTCTTTTTCCCTTTTTCTTTTTTACTGTCTTCTTTTTTCTTCATTCGCAGTCGGTCTTAACCGGCGCTTCTCTCAATGTCAATAACTCCTTCAATGTTCCGGAGTTTTTTAATAATATAGTTCAGTTCCTCTATTCCACTGGTCTCAAAAGAGAGGGAAACCGTGGCCAGTTCCTGCTTACTGGTTTTGATGTTTAACGACTTGATGTCCACTTTTAATTCCATAAAAATTTTGGAAATATCCAACAGAATCCCTGTGCGGTTATGGGCATACAGGACTATCTCTGTCAGATAAAGTTCTCCACTCTTTTCCACTGCGTCCACTTCCCACTCGGCGTCAATCAATCTTGCCCGGTCGCTTTCCGGCATACATAAAATATTGACGCAATCTGTGCGGTGAATGGATATTCCCCTTCCCCGGGTGACAAACCCGATGATTTCATCACCCGGAACCGGGCTGCAGCATTTGGAAAAGCGTACAGAAAGATCATGGATTCCTTTTACGGTAATTCCCGAACGCTTTCTGGTTTTTGCCGGCATTTTTTCCGTCTTATTTTTCTCGGCAATCTCCATGAGCGCTTCCTGATCTGTCATCTGCTTCTTATGCTCTTTTTCATATTCTTCTACCAGTTTATTGACCACCTGGCCCTCTTTCAGTCCGCCGTGTCCCACCGCTGCCAAAATGGAATCCCATGTTTTCAGTCCATATTTGCGCATGCATTTTTTCTGGTATTCCGGCTTCATATATTCTGCCAGATTAATCCCTTTGGATTTACTGTAACGGTCGATGAGCTCCCGTCCTTTTTGAATATTTTCTTCTTTAAACTGCGACTTAAACCACTGATTGATCTTGGTTTTTGCCTGCGAACTTTTCACCATGGACAACCAGTCCCGACTTGGCCCGTTGGAATTTTGTGAGGTGATGATTTCTACCCGGTCTCCGTTCTGAATTTTATAATCAATAGGAACCTGCCGTCCGTTGACCCTTGCTCCCACCATCTTGTTTCCGACCGCCGTATGGATCATGTAGGCAAAATCGATCGGAATGGAACCTGCCGGAAGAGTCTTTACATCACCCTGCGGAGTGAAACAGTACACCTGCTCTGTGAATAAATCCAGATCGGTCTTCAGCATGGCCAGAAACTCTTTATTATCAGACATGTCCTGCTGCCATTCAAGAATCTGTCTGAGCCAGCTTAATTTTTCTTCTTCTTTATTAATATTGCCGCCGCCTTCTTTATATTTCCAGTGAGCGGCAATACCATATTCTGCCGTGCGATGCATGTCAAAGGTCCGTATCTGTATCTCGAACGGCGTACCAGAAGAACCAATCAGTGTGGTATGCAGAGACTGATACATATTGTCTTTTGGCATGGCGATATAATCTTTGAACCGTCCGGGAATCGGTTTATAAAGCTCATGGATAACTCCCAGCGCCGCATAGCAGTCCTTCACCGTATCTACCTTGATGCGGACGGCAAAAATATCATAAATCTGATCCAGCGTCTTATGCTGATTACGCATTTTTTTATAAATGCTGAAATAATGTTTCACACGTCCGTCGATCTCCGCCCGGATTCCGGCTTCTTCGATGTGTTTTCCCACTTCCCGTACAATGGAATCGATAAAAGCCTGTCGTCTTTCTTTATTGGAATCCAGCTTTTCTTCCAGATCGGCATAAATTTCCGGCTGGAGATATTTCAGCGAGAGGTCATCCAGTTCAATTTTTATTTTGGATATACCAAGACGGTGAGCGATCGGCGCATAGATGTCCATGGTCTCCCTTGCTTTTTCTTTCTGCTTCTCCGGCCGCATATACTGCAGCGTCCGCATATTGTGCAGACGGTCGGCCAGCTTGATTAAAATGACCCGAATATCCTTTGCCATGGCAAGAAACATCTTTCTTAAATTCTCTGCTTGAATATCCATTTTATCATGGGAATACGACAACTGCCCCAGTTTGGTCACGCCATCCACCAAAAGGGCAACCTCGTCATTAAATTCCCGGGAGAGATCTTCCAGACTATAACTGGTATCTTCTACCACATCATGCAGAATCCCGGCAGCGATCGTCTCTTTATCCAATTCCAGTTCAGCCAAAATAATCCCCACGCAGAGGGGATGGATGATATAAGGTTCTCCGGATTTTCTCATTTGTCCTTCGTGCGCCTTATTGGCCAGATGATATGCCTTTTCAATCATGGAAAGATCGGTAGACGGGTGATATACACGAATTGCCTTTATCAGTCGATCGTATAATATTTCCGGATCAGTAAAATCTTTGGGCTGACTAATTTCTCTTTGCATCCTGTTTAACGTTTGTTTCTGGGCCTCCATAATCTCTCACCACACTTCTAAAGTCTAAAATTAGCATTAATTGTACACCAAATCTTCACATTATGCAAGGGCGGCCTGAACCCCGCGTCGCGGGTATTCTTCCTCTTCTTTTTTTCCCGCCCGCATCTTTGGGCGGCCTGAACAAAAAATCATCTTCTGCATACAAAAAACGGCATATTCTTTATCCTTATTTTTAAAAATCAGATAAAAAATATACCATTTTCATGCAGCAGATTCATTTTTTCTGTATTCTTTTGCTGTTTCAGTTTTTTCTCTTTTCTTCAGCAAAGGATACGTTTTTTAATATTCACTTTTTTTTGCCTCGCAATAAACACAGCGATAAATGCGATTTTCCCGGTCTGCCAGTTTGAATACATGATCAATATCCCGTTCTTCCGACGTGATGCAGCGTGGATTTTTACAGCGAATGATATTGGTGATCCGTTCCGGCAGTTCCAGATGTTCTTTTTTCACAATACTTCCATCTTTAATATAACAAACGGTGATGTCGGGATCAATGTATCCCAGCACATCCAGATTCAGATCCAGGTTATCTGCGATTTTAATAATATCTTTTTTTCCCATCTTGCTGCTCACCGCATTTTTAATGATGGCTACGCTGCAATCCAGCTTATCCAGACCCAGATATTTGTAAATCTCCATACTTTTTCCTGCCTTGATGTGATCAAGAACAATCCCATTTTTAATACTGTCAATTTTCATCTGCTTTCACCCCCAGCAAAGTCATGATTAACGCCATTCTTACATATTTTCCATACAGCGCCTGTTTAAAATAGCAGGCTCTTTGATCATCATCCACTTTGGTGGAGATTTCATTTACTCTCGGCAGAGGATGCATGATGCACAGATCTTTTTTGGCGGTTTCCAGTTTCTTTTCATCCAGAATGAAACTGTCTTTCAGACGAATATAATCTGCCTCATTGAAGAATCTTTCTTTCTGCACTCTGGTCATATAAAGAATATCCAGTTCCGGCATAACTTCTTCCATGGTACGCACTTCTTTATATTCTATATTCTTCTTTTCAAATACATCTTTGATAATGTATTCCGGGAGACAAAGCTCTTTTGGCGAAATCATCACAAAAGTTACCTTCTCATAACGGGACATGGCTTTGATCAGCGAATGCACCGTTCTGCCGAATTTCAGGTCTCCGCACATGCCTATGGTCAGATGATCAAGACGCCCTTTTTCTCTGCGTATGGTCATTAAATCCGTCAGCGTCTGCGTCGGATGATTATGACCGCCGTCACCGGCGTTGATGATCGGTACGTCTACTTTCTGTGCGGCAACAAACGGTGCGCCTTCTTTTGGATGACGCATGGCAATGATGTCGGCATATCCGGCTACAACCCGAACAGTATCTGAAACACTTTCCCCTTTTGTGGCGGATGACGAACCGGCCGAAGAAAAACCAAGTACATTGCCGCCAAGCTCCATCATGGCTGCTTCGAAACTTAAACGTGTTCTTGTACTTGGTTCAAAAAATAAGGTTGCCAGTTTTTTATGACGGCATACTTCCTGATATTTTTCTTTATGAAGAATAATATCATCTGCCAGCTCCAGAAGATGATTGATTTCTTCTACGGATAAATCCATAGGATCAATTAAATGCTTCATAAAAACCTCCCTTTTCAGTCAGATTATAATTTTCTTTTGTTTTCATCTATCCACTATACAGTTTTCCTCAGGCGATGTCAAGAATTGTGCGGTCGATACTGAGCAAATCCTTTTTCTTCCAGAAAAACAGGATGATACGATAATTTTGCTCTGCGAAGACCTTCTTCTCCCACGTCGTCTTCCCGGTTCACATACTGGCAATCCTGCGCTTCATGAATCAGAAACTGCTGATTAATCATGGCATAGGCTCCCTGCACCTCAGAAAATGCCTTTTCAATATGCACACAGAAGGTATCCGGATGTATCTTTTCGCCCACAGCAAACGCCACAATCTGTCCATCGGCACGGATAAGACCGCCCTTTAAGCCCAGAAATTCTCTTTCTGTCAGCGCATGTTCCGACACACAGATTTCCGCATGTTTTTCCAGATCACCCGGGTCGCAGTTTTGTCTTTTCCACACATTCAGCATGGCGAGACATTCGTCAACATTGTGCGCATCAATGGTCTCATAAACCCAGTCGTAGGTCTTTTTAAATTTATTGATATGATTTTTCTTGCCGTGATACTTTCTTCCTTTCAGCTCGATCAGAGCCTGGGTATCATAAATATAATCTGCCACATCTCTGTCATATTCCACCTGGAACCGGCCCGGATAATGCTCCTCCAGCCATTCTTCCATTTCTTTGGTGATACTGTGGAACACCGGCGGAATATCTTTTTCCTCACAGTACTGCAGCACCGCTTCCAATGCCCTGGCAGGATCTTCCCCGCCCAACGGAAAAGAAAAACTGATTTTTTCTTCATTGGAGCGAAAAACCAGCATTCCCTCGCATTCTGCATACTCCAACTGATAAAAATCCTTCCACAGATAAATGGCGGCGAAGGATAAATCACAACTTCTTGAACGCACATGCTGTAAATAATGATTAATGATTGCTTTGTCTTCTGCCCTCACAGGCTTAAACTCCATAATAACCTCTTTCTTTCTGTTTTCCTTACGTAACAAATGGGTTGCCGCAGTCCATTGAACATAACGGCATCCCATTTTACGTCTGATTTTTGTTTTATTTCTGTTTTATTTTCTTTGGATCATTCTCCGTTTTCGTTATCCCAGTTTCTTTTCCAGAGAAACCCGGATGGCTTTGATAAATTCCTCACTGTTTACGGTCTTCACCTCGTTTAAAGTCGTAATCAGCGCAAGATCTTTTGTCATGGTACCGTTTTCTATGGTTTCCACCGTTGCTTCTTCCAGTTTGTCGGCAAAATTCTCCAAAGCGGTATTTCCATCTAATTTTCCTCTTTTACGAAGAGCGCCGGACCAGGCAAAAATCGTAGCCACAGAGTTGGTCGACGTTTCTTCTCCCTTCAGGTGTTTATAATAATGACGCTGAACCGTTCCATGGGCCGCCTCATATTCCGTGGTTCCATCCGGCGCCACCAGAACCGAAGTCATCATCGCCAGAGAACCGAAGGCCGTTGCCACCATATCGCTCATGACGTCTCCGTCATAGTTTTTGCAGGCCCAGATATATCCGCCTTCAGAACGGATCACTCTTGCCACCGCATCATCAATCAGCGTATAGAAATATTCAATGCCGGCAGCCGCAAATTTCTCCTGATATTCCGCATCATAAATGTCCTGAAAAATATCTTTAAAGGTGTGATCGTATTGTTTGGAAATCGTATCCTTTGTGGCAAACCAGAGATCCTGTCCGGTTTCCAGCGCATAATTAAAACAGGATCTGGCAAAACTGCTGATGGATTTTTCTGTATTATGCATACCCTGAATAATACCAGGTCCATCAAAATCATGGATTTTTTCCCGGATTTCTTTTCCATCTTTCCCGGTGAAAACCAGTTCTGCTGTTCCCGCCCCAGGTACTTTTATCTCGGACG
>ENA-ORTP01003493-ORTP01003493.1-human-gut-metagenome-genome-assembly--contig:-NODE-3493-length-10578-cov-3.153093_pt1 | contig 10578 bp, 11 predicted proteins | sample MGYA00241913_ERZ509190 | MGnify/ENA primary metagenome ERZ509190 (study PRJEB26280, sample SAMEA2338839) | human gut metagenome | biome: human gut; feature: human-associated habitat; material: faeces...
TGGATATGACCTTCCTGCTGCGTGATTTTTATACCGTCATTTTCATATAAAACCTCCTGTGTATCTGCTATAAGATGCTCCAGTAGTTCTTTTTGTTCAATATCAAAGGTGAGCGATTTGGTTCCCGTATACTTTGTAGTATCCTTTGCCTCCACGATAATCTTTGCGCTTTTTTTGGATTTGGCCATGGCGTCAACATTATCTTCATATTTTACCGTGTAGTCTTGATCTCTGGTTAAGGTAACGATTTTTTCTTTTCCCTGCTCGTCTTTTACTTTTTCCTTAACAACGATTTCCGGTGTTATGGCACTGCCGGTATACACATATTTTTTATCCTCTTCCTTAAAGGCAACCTCAATCGTATCGCTGCCTAAATTCACCTTACCCTCATCCGGCGTTGTGGAACCACTTTCTCCCGTGGAACCTGCGCTGGATCCTGTGGTTGCAGAGCTCGTGCTGGATCCTGCACTTGAATCTGTTGCATTTGTTGAAGCTGTTGCTATGGCATTTTCTTTTACCATCTTCTTTTCTTCTGTGGCTGCCTCAGTTTTTTCTTCTATGACTGTTTCTGTGGTCGCCTCTGCGGTTGCCTCAGTTTTCTCTTCCGTGGTTGTCTCTGTAGTCACTTCTGCCTTCTCTTCTTTTAAGGCAGTAGTTACTTCTGTTCCCTCTGTCTGGCTATTTGAGGTTTCTTCTGCATTTACAGAGTAGCCGATTGTACCGACAGTCAAAAGAGCTGCCATCAACACAGAAAACAATCTTGTCGTAAATCTCGTCTTTCTCATCATATACCTCCTTTTTTCATGTAAATATTTCCTGTAATGTTTCTGTAACAATTATCCCACAAAAATGTGGTCATAAAATGATTACAGCGAAAAAATAACATTTTTTTACCTGAATGTACAAATTTGGTACATATTTTAATTTTTACCTTCCAAAGACTTTTTACATTTTCCCCGCAAGATAATTAATGAACTGCTGTGCTGTCCGCCCGGATATTCCTCCATGGGACAGTTCCCATTTATTGGCCTGCGCACAAAGTTCTTCATCGGACAGAGTAATCTGTGGATATTTTTTTGCCAGATTCCGTACAATGTCAAAGTACTCTTTCTGTGAAGGTTTCGAGAAATTAATGGTAATACCAAAACGATAAACTAGCGATAGTTTTTCCTGCATGGTATCCGAGCGATGTAATTCCTCATCCATATCGGAACGGTCATTCCAGGTTTCACGAATCAGGTGCCGGCGGTTGGACGTAGCATAAATCAATACGTTATCCGGTCTCGTTTCCATTCCTCCTTCAATGACTGCTTTCAGATATTTATATTCAATCTCAAATTCTTCGAAAGAAAGATCGTCCATATAAATAATAAAACGATAATTTCTGTTTTTTACATGGCTGATGATCCGAGATAAATATTTGAACTGATGTTTATAAATCTCAATCATACGAAGTCCCTGATCATAATATTCATTGAGAATCGCTTTAATGCTGGTTGACTTTCCCGTTCCTGCGTCACCAAAAAGCAGACAGTTATTGGCCGCCTTTCCCTGAACAAAAGCTTCCGTATTGTCAATAAGCTTCTGTTTTTGTATTTCATAGCCGGTCAGATCATCCAGTAAAACCTTATCGAGATTATTGATTGGCACAAACTCCGGTGCGCCCTGCTCATCATTAATGCGAAAGGCCTTATTAAGACCAAACATCCCCACGCCGTATTCTTTATAAAACCCGGTTACTGCTGCAAAAAACGCATCCACATCTTCCGCTGCCGCCAAAGTATCCGATAAGGCTCTGACTTTTTCGCTGACATTTTTATTGTACATCCTCTCTTGCTTCACAATGGCTTTGTAGTGAAGTATCGTGGAAAAACAGTCGATGCCCAGCGTTTCTTCAATAGGTTGGAAATCATAGCAGAATAATTGCATAAACACCTGAAAATCATTCTTCGCAAAATGATTCACTGTGCCCTCATTGGCCCCCACTTTTTCGCAGGTCATACTAAAAGAGTTTTCATTGGTAATCAGGACGAAAGTCAGATAGTTGTGCCAGAGATTTTTATCAAAACCATATGTAGTCGAAAGATCCAGTATTCTTTTTATTTCCCGGTAAATATCTGTAATCAGCTCTTCGCTGCGATAATGGCAGCTTTCAAAGCGCTTAAAAATATCCGCCATGCGCATCAGGATACTGTCTTCTCCCAGATTACGGTATAAAATTAACTTGGATACTTCATTATACATTTTCAGGTTCCTCCTTCATGATGTCATCCAGGATACCATCGACATTAAAACTTTCCAACTGGGACGCAAACTGTTTCTTTAAATCATTGATTTTATTTTGCGCTCCTTCCCGGTCGCCGTCAAAAGCCGTATATCCTTCAAAATCTGCCGCTGTCGGTTTTCCTTCTTTCCTTCCGGAAACCAGTTCCAAACCAGGAAAGGCATACTTGGGTTTATCTTCATCATGGACGTTTCCATTGCGGAGATCTTCCAGCGTAACCAGCCCCGGAAAAGCATGTTTAGGACGATAATCCGGCATATGAAATACTTCAAAACAATCCAGAATATTGACGTTTTCCATATTATCCGGTATTCCTTCTTTCAGATAAGCCGGAAATTTTTCTTTATAAAATTCATAAATAACCTGCTTCACCGGCGTTTCTTTTAAATCTGCCGGGACTTTCTCATCATTAATATATAAGTAATAACGATCAAGATAAGGCAGGATTCTCTCTTCAGCCGTAATGGCAAAAATCTGTGGCGCCGCATCATAATGCACTTCCAGACGGCGATAGGTCGACTTTCCTTTTTTTGTCTGGGTTACCCCTTCCATTTTATATTTATCCATTTCAAAAAAGAGACTTTTCAGTAAACTAAATTCAAACATTTTTTCCTCCCTAGGCATCAGCTAGTAATTCTTCCATCTGGTCAAGTAATTTTTCAAATACTTTTAATGCAGATTCCACCGGCGTTCTGGTCGTCATATCCACATCACAAAGCTTCAGCAGATCAATCGGATTCATAGAACTTCCTCCGCTTAAAAATTTACGGTATCCATCCACGACATTCTGGTCCCCACTAAGAATTTTCCTGCTGATGGCAATGGCCGCTGAATATCCGGTAGCATATTGATATACATAAAATGGTGTGTAAAAATGAGGGATCCTTGCCCACTCCAGTGAAATTTCCCGGTCGACCACCATCTCCTCTCCAAAATATTCCTCATTCAGCCTGTAATAAATTTCTCCCAGAACTTCTGCCGTCAGCGGTTCTCCCCGGCTGACCATCTCATGGGTGATTTTTTCAAATTCTGCAAACATGGTCTGCCGATAAAGCGTCCCTTTAAACTGTTCCAGAAAATAATTAATGAGAAACGCTTTCTCTTTTCGGCTTTCGGTATTCTGCAGTAAATATTCCATCAAAAGAGCTTCATTACAGGTGGAGGCTACCTCGGCTACAAAAATCCGGTATCCCGCATACAGATAAGGCTGATGCTGATCAGAATACCAGGAGTGCATGGAATGTCCCATTTCATGGGCCAGCGTAAATACATTATTCAGGTTGTCCTGATAGTTCATCAATACATAAGGATGCGTTCCATAGGCTCCCCAGGAATAGGCTCCGCTCCGCTTCCCTTCATTTTCATAGACGTCTATCCATCCGCCGTCCATACCGGCAGAAAGAATCTGCAGATAATCTTCTCCCAGAGGCGCCAGGCCTTTTTTCACCATTTCCTTCGCTTCCTCAAAAGGAACCTTCATCTCCGCCTGTTCTACCATGGGAGCATAGAGATCGTACATGTGGATTTCGTCAAGGCCCATGGCTTTCTTCCGCAGGCGGACATAGCGATGCAGTAAGGGCAGGTTTTCCCGTACCGTGGCAATCAGCTGGGTGTAGACGGTTACCGGAATTTCTCCACCATCCAGCGCCATGGCCAGATCAGACTCATAGTTTCGCACCCGGGCAAAAAAAGCGCTGTTCTTGAGGTTGGCGCTGTACGTCGCCGCCAGAGTATTTTTATACCGATCATACTGCGAATACATGGACTGAAAGGTTTGTTTTCGAAGTTCTCTGTCCGCGCTTTCCATAAGCAGTCCATATCGTCCATGGGAAACCGCTATTTTCTCCCCGTCCTTTCCCTCTACTTCCGGAAATTTTACATCCGCATTGTTAAACATGGAAAAAATATTGGAAATATCGTCAGACATATCGCTGACCTGTGCCAGAATTCCTTCGATTTCTTTTGTACACACATGTTCCTGCTGCCGGAACAGCTCGTCAAAGAACCGACCGTATACCTTCATTTCCGCACAGTCGGCAAACCATTTCTCCACGGTTTCCCGTCCGGCTGCCAGCAGTTCCGGTTCCTCAAAGACCGTAGCGCTGCTTATTTTCAGCGAAATCGCCTGTGCCCGGGCGCTGAGTTTTTGATAAAAAGCATTCCCGGTATCCTCATGATACCTCTGGTTGGCATAAACGTACACCTTTTCAAAGCGTTTCATCGTCTCCTGTTTTTTATCCATATAAGCAAGAAAAGTATCGACCCCTTCCGTCAGTTTTCCCTCAAAAGCGGCAAGTTCTCCGATACTCTTCTCCAATTCATGATAATCTTTTTCCCATAAAGCATCGGTGGCATAAAGATCCTCTATATGCCACTGATATTTTTTATCGCCCTCTGCTCTTTTCGGCACGCTGTTCTTCTCCTTCATGGCTGTCCTTCCTTCCCGCATCCTCTACACACTCTCTTCTTCTTCTGCCTCCGGAAGTGTGTAGGAAAAATAATGTCCTTCGCTGTTTTTTGTACGATAGGTAACGATCTCTACATTTTTCACCCCGTCCTGCACCTGGGCATACAGGGTATAAATACAGGTTCTTCCCTGCGGAAACATCCGCGTATCCCGCACGCTGTCTGCTGTCTCTGGTTCTTCCTGTACCAGAACGGCGCCTTCCGTACTGTTAATAAAAAATGGGGTATACTGCACCTGTTCATCCTGGGTTCCCTGATTTTCTACCACAAGATCAAAACGATAGGTCTTATAACCCGGTGAATCCGCCTGCAAAGCCGGATCCGTCCATACCTGTCCGGTCACATCCACGATCCGCATATCTGAATAAATGTCCTCTTCTTTATCGGACAAAGAGTCCACTGCTGCGGAAAATATTCCGGAAAACACAGGAATGATCCCATTCACAAAGATAAAAATAAGGATGATGATATTAATGATCCGTATCGGCGTCGAAGTCTTTTTTTCTTTTTTCATCGTATTTTCCCTCCATTTCCCGTTTATTATTCATCCAGCGGAATATCGATCTCAATTACTCCTGTATAATCCCGGATGTCTCTGTTATTTTCTCTGACTTTCTGGCAAGGCAGACTCAATTTCACCGACTGGGCATCTGCATCCACATAATAGATAGCATAAGCGGAAATATCTCCCTCGCTGCCCACATATTCCGGAAACCTTTCTATCTGTTTTTCTTCAAAGAGAAGGGAATCGTCCGTAATGTCTACATTCACCAGTTTCCTGTAGTTTTCTCCGTCAAAAACATACGGTCTTTTCCAGTTAAAACCGCTATAATGGCTCATGACACTTTCATTATTTTCCAGCCAGATGCCAATACACTTTTCTCCTGCAGGCATACTGGATAATTCTCCTTCTTTAAAAAGCACTTTGCCTTCTCCTACCCGGTAGGTTACGTCTCCGGCCTGCACCCCTTTGGCTGCTTCTTCCAGAGACAGGGATTTCACTTCCAGAAGATTATCCTTCTTTGCTTTTTCTTCTGTTTTTTCTGTTTTATCACTGTACATACCCAGAAAAACAAGGGAAAAAACCAGAACGATCATCAACAGGGGGAACAGGATCCAAAACAGATTCTTTTTTCCTGACCGCATCTTTTTATCTTTTCCCGACCGCACCTTTTTATCCTGCCTGTTCCGGTTACCCTTCGTCTTTCTTTTTTGCCCTGTGGATATTTCTTCGGCAGACAATCGAGGAGGCTCATAGGTGTTGTCTTCTATATCATAGTTTTTCATCCATTGGTCATCGGGAACAGGGGAAGAAGAAGGCCGATTATAAAAACAGCACTTTGGACATACTCCCTCCCGTTTTTCATAATCAAAATTCGTACCACATCGTCTGCATTTCGCCATAAGCGCCCTCCTCTCCTATCGGACTTCTTTTTTCCATTTTCCATACAGGATATAATTTCTGGTGTTTCCTTTTTTTATATATGTTATTTTATGCCGTCTGGCCTTATCTCGATACCATCCGATGAAAACATATCCTTTTCGTTTTGGTTTTTTTAGTGTAATTTTTCGTTTTCCGCTGGCTGTCGCCACATTTTCTGCGGAATTTTTCCCTGCTTTTTTATAGGTGATGGTGTATCCGTTTACTTTCACCCGGTATCTTATTCTTGTTGTTCCAACCACAGCGGAAATCATGGTCGTTCCTTTTTTCCTGGCTGTGACGTAGCCTGTGCTGCTCACCGATGCCACGGAGGGGTCATCGCTTGCCCAGACAGTCTGACGTGCGTCCTCCGGTCTGGCATTGACCACATAAAGCTGTTTCCCATATCCGGCATGAATATTTCCTTTTCCATACATAATCTGCGGAACGTCGTACTGCCTTCCGTAAGTCCTCGTCTGAATCCTTCCCATACCCTTTCTGGCGCCGTGCAGATCCGTCACATAATATCCCAGCGTTCCGTCACTGTTTCTGTGAAAACGCCCCACATAAGCAATCTGCCAGAAATAACTGGATACGGCATGGTGATATTCTGCGGGCGATACTTTTCTTACTCTGGATAAAAGATGCCCTTGCATATCCATCTGGTATATTTCATCATTAAGCGAGAGATAAATCAGGCCGTCATACTCTTCTGCCCAGCCAATATACTGGTCGTCTTTTGGATTAAAAACAGTCGTTGCATCGCTGCCGTTCAGTCGGGAACGCCGCAGCATATTTCCGGTTGAAATCCAATACCAGTAACCGTTTTCAAAAAACAGGCAGCTTTTTCCCGCGATCCCCATTCGAAGGTCTGAGCGATTGGGAATATAATCCGCCCTGGCCAGTAGAAGAGACCGGATATTTAATTCATCCGAATTACCTTCCCCATAAATGTCCCTCATGGTATATCCAGGGTGGGAGGCCAAAAAGCCATTCACACCGACCAGACAACTGGAATAGCTCATAACCATTCCCTCATGGTTACCTGTCCCTATGCCGTTGGTCAGATCGCACAGATACCACAGCCCGTCAATCTGCACAATATTCCAGGAATGATCTCTGGTATAGCTGCTGACTACCGCACAGGGGATCCCCAGCGTGTTCATCGCCAGTGCATATGCGTTGGCAAAACCATCGCAGACTCCCATATGCTTCACCAGGACATCATATCCCGTATGGCAGTCCTGCGACTGCCTGTACTCAGTATTCTTGGCCAGATAATAATAGACAGCCATGGCTTTATCTGCATTATTCATCCCCGGTTCTATGCAGGCCAGCACTTCGTTCAGCCCCTGCATGATCTCATAATATCTCCTCTGGTATGTTCTTCGGCTTACTGATTTCGTACTGTTAAATACCGTACGCTTGCCAACCGTCGTCACCGCATAATAATGTGACCAGTTGCTGTCCAGAAAATCTATTCCTTCTGCCATCAACGCTGCCCGATTCTGAATCACCGCCTGCTTCATGGCTTTTTTTCCGGCGCCCGTCTTTGCTATCCGGGCATATAAATCCATATTTTTATTTTCTACCCCATTTCTTATGGCATCAGAAAGAGCCTGGGTATATTCTTTTTTCTGCCCTGGCACAGAAGCGGCTTCTGCCTCTGCCGAAGAAAAAAAGATACTGGCAATGCAAAAGACAAACACCAGCACATTTAGCCAAAATCGTTTTTTCATCACTGCTCCCCCCTCTTCTGTCACTATTTTTTCTTCCGAAAATTTTCTCCATTTTTCTCCTTTTGATGTATTATCATCTTATCATTATCATAAAAAAATAGCAAACATTCTTTCGTCTTCCCGTTTATTATTATTTACCGGAATTATGCCATGATCAGGACGCCGTCAGAATTATTCTTTATTTCATTCTTTATTTTTTAAAACAATAGTTTTATGCATTAAAAAAACTGAGAATCCTGTTTCCAAGATTCTCAGCTCTTTTCTTATGCGGATAACAAGACTTTTCCCCTTGTGCCCCACATAATACTCCGATTGACAAACGGCTTAAATAAGCCATATATTTCACTTTAGGCAACACGATTGATGACAATAATTCTTTTTATTTGCCCCTTTTTTGCCCCTCGAATACACTATGTAGCCATTATTGCAAGTTATTATTTTCCGTCCCAGCAATTCAGCCCATCCGGTTTTCTCAGATTGCCTTTTTTAGCTAATTCAAACAGGGCATCTTTGACCTCTTTGGTCACAGCGTTCTCCGCTGCAATAAGAGACAAATTATGTTCCCCGGCGCCGTATCCTCTATTATGTAAAAATTCTGAGATATTGTCCGCATTTTTGTTTCTCGAGAAACATCCTTTCTTTTTATCCTTTTTTATCTTCATCAATCCGCACCTCCTTCCAAAAGTGTCAACAAAAGCATCAACAATCTGATCAAATTTTTGATCAAAAATTTTGTTATCCGAAACATTATCAATAAACCCTATCTCAAACAGTAAAGCTGGCATTTTGGTCTGATTAAGTACGGCCAGATTATCCCGCTGCTTGTCCTCCCGTATAGTAAATCCAATTTGCCGCATTTTTGCGGCCAACTCATACCGCACGTCGTTTTTCCATATGCCCTGTGATTTATACAGGGCTTCCCAACCCTTAGCCCTTCCATTGGAGGAGTTACGGTGGAAACTAAAAAAATAAGTTGCGCCAAAAGCATTTGCATCGGCCGCCTTTTTGGATGGCGATTCGTAAATATCCGATTTTCGGGAATACCCTACACAGACATTACTATATGTACTTTCCAACTTCTTGCCGATGGCTTTAGTCAACCTTAACACATCATCAGATTCTCGTCTTTTTCCGTAGGTTGCGCCACTGTCCTTGCCGCCGTGGCCAGCATCTAAAAATATTCGTACGCTCATGTCAATTCATCCCCTTTGCTTTTTACCCCTTCTACCTCTGGCAAGCCTACCACGCTGGTCAATAATGACACCACTCCGGCCAATACAGCGGTGGATCCAACTATGTGCCAGTCTACCGCTCCCAGCGTAACAGCGGCACCGATTGCGCCGATAGCCGCCTGTGCCATAGTTTTGATGGCACGGATTCCGGCCGCTTTTGCCCATTTAATGGTATTCACATCTGCTTTTAATACACAATTTTTAAACATTTTCTTCCTCCTTTTGCTTTAAGTGCAATCCTTGTACCTCTTTATACATTTTTGTAATCATCCCATTTCCCCCTAATGCATGATATGCTTTATACATTTCGTCAAAATTTTCATAGGCATAAGACGGGATCCTCCCTTCCCGGACGTATTTGTCATGATATTCGATGATTTGCACTCTGAGTAGTAACATCGTACCTCGGCTATTAGCATCCCTGTCCTTTTTCTGATTTTTAAGTAGCCAGATAATATACCCCATAAAGGTTGTAAGGATAATCGGCAATGCTATTTTATAGGTTTGATACAACACCTCTTCCATTCGCTTTTCCCTCACTTTCTTTTGACCACCACACAACCGCCATAATACTCATGTGTAGATCTCTTTTTAATCTCCCATGCCGATGTAACCGATTTGATTTTCCCATCCGAAAATCGTTTGATTTTTCGGCCATTCCAGAGTAATACAACTGTATGTGTTGGATTTCTCTCTGTATACAGGATCAGATGTCCGGCCTTTAGCGCTTTTTTCATGTCTTCCTTGTTAGGTTTTTTGTAAAATTTTGCTGGATTTCCGGGAGCCAATCTGTTGATGGCATCAGCCACATGACGTAAGTTATAATTTGCACGATTACCCTTATCATAATGATCTTGCAGGTATTTCAGACATCCTTTCATTGTCTTCTTCCTGCCGACAAATCGCAGACCCATATAAAAGGCTGCGATAATACAGCCTTTCGTCCGGATATATGTGCTATCCGAAAAATCATATTGTGACGGGACAGGTACTTTCAGGCCGTCCGCATACTCCACTTTGTATGGATATTTTTTCTTGTTTTTTCCAGTATTTTTTAAAATCGAAAATAATTTAGACATTTTTCCTCCAAAAAAATAAGATCCTAAGGATCTTTGAGGCTCTGTCCTTAATTGAATAGCAATTTAAAAAAGAATTACGTACAGGGAGGAATAGCAAATACTAGTAGTTTAAATGGTTATTTTCGATCTGTTCATATCACTTTCCCAACCAGATATAAAGCAACTCCCAATGTTGTTGCAACCGTAATGAACTATCAAAATAGTGTGATAGACGCTAGATTATGCACGTTAGTAAAAAATATGAGTACGACAGGTGCTGATATATATGTTGCAGACCAATCTGGAGAAATTGGTGGCATGGGATATCAAGTGCAATGGATTGCTGTGGGTGAGATCGATTAATTATATCGCCTCAAAA
>ENA-ORTP01003506-ORTP01003506.1-human-gut-metagenome-genome-assembly--contig:-NODE-3506-length-10549-cov-2.451782_pt1 | contig 10549 bp, 9 predicted proteins | sample MGYA00241913_ERZ509190 | MGnify/ENA primary metagenome ERZ509190 (study PRJEB26280, sample SAMEA2338839) | human gut metagenome | biome: human gut; feature: human-associated habitat; material: faeces...
AATCCGCTTATTCTCGGCAATCATTGCATCCATCGCTGGGAACTTGAAGCTTTCACCTTCTCCAGAGAATGGTCTCTGCAATTTGTTCTCAGATTCAAGCTTGGCATACAAGTCAGGACGAGCCTCCTTCAGGTTGGTTTGATCGACATTGAAGACTTGGTACACGTTAAGCTTCGGATATACGTTGTACTGGGCCTTTTCGTCATTGCTGAGTCTCTTATAGTCCTCGTAGTTAATCTTCTCCTTGGTGTCTTTATCAACAACAGTGAAGGTGGTGAGCATGACGGGAAAACTCTTCTCCCCTTTGTTGATGCCCACTCTTGGTAGAGGTTGGCCATCAGCATCGGTGATGGGCTTCTTTGCTCCTTGCTTGTCAGTCGTGTAGTTCAGGCCAACCGCACGATTAAACGTACAGAAAACAGGTAGCTTGTAGTTTTGCTTCTCACAAAGCATCATCAGGAGCAAGGCATTCATGCCGTTGTATTCGCGTCCGGAAAGGTTGCGTGGCCAGCGAAGTGAACCTTCAGTAAACCATGGTTGCTTCCAGCTATCGCTATTCTTCAACGACTCGATTTTCTCAATCATGAGCTCTGCAAACTTGTCCAGCGCCTTATCCTCGGCACTCACACCATCGGACTGATATTTCTTATAATCTGCCATATGCTTTCAGTTTAGAATGGACAATACGGTTGCTTATCCCACTTAGCCAACTCTGTCAAACGACAACCGATATTCAGTCTGTCGTTGTACACCGACAATTCGAGCTGCCCCTTGGCTTCGATGTTTGCTTTCTCCACCAACCAGTCCTCTCGATCGGGAGAGAAGCGAACGAAGCGCACCCATGTGAAGGCAAATTCTTCGCCCACCTTTTCTGTACTGAAAGCAGAGAACGCAAGGTAGGCATTGCCTTTCTTGTCATTCTTCATTTCAATGGTTTTTCCAAGCTTGCCACGGAAGTGCATATCTCCCTGAATCAAGTCGGGCTTATCTGCACCAACCTGCGTAATGGATGCTGCATTCAAGTTGAGATAAAGCGCTTCACCTCGTTTCTTGAAGGTCAAAACGCCTGTCACTTCAACGCGAGTGCCAATCGTTAAACCAGCGGTTCCTTCCGCTAATCCACCATCTTGAATGGCGCTTACTTCAACCAATTTTTTGGCTGCATTCTTCACTGGGATTTGCACGTTTACTCCAAAGGTAGTAAACTGCTTTCCTTCTTTTCCTGCACGTACCACCGGGATTCTACCGATAGTTCCGCATACTGTTACATTACACTTAATCATCTGATTATAATTTACTTTTTAATACCATGCCATCTGACCAAAGAGTGTAGTATCGTAGTAATGTAGTATTTGCTTTATTTAGTCATTACTCAAAGTAGTGGAACTTGTATTTAGTCGTCACTACAACGAGTATGTACTAATTCAAAGCCCAACCAAGCACCAACAATCAGGTTGAAAAGGGCATATCCTAATGCCGCATATAAGCCCAACCATAGGTATATGCCATAGCAAACCGCAAATAGAAGGGATAAGGCTATGAGCAGTGCGAAAGCCACACTGAGCAGTTGCGTCAACTTCCTCATTTTCGTTGCAGGTTTTGTGCCTGGCCTTCTTGTTCGGCCATTCGCTGTTCGTAATTCTGAGAGGCTTGTTGAGAGAGAACGATTGTGTTGACCATGCCGGCAATTCTCATTTCCTTGGACTCATTAGACAACGAGCTGTTGCCAAGTATCTGGGAAAGTCTTGCCATTTCAGCCGAACTCAGCTCATGCGCAACATTGACAGTGCCATTGTCTGCATGAAGCACGGCCTTTCCATTTTCACCAATCGTCAATCGACATTCCTTCATCGAGGGAACAAGCGATTTCAAGTCTATTTGGCGATTAGATACCGACTCTGAAATTTGTGCTTTTTGTTCCTCTTCATTTTGATTGTCAATTTGAACGGCCAACATAAGCAGTCCGCTGTACATGGCAGTAGCCATACTCATCACGGGGTCATTGCCTGATAGGCCGACGCTGCTATCTTCCGAAGAAAGGAGCTTCTTCATCCATTCATCGGGCGATAAGCTCGTGTCAATGGCAGGAATGGAGTTTGTCTTGTACTTTGCCAAAAGGTCGTTGCCGTTATGTAGTGCCTGCTGCGTGAGATTGCCTTTTTGAGCTATCTCGGCTAAATAGCTGGCAGGATCTACGTCACGACTGGTGCCATCAGCAGCAATATTCTTCACACTGAAGTGCAGGTGTTCTCTTGTAGTTCTGGTACCAGTGTTACCTGTCATACCTAACTTCTGTCCAGAGGAGACAACATCGCCAACCTTCACAGCAATATTACTCAGGTGCATATAGCTAACCTGAACCTTGGTATTATCAGGACGGTTGTATTCCACAGTTACGCTTTTACCACCGCCAGTATTGGCATTATGGTTGACCGCAACCACTTTACCATTGCGCTCCGTCGCCAGAATGTCATCCTGCTTTGCGCGAATATCGACACCCTTGTGCATCTGCTGCTTTCCACTACCCATCGGGTCATTGCGCATACCAAATGGCGAGGTGACGAAAAGGAACTCTTCACGTTTCAAAGGAAAAGAGTACTCTCCTGTGGGCATCATCGTTTGCGTTGAAGACGAAGCAGCAACCGATGGTGCAGTTTGTCGCGCATTCTGCTCCACACCAAACTGTTTGCCTTGGCTACGCATTTCGTTCATAACCATCTGGTCGTACTTCTGTAGTCCGTTTCTTTCAATGATAGATTGCAGATTAGCAGCGTACCCACCGCCTGTAGCATAACCAGCTCGTTCAATGCCATTTGCCCAGCCTTTATAGTCGTCAGGAGAAAGGCTGAAACATTGGTTGTAGCGTTTGTTGTTCTTCAAAAACTGAGAATGATGCTCGTATGAATCGCTAACGGAGTCGTACTTGCAGAATTTTTCATTGGGCCGATCGTCTGTATAGAAGGCATACTTGCCACCATTGTTCAACCAGGAGGAAGTAGCTTTGATGCCAAAGTGGTTATTCTCATTCTGAGCCAACTGACTTTGGCCATTGCTACTTTCCAGTATTCCTTGTGCCAGAATGACGGAAGCAGGAATGCCATAGCGTTTCATTTGCTCCATGGCCGCTTCCGCATACTTCTCGGCATATGCTTGATTCTTGCTCATACTTATTTATCGTTTCATGTGTGACTGCTGGGTTTCCTGTTCTCGCTGCTCACTCTGGCTTTTCTGCTGTTCCTGTCTTGGTGCCAGTTGGTCACAGATGGCTACTCGTTCACCAGCGCGGATTAGTTTGGGCAGGTAACTGTCGAGCGCATGATACGGAAAGCCTGCCATAGCAAGCGGTTTTCCTTCGGGGTCCTTGGTCTTGCTACTTTTCGTGAGCGTGATACCCAAAATCCTTGAAGCCTTTTCTGCATCCTGCATATAGGTCTCATAGAAGTCACCACAACGGAAGAGCAGAACGGCATCGGGATGCTTCTTCTTGAGGTCAAGGTACTGCTTGAGTATTAGTGAAGGTTCAGCCTTGGTTTCCTCACGAGGTTTCTCTTCCTCTTCGGCCTTGACCTCTTTCTTCGTCTCTTCGCTTTGCTTGACCACGGCGCTTTCACCTTGTTTCTGCTCCGTTTCCTTATCTTGCTTTTCATTGGCATTTTCTTCCAACGATTGACCTTTCTTCAGTACATCGGCAAAGAGTGTGGCAGCCAAATGGGTCTTGTAGTCATTCTTGTCTTCGGCCAGCCACATGCGCTGCCATTGGCTGGGTGATACAGCACGAGGCTTCAAGTCGGGAACGCCATCGATGGTAGCAGCACAGAGGATCACATCTTCCTTGGTCTTGAACACATTCACCTTTTGAATACGGTTGATGTCCAAGTCCTGCGTCTGATGACCGAACAAGTCCACCTTCAAATCAGGCTTCATAGCAGCCATAGCATAGTACTTCTGTGCCAGTTCCACACGAAGACTGTCCAAGGTATCTTGCGCCTGTTTCAACGTAGAGAAGAAGCGGTTCAAGTCGGCCTTATCAGGATAGATGGAGAACGCTTGTTGTCCTTCGGGCTTGATATACATCGCCCAGCGTTTATTGTCGTCCTGCAACATTTGAATGCGGTCGAATCCTACTTGCTTGGATTGTGCCACAGCCTCTGTTACATCCAGCTTACTCACATCTTCCAGTTCCCAATTTCTGAGTCGTGAAACCGTGATTCCTTTTCCTGCAAAATAGCTGTCATCAGGACGATAGCCCAAAGCTCCGTCAGGATTGTAGAAATTCACATTCTCAAAGCCAGCTTGCTCCAAGGCGCGTTTGATACGGTCTTTCGACATACCCGGCACTTCATTGTTTACTTCCAAAGAAGCACCTGCAGGTAGAATCACATCAGCAGTTTTTTTCGCTTCATCACGCACAAGCACCACCATTCGATTTTCCTTGCTGGGATGCTGTTTGATTTCGTCTGCCACAAAGTAATGCTTGGGCATTTGCTCCTGCATTTTTGTGGTTTGTGCCTGATTACGCATAGAGGAATATTCCACCTTTTGGCCTAACTCGGCTCGTTTGATGACCTCCAGCGCATTGTTTACATCACTCTCAAGGGCATCAATCAAACAGGGATTCTCTTTTAGTTCACGGTTCCAGTAGTCCACCATGGGCATACTTTCATTGGAAAGTTTACCAGGCAGTCCCAGCTCCATCATCTTGATAGCTGATGCTACCTCAACAACCAAGCGTTCTTGTTTGGTGGCATCTTCGGATGGAGCTACACCGTTTTTCATCACCATGCCTTCACGTGCCAATCGTTGCTGATGACCTGTGGCACTCACCACTTGGCGCAGCATTTCCTGCACGTAGTCATTGTAGTGGGCATAGTTGTTTTGAGGGGGCATATAGATGGCATCCTTTTGAGAATCGTAGTGAGCTACGCCACTACCATCCGCACGAACAGCCACCAAGTTGTCTCTCATTTTCTGTATGAACTCATTGATATGGACTCGAAGCTTCTTGTCGTCTTCAGGAGTCATGGCCTTAATCTGTTCACCACCATCTTTGGCCAGCACCGCCTCATACGTATTGGGGTCGGCCATGGGCAACAGCGTTTGATCAATATTGAAGAGCACACGGATTTCTCGGTTATGCACGCCTTTGTATTGCTTCTGTTCTTCTTTTGACAGGGTAAGATAGTCCTTACGAGGAATGATGTCCTCTGGATTATGACGGTTGACGTACTTACTCCAGTTGTACCAATTAAAGGGTACGCCTTTCTCGTGCTCCCTTACACTCTCTCCACGGTTCTTCGCATCGTTGTAGAGGGTGTACAGGTTTGTCTTATAGCCGTTGCGGTCGGCATTCAATCCCATCACAAGGGCATTGAACGGACTTACCGAAACGCCTTTGGGATAGAACTTAGGCATATTCTTTCCTGCTGCATTGAGCCAGTAACCTTTGCAGTCAGCAGCATCACCCAGCGCACTTGTAATCAATTCCACTTGGCGCTCCGCTGCATTCTTTTCTTGTAAGCTTTTATCTTTCATATTGCATGTATTTAGTTCGTTTTATTGAATACCTCTCGTGCGATGAACGGCTTCGTTTTCGGCTTCTCCGTAGTTGCGTTCTACCATTTGTCGCATCTGATCATTCTTAGCCAATACGGCATTGGCCAAGGTGTTCAGTGGTAACGCACCTGCTTGGTAGGCCTTCACCACATTCTCGGTGAGCTGTATGGTACAAGGCACACGGTCTATCGTGGCGATGAGACTGTGACCTTGAAGGATAGGATTGGAGATACGAGTGTTCAGTGGTTCATCAGGATAAACTCTGTATTGGGTATTCCCAACTCTCTGTACTTGGGCAGTTGCACCAAGTACATCTGCCTTTTTATTGTCCAAAGCTTCATGGCCGGCTTTGTTCAAGAGATTAGCACCACCCATGCCTATAAGTGTCCATTTCAAGATGGGGTTCTTGACGAACATTCCCAGTAAGATGGAAGCAATAGGCATTATGTTATCCCGAAGCCCTAATGACTTTGTTTTACCAGTGAAGATGCCAACCAACACATCAGGAAGCATCGCCAGCACATAGCCCATATTCTTGGTGATGTCACCAAAACCATTGAGGCCGACGTTGGCCAACAAACCATCCCAACCATTCGTATTGGTTTGTTCTGGATTGGTTTGTACCGTAGGTGACGCTTGCTGTTCTTGTGGTGCTGTTTCTTGTTGTGTTGAAGAAGCGTGCACTTCTTGCTTCGGTGTCTCTTTGGCTTTGGGAGCCTGCGCCGCTTTGCGTTGGGCTTCACCTTTCAGATAGGCTTCTTCTTGCCCAGGGGCTACTATCAGAGGCACATTCTTATATTTCTCATCACGCTTTCCTGTGGGAATAGTGGGCAGGCTATTCACGAAGGGTGAAGCGGGTTGTACAAATGTTTGTTCGTTCCATGCCATAAGTCTGAAATTAGGGTTAGGGATAAATAGCTTGTTTGACAGTCGGCTGTTGATGGCCTTCACGGTTGTGCTTTCAAAGGCGTTGAGCGTATTGGCCTGCTTTCTGAATCCAGCTATAACATCAGTATTACTGCCAAACACGCCCTTGCTGATACCGGCTTGCATAGCCTTGGCCTTCTGCTCTTGGGGAGTTGCTGTTTTCTGCTTACCACTCAGATAAGCAAAAGCCAAGTCACTTCCCACAAAAGTGGCGAAGCTTTTCCATGTGCCTACACCTCCCAAAGACACGGCATCGATGACAGCACCAGTAGCTTTACCAGCAACCTTTTCCGTGCCACTTGGACGGTAAGCTCGCTCTCCACGAGCTTCAATCTCGCTTGCAAGGGGTGACTTGAGCATTTGCTGTGGCAATCCCCAAATGGTGCTTTGGGCAGTTTTGCGCAAGATGTATTCAGCCGATGATTTAGGCATTCCATCTTTCACAAGCTTATTGACCATCAGGTCTTCCATGCGTTGTCCGACATAGGCATAAGCCATATCGCCGCCGAGCTGTTTGGAAAGGGCATCGTACTTGGGTCTGCCTATCTGTTTAACCACCGCTTCACGCCATTCTTCTGCCATGACGGCAAGGTCTTTCTGAATGGAGGGAGTCTGCTGGATTTTGGTGTTGCACATCCGCAGATAATCTTCCACGGTCTTGCTGTTCCACTCGCCAGTCAGTTGCACATGAGTCAAGGCATCAAAAGGTGATGCCACCATTCCTGTATTGGCAGCGGCAAGGATTCCTGCAGGACTGCGTTGGTAGTCGGCAAGTTCCTTCACTTGCTTGCGGTTTAGCTCATCCTTCACCTGCTTCATGACCGGGGCCAACTCCTCTGTGAAGTAGTGCTGCAAGCAATATTCTATGGCAGCGAATTGCTGCGGGTTCTTGATTTGACTCATCTGTTATACGTTTATCTGATTAAGCAACTGCTCTCTTGTTTGCTCAATGGCATGGTGATATACTTCCATCTGTTTGGGGAAGTATTCTTCCAACCATTGGTCTTTCTCGATTTGGTTCTGGAGGAAGAGAATGGCCAGTTGGCGAGTTATCTCCACCGACGATTCTCCTTCCTCTCGATTATTGAACCATGCTTTTGTCCACCAGCGTAGGCCTGAGCGGTCTGGATAGACGGTGACCAATCTGGGAATGTCGAAACTTTGCACATCGATGTCCTGTTCAGCCAAAGGGTCTATCACGCTACTGCTACTCAAGGCTTGCTCGTGGACTTTTTTTTTAGAATTTCATCCAAGGTGGAGAGATACACGTTGTGCCGCAGAGCAAGGTAATTCAAGAAGTCTGCTATCAGCAGGTTCTGTACCTTGCAGGCTATGGGCATCGCTCTGTTGCCAATGCCCAAGGGATTGGCAATGGAGGGCATATCCTCGAAGAAATAATGCTTGGAAGCTGATTGGCTGAAAAGGTTGCGAAGGGAACTCTCGGTACGTTCAGGCACTACGTAGATACCGTGATAGAGGTCTTGCATGTAGGACGGCAGGAAGCGAAGCATCAGCTCTTCAATTTCCTTCTGATCCTTGTCGTAGTCGGTAGCCATGCCCATTTCATAGGTTTCAAACTCGGGCATACCGATTCGACCACTCTGTTCAACAGCTTTGAGATTGCCATAGAGCATAGTAAGGAACTCTAAGGGGTTCAGTTCTTCGCCATCGTACTTCACCTCAAAATGAAGCAGGTCACCGCTAAGTGCTACTACGGTGCCAGCCTTTACTTGTTGGCCGAAGTTTACATAGACATTGGCCAAGTGGGAATAGGTCACTTCGTACTTGCCGTAGCGTATCACTTGATAGATGCCGTGCGTTTGGTCATTGCCAATGCCAGCTACCGTTCCTGATGCCAAAGCAGCCAACAGGTAGTGGTTGGCACTGAAGTCCACACCGTGATGAAAGAAAGCTTCTCCCGTCACTGGGTGTTTCTGCTGGCCATAGCCTAAAGTCACTTCTACATTCTTGCCGCGTTCTTCAAAGGGCATACAATAGCCGCTGGACGAACGCAGAATCATTTCTTCTGTATATTTCATTTGTTTCTTGTTTGATTATCGTTTCATACCTCCCGAAGGACGTTGCTCCTCGGGCTGTTCGTTCATTCTTTGTTGCGCTTGGCCACCATTTCCTCCCAACATGTTTTGCATGTTGGAGTTATTGCCAATCAGCATCATGCCCAACATCGCACCTGCAATCTTCCCCAGCCACCCGAAGCGGCCAAAGGTGAGAAAGGCAGCTGCTACTAAGCCGGCAATGCTCAGTCCTGACACATTACCCTTGGCGAGGTTGCCAAAGAAGTTGCCAAACATATCTACGCCGTTACCGCCGAAGATGCCACGAAAGAAGTTGGTCATACCGCTCCATTTGCTGTTGACATCGCTCATGGCTCCGTTGACGGCATCAATGGCTTCACCAGCTTTGTTCTTCAACTCTTTTACGTCGTTGGCTGCCTCTGAAATGGTGTCAACGGCCTTTTCTCCAACCACGGCATCGCCTACAATTTCGACAACGCTTTTATCGGTGGTGAGTTTCTCCCATGCCACATAACCCGTGACACCACCTACGGCAGCTGTCTTCATAGCGCTACCTGCTCCTTTCAAAGTTTGAGCGGGATGAATCACTGTGTTGCCTAATGAGCGCCCACCAGCTTTGGCGAAGCCCCAAGTGCCTTTTGCGGCACCTCCAGCCATCTTTGCTATATTGCTCCAGATACTCATATTGTTACTTTTATTGGTTTATCATTATCGCTTGCCACTGCGCTTCCATCGCGCCATGCAGTCTTTCACTATTTGTTCTTTGTTCGCCCTGTCTTTGTTACTACCACCGTCAATTTCTGCCCAGATGTCGCCCATCGAGGTGTACTTCACGGCAATAGTGAGCCTTTGTAGCTTCTTGTTCATGACTTTGAGCTTGGGGCGAATATCGAACACGATTTCTACACGTTCCTTTTCGGTCATCTTGTTACCTGTCAGGCAAACGTGGCGTATATCGTTGACTATCTCGACGCTATTTAATATCAGCTCTCGATAGATTTTGTTCCGTTTCGTGGAAAGGGCCACTGCTAGTGCATTGCTGGGATGGGCTTCCAGTTGTTTTGTGAAGCCACCCATGTTATCAATCAAGCGGTCTATCTCGTGGTAAAAACCATAGATTTGTGCCGCATAGCTAATAATAGAGCGAAAGGAGTTCAGGTAGTTGTTGAACTCCCGTTGCAGGTCGGTCGTGGCTTTCACTTCCTCTTTCGTCCACAGGTGTCCGGTGGTCTGCATCAGCATGACCTTCTCCTGGTTCTTCAGCTCCTTTTCCGCCTTGTCGGTATAGAGCAGGATCATCCCGGCAAGCACGGGGTCGTTCTGTGCCCGAACCTTGCCGATACCGATACACAGCAATAAGATGCCTATCCAAATCGTCCGTTTCATCATTCACCTGATTTTATCGTGCAAGGACGGCAGCCCTGCGCCAACGGGACATGGCCATCCGTGCCGCCTCTCCGTTGTTGCGGTCGAGCATCCCGGCCGTCACGTTGTTCCACACGTCATTGAGGGTATAGTACCGTATGCTCAGGTAGAGCAGGTGCAGCTTCCGGCTGAAAACCGAAAGTTTGTCGTTCAACGCCCACAAGGTCTTGCTGCGTTCCGCACCCGTGAGCATATTCTCTTTGCCGCCCTTGGCCACTGCGTCATTCAGGAGCGTGAAGACCGATACCAGTTCCGTTGCCGTCTCGATATACAGATTGTTCATGCTCATGGAGGCGATGATGCCCTGCGGGTTGTTTCGGATGGCGTTGCCCAATTTCCCTAACGTGAGAAAGATTCTCACGCCGTCGTTGTAGAGATGGGTGCAGGCTTTCAGCGATGAAGCGTAGCCGCTTACCGTCTTAAGATAACTGTTGTACTGCTTCTCCCATTTGTGGATGCGGTTAAACTCGGCGGCGATGCTGTTCTGCAACATAGCTGTCTTCGTCTGACCATTTATCTGTTTCTCTATTTGGTCATTGATAACCTCGTTGCCCTCGGCCAACGCCATCCATTCCAACGGATTGGACGCCGTGATTTGGGCTTTTGCC
>ENA-ORTP01003512-ORTP01003512.1-human-gut-metagenome-genome-assembly--contig:-NODE-3512-length-10526-cov-2.063318_pt1 | contig 10526 bp, 7 predicted proteins | sample MGYA00241913_ERZ509190 | MGnify/ENA primary metagenome ERZ509190 (study PRJEB26280, sample SAMEA2338839) | human gut metagenome | biome: human gut; feature: human-associated habitat; material: faeces...
GAGGAGACTGAGTACAAGTACGAAGGGACTCTGTCCGGCGGCATTAAGAAGGGCAGCGTTTTCGAGTACTCCAGCAATGGGGATGGCACCGTGGACATTGATAAGCTGACTGCGACCACCACCCAGGTGAAGACCTATGACAAGGGTTCTGGTGAGATTACCTTTGCAGATACTGTGACAAACCTGACTGGCAGCAACGCCAAGATCGACGCCAAGGACACCACGGTCCTGTTCGTCGATTCCGATGCCGCCACAGGCGAGACCAACGGGGAAATCCAGCTGGCACCCGAGTTCAACGGCGACGCAACCAACCACGACGATAACGTGACTGTTTATGTTGACAGCGGCGATGACTGCATCACCCTAATCGTGGTTGACGTTCAGAACAAGATGGCCTGGTGAGCAGTACGCTTCCATCCCACCGATGCATGAGAGGGGAACGATCCCCTTGACACATCCAAAAAAGACACCCCCAAGCCATGGGCTTGGGGGTGTCTTACTTTTCACCAGCATTTTTTCATTCTATGGAAAGAAACCCTTGACATAAGCTCACAAAAATGCTATGATACAAACTATAAAATCCCACAAAAAAAGTGAGATTAAAAAGGAGGGAAGAACATGCGGTTTCATTTCAATGCCTTGCTGCGAACCAATTTTCGCTGTGGACGAATGCTGTACTCCTGGACAGAACAGAGGGCCAGGCTGTTTGGCATGCCTGCGTTTCTTCCCTGACCTGTGGGGAAGCCTCCTTTTCTTTCTGTCCGGGAGCTTGCTGTCTTCCCGGACTTTTTCATTGTCCGGGAAGCGTCCTTCCAAATTGACACAACGAAAAGAGGAGATGCAAAATGTCCCATATTCCTTTCCATCGCTTTGAAACCCTGCAGCTCCATGCGGGCCAGGAAACGGCCGACCCGGCCACGGACGCCCGGGCGGTGCCTATTTATCAGACCACATCCTATGTCTTTCACAACGCCGCCCACGCGGCGGCTCGGTTCCATCTGGAGGAACCAGGCAACATCTACGGCCGACTGACCAACGCCACCCAAGGGGTGCTGGAGGCGCGAATAGCTGCCTTGGAGGGGGGAACCGCCGCCCTGGCGGTGGCCTCCGGCGCAGCCGCCATTGCCTACACGATCCAGGCGCTGGCCCAGGCAGGAGAGCACATTGTCGCCCAGCGCACCCTTTATGGCGGCACGTACAACCTGCTGTCCCATACACTGCCCCAGTACGGCATTGCCACCACCTTTGTGAATGTCCATGACCTGGATCAGGTGGAGCAGGCCATTCAGGAAAACACCAAAGCCATCTACCTGGAGACCCTGGGCAATCCCAACAGCGACATCCCAGACCTGGATGCCGTCGCGGCCCTGGCCCACCGACATGGGCTGCCGCTGGTGATCGACAACACCTTCGGCACCCCTTACCTGATCCGCCCCATCGAGCACGGGGCGGATGTGGTGGTCCACTCGGCCACCAAGTTTATCGGCGGCCACGGCACCAGCCTGGGGGGCGTGATCGTGGAGAGCGGGCGCTTTGACTGGAAGGCCAGCGGACGCTATGCCCCCATCGCTGCCCCCAACCCAAGCTACCATGGCGTCAGCTTCGCAGAGGCCGCCGGCTCTGCCGCCCTTACCACCTATATCCGGGCCATTCTGCTCCGGGACACCGGGGCGGCCCTCTCCCCGTTCAACGCCTTCCTGCTGCTGCAAGGGACCGAGACCTTGTCCCTGCGCCTGGAGCGTCATGGGGAGAACACCAAGCAGGTGATCACCTACCTGGCCGGCCATCCCCTGGTGGAGCGGGTAAATCACCCCAGCCTGCCCGACCACCCGGACCACGCGCTGTACCAGAAGTATTTCCCCCGGGGCGGGGGCTCCATTTTTACCTTTGATATCCGGGGCGGGCAGCCTGCGGCCTATCGGTTTATTGACCACCTGCGGCTGTTCTCTCTGCTGGCCAACGTGGCGGACGTCAAATCCTTGGTCATCCACCCTGCCACCACCACCCATGCCCAGCTCCCCCAAGAGGAGCTGTTGGCCCAGGGAATCCGTCCCGGTACCATTCGCCTTTCCATCGGCACGGAACACATCGACGACATTTTAGCCGATCTGGAGCAGGCCTTCTCTGCCGTGGAAGCCCAATCGACCCTGTAACATTCCCAATAAACTCGATTTAACCCATGTAAGGAGGCATTCTATATGGGAACCCCATTCACATCCGCCGACCAGTTGATCGGCAAAACCCCCCTGCTGGAGCTGACCCGCCTGGAGCAGAAGCACGGGCTGGCCGCCCGTATACTTGCCAAGGTGGAGGCCTTCCAGCCCGCCGGCTCCGTGAAGGACCGGGTGGCCAAGGCCATGCTGGACGACGGGGAGGCAAAGGGGCTGCTGACCCCCGGCACCGTGATCATAGAGCCCACCTCCGGCAACACGGGGATTGCCCTGGCGGCCCTGGCGGCGGCCAGAGGATACCGTCTCATTCTTGTTATGCCGGAGACCATGAGTGTGGAGCGCCGCCAGCTGATGAAGGCCTACGGGGCGGAGCTGGTGCTCACCGAGGGGGCCAAGGGGATGAAAGGCGCCCTGGCAAAGGTACAGGAACTGGCCGCCGCCATCCCCAACCCCTTTCTCCCCCGGCAATTTGAGAACCCGGTCAACGCCGCCGTCCACCAGGCCACCACGGGCCCGGAGATCTGGGCAGATACCGCGGGCGCGGTGGATCTCTTCGTGGCCGGGGTGGGCACCGGCGGCACCATCACCGGGGTGGGGACCTACCTGAAACAGCAGAACCCCAAGATCCGGGTGGTGGCAGTGGAGCCGGCAGGTTCCCCCGTCCTGCACAAAGGGACCCCAGGCCCCCACAAAATTCAGGGCATCGGCGCGGGCTTTGTCCCTCCGGTGCTGGACACCGGGGTATACGATGAGGTGATCTCCGTCACCGATGAGGACGCCTTTGCCACGGGCAGGGAGCTGGGCCGCACCGAGGGACTGCTGGCGGGAATCTCCTCCGGGGCCGCCCTGTGGGCTGCCATCCAGCTGGCGAAACGGCCGGAGAACCAGGGCAAACGGATCGTTGTCCTGCTGCCGGACACGGGCGACCGCTATCTGTCCACCCCGCTGTTTGGGGGATAAATTAACCCCCGGGCGGACATTTCCTGTCCGTCCGGGGGTTTTTTGCGCCGTATGATAGCTCAATGGGCGTGGCAGCCGCCGCTTCCACAGGTGTGAGAAGCGCAGGAATGGCCATCGTCATGGTGGTGATGGTTGCAGAGGGCCTCTGTGTTGGGGACCAGCTTCCCGTCCACAAAGTCCTGGGCCGCCTGGTCCACGTCCCCGGTGATGCCGGGGATGGGGGTGATGTCCAGGGACTGCAGGGCCTCAATGGCCCCAGGGCCAATGCCGCCGCAGATCACGGCGCTGATGCCCAGCCCCCGCAGCAGGCCGGCCAGGGCGCCATGGCCCTGCCCGTTGGTGCTCATCACCATGGAGGGGCCCACCTTTCCGTCTACGATGTCGTAGATCTTAAAGGCCTCTGTCTTGCCAAAGTGCTGGAACACCTGGCCGTTGTCGTATGGGATCGCGAGTTTCATGTTGGTATCCTCCAATTCTTATGATCTTATCTGCACGGTGCAGCCCCTGCCGGGCCGCCCCGGGGAAAACAGGGGGTCAAAGGAGCCCCAGCTTCTTGGCCTCCGCGGTGAGCATCCCCCGGCAGTCCGGGTGGGCCAGGTCGATGAGTGCCCGGGCGCGGTCCCGGGTGGTCAGGGGTTTCAGGTTGACCACGCCATATTCTGTGACCACATACTGCACGTCCGACCGGGGGGTGGTGACGATGGTCGCCGGCGGGAAGGTGGGGACAATCCGGCTCTTGGGGGCACCGTCCGAGCCCACGCCCACCGTGGAGGAGAAGGCCAGAAAGGATTTGCCCCCCTTGGCCAGCTGGGCCCCCCGGACATAATCCCCCTGTCCGCCGGTGCCGCTGAACTGCCGCGTCCCCATGCCCTCCGCCGCCACCTGGCCAAACAGGTCGATGGACATGGCGGTGTTGATGGAGATCATATTGTCATTTTGGGCAATGTTCACCGGGTTATTCACCACAGGAAAGGGTCCGAAGAACAGGTCCTCGTTGTGGTCCAAAAATTCATACAGTGCCCGGGACCCAAAGGCGAAGCCCACCACGGTCCGCCCGGGGATAAACTTAGGCCGGCTGTTGTTGATGACGCCGGCCTTCATCAGGGCCATAATGGAGTCGGACATCATCTCCGTGTGGCAGCCCAGGTCATTCTTGGACATGAGCCCGTAGCCCACAGCGGTGGCCACGCCGCCAATGCCCAGCTGGATACAGGCACCGTCGGGAATCTGGTCCAGCAGGTACCGGGACATGGCGGCAACGATGGGGTCCTCCTCTGCCGGGCCGCCGGGAATGGTCTCCTTTTCCACATCTGCCCACACCACATGCCTGGCCTGAGAGATGTGGATTTTGGTGCGCTGGCCGGTGACGTAGGGGGAGAAGCGGTTGATCTGCAGCACAATGTTGTCGGTCTCCTCCTGGATAAACGGGTGCATGCAGCAGCCGGAGGCTCCAAAGCTCATGTAGCCCTCCTCGTCGGGGAGGGAGACATCAAAAAAGGCCAGGTCCGGATGGAAGGTCTCCCGGCACCACTGGTCCACCTGGCCCAGATGGACCGAGGTGAAGTCCGCCCGCCCCGCTTTCCAGGCCCGCCGCTCCTCATACCCCATAAAATACGTGGAGATGCGAAAGGCCTGGGGATGGGCGCAGTCCAGAACCGTCATGGGCGGAATGATGTTGGAGCACCCGATGGTGACATCCTCCAGCTCCTCCGACCGGGCGGCCAGGGCGTCGGCGATGGCTCTGGCATAGCTGGTGCAGCAGCCCAGGTAGACCTGCTGGCCGCTCTTGACCAGGGCGGCGGCCTGTTGGGCGGAAATGGTTTTGGCGCGGAATTCCTCCTGTAAAGCCTGGTTCACCGGGCCACCTCCTCCAGGTCCACCCTGTCCAGCAGGGCCTGCAGGTCGTTCAGAAATTGGGCGGTGTGCCAACCGTCCGCGGCGGCGTGGGAGATGTTCACGGCAAAGGGCATCGTCCAGGTCCCCTGGTGTTCAGCGGCCTTTCCATAGGTGATCACCGGAAACAGATTGGGCTGCCCCCCGGGGACCGTGGAGGCATAGCCGGTAAAGGACAGCCAGGGGACGCAGGAGATGCAGTAAAAGTTGGCCGGCTGACCGGCCCGGGCTTTCATCCCATGCCGGGTTCCGTAGGTGGCCACATCGGACAGGAACGCCTGGTAAAACACAGGAAAGGACTCGTTGTGTTCCGTCCAAAGGTCGGAAAAGGTGTGGTCATCCTCGTGAAACACGGTGTAGTTGGGATGCATCCTGTCATAGGTTCCAGGCTGGCCCTCACTGTCCACGCCCATCCGAAAGGCGGGGTGGGAGAGGATTGTATGGGACACGCACCAGATGAAACTGGGGTAAAATTTCAGCCCCTTCCGCTCCAGCATGGCCCGAAACCGGGTCACATCCAGCTGCACCGTCACGGAGTAGCCGCAGGGCAGCTGGTTGCGGTAATAATGAAAGTGTTCCCGGCGGGGCCAGGTGGACAGATCAATGGGGGTAAACTGCATAGGGATTCTACCTTCCTTTTCCTTCGTGTTGTGGGGCGGCCTCCCCTGCCAGGCGGCCTTGCCCTGCCCTTCGTGCCCGAAGGATGTCGGGCAGGATGCTCACCAGGCTCCCGGCCAAAAAGCAGACAATGCCCAGGAGAATGGGAGGGGTCACAGCTTCCCCCAGCACTGCCAGGGCAAACAGAGGCGCCAGAATGGGTTTGAAGAAAAAGACCAGGCTGCCGTGGATGGCACTGGTCTTTTCAATGGCCAGCATATGAAAAACGTAGCCCAGGGCGGTGTTGACGATGCCAATGAAGAGGAAATAGGGCAGGGTCTGCCCCGTCAGCCCTTGGAGAAACGGGACATCCTGGAACATGGTCAGTCCCAGCTGTCCAAACAGCGCGCTTCCAACCTCCGTCCGGCCCAGCAGCAGAAGGGCGCCCAGCTCCAGACCGCCCCAGAGAAAGCTGCCGCAGGTGACCACCAGGCTGCCGGTCCGGGCCGTCTGCCGCTTGCCCAGCACCGCGTAGGCGGCGAAAAACAGGGCGGCCAGCACCGCCAGGTGCTGCACCGACACGTCCTCCTTGCCGCCGAAGCCGCCCCCCACCAGCTTGTTCTCCACCACGATGCGCTCGGGCTCCCACCCCAGCATGATGGAGATCTCCTTGCGGGTGTCGTACACCCCCTGGTCGGAGGTATAGACCTTCACCCCGTCCTTGTAGGGGAAGGCCACGGCGCACTCCGGCTCCAGAAAGGCGTGCTCGGTGAAGGGGGTGCGGTAGGACTGGGTGACGACATACTTGGACTGGGCCAGGGCGGCCCTGGCGTCGCCCCGGGTGACGTGGCGCTGCTGGCACAGGTTGCCGCCGGGGTGGAGGATGGGGGCGTCCGCCGCCCTAGCCTCCTGGATGGTGCGCACCGGCTCCAGGGGCTCATAGTCCACCTTCACCAGCTCCTTGGCCTGCTTGAGCACGGTCTCATTTTCCGCCACCACCAGGCAGATGGCGTCCCCCACGCAGCGGGTGATGTCCCCCTTGGCGATCATCACGTCCCAGTCCTGCTGGAGGTGGCCCACCTTGTTGTGGGGCACGTCGTCGGCGGTGAGGACGGCCAGCACCCCCGGCAGAGCCAGAGCGGCGGAGGGGTCGATGTCCAGCACCCTGGCTCGGGGGTACTGGGAGCGGACGGCGGAGGCGTGCGCCATGCCGTCCAGGTACAGATCGTCGCAGTACTCCCCCCGGCCCAGCACCTTGTCGCGCACGTCGGTGCGGAAGGCCCGCGCCCCCACGCCGTAGTCCTCCCCCTCCTCCAGGGCGGGATCGACGGACGCCTCCCCGCGGAGGATGGCCCCGGCCAGGGCAATGCCCTCGATGATTTTCTTGTAGCCGGTGCAGCGGCACACGTTGCCCCGGATGGCCTTTTTGATCTCCGCCTCGGAGGGGTTGGGGTTCTGATCCAGCAGGGCCTTGCCCGCCATTACCATGCCGGGGATGCAGAAGCCGCACTGAACCGCGCCCACCGCGCCGAAGGCGTAGACGAAGGCCTCCCGCTCGGCCTCCGAGAGGCCCTCCACCGTCACGATCTCCTTGCCTGCGGCCCGCTTGGTGGACAGGACGCAGGCCTTGACGGCCTTGCCGTCCACCAGGATGGTGCAGGTGCCGCAGGCGCCCTCGCTGCACCCGTCCTTCACCGAGGTCAGGCGCAGCTCGTCCCGCAGGTAGCGCAGCAGAGGCTTCTCCTCCTCCGTGGAGCAGGGGACGCCGTTGACCACAAAGGAATAACACTCACTCATGGCAGGTTCCTCATTTCCTGATTCAGATTCCATGGGCGCGCGGAAAGCCCCAGCGAAAGGCTGAGGCTCACCGCCGCCGGATTATCCCAGCAGATAAGCGTAGTTTTCGTATACCGCGCAGATCAGGCGGCGCAGGGGGTCGTACAGGCCGCAGGCGGCGTCGGACACGTCGTAGTCGGCCACCTGGCCGCCCAGGCGCACCCGGGTTCTGCCGTCCTCCAGGCGGAGGAAGCCCTCGTTCCGGCTGTTCTCGAAGTCGTCCGCGCGCCAGAACAGGGTGAACTTGTCCTGATAGGGGCGGCTGTCATAGGGGCAGAAGGTGGCGCAGTTGCCGCACTCGTTGCACATGCCGTCCACGTGGATGATCTGGCGCTGGCGCATGCCGGGCACCCACACCGCCACATTGGCCCGGTTGGGGCACACGTCGGCGCAGACCTGGCACACCACGTTGCAGGTCAGGCACCGGTCGCCCTCGCACTTGGCGCTCTCGCAGAGGACGCCCTTCTTGGCGACGGCCTCCTCCCGGGTGGCTACGGCCTTGGCGGGGATGGCAAACTTGTGGGCCTCGCCGATGACGGCATTGGCGAAATACTGGGCGTCGGCAATGCCCTCCACCACGGTGGCGGGCCCGCGCATGGCGTCGCCGCCGGCGTAGACGCCCTCGAGATTGGTCTTGAAGGCGGGGATGCCCTTCTCGTCCACGGTGATGCCGTTCCGGGTGAAAACCTCGCTCTCAACCTTCTCGCCCACGGCGGAGACCACGGTGTCGCAGGGGATCTCCACCATTTCGCCGGTGGGGACGGGCTGGCGGCGGCCCTTGTCGTCCGGGTCGCCCAGCTTCATCTTCTCACAAATCAGCTTGCCGTCCTTCTGCTCCACAGGGGCTACCAGCTCCAGGAACTCCACGCCGTCGGCAATGGCCATCTCCAGCTCCTCCGCATCGGCGGGCATATACTTCTTCGTCCGGCGGTACACCAGGGTAGAGGATTTGGCCCCGGCCCGCAGAGCGGCCCGGGCGGCGTCCATGGCGGTGTTGCCGCCGCCGATGACCACCACATGCCGGCCCAGGTTCAGGGTATCGGGGGCCTTCTTGGCGGCCTCCAGGAACTCGATGACGTTGTGCTCCTCGCCGTACTCCAGCCCGGCGCTGCCCTTCTGCCACGCGCCGGTGGCCAGGATCACATGGGTGAAGCCCTGGGCGAAGAGCTCCTGTACATCCTTCACCTCGGTGTTGAGCTCCACCTTTACCCCCATGGCCTCCATGAGGCGCACGTCGTTGTCGATGGCCTCGTCATGGATGCGGAACGCGGGGATCACGTGGCGCACGATGCCGCCCAGGGCGTCCCGGCGCTCGAAGACGGTGACGTCCACGCCGGAGCGGCCCAGGAAGCAGGCGGCGGACATGCCGCCGGGGCCGCCGCCCACCACGGCCACCCTCCGGCCCGTGGCGGGGGCGGCGGGGCGCAGCTTGGACAGCAGGGCCTCAAACCCGCCCTCGGCGGCCTTCAGCTTCTGGGCGCGGATGTAGACGCTCTCGTCGTAGGCGTTACGCATGCACTTGTCCTGGCAGCGGTGGGAGCAGATGGTGCCGGTGATGAAGGGCAGGGCGTTGCGCTGGGTGATGATGCGCAGAGCCTCCTCGTACTTGCCCTCGCCCACCTTCATCAGATAGGCGGGGATGTCCTGCTCGATGGGGCAGCCGGAGCGGCAGGGGGCGGAGAAGCAGTCGATGAGGGGCACCTTTTTGTCCAGCTTGCGGCTGGGGATGGGCTTCATGGGCTTTTGATAGTGGCCGTCGGCGGGGATGCCCTCCGCCAGGGCGGCCGCCCTGGCCGCGTCCACCCCCTCCCAGGGGGCGTAGGAGATATCCAGCAGCGCCCGGCCGATCTGGCTGAACCGCTGGTAGCCGCCGGGCTTGAGGACGGTGGTGGCCATAGTGATGGGCCAGATGCCCGCGTCAAAGAGGGCCCGCACCGAGTGAATGTCCGCGCCGCCGGAATAGGAGATGCGCAGCTTGCCCTTGAACTCCCTGGCCAGCCGGGCCGCCAGGGACAGGGACAGGGGGTAGAGGGAGCGGCCGGACATGTACATCTCCTCGCTGGGCAGCTCACCGGCGGCCACGTCCACAGGGAAGGTGTTGGTGATCTTCACGCCGAACTCCAGGCCCCGCTCGCCGGTGCGCTGCATCAGCCGGTGGAACATGGGAACCGCGTCCTCCCACTGGAGATCCTCGCGGAAGTGGTGGTCGTCAAACTGGATGTAGTCGTAGCCCAGGCCGTCCAGGGTCTTGCGGGCGAACTCATAGCCCAGCAGAGTGGGGTTGCACTTGACGTAGGTGTTCAGGTTCTTTTCGGTGATGAGATAGGTGGCGATGCGCTCGATCTCGTCGGGGGGGCAGCCGTGGAGGGTGGACTCGGTGATGGAGTTGGACACGTGGGGGGTGATGCCCCGGACATAGGCCTCGTCCACCTTCTCAAACCGGTCCAGATTGGCCAGGGCCCAGTCCATGCACTCCCGCCACACCTCGGTACCGGAGGCGTCCTTCATCCCCTCGATGTAGGCGTCCACCTTGGGGCTCTGGATGCCCTTGAGGTCGTAGCCCACGCTCATGTTGAACACAAAGCCGTCGGGATCGCCCAGCTCCAGCTCCTTCGCCAGCAGCTTGCAGGCGAACCACGCCTTGACGTATTCGGCGAAGGCTTGGGGGACGTAGAGCTCGGTGGACCACTCGCAGTTGTAGCACTCGTCCGCGGCGGTGATGCAGGGTTTGCTGACGCACTTGGACAGCTCCTCGCCGTCCATCACCTGCACGGTCTTGACCTCAAAGAAGCGGCTGCCCGCGGCGTAGGCCGCGATGATGTTCTGGGCCAACTGGGTGTGAGGGCCGGCGGCGGGGCCGTAGGGGGACTCGATCTTCTCCTCAAAGATGGGCAGGGCCTTCCCGCCGGCGTGGCGCACCAGCTTGGATACGCCGAACACGGAGCCCTGGGCGCGGTACTCGCTCAAAATCCAGTTCATCAGGTGGGCAAAGGGCATGGGTCTCATAATATCGCTCATAACGGATGGCCTCCCAAATATGATTCAGATGTGTTCAGACTGGCGGGCGGC
>ENA-ORTP01003523-ORTP01003523.1-human-gut-metagenome-genome-assembly--contig:-NODE-3523-length-10497-cov-7.693066_pt1 | contig 10497 bp, 9 predicted proteins | sample MGYA00241913_ERZ509190 | MGnify/ENA primary metagenome ERZ509190 (study PRJEB26280, sample SAMEA2338839) | human gut metagenome | biome: human gut; feature: human-associated habitat; material: faeces...
CTCTTTACAGGAGTCGTTCTTTTTTCTGTGAAAGGGGCCGTCACACTCCGCCCCCTGCCTCCCGGATGCAAAACTGATATTACAGAAACTGCCGCCCGTTGGCAGGCGGAAAATTAATCAGTTCTTTAGGGAGAGAAAGACACGGAAAAGCCTGGCAAGAAGGAACAGAGGAGGAAGAGAGACAACTGATCCGCCGGCTTTTTCTCCCGCCGGAAGCATGACGGAAAGCGCCCCTCCGGGAAGAAGGCGTAATTTGCACGTTCAGAAAAAAGCATGAGCGAGTGTCCGGCTTGTTGTCTTGCAGGCGAGCACGGCCTGCCCGATTTTATCGTCCCGCAGGCAAATGAAACGAGCGTTGTCCCTGATGCCGTTGTTTTGCAGGCAAATGAAACAGACGGGCTTGGGGATCTCATATCGCGGAAAAAGCGGAAAGCCGAAAAGAGAACGGGGAGAACAAAACGTGAGAGTTCAGGAAACTTCGGAAAAAGGTTTAAAAAGGAAAGCGGAAAAACGGATGAAGTACGGTTTGGGTTTTAAACCGGCAGTTTGAGCAAACGCACAGACGGTTTAGGGAAAAATCTTCGAATATCGTAAGCGGCGCAAAAAAAAGCCCGGATTTTTGAAAGTCCGGGCTTCATGCTTGATAAGTCTGGTTTATTTGTCGTAATCCTGAATGTATTCGGAATCGGCAACGTACATGTTCAGATATTTGTTGATGTTTATCTGCATGCGGGCGTTGAATTCCTCAAACAGTTTTTCGACCATGCTGTTCCAGTATCTTTCTTTGTCCTCGATGCTGGTGTCGACCGGGATGGTCAGTTCGCGCCAGGCTTCAAGAGAAGTTTCCGCGCTGGAGAAATTATAGGGGTCGTTGACTTTTAAAACCACCGACAGCTTGGCACGGTATTTCAGGCTGTCTTTTTCAAACAGTTTGTCGGATTTGACCACTTCTTCGGTTACGCTTGCGTCCTTGATGATGAAAGTTGCCTGCTTGTCGGAAGAAAAGTCAACCGCTTTCAGCCGGTCGGTCGCCCACAGTTTGGCCGTTTTTTCGATCGAAACCGGGAACAGGTGCTCAACGTTCGGACGGGTGAAGGAAGGCGTAAATTCGGAAACGACTTCCACTTTGTTGACTTTCAGGTTGACAATGCCGTCGGCGTTAAAACGGGGTTCGTTGTATTTTTGCGGAACGGCTTCGTCGGTGGAGGCGCAGGCGGCCAGGCCGGAAACGAGTGCCGCGGCGCAAAACATAGAAAGAATTTTTTTGATCATTGGTCCAATCCATAGTTGTTAATACGGTTTATGCTTGTAAATTCTATTTTATTGTTTAACATGCCGCTTATATAAAAATCAAGTGAAAATAGGATGTTTGCAATGGAAAATGACGAAAAAAAGCCGGTTTCTCCCCGCAAAAAGCGGAAAATTACGCCGGAACGTTTAAAAAACGTCGCCCTTTATTACCTTGAACGTTTTGATTCTTCGGCCGACAACCTGCGCCGGGTGCTGAACCGGCGGGTTTTTGACCATGCGCGGGAAAATCCGGATTTTGACCGGCGGCAGGCGGAGGCCTGGATCGAAGACATCATTGCCGGTTTTGAGCGCGTGGGCTACCTTGACGACGCCAGATATGCGGAAGCCAAAATTTCCGCTTACCTCGCGGCCGGCAAACCGGAACGCTGGATCCGTCAGAAAATGAAGCAAAAGGGCGTGCAAGACGAAGTGACGGAAGAGATTTTGTCGGCGACGGAAATTGACGAGGAGAAAGCGGCCGAAAACTTTGCCCGCAAAAAGAAGATCGGCCCTTTCCGCAAAAGCGGGGAAGAGCGGAACGCCTGCCGGCAGAAGGACCTGGCGGCCCTTGTGCGCGCAGGGTTCGGCTATGAGATCGCCAAAAACGTCATCGGCGGCGAATTTTTTGACGAGAGCATATAAAAGGTTTGTAAATTTACTTTTCTTAAGCTATGATAAAAAGCCGGCAGGATAAATGGTTGCAGGGGTGAAGATGGCTTCCGACGAAGAAAAAATAGCCGCTCTGAAAGCGATAAGGGACAAGGCCCGCGCTTCCCGTCTGGAAACGGGGGAAGACGGAACGTTTGCCGTTTATGACGAAGAGGAAGACGAAAACCTGCGCCGCGCCTATCCCGAGTATGCCGCCGGCGGAAGCATTCGCACCGAAGAGGAAGAGCCCGCGGAGGATGATAACGATGTTTCGTCCCGCGAAGAGGCTTTTGCCGCGGATGAATATCTGCCGGAAGACGATGACGAATATGATGAGCGGGAGCGTTATGAAGACCCCGCCGGTTATGACGACGAAGAAGATTACGACCGGCCGGCGGATGACGAAAGCGGCCGCCGTTCGGCAGATGATGACGAAGCGGACGATGAGGAGGGGTATCGCCGCGCCGATGATGAAGAGGATTATGCCGCTGCCGGAGACGATTATGACGACGGGGATTATGACGGTCCGGCGGAAGATGAGCGGGATTTTGACGATTATGATGAAGATGAAGAAGGCGGCGGAGAGGCTGAAGACGAAGAACTGCCGCTGCCGCCGGACGACGATGACGACGGCGGCGGCCCCGATCCCTGGCATGCCGTTTCCCGTTCGCCAGAGGATGACCTGCCGATATTAAATATCGAGTTTAACGGCAAAAACCTTGAAAACGGCGAGTTTGACCATGAAGACCTGTCAAACGCCAACTTTTCGGCCGCCAACTTGTCGGGCGTCAATTTCTCCGGTTCCGATCTGCGGGGAGCGGACTTTTCCGGCGCCAACCTGACCAACACCAACCTTTCCGGCGCCGACCTGACGGGCGCGGTGTTTGCCGGTGCCCAGCTGATCGGCACCAACTTTACCGGCGCGATCATGAACAACGTGGTGCTGACCGACGTTTATTTCCAGGACGCCATTCTGCTCGACATTACGATTGACGACATCAGTCTGGAAGAGCTGCAGGGACTGATTGAATATCTGGCGCAGTATTATCCGCATAAGCTCAATCTGACCCGCATCAATCTGACAATGCTCGACCTGCGCAAAATCGACCTGAGCAGGGTCAATCTTCGCGGCGTTGACTTTACCGGCGTTGACTTTACCGGCGTCAACATCATGGAGCTGGACTTAAGCGAATGCATCATCACTCCCGAACAGATTGCTCAGGCGCTCGGACATGTGCCGACGGCAATGGAATTGAAAAAAATTCTGGCGCCGAAAAAGAAAGTCCGCAAAGCCGGAAAGTTCATCGACTTTACCGACTTTTTCTTAAACGACGCGCGCAATTTCGGAGTTTACAACGTTTCCGGCTTTAAGGGCATGGATGTGGAAAATCTGGTAAAGTTCGGCCAAAAGGTGTTCAAACACAAGGAAAAGGCGCCGGTGAAAGACGAAGAGGCGCTGGAACATATCCGTCAGCAAAACAAAGCCAACAAGGAGGAACTGCGCAGCGTGATCGAAGAACGCAAACGCCGGGTGCTGGAAGCCAAACGCCGGCAAAAGGAAAATCCGGAACTCTTTAACGGCCGCGACCGCGGCGGTTATCAGCGGTAGGGGCGGCCATGGAAGACACTTTGTTTTCGCAGAAAGTCAAACGCCCGCTGGCCGACCGTTTGCGCCCGCAGAATTTAAGCGAAGTGGTCGGGCAGGACCATGTGGTGGGGCCGGACGCGCCGCTCGGGCGGATGGTGAAGTCGGGCAAAATCACCTCTTTCATTCTCTGGGGGCCGCCGGGCTGCGGCAAAACCACCATCGCCCGCCTGATCGCCGAACATACCAATTTGTACTTTGAGCAGATTTCCGCCGTTTTTTCCGGCGTGGCGGATCTGAAAAGGGTTTTTCAGTATGCGCAGGAACGCCGCGCCAACCAGGGCAAGGGCACGCTTTTGTTCGTAGACGAAATTCATCGTTTCAACAAGTCGCAGCAGGACGGTTTTCTGCCCTATGTGGAAGACGGCACCGTCATTCTTGTCGGCGCCACCACCGAAAATCCGTCGTTTGAATTGAACGCGGCGCTCTTGTCCCGCTGTCAGGTATTTGTTTTAAACCGTCTTAATTCCGACGATTTCGAGGAGCTTTTGCGTCGAGCGGAAAAAGAAACCGGTCGCCGGCTGCCGGTTGACGATGAGGCGCGCGAACTGATGAAGGCCACCGCCGACGGTGACGGGCGCTATATCCTCAACCTGGCGGAAAGCGTGTTGAACTATGCCAAAGAAGGCGAGGTTTTTGACAGGGAAAGCCTGCTTAAAATCATCCGTTCGCGGGCGCCGGTCTATGACAAGGGGCGCGACGGCCACTACAACCTGATTTCCGCCGTGCACAAATCATTGCGCGGTTCCGATGTCGACGCCGCCCTTTACTGGGTGGCGCGGATGGTGGCGGCCGGCGAAGACCCGAAATATATTTTCCGCCGTCTGACCCGTTTTGCGGTGGAAGACGTGTCGATGGCCGATCCGAACGCCGTCACTCAGGCGATTGCCTGTTGGGACACTTATGAACGGCTGGGGTCGCCGGAAGGCGATCTGGCTTTGATGCAGCTGACGGTTTATCTGGCCACCGCGCCTAAGTCGGCCGGGGTTTACAAAGCCATGCACAAAGCTTTTGATCTGGCCAAAAAGACCGGTTCGCTGATGCCGCCGAAACATATTTTGAACGCGCCGACCAAACTGATGAAAGAGCTGGGTTATAACCGGGGCTATGTTTACGACCAGGATCTGGAAGACGGCTTTTCCGGGCAGAACTACTTTCCCGACGGCATCGGCCGGCAGAAGCTTTATTTTCCGGTGGAACGCGGTTTTGAACGGGAAGTGAAAAAACGGGTGGAGTATTTTGACAAACTCCGCCGCGAAAAGAACAAAAACAAACAGCAGGAGGAGGACGGACAATGATTGAACTGGCGGAAGACGAACGGCAGGTTTTTACCGAGCGGATGGTGGCCGAGGCGCTGAAAGGAAAAACGCCGTCGGAAAGTCCGACTTTTTACGCCCTGGTCGGTGCGCCGGGGTCGGGTAAGTCCACCCTGGCGTCAACCATTGACAACGCGGTGGTCATCTCTTCCGATCATGTTATTGCCGAATATGCGAAAACGCTCGGCATCGACATTCGCGAAGATTTTTGCGACCGGGAGGTCGGCCGTTTTGCCACCGTGGTGTCAAATGAAATTTACAAGGCGGCGGTCAAAAACAAAATGAACATCGTCTATGACACTTCGGTGCTGCAAAATACGTTCAAAATGTTGGAACATGTTCCGAAGTTTGGTTATCAAACCAAACTCAAAATCATGTTGGTTGACGAATATCAGGCGGCGATGAACGTGGTCGAACGGAAAATGGACAACGACGACGCTTTTTCCCGCCACCGGCAGCTGCGGGAAAAGTTCGGCTACCCTTCGGGCAATCCTCTCGGCGTGAAACCGAGCACGTCGATGAACGTGTCGGCGGCGGTGGAAGAATTTGTCATGCAGGCGGTCGAACGCGGTTATCCGCTGGAAATTTACGAATTCGGCAAAAAAGAGCCTTCTTTTAAGACCGGCGACGATTTTGACAGGTTTATCGAAAGTCTGGAACTGATTCCGATGGAACGGCACCTGGAACGCTGCGAAAAACTGAAACGCCGGGCGGACAACGCCGGCCGGGAAGAGGATTTCATGCAGCTGATGGCTCTGAAAAAAGAAATGATGGAAAGAAAATAAGTTATGTCTGTGGAACTGATCAAGGTAAAGGAAGCCGACGACGGCATGCGGCTGAACCGCTGGTTTTTGAAATATTATCCGAACCTGACGCTGGGGCGGCTGCAAAAGCTGCTGCGCACCAAGCAGATCAAGGTTGACGGCAAACGGGCGGAAGCCTCGCTGAAGCTGGCCGCCGGACAGGAAGTGCGGATCCCGCCGTTAAAAGAAGGCGAAGCCGCGGCGGAAAAAAGCGCCGAACTGGCGCCGAAGGAAATCGATTTCATCCGCAGTCTGGTAATTTTCAAAGACGACAACGTGATCGCGATCAACAAGCCTTCGGGGCTGGCCGTGCAGGGCGGCACCAACACGCATTTTCATGTCGACGGGCTGCTTGACGGTCTGAAATTTGAAAAGGAAGAACGTCCCAGACTGGTACACCGGATCGACAAAGACACCAGCGGCATCCTGCTGCTGGCGCGCAATCGCAAGTATGCCGAGCTTCTGACCGGCGCTTTTCGCACCCACCGGCTGCCGAAAACCTATCTGGCGCTGACTGTCGGCTGTCCGCGGGAAGAACAGGGAGAAATTAAAGTGCCGCTGAAAAAAGCGGGAGAAAAAATGATCGTTGCTCCGGACGGCCAGAGCGCGCGTACCCTGTACCGGGTGCTGGACAGCATCGGCGATCGTTTTGCCTTGGTGGAAGCCAGCCCGCTGACCGGGCGCACCCATCAGATCCGTGCACACATGGCTTCGATCGGCTGCCCGCTGCTGGGCGACGGCAAATACGGCACAAATGAATTGAACCGCCCCTACAATGAAACCGGGCAGGCGCTGTATGCCTACTCGCTCACTTTCCGATTTGAAGAAGACGCCGGTGTGCTGTCCTATCTAAACGGGCGGACATTCACAGCAAAGGAAATCCCTTTTGTGCGCAAATATTTCCCGTCATTTCAGCTGTAATGCTATTTTATCCGCTCCCTGAAAACAACCGATCCCGCGGCACAACGTACCCCCGAGCTGCACGCCGCAAACGGTATCGGCAGCGCAGATGCACGAACCCCCGATGGCTTATGCCCCGGGGGTTCGTATCGAGCAGCTTTTCGGTCTGCCAAAAAGACAATCTGCCGCCCCTCCGGCATGAGCCGGAGGGGCGCTTTTTATGTTCTTCTTCTGTCAGCGCAGGGCACATCACACTGCCGCATCAAGGATATTGGTGTATACCTTGCCCGGTTCCAGCGTGATTCCTTTGACCGCAGCCAGTTCGGAAACTGTCACAAATGCATAGGTCTTATCCGTTCTGCTCTGCAGCTCATCGATCGCCTGTAAAACGCCCTGCACCGTACCGGTATACATATCATGCATCAGGACGATCGAACCGTCCCGCACCAGATCGATCAGGTTGTTCTTCACACTCGACGGATCGGTCTTGGTCTTCCAGTCCAGCGTATCCGCATCCCAGTTGATGATCGGCAGACCCAATTCCTTCATCACCGCCTGCACCTTATCATCATAAGCACCGCCAACCGGTCGCATCACCGTTGGCCGTGCGCCGCAATATTTCTCGATCAGATCGTTGTTGTCATTGATCTCCTTGCGGATCTCATCCTCGCCCAGCGCAGGCAGCATACTCATCGGATGGTTCATGGTGTGGTTGCCCAGTTCATGCCCCTCCGCCAGATAACGGCTGCAATGCGAATTGAAATCCTGCAAACGGTAACCACACATAAAGAACGTCGCGTGTGCGCCGCGCTCCTTCAGGCCGTCCAGCAGCTGGGCTGTGCATTCCTCATGGGGACCGTCATCAAATGTAAGGGCCACGCATTTGCCTTCAAGCCCTTTGGCCCGGTCCAGGGTTTCCCCGCCCTCCTGGACCCACGTCCCATTCCCCGCCGCGGCATGGACCGGCCGGTTCCCCAGTACAGTCCAGAACAGCCCTCCAAGAAGAATCACGTCCGCCCCACAGACCATGGCCAGAAGTTTTAACTTATTTCCCAGTTTCACCTTATGCCCTCTTTCACCTGATGCCCTTTATCTATCCAGTATATGTTGGGGATAGAAGGAAAAATGCATGGGATTGGATGACGGTCCTGAATCTGTGGGTATCCGGGTTCCCTCCATACATACGGATTGGGCATGGGATGCGGGAAAAAAGGGAGGAGTGCATTGGGTTCGGAACAAGGCAGGGGTTTGTATCAGGTGCGCAACGTGACGGGTGGCTATTTCGAATACAGAAACTATACCGGGTATCGAGTAGGAGGGAGTGATTAGCTCCCGTCCTCTCACACCACCGTGCGTACCGTTCGGTACACGGCGGTTTCAACAGTTGACGTGCACCGACTGATAGGCGGCGGCTAAATCATAAAAGCCGCTACTTATCAGTCTTTCTTTTGTCATTGCCAGATTCACCGCTACCGTATGCGTCGTAAACCAATGACCTCTCCGGCTGTTCCCTGCCTGCCATGCCATATCTTCCGGCACTCCCATTTTCCGCAGGTTCTTTACCTTCGTTTTCGGTTTCTTCCATTGCTTCCATATACACATTCGAATTCTGTGGTATAGCCACTTATTGAGTTCCTCTATTCGGTTCTTCATATCTGCTATTCCGTAATAATTCAGCCATCCCCGCATATACACTTTTATCTTTGCTAATGCAGGGCGTATGCTCTGGACAGACCTTCGGGAACTAAGGGCTTTCAGCTTTGACTTCATCTTCTTCCATGACTTTCCATGAACCCGGACATAGATGCCCTTTCCGTTCTTTCCCAGTGTAAAGCCAAGAAACTTAAAATTTCGGATTGCAAATACGCTGACTACACGGCTTTTCTCTTGGTTCACCTTCAGTTTCAGCGTCCCTTCCAGATATTTCGTGCTTGTCTCCAGCAGTCTCTTTGCGGCTCTGTCGCTTTTCGCCAGCAGCACGATGTCGTCTGCATAACGGACAAATATAACTCCCCGTTTCTGATACTCCTGGTCAAACTCATTCAGATAGATGTTTGCCAGCAGGGGGGAAAGATTTCCCCCTTGCGGCGAACCTTCTTCTGTCTCCATGACTACTCCATTTTCCATGACACCACTCTTTAGGTACCTCTTAATCCACTGGATTACCCTTTCGTCCTTTACATTTCTGCGCAGAATATTTAGGAGTATCTCATGGTTCAAGGTGTCGAAGTATTTTGACAAGTCCATTGCTACCGCATGGGTGTATCCCTGCTCTGCATACTCCTTTACCTTCTGAATGGCATCCTTCGCACTTTTCCCCGGGCGATAACCGTAGCTGTTCTCCGAGAACAACGGCTCGTGGACCGGTGTAAGGCGCTGTGTTATAGCTTGCTGGAAAATGCGGTCTTTTACTGCTGGAATACCAAGCTTTCGTATTCCGCCGTCTGGCTTGGGAATCTCCACCCGTCTCACCGGGCCGGGGGTGTACTTTCCCCTTTTAATTCTCTCGATAAGTTCTTTCTGGTTTTCCCTCAGGTATGCGCCTATTTCTTCCACGGTAATCCCGTCGATTCCTGGCGCTCCCTTGTTTGCCTTTACCCTCTTAAAAGCCCTGCTGAGGTTGCCCTTATCCAGTATCTCCTCCAAGAGTTCCGGCTGTGCACTGTCCCTTTCCTTCCATATCCGGCGGAAAGAACGGTGCGCTCTCACATACCCTTCACGTTCCGCGCTATCCCTTTGCGAGCAGCTGTCTTTGTTTTCTACACCCAAGATTCTTTCCTCCTTTCCCGGTTGTACTAAAGACTCCTATTGATTCGGTCCTTCACCTAAGTGCCCTGCGGGTCCCCGGCTACTATGACCTCGGCTGACTTCTGTACGTTCAGCACTACCTCCCGATAGTGGTTATCCCTTTCAAGACATTCCGTACAGACCTCCCTGGGTACCACACGTTTCTTTCTCTCCATCCATCTGCCACATTTACCATACATGATTCCGTGTAGTTATTGGGCTTCGGCTTGCTGTGCAGTCTTACCCTCATGCATAGCCTGATGTGATTTCTGTTCGTCAGACCAGAGATTTGCCCATGGGTTAGTATATTCCCCACATCCGGCTTCCTTCAGATTCCACCTCACGATGGACACCCTTGCCTTCGGCTATATCCTTCCCGCTACCGGGCGGATTCGGGACTTTCACCCGTTAGAAACGTGCGCCGCCAGGCGCACCACAAAAATACCCCTATGACTTCAAAATCGAAATCATAGGAGTATTTAATTCAACCTACTCAGTGGGGTGTTTTATATTTTGTTTTACACATGTCATTACAGTGTTTTTCAGTTCGACAAGCTGAAATTTTCGGATCCTTATACCTCTGCACACTTTAAAAGTAATATCCCTTTCATTACTAATAGCAGAAATACTACAGCCACTGCATAGGATTCTCTGGTTATTGCAAATATTAACACTAATAAGGTACTAATCGACATTGATACCTTTGTTGCCACCTTATTATATCTTTGCATATCTAATTTTATCAGTATCAATTTTATAAATCCGATCACAACAAGAAAAACAATCATAACCCAGTACAATGAACGGTTCAATGATGTAGTCTGAATGTATGCAAATAGATTTACTGAATAGACAAATCCATCCAACACATTTGGATAAAGCGGTAAAACAATTAAAACAATTGCGAATACATCCAATAACCCAAATAATAAATCACACATTCCTCTTAGATTTGCTCTGTTTTCCTTTTCTGCAATAGAAAGCAGCTTGTCCGTCGATAACAACTCATCAATGGTTACCGAAAAATAATTTGATATTTCCTTTAATGAATCAATACTTGGATATCCTCTTCCCGTTTCCCTTAATTAAAGATATTGTTGGGTAAAAA
>ENA-ORTP01003525-ORTP01003525.1-human-gut-metagenome-genome-assembly--contig:-NODE-3525-length-10495-cov-2.845307_pt1 | contig 10495 bp, 4 predicted proteins | sample MGYA00241913_ERZ509190 | MGnify/ENA primary metagenome ERZ509190 (study PRJEB26280, sample SAMEA2338839) | human gut metagenome | biome: human gut; feature: human-associated habitat; material: faeces...
ACTGGAAGAAGTGCTGATTATGGGGGATCTGGGAGTTACCGCGACCTATGATATCCTGGAAGACCTGAAGGCTAAGGTAAAAGAGCAGCATATCAAAGAGCCATCTCAGTGCAGGCAGCTTTTGATTGACAGCATCAAAGAACAGATGGACGTAGGAGAGACAGCCTACGAATTTGAAGATCAGACATCCGTAGTGATGGTGATTGGCGTCAACGGCGTAGGCAAGACCACCACCATTGGCAAGCTGGCTGGAAAACTGCGGGCACAGAATAAGAAGGTAGTACTGGCGGCGGCAGACACTTTCCGCGCTGCTGCGGGAGAGCAGTTAAAGGAATGGGCTAACCGGGCCCAGGCTGACCTGATCGGAGGACAGGAAGGATCCGACCCGGCATCCGTGGTCTACGACGCGGTGGCCGCCGCCAAGGCAAGGCATGCGGACGTGCTGCTGTGCGATACGGCGGGACGGCTTCACAATAAGAAGAACTTGATGGAAGAATTGAAGAAGATGAACCGTATCATTGATCGGGAATATCCGGAGGCCTTCCGGGAGACCCTGGTGGTGCTGGATGCTACCACGGGACAGAATGCCCTGCAACAGGCCAGGGAATTCAATGAAGTTGCAGATATTACGGGAATCATACTGACCAAGATGGACGGAACGGCCAAAGGAGGAATCGCGGTTGCCATACAGGCTGAACTGGGAATTCCGGTAAAATATATCGGCGTAGGGGAGACCATCGAAGATTTACAGAAATTTGCTGCAGACACTTTTGTCAATGCACTTTTTCAGACAAGCATAGAGTAATGATAACCCAGCCAAACCGAGAGAGAAAGAGAGGGAATTGCAATGTTAACATTGGACAAATTTGAACAGGCAAGTGAAATTGTAAAAAAGGTAACCACCCCTACAAAACTGGTCTACAGCGAATATTTAAGCAGCCAGTCTGGCGGAAAAGTATACCTGAAGCCGGAGAATATGCAGTATACCGGGGCATACAAGGTGCGCGGGGCATATTACAAGATCAGTACAATGAGCGAAGAAGACAGAAAGAAAGGTCTTGTAACTGCGTCTGCAGGTAACCATGCACAGGGCGTGGCATATGCAGCAAAGAAATTCGGCTGCAAGGCAACGGTAGTTATGCCGACAGTTACACCATTGATCAAAGTAAACGGTACAAAGAGCTATGGAGCAGAAGTCGTATTACACGGAGATGTCTATGATGATGCCTGTGCATATGCAATGAAACTTGCAGAAGAAGAAGGATACACATTCGTACATCCTTTCGATGATCTGGATGTGGCCACAGGACAGGGATCCATTGCCATGGAAATCATCAAAGAGCTGCCAACGGTGGATACGATCCTGGTTCCGGTCGGCGGCGGCGGATTGGCAACCGGAGTCTCCTCTCTGGCGAAAATGCTGAATCCAAAGATTAAAGTCATCGGCGTGGAACCGGCAGGAGCCAATTGTTTACAGTCTTCTCTTAAGGCGGGAGAGGTACGGACACTCCCGCTGGTCAATACCATTGCCGACGGTACGGCGGTGAAAACACCGGGAACATCGATTTTTCCCTATTTGCAGGAAAATCTGGATGACATCATCACCATTGAAGATGATGAGTTGATCGTCGCTTTTCTGGACGTGCTGGAAAATCACAAATTGCTGGTGGAAAATTCCGGTCTGCTTACGGTGGCGGCTCTTCGTCATCTTCCGGCAGAAAACAAAAAAATCGTTTCTATCCTGAGCGGAGGAAATATGGATATTATTACGCTGTCTTCGGTAGTGCAAAACGGATTGATTCAGCGTTCCCGTATTTTTACCGTTTCTGTCTGTCTGCCGGATGTACCGGGGCAGCTGAATAAAGTGTCAAAAATCATTGCTGACGCTCAGGGAAATGTCATTAAACTGGAACATAATCAGTTTATCAGTGTAAACAGAAATAATTCTGTGGAACTGATCATTACCATGGAAGCGTTTGGCGAAGATCATAAACACGCCATCATTAAGAGTCTGCAAGACGCCGGTTATACGCCGGAAGAAAAAAATCCAAGAGCATTATATTAAAAAAAGGGGATGTGAAAAAACTCGATTGAGTTTTTTCGCATCCCCTTTTTGATTGGAAATTACGCTATTTCCTATTAATCATTGCACATGGTTTTTCCTTCACCGCAGAGGTTATAAAAATCAGCAGTGAAAGTATCCACAGCGGCGGTGACGGCGGCATGATGTAAAAACGTATCCAGAATGTCCGGGCTGACGGTTGCCCCGCCAACACCCCAGGCACATAATTCCTGTACCTGCATGGCGTTTTTGAAACTGGCAGCCAGAACTTCGGTTTTAAAATGGTTTTTCTTAAAAATATCGTGAATGATCTGTGTGGTTTTTACTCCGTCGGCGCCAAGATTATCGATACGGTTAACATAAGGCGCGGCAAAATCGGCGCCGGCTTTTGCCGCCAGATAGGCCTGCATTGGGGTATAAATTGCAGTGGCCGTGATTTTTACTCCCTGTGCAGATAAAATCTTTATGGCTTTTACCCCTTCTTTGACAACAGGAACTTTAATAAACGTGTTGGCGCCTAATTTTTCTCGGATGGCCTGCGCTTCCTGAACCATCTCTTCTGCAGTGCGGGATACAACCTGCACATGTAAATCTGCATTTTCTCCAATGAACTCACGGATTTCTTTCAATACCTCATAAGGTTTTTTTCCGCTTTTGGCAAGGATGGTTGGATTGGTGGTAACGCCATCCACAGGATAATAAGAATAAAGTGCTTTAATTTTGCTGACATCAGCATCGTCAATGAGTAATTTCATCGGTAACCTCCTTAAAATTTATATTTTATTCAATCGCTGCTTATGAGTATAACGCAGTTCTTTGTTTTTTTTAATACATTCTTTTTCTCTTAAAAGGAAATCAGGAAAAAATATTTTTTTAAAACAATTTTTTTAAAAGAAGAACTTGTTTTTTTCTTTAATTCGTGATATAGTGACAAAAAATGATAATAAAAATGATTTGAACAATTTATGTAATGTTACTGTATTGATAAGGTAAACAGAATTAAATTGTTCTTTTTTTATGTCAGGAAGGAGAAAAAAATGAAAAAAACGCTAGCATTGTTGCTGACGATCTGTCTGCTTCTGCAATCTGTTCCGGCGGCTGCCATGCAGACTGTGCCAGAGGCTTATCCGGTAAAAGAGGGTGTGCAGGATAAACAGCAGACCGATGAACAACAGGAAAAAGGCACAGGTATTTTGGAAGTAAAAATTACTTCTGCTCTTCCGCTTTCCGCCGCCAGTCAGGTTACGGTAGCTATCGCCGGAAAGGAAACGGAAGGAGTGAGCATAAAACAGGAAAAAACGGTGACTGTTTCAACGGAAGACGCCGCCAGTGCGTATGCCCGTTTTGCTGATCTTCCCGCCGGAGAGTATGCGGTCAGGGTATCGGCAAAACATTTTGCTGATTATACACAGGACGTGTCGGTATCGGAAGATATGCTGACAAGGATTTCCGTTTGTTCTGCCCAGATGAAAACCGGAAGTCAGGCGCACCCGGGGTGGATGCTTCTTGGCGATGTGAATGGGGATAAGCTGGTCGATGAACAAGATAAACAGGCAATGTTGCAGACGCTTCATGCCGGAGAATACCGGGAAGAAAAGGATGTTAATCAGGATCAGAAGGTAGATCTGGTGGATCTGCAATATGTTGTGCAGAGTATGGGAGAAAACCAGTTATCTACCGTGGAAACCCTGCGCCTGCCAAAAGAAGGACAGGTCGTAAGCGGAACAGAAATCAGTGGAGGAAATCTGGAGAATCTGTTTCAGGATTCCGGGAAGGTGCAGTTGAAAACTGCGTCGAATCAGCAGATTTCTGAAGAAAATCCGGTCGGACTGGAATTTTCTCTGGCAGATGAGGGAAAAGCGGCGCCGGTTCTGGAAGGGTTGACCATACAGGCCGTGACAGAAACGTCGGAAGGCGTTGAGAACAACATTACGCAGGGAACGGTACTGGTGACCAGTGAGGAAAACGGGAAAGAGAACCAGTATGAAATACCGGTGATGACCGCAGCGCAAAAACAGACGGTATCTGGTCGTGAAAGCCGGAGAAGCAGCTGTTTTGCCCAGATGGCCGCAAGACTGCAGGGCGCCCGGGTTACGGTGGATGCCAACGGAGCGCTGACCGTGGATTTCGGCCAACAGATTGCGGTCAAAAAAGTAACCATTAAAATTACGGGAACAAGAAAAAACGCTCCACTGGTGGAGATTGCAAAGGTGGAATTTGTCAATGACATGGAAAGCCGGATTCCGGTTCCGGAACTGGATATTCCGGAAATTCGCCAGGTGGTTGCAGGAAATGAAACATTGACGGTAAAATGGACAAAGGAAAATAATATTACCGGATATGAGGTTTATATTTCCGGTCCGGTAAAAAAACAGAATGGGAATAAAGAAGAGATTGTGCGTGTGGCAGATACCATGCATCATTTTGTGGCGATCAATAATGCTGAACTGAAAAATTTCAGTACCTATACCATCAAAGTTCGTTCAGTGAATGGAGACTGGAAAAGTCCATGGTCGGAAGAGACCAAAGCCATTCCCCAGCCGCAAAGTGTACCCGAGCCACCGGATAATGTTACGGCGGAAGGCGGTTTCCTTTCGGTCAGTGTAGGCTGGAAAAGCATGGACGATGCCGAGGGGTACATGGTCTATTACCGTGAAAAAGGAAAAGAAGATTTCCAGCCGGCAGTCAAAGGCTTTGTTGAGGCGAAAGACGGAAAAGGAAAAATTGAAGCCAATAAATATACGATTACCGAACTGAAAAATGAAACAGAATATGAGATCTATGTCAAAGGCTGGAATGCCCTGGGGTGGGGAAAACCATCCCTGACCTCGCTGGCCGTCACCAGAAGCGAACTGCCGCCGCAGGTTCCGAACTATAAACTGATTAATACGCCGAAAGGAGAAGGCGTATTAACTGAGCATATTACCGGTGCAGTCATCGGCGGCGCTTACGGGGCCAAAATGATCGGCAGCGTTCTTGATGAAGGAAATGCGAAAAGCGGTCTGGGTCTGGTGGATAATGACTATGCGTCTTATTGGAAACTGGATGACTGGGATGACGGGGCAGCCAATGCCGGTTCCACCAGCGGAAATGGAATGACCATAACGCTGGATCAGGAATATGAGATGAGTTATCTGACCTTTGGGGCCGTTGATCCAAAAGGCCTGATTCATCTGGCAAAAATCCGTTACTGGAATAAAACTTACCCGACCCAGGAACAAAGCGTGGGAACAACTATTCTGGAGAAAACCGATAAAAACGGCAATCGCTTCTATGTGGTACGTTTTGACCATAAGATTACCGCCAATAAGATCCATATGCGTCTGGGAAGAACATGGGTGGATCGTTCTTCCATGAAAGTCGGAGAAATTCATTTCCATCAATACGATGCAATAGAAGGAGATATTCTCGGACTTTACGCCGATGATACGCATACCATTTTAAAAGAAACGGTTACGGAAACGACCATCAGCCATCTGGAAACCCGACTGGAACAAACCGATGAAAATGGAGAGAAACATCCGCTATACGATCAGTTAAAACTGGATCTGCAGACGGCCAGGGATATTTTGTCCGGACAGCCGGGAGAAACGTATACGGTAATCAATGCCATCACCGCACAAAAAGATAAACATCTGGGCTTTAGCGGACTAAATCCATGGCAGCCACTGGGAAAAACCGTATATGCAGGAGAAACTATCCGGGTATTTGTCGGGCATTCTTCCCGACGAAACGGGGAGAAAGCAGAGCTGCAGTTGGTGACCACTCAGCAGCATCCGGAATCTTCTACGGTTTCCAGAACCATTGATCTGAAGGTGGGAAAAAATGATATTCGTATCCCGCAGCTGACCAGTAAAAACTTTGAACAAGGCGGACAGCTTTATATCGCCTACACCGGAAATAACCGTCAGGAAAAATATGCGGTCAGGGTGCAGGGCGGAGCCGATATTCCGGTATTGAATCTTTACGGCAAGACCGGCGATGAGCGGACAGCGGCCATTAAAGCCTATGTCAAAGATCTTTCGGTTTATCAGGCAGGGATTGAATCGCTGCACGAACAGACCCACAAAGGCAGCGAAAATAAAAGTGTCCAATACGACTATGATGTGAAAAACTGCATTTTGAATACCACAGATATTCTTTTACAACCAATGCTGTATTCTCTGCCGGCAACGCAGGTATGGGAAAGCATTAAAGGCCAGGGAAATCTGGATGAGCAGGTAAAAACGCTGGATAACGGATTGAAAGCCATGGAGGATACCATGTCGCTCTTTTATCAGCATAAGGGGCTCAGTGATGACGCACCGGCTGCCAAAGGGAAAAATGCGTGGCCGTCGCAGCATTTGAATATCCGTTATACAAGAATGTTTGCCGGTGCATTCATGTATGCCTCCGGCAATCATATCGGGGTAGAATGGGATTCTACGAAATTTGCCGGAGTGAAAAAAGGCAGTGACCTTGGCTGGGGTCTGGCCCATGAAATCGGACATAACATTAACCAAAGCAGCTATTCCATCGCAGAAATCACCAACAATTATTTTGCGCAGCTGCTGACCATTAAAGACAGAGGAACACGGTTCAGTGATGAGAACGTTTATCGAAAAGTAACTTCCGGAACAATAGGAAGAGATGCCAATGTGGGAACACAGCTGGCGCTTTACTGGCAGCTGCATCTGGCTTTTGACGATCAGAAAGACGACCATAAACGTTATGAACAATATGAGGAAATGTTTAATCAGTTATTCTTTGCCCGGGTGGACACTTATGCCAGAAATCCGGAAAAAGCGCCAAAGGGAACGCTGAAATTAAACGGAGACGCCGATCAGAATCTGATGCGCCTTGCCTGTGCGGCGGCACAAAAAGACCTGTTGGCTTTCTTTAGCCGCTGGGGTATGGTTCCGGATGAAGAAACAAAGGCTTATGCCGCCAACTATGAAAAAGAAGAAAAAGCGCTCTATTATCTCAATGGTGCGGCAAGGGATTATCGTGTTGATCATCGCAATGCCGGAGGGGAGATCGATGAATCTGAGGCAATCACAGGGAAAGATGTGGCAACGGCAAAAACAGAAGCGCAGGGGAGTCAGGTTAACGTGACGATTACTGCGCGTAACGGGGAAAATACCGGAATCATTGCCGGCTATGAGATTATACGAAAAATCACTGCCAATGGGGAAACTCAGTCCCAGGTGGTTGGTTATCAGCCGGCAGATTCCCATGGCAATGCCGTGTATACAGACGAGGTAACGGCCATCAATAATCGTGTGTTAAGTTATGAAGTAAAACCGGTAGACCAGTTTATGAATTACGGAAATCCGGTTTCCGCCGGAAAAGTTAAGGTAGAAACCAACGGTAGTCTGGCCAAAGAAAACTGGACGGCAAAAACCAATATGGTTTCCGAGGATGATCAGCCGATCGTTCCGGATGAAACCGATCCGGATAGCGGATATGACGCTACACCGGGGAAGGTGACCCAGAAGAAGGAAAACAGTGTCGAAAGAATCTTTGACGGAAAAACCGAAGAAGGTTACGTTTACCGTGGAAAGATTCTTTCGGACAAAGCAGGAGAAATCGTGCTGGATCTGCATAAACAGGAGCAGTTGACTTCGCTGCGGTATCAGGGAAGCGATCTGGCGAAACTGCAAGTGGAAGTGAGCCTGGATGGAACACAATGGACTACGGTAAAAGAAAACTATACGGGATGCACAGATGCAGAAAATCGTTACAAAACGGTCTGGTTTGATGCGGTTAAAGAAGAAGAAAAAGATACTTGGATCGGTACGTACGATGCCCGTTATCTTCGCCTGACTGTGGAAGGCAATACGGAGATTTCCATAAAAGAAGTGGAATTATGTGGTCCAAGTGGCGATAATCTGGAGTTTATGTCAGCAGGGGACAGCGCGGTGGCGGCAGTTGGCATATTAAAAGAAGCCTATGCCTATGACGCGGCAAATCCATCTGCAGTGATTCCGGCAGGATCATTGCTCTTTACCGGAACATACAAAGGAAATCCGGCCTATAATCTGGTAATCCTTTATGACCAGGATGGCAATGTGATTGGTGCAAAAGACGGAAAAGTGGAAGCGGAACAGCTTATTTTTGCAGAAGTTCCGGAGAACGGACAACTGGGAGAAACTTCCGATGGCACATGGATTTATTATCTTACTCCAGGTAACTGGACAGAAGAAACCATCAAAGGACAATCTGTCCGGGGAGAACTTTATCGTGTGGATGATGCAAAAACACTGGAAGGAGAGCGGGTAGTCAGCGATACGCTTCCTATATCGGTACCTGATGTTCTTCCGGAGATTACGCTCACCGGGACAACCTTAAAAAAATAGCAGGAGAAAAGAAGAAAGATGAGAAAGAAAAGCAAACATATCCTCAGCGTATTTGTGCTTGTTCTTGCCTTTTTGGCATTTGCCCCATCGGCGAATGCAGAAACTACCGGATGCCTTACGGTATCCGGTACGCAGGCGGCATTAAAACTGACTTTACTGGAAGGAAAGACCGAAACAATCACGTCTCTTCGTCTTAAATTAATGGTGACAACGATAAGTGGAACAATGCAGGCGCCTGCCTTTCAGTTTAATCAGAATCTGCCGGGAACAGTCAAAGATGCGGCAGTAACAGAAAAAGAAGAGGGCACCTACGAGGTGGATCTGATCGTTTCCGGAAAAAAAGACCAGGACATTTTTCAGGGGACAGAAACGGCAGCCATCGGTACATTGGTCCTGCATCCAAAGGAAGACCAGGCTTTTCAGGCAGAAGTCCGCATTGCCGGAGAAAGCAGCAATACGGCAGATGCAGAACAAAACAGACAGCCTGTTGTTTATTATGTGGACAGCAGCGGCATCCGTATGCAGACATTAACGCTGGAGAATGCGGAAGCTGTGCAGATGGCCTATGCCGGAAAAACGCCTGAAGAGGGTGGTCAGGGTGAGAGTGAGCCAGAGACACCATCCACAGAAGAAAAACCGGGAGAAACCACGCCGTCTACAGAAAGGAAACCGGAGAACACTACGCCGCAGACCGGAGAAACCACGGTCACGGTTGCGCCTGTTTCCGGCTTTACCGCATCCTTTATCGGAGAGCAGGATGTGAGACTCTCCTGGAAAAAGGTAAATCAGGCCGATGGGTATGAGGTATATCGCAGTAAATATCAGAGACAAAAAGATGCTTATGGAAAATATAAACGATATAAACGACTGAAAAATGGCAATCAGGTTCACAAACTGACCGTCAAACAACCAAAGGGAACAAAATATCGCTATAAAGTCAGAGCTTACCGGACAGATGTTTCCGGAAAGCGGATATATGGAGAATTTTCCGGTGCGCAGAGAGCCAGAATGGCAGCGCCAAAATTAAAACTCCGTCTTAGCGCCGGAGGGAAACTTCTGTTTAAATGGAATAAAATTCTGCGGGCAGATGGGTATAAACTTTATCAGTATAACGAAAAGACCGGCAGTTATCGCCCGGTAGCAACGATAAAAGCAGGTACTTCCTGCATCCGAAACGTCCATACCAGTAAGCCGCAGCTCTTTAAGCTTCGTGCCTATGAAACTGGAAAAACCGGAAAAAAAGTTTACGGTTATTTCAGCCAGATACGAAAAGCAGAACAAAAACCGGGAAAATAAAAGCCTGCAAATAAAAAGTCAAGGCTAAATTAAAAGAACATTGAAAATTTTATACAGGTTGAAAATTGGGTAACAAAATAAGACCACCACACCAGTGCTGGTCTGAAAATTGTAGTGGATAATTAGGATTCTGGAAGAGTTGCAAGATATTCTTTCACTCGACCATAGTAGATTCTTAGAAACTTGTTGGCACCCGCTGTCATGTAGACATAGTAAGGTTTACCTTGAGCACGTTTCTTATCTAAAAACCGATATACAGGGTCATCCTGTGGCTTGGTTTTAATCAAAGCATCCATTACTTGAAACAAGGTTTTCCTGAGATCAGAAGAACCACGCTTTGAAGTTGGCACACTTTTTTGTTCATAAATACCGGATTCATTAACACCGGGATCTACACCGGCAAATGCAGTAATAGCACCTTTATGAGTAAATCGTGAAACATCTCCAATTTCAGCCATGAGCTGAGGACCAAGTGAAGGCCCAACCCCTTTCATATCCATAACAATAGGATATTCGGGTAGTTTAGAGGCGGTTTCATTCATCAAGGTACGTAGTGATTCAACGGTTGCAGAAGCACTATTAAGCTGGTCAACAGCCTGCTTGATAATAAGCTTTGTAAGGTCATCCTTTGGAAGTACAGGAACAAGCTCCTTTGCTTTTCCATAGATTTCCTCAGCCTTTGACTGGCTGAAGTTGTACTTCTTGCGTTTGCACCAGTTTTGATAATGGTTAATAAAGGCATTCTGAGACATCTTACGGACACAGTCCACATGCCAGTATGTAGATGCAAAATCAACCC
>ENA-ORTP01003530-ORTP01003530.1-human-gut-metagenome-genome-assembly--contig:-NODE-3530-length-10480-cov-2.916739_pt1 | contig 10480 bp, 8 predicted proteins | sample MGYA00241913_ERZ509190 | MGnify/ENA primary metagenome ERZ509190 (study PRJEB26280, sample SAMEA2338839) | human gut metagenome | biome: human gut; feature: human-associated habitat; material: faeces...
TCAGTCAGACGGAATCCCAGCGTCTGCTGTCCTTAGAAGAGGAATTAAAGAAACGGGTGATTGGACAGGATGAGGCGGTGACAACCCTCGCCAAGGCCATAAAACGGGGAAGAGTAGGGATGAAAGATCCCAAAAGACCGATTGGTTCCTTTCTTTTCCTGGGGCCGACCGGCGTGGGAAAAACCGAGTTGTCCAAAGCTTTGGCAGAAACTCTTTTCGGAGATGAAAATGCCATGATCCGTGTGGATATGTCTGAATATATGGAAAAACACAGCGTTTCCAAATTAATTGGTTCTCCTCCGGGATATGTGGGCTATGAAGAAGGCGGTCAACTCAGTGAAAGAGTGCGGAGACATCCGTATTCTGTGCTGCTGTTTGATGAAATAGAAAAAGCCCACGGCGATGTCTTTAATGTATTGTTACAGGTTTTGGACGATGGACAGATCACCGATTCCAACGGGCGAAGAGTAGATTTTAAAAATACGGTCATCATCATGACGTCCAATGCGGGAGCGCAGCGGATCATGACGCCGAAGAATCTGGGCTTTACCACGAAAACGGATGGCAATAAAGACCACGAAAAGATGAAAGAACGGGTGATGGAGGAAGTACGAAAAGGGTTCAAACCGGAATTTCTAAACCGCATTGACGGAATCGTGGTTTTCCGTACATTGGAAAAAGAACAGCAAAAAGAAATCGTTCGCCTGCTGCTTAAAGAACTGTCGCAGAGAGTGTCTGTTTCCCCGGGATTTACCCTGTCATTTTCCGAAGAAGTGGAAGACTATATTCTGGAAAAAGGGTATCATCCACAATACGGAGCCAGACCTCTTCGCCGGGCGATTCAAAATGAACTGGAAGATTATCTGGCGGATGAATATCTGAAAGGGAAGATAAAAAACGCAGGCAGAGTCAGATTGGTGATGAAGGAGGGAAAGGTAACGATCATGCAGGAGGGGTGACCGCCGGAAAAGACAATGAGAACGTTCTTAGGACCCGGGGTCTGTAACTAAAATTTAATATGATTTAGGTGGAATAATTTCCATGATTCTTGTATAATAAAGATACCTTGGATAAATCAAAATGCGGAATTGCCCCACAGAAAAATGTGGACAGGAAGACGAAGAGACATGAATCTTGCGGCGGCCTTCCGTTACAATTAGGAGGATAATTATGGCTAACGTAAAAGAATTACTGAGAACAGGAGAAAACGGCGGCATCAGCTTTGGAGATTACAGCCTGGATACAAAAACTAAGCTGGCGGATTTCAAGTATCAGGATTCTGTGTACAAGGTGAAAACCTTTAAAGAAATTACCCGTCTGGAGAAGAATGGCGGAGTAGTTTATGAGTCTGTCCCGGGATCTGCGGTACATGATTTTAAAGATACAGAGCGTCAGTTAAGCTTCAGAACAGAAGCGGCTGACGATATACATATCACGCTTGAACTGGAACCGGAAAAAGAATACAAAGTGTTCATTAATGATACCAATATTGGTAAAATGAAATCTAATCTGGGCGGAAAAATCGATTTCAGTATTGAACTGAATGAAGGAGAATCCGCCAAAGTAGAAGTGATTAAATTATAAAACGGACAAGACCGGCAATAGACGCTGCCTGGTCATCGGAGAAAATTCCGGTGATCAGGCAGTTCTTGCTATAAACCGGAATACAGGGAAAGGAATAAAAAGGAAAATGGCGAAAGCAAAGGCGAAGACCGTATTTTTTTGCAGAGAATGTGGGTATGAATCAGCCAAATGGCTGGGACAATGTCCGGGATGTCATCAGTGGAATACGTTGACTGAGGAAAAAGTCTTTTCTTCCAGAGAGAAGGCAACGACCCAGACAACCAGACAGAAACTGACCGGACTTTTTGCCGTGTCCATGGAAGAAGAGGAACGGATGGATTCCGGTATCGCTGAATTAAATCGAGTGCTGGGCGGAGGAATTGTGAAAGGGTCCCTCGTGCTGGTGGGAGGAGATCCGGGTATAGGTAAATCTACGCTGCTTTTGCAGATCTGCCGAAATCTTGCCAATGAAGGAAAGAAAGTCATCTATGTTTCCGGGGAGGAATCGCCAAAACAGATCAAAATGCGGGCAGACCGTCTGGGCGGTTTTCAGCAGGAGCTGTTTCTTCTCTGTGAGACAGACATCGTGGCGGCAGCGGAAATTATTCGGGAAAAAAAGCCGGATATGGTGGTCATTGATTCGGTACAGACCATGTCCAGTGAAGACGTGACTTCGGCGGCGGGAAGCGTCAGTCAGGTAAGAGAGGTAACGTCGCTGCTGATGCAGTTGGCCAAATCGGAGGGAATCGCCATTTTTATTGTTGGGCATGTCACCAAAGAAGGCGTGGTCGCCGGGCCAAAAACTCTGGAGCATATGGTGGATACGGTACTTTATTTTGAAGGAGAGCAAAGTGCGGTGTACCGTGTTTTGCGCGGAGTAAAAAACCGTTTTGGCTCCACCAATGAAATCGGCGTATTTGAAATGAAACAGCAGGGACTTGCCGAGGTAACCAATCCTTCGCAGATGATGTTAGACGGAAGACCGCTGGACGCCTCCGGCTCCGTTGTGGTCTGCGCCATGGAAGGAACCCGCCCGCTGTTGATTGAGATACAGGCGCTGGTCAGTCCGACCAGTTTTAATATGCCGAGAAGGACGGCGGTGGGCATTGATTATAACCGGGTGAATCTTCTTCTGGCTGTTCTGGAAAAAAGAGCGGGAATGCAGCTTGGCGGCTGTGACGCTTATGTGAATCTGGCCGGAGGAATGCGGCTGGGAGAACCAGCCATTGATCTGGGGGTGATCTGCGCCGTGATTTCCAGTTACCGTAATCTTCCGGTACATCCGGGGACGATGATTTTTGGCGAAGTGGGGCTGGCCGGTGAAGTCCGGGGAGTAAGTTTTATTGAACAGCGGCTGACCGAAGCCATTAAAATGGGATTTACCCGGTGCATCATTCCCAAAACCAACGAAGAAAATCTGAGCGCTTCCCTGAAAAAAAAGATAGAAATATACGGCGTTTCCAACGTAAGGGAACTTATGAGTATCCTGTAGAAAGGCAGACGATGCGATAAGAAATCAACGATGCACTATTGCACAGTGAAGAAGCATGTGATATACTGAGACACATAATATCTGCACAGGAAAAATCAGGTGTGCAGATATTGTACCAGACAGCAAAACACCCTGAGTATTTGTGTACATCTTGTGCCTGATTCAGGAAACGCATACGGAGGAAAAGAGATGTTTAGTTTTGATTATGTAAAGGAAAGAGATCCGGAGATCGCAGCAGCCATGGAAGCAGAGCTGGGACGACAGAGAGAAAATCTGGAACTCATTGCATCAGAAAATGTGGTATCAGAGGCCGTGATGGCCGCCATGGGCAGCCATTTGACCAATAAATATGCAGAAGGTTATCCGGGGAAAAGATACTATGGCGGATGTCAGCATGTGGATGTGGTAGAAAATCTGGCGATCGAGAGAGCAAAGGAATTATTCGGCTGCGAATATGTCAACGTTCAGCCTCATTCCGGTGCGCAGGCCAATATGGCTGTTTTCTTTGCAGTGATGGAATTAGGCGATACCTATATGGGAATGAATCTGGATCACGGCGGTCATCTGACCCACGGAAGTCCGGTGAATATGTCTGGAAAAAATTATCACTGTGTACCATATGGGGTAAACGATCAGGGAGTGATCGATTATGATGAGGTAAGGAAGATTGCCCTCGAATGTCAGCCAAAGATGATCATTGCCGGGGCAAGCGCCTATGCAAGAAAGATTGATTTTAAAAGAATGCGGGAGATCGCAGATGAAGTGGGCGCAGTGCTGATGGTGGATATGGCGCATATTGCCGGTCTGGTGGCGGCAGGTCTCCATGAAAGTCCGATTCCTTATGCCCATGTCACAACGACAACTACCCATAAAACTCTTCGTGGCCCAAGAGGCGGTATGATTCTTTCCAGTGAAGAAGTCAATAAAAAATATAATTTTAATAAAGCCATCTTCCCGGGAACACAGGGCGGTCCGTTAATGCATGTGATTGCCGCTAAGGCAGTTGCTTTTAAAGAAGCGCTCTCTCCGGAATTTAAGGAATACCAGAAACAGATCGTAAAAAATGCCAGAGCGCTGGCGGAAGCATTGCTGGAAAGGGGATTTGATCTGGTCTCCGGCGGAACGGATAATCATCTGATGCTGATTGATTTAAGAAAGATGGATCTGACGGGAAAAGATATGGAAAAATTACTGGATTCCGTGCATATTACCTGTAATAAAAATACTGTGCCAAACGATCCGAAATCCCCATTTGTAACCAGCGGGCTCCGCATCGGCACACCGGCAGTCACTTCCCGTGGACTGAAAGAAGACGATATGGTTCAGGTGGCGGAAGCCATTAAACTGACCATCATCGATGGAAAATTAGAAGAAGCAAAGGCAATCGTAAAAACATTAACCGATAAATATCCAATTTATGGAGAATTATAAAAAACGAACATTTTGATTTCGTAAACGAACACCGTTGCCGTACCGGAATGTCCGGCAGGAAAAAAGACCAGGCAGAAAGAGCGGGGATGCAGGTATCCGCGCAGACTTCTGTCTGGTCTTTTTTGTCTAAAACAAAGGCAGAAAACAGCGTGGCAATTTATTGGCTGTTTTCCTCAGAATCCGTTTTCTTTAGAATCCCAGAGGTTCTCCCACAAGAATGACTTTAATCCGGTCTTTGTAGCGGCAGAATCTGGTGGTGACAAAGGATGCACAGATACAATCCTCTGAGGTACAGTCGTGGCAGAAACCGGTAGCCGCACATGGGGTGTTCAGGCTAAGACGGATGGCGTTAGGCGGGCAGGCATCCTGATGGATTCTTGCATAAGCCTCTTCTTCTGTAGGAACCATTTTATTCATGCTGGCAATCACGATGACGTGTTCCGGTCCAAAACAGAGATTGCTGACTCTGTTGCCGTTCCCATCAATGTTGACCAGAAGGCCATCTGCGGTAAAAGCGTTGGTGCTCATCAGATAGTAATCGGCCAGAACTGTTCTGGCATGGCATTCTCTGGCCTCCTGCGGCGTCTTTGCCAGAGAACGGTCAATGTAAGTGTAGTCGTCGCTGTGCTGCATGATATGTTCAACCAGCCCGATTTCCTTGATGGTGGCTGATCCGCCTGTGGCCACAACACTTCCCTTTTTAATCAAAGAAAGCGCTTTTTCCAGAGCGTCTTCTTTCGTAGGGCAATAAAAAGCTTCAAAATTTCTTTTTTTCATTTCTTTGATCACGTGTTCTGCCTGCAATTGATATGTAGATTTTACTGGTGTCATAATAACCTCCTGTCTGTCTGAATAGACTCCTTGCAATAATACGATCATAGAAAGATAGACCGGATCCATAGTGGATCATGAATAAATTATACGATGGTTTCCCTCCGTTTGTAAAGCCATAGAAAGGCAGGATTTTTTCTTCTTGCTGTTGTGGTAATCAAAGGGAAGATGTGCTATAGTAGTTAATCGTAATCAGAGGAAAACAGGAAAAGTTGTCTGGACACAGGGAAAGTGAACACGGCAATCTGATTGTTAGGAAAAGACAGGAGGGCAGAATGAAAAAATTAATACTTGCAGAAAAGCCATCTGTCGCAAAAAATATTGCAGATGCCACGGATGCCGTCAGAAAGAATGGATATTTTGAAGGAAAAGAATATGTAATCACCTGGGCCTTTGGTCATCTGCTGCAATTATATGATGCGAAAGATTATGATCCGGAAATGAAAAGCTGGAAGATGGATAAGTTTCCCTACATTCCCGGAGAATTTCATTATAAATTAAAAGCGGACGGAAAAAATAAGGATAAGCCGGATAACGGGGTGGTCAGACAGATGGAGATCATTAAGCGGCTGGCGCAGCGATCGGACGTATCCGGAATCATTTCTGCCACCGATGACGACCGGGAAGGGCAGATTATCGCAGACGAGATCTTCAGTTATCTTAATCCGGGTAAACCGGTGGAGAGAATCCTGCTCAATGAGTGGACGGTGAACGAAGTGAAAAGAGGACTGGCTCATCTGAAACCCAATGAAGAAATGCAGTCCTTACAGGACGCGGGATTTGGACGCCAGATCGCAGACTGGCTCATTGGCATTAATCTGACTTCCGTTGCCACCCTGAAATGCCGTAATGGAAAAGACAGCCGCCTTTTAAATATCGGCCGCGTGCTGATGCCAACCTTAAAAATTATCTATGACCGGGATAAAGAAATCGCAGATTTTCAGGTGACAAAATACTATAAATTAAAAGGAATTTTTGAAACCGATGCGAAAGAAAAATTTGAAGGCACATATTATATAGGAAAGAAAGAAAAATTTGATTCTCCACAGGAATTGGAAGAAATCAAACAAAAAATAGAAGGACATCAGGCGGAAATCACAGAAAAAAAGGTGTCAGTAAAAAAAGAGTATCCGCCTTATCTGTTTAATCTTTCCAGTTTACAGGGGTTTATCACCAGTAAATATAAAGGATGGACTTCCGATAAGGTCTTAAAGACCGCACAGGATCTATATGAAAAGAAGCTGATCACCTACCCGAGAACAGCCAGTGTGGTTCTGGACGAAAGTCTGGTGGAAAAGGCAAAAAAAGTTCTGGAGATCCATCAGGCATTTTGTCCTTTTGCCGAGCAGATTCACTTTCATACATCGAAGCGGGTTTTTGACAGCAAAAAAGTAGAAAGCCATTCAGCCATTATTCCCACGTACATGGTTCCCAAGTCCCTGAAGGAGGGAGAAAAAGTCGTATATGAAGCGGTAAGAAACCGTTTTCTGGCACAGTTTATGCCGGTGGCAGAAGCGGAGGATACGGTTCTTACATTAAAAATCAAAGGGGAAGAGCTGCCGGGATATTTTCTTGCCCGGGGAAAAATTCAACGGGAGCTGGGCTGGAAACTGATTGAGGGGATTGACGCCAAAGAAGTGATGCTGCCTCCGGTCAAAAAGGGAGATCTGGTTTTGTTGCTGCAGGCTGAGGTTAATGAAGTAGAAAGAAAGCCTCCAAAGCCTCACACGGAAAAAACCCTCCTGAAAGTGATGGAAACCTGTGGCAGAAAATATGAGGAAAAAGATGATCAGGAAATGATGATGGCCATTTTAAGTGGGTTCAGCATAGGAACGCCGGCCACCAGAGCCGATACCATCAAAAAATTAAAAGACGCAGGTTATGTAAAAGCCCGGGGAAAAAGCCTGACCTGTACCGATCTGGGGAAAAAACTGGTGGAAACTTTTCCGGCAAGAGAACTTTTTGATCTGGAATATACCGGAAGACTGGAAAAGACCTTATCCGATATTGAAAAGAAAAAACATACCAAAGAAGAATTTTTGGATTTTGTGGAAAAATTTGTGACTGCTTCTGTGCAAAAAATTAAAGAAGATCAGAATTTCGGGCAAAGCGGGGCCGTGATGCACAGCGAACCGGCAGGTAAATGTCCGGAATGTGGAGCAGACGTCATGGAAACAGAAAAAGCCTTTGGCTGTTCCCGATGGAGAGAAGGTTGTACTTTTACCATCTGGAAAAACGATTATTTCATTCGTTCTCTGGGGAAAAAGGTCACTTACGAAATGGTAAAAATCCTTCTGGAACATGGAAAAGTAGGGTTTCGGGGGTGCGTCAGTAAAAAAGGAAATAAATTTTCAGCCTATTTCTTCTATGAGAAAGATAAAAATACGGGAAAGTATCGTTGGAGACTGGAATTTATTGATTGATTCCCAAAGAAACCTTTGTTAAAATAATAGAAAAAGTGGTGAAAAGAAAGGAGAGACTGGAAACAGTCGGGAAATGAGATGAAACGTGTGAATAATAAAGATTTATTTCAACATTTAGATAAAACAATTGCCTCAGTGTTATTTGAGGAGACCACATACCCATGGGAGATTTTACCGAAAATCCATGATTTTATTCTGGAAGTCGGAATGTTGCTGCCGAAGGAGGAATATGAGGAAATCAAGGAAAATGTCTGGGTATCCCGGACAGCAACCGTGGCGCCAACCGCTTCCATTACCGGTCCGGCCATCATCGGTCCGGAGGCAGAAGTTCGTCATTGCGCTTTTATCCGTGGAAATGCCATTGTGGGAGAAAAAGCAGTGGTGGGGAATTCAACGGAATTAAAAAATGTCATTCTTTTTGACCGGGTACAGGTGCCGCACTATAATTATGTGGGCGACTCCATCCTTGGATATAAATCACACATGGGCGCAGGTTCGATTACTTCCAATGTGAAATCGGATAAAAAACTGGTAGAAATTAAACTGGGAGATATTAATATTGAAACCCGCATGAAAAAAATCGGCGCTATTCTCGGCGATTATGTGGAAGTGGGCTGCGGTTCGGTCTTAAACCCGGGATCCATTGTGGGACGGCATACCAATATCTATCCTCTTTCCAGCGTACGTGGGTATGTTGAGGCAAATTCCATATATAAAAATCAGAATGAGATCGTCATGAAGGATGAATATTAAAGGACAGAATATACATGAGGAAAAAAAGAAACAAAAAAATTCTGCTTGCGGCCGTCCTTTGTACACTGGCATTGTGTACGTTAACGGGGTGTAAACCCTCAAAAGAAAAGGTGGAGGAATCCACTTATTATAAGGAACTGCAAAAAGAAAATAAAAAACTGAAAAAGAAAGTAAAAAAATTAAAAAAGAAGATTAAAGAGAACGATCCGACCGTCGACGAAACAAGAGCAGCGGATTATCTGGATAAAATAGCCCGTGACCGTCTGGTAAAACTGGAAATCGGTTATGCAGACCATATGTCCGGCAGTGAATTTGTGGAAGATGAAGCGGCCTTTTCTCTGGCTACAGCCATAGCCAAAAGAGCCGATGTCACGACCAGATATACGGTGGAAGAGATCGAAGAAAAATTTGGAAGCGGATATGAATATATTTTATATGATGAAAATAATGCCATCTATGAGATTTATATTTATGAAGGAGATTACGTAGTATTTGCGGATCTTCCCAACAACGTTTATTACGCCCGCAATGCCTCTGTGCTGGGAAAAGCTTTCCTGCATTATCAAAATGGGTATCCGAACTCCAATCTGATTCATCGTCTGGCGGATACCCCGCTGATTACGGATAAACAAAGTTTATATTATGAAAACAAAACGGCGGTGGCTGCTGCCAATTGTATTGATCAGATGGACAAGGAAGTTTCCGGAAGAAAAGAAGCCAGAAAGTTCTGGAAGGCGGAAGAAAGCGAAAAGAAAGGTTCCGGCAAACCAAAACCGGTGGAGTATACCTTCCATCATCATGGCAATCAGATGGTTCTGACCATTTATGATCAGTATTTCCGGCTGGAAAATATGGATGGGAAAAAAATCTGGTACCATACGTCGGAAGAAAATGTGGACGAGCTGAAAAAAATATTTACGGATGCCGCCGCAGAAAATGAAGAAGAAATGAAAGATAATAAGAGGAAAAAGGCCGATGCCGATGATTCCTCTCATGCTGCCGAGATCATGGAAGAAAGTGAAATGAACTAATCTGTCTAATTTTTGTATATTTTCAAAAAAAGTGTGGACGAAATTCCTGTTTTATGAGACAATAAACTACATGTGAGGACATTTGTCTTGGCTTAGGGATTACTTACATAAGTCATTCACAACAACAAATCACTTAAACCGAAAGGAGTAATAACATGATTATTTCACAAGAAGTAGAAAAAATGTGTCCAGTAGCTCAGGGCGTACATCACGGAGCTGCTCCTATTCCAGAAGAAGCTAAATGGGTGAAAGCCAAAGAAGTGAAAGATATTTCCGGTTTTACACACGGTATTGGCTGGTGTGCTCCTCAGCAGGGTGCCTGCAAATTAACGCTTAATGTAAAAGAAGGTATCATTCAGGAAGCACTGGTGGAGACAATCGGATGTTCCGGTATGACACATTCTGCCGCAATGGCTTCTGAAATCTTACCAGGTTTAACCGTAATGGAAGCGTTAAATACAGACCTTGTCTGTGACGCAATCAATACAGCAATGCGTGAATTATTCTTACAGATCGTATATGGACGTTCCCAGTCTGCTTTCTCTGAAGACGGTCTTCAGGTTGGCGCTGGTCTGGAAGACCTTGGTAAAGGCCTTCGTTCTCAGGTTGGTACAATGTACGGTACTCTTCAGAAAGGACCTCGTTATCTGGAAATGGCAGAAGGCTATGTAACAGGTATCGCTCTGGACGAAGAAGATATGATCATTGGTTACAAGTTTGTCAGCCTTGGAAAGATGACAGACTTCATCAAAAAAGGCGACGATCCTAATACCGCATGGGAAAAAGCTTCAGGACAGTATGGTCGTGTTGATGATGCTGCCAAGATTATTGACCCTAGAACAGACGAAGTGATTGGTTAATCAGGAGGTAGAGAATAATGGCATTATTTGAATCATATGAGAGAAGAATTGATAAAATTAATTCTGTATTAAGCAACTACGGCATCGCTTCCCTGG
>ENA-ORTP01003538-ORTP01003538.1-human-gut-metagenome-genome-assembly--contig:-NODE-3538-length-10461-cov-3.105997_pt1 | contig 10461 bp, 9 predicted proteins | sample MGYA00241913_ERZ509190 | MGnify/ENA primary metagenome ERZ509190 (study PRJEB26280, sample SAMEA2338839) | human gut metagenome | biome: human gut; feature: human-associated habitat; material: faeces...
ATAGTCTATTGTCCGCCGATTTGCAAGTTTATTTACTGGATTTTCGAAAACGGCACAATAATCTGAATTGCCCCCGGTATCAATTCGACATCCAGAGGAAAACCGCTCATGAGCTGCTCTCCGTCATAATCCACATTGATGGTCTCCTCGTCCATATTTTCAATCTTTAATCGGCTGGTCTGAAAATATTCCACAGAAGGATGATTGACATGATCGCCCTGTAAAATGGAAATCAGTAACGGGAGCACCTGAAAAATATCCATTTTTTTAATAATCACTACATCAAAAACTCCATCGGAAGTCGAAGCCAACGGCGCAATCTCTCTGAATCCGCCCACGCTCTGGCTGTTGGTCACCATAAAAAGAAGAATCTCTTCTTCCAGCGTTTTCTCTTCCGATTCAAAATGCAGCTTCATGGTACGGTTAAACTGCTTTGGCAGATCGATGGCGCCTTCCAGATAGTACGCCAGTTTTCCAATAACGGCTTTTTTATCCTTAGCCACTTTAAAACCAATATCGGAAAGTAAACCGGCAGCCACCACATTAATAAAATATTTTTCATTGACTCTTCCGGCATCCACCCTTTTTAGCTGGTACCCCTGAATCATCTCGCAAAACTCTTTCGGCGTCTGTGGTAATTTCAGATAGTTGGCAAAATCATTCACCGTTCCGGCAGAAATTACCGCCACCGGAATCTCGCTTTTCCCGATAATTATCCCATTGATTACCTCGTTAAGCGTTCCATCCCCGCCGACCGCTACGACAAAGTCATATTCTCCCGGCTGCAGACCAGCCGCCTTATTTAATGCGTCGTCCTGCTTTTCCGTATAAAACACATCCAGCGTATTACAGATCTGATTCATGATCAGATCTCCGGTGATTTCCTTTATTTTATCAAGAAAATTCTGTCTTCCTGATGATGGATTGATAATAAACAGGCCTTTCATGTTCTTTCCTCCCATATAGTATCTTAGATACCTGATATAAATAAAATCATTCTAGCATATATGAGAAAATTTGTGTAATTTTTTCACAGATTCTTTACAATTTCACAGATTTAAAAACGATTTTTCGCCTGCGGCGGCTTAATTCTTTTTTTCCTCATCCAGATAGGCCGCCATAATGTCGGCATCTACCTTCTGTCCGATTTCCTCATAAACCGGCCGGGCGGCCTCGCGAATCTCCTGTTTTAATTCTTCGCTCAAATCCACACATTTCGTTCCTGTAGACTCAATGACTTTTATTTTTTCCGTTATCCGGGCGTCGGAGGCCTGACGTGCCTTTTCTTTCGCCGTCTGCGCCGCCTGCTCGATATAACTTCTGGTATCTTCCGGAAGCTCCCGGTAAAATTCATCGCTGACGATCAGAGAAATAAGATGTGGCAGGTGATTGGTATTCACCACATAGTCCTGCTGTTCATAAAGACGATTGGATACGATGACCTCATAGGGATTCTCCTGTGCGTCGATGGTTCCCTGCTGTAAACCGATGTACACCTCGCTGAACGTCATCGGCGTTGGCGCTGCCTTCAACGCTTTCCAAAAATCAATATGATAGCTGTTTTCCATGGTTCTGATTTTCTGTCCCTGAAAATCTGTCAGTTTTTCAATTTTCTTATTGGTGGACATTACCCGGAAACCCTGATCCGCATAACCCAGCAACTGATAACCGCCTTTTTGATAAACGTCTTCCATCAGAGAATAAAATTCCGGTTCATCCACCTTTTCCCTTACCTCTTCGATGGTGTCAAAACGACAGGGAAGATCGAAAACTGCCAGATCTTCCATAAACGTCACCTGCGGCGCAGTATTTTGGATGATAAAGGGAATATCTCCGTCCTTACAGCTTTCCAGAAGTTCCCGGTCTCCGCCCAGCGTACTGTTGGGATAAACCTGAATTTTTACCTTCCCTTCGCTTAAACGATCAACTTCCTCTACAAATTCTTCCGCAAAAATCTGTGTTACCGTATCCTCCGGACTGGCAGTGGCCAGCGGCCATGCATAACGCTGTACATCGTCCTCCGCTGTTTTTCTGCCGCAACCGGTGAGACACAAAAGCATGAGCGCCGCACAACACACGGCAATCCTTATTTTTCTCATCTTTTCTCCTCCTGATCTATAGAAATGCCAGACTGATCCCCGGGATAAATGTAATCAGCAGCAAAGCAACAAGGAAATACACGATCATCGGCATCGCCTTGGCCGCAATATGCATCACCGGAATATCTGTCAGCGAACTGGCGACAAAAAGATTCACTCCTATTGGCGGCGTCACAAAGCCAATGGCCAGATTAACCACCATCATCACGCCAAAATGAATCGGATTCATTCCTGCCGCCGTCACGATCGGAAGAAGGATCGGTGTGAGAATCAGGATGGCCGGCGTGGTGTCCATGACCATACCTACCAGTAATAAAAAGAGATTGATCACCAGCAATAATAAAATCTTGTTGGTAAAATGCGTGAGAATCCATGCGCTGACGATCTGCGGCACCTGCATCAGAGTCAGTACCCGGGAAAAAGCCGTAGACGCCGCCAAAATAAACAGAATCGGCGCATAGGTACGCACAGATTCCACCAGAATCGGCCACAAATCTCTGCCCCTGATGGATTTATATACAAATAAACTGATGAACAGGGCATAAAAAACCGAAATGACTGCCGCCTCTGTCGGTGAAGCCACGCCGGTATAAATACAGCCAAGAATGATGACCGGATTTAATACCGCCCAGAAACTTTCTTTGCACACGGCAGCCAGCCCTTTTTCGTGGAGAACATTAACCTCACTGGCAATTTTTTCTTTATCTTCCCCATGCTTTTTACAATAATAGAACGCATATACCATCAACAGTACGCTGATAATTATCCCCGGAACAATCCCGGAAATAAACAGGTCGCTGACCGATTCTCCCGACGCCATACCAAACATGATAAAAGGAATACTCGGCGGAATAATTACGCCAAGACCACCGGCCACCGCCACAATGGCTGTGGAAAAATCCCTGTCATAGCCAAGCTGACAAAGCACCGGTATCGTCATGCTACCCACAGCCGCCACCGTCGCTGGCGCGGAGCCGGAAATTGCCCCGTAAAACAGGCAGGTTACGATAACGGCACAAGGCATTCCCGCTGTTCGTTTTCCTAAAAAATAGGCGAAGACGTCAAACAGTTTACGGGAAATCCCTCCCCTGGCCATTAAAATACCGGAAAGAACAAACATCGGTACGGCCAGAAGCGGAAAACTGTCGATTCCTCCCAGCATGGAACGAATCACAAACTGTCCTGATGCCGTAAAGGAAGGATCAAAGGCGCCCGGTAATATGGACACGATTCCCAGCGCAATGGAAACCGGAATGGCAATCACCAGACAAACAACAAATATCATAAACACTAAAGCAATCGGCATACTACTCTTCTCCCCTTCCCCGAACCGTCTTAAACTCTATGATCCATCTTTGAATAATCCGAAAAGCCACCAGCAGGAAACTGACCAGCGGAGCGGCCTGGATATAGTACATGGGAATATGGCAGGCCGGACTGACCTGTCCGCTTTCCACCGCCGACCACATATATTTTGCCGCAAAAGGAAGCAAATAAAAAAAGAAAGTCAGTTCAAAAGTGTGATTTACCAGCTTGAACATGGCTTTTCCTCTCCGGGAAAACAGCGAAACGAACTGCTCCACTTTAATGGAAATACATTTTTTTGTACAATAACTTACACTGAGAAAACCGGACCATACAAACAGGTATCTGGTCAGTTCTTCAGACCAGGAAGGGGCTGCCCCCATTACATATCTGGAAAATATCTGTATTCCCATAATGACAGTCATACAGATCAGACTGACGGTCATCAGCCATTCTTCCAGATTTTCATTCAGCCACAGACATATTTTCTTCATTGTTATCTCCCTAAGTTCATCTATTCTTTTGTATGACCGAAACACAAGAAAACCTGGTGACAGATTTTCACCAAGTTTTCTTTATTTCTCAGGTCTTACAGACTTTTATGCAACAGATGTAATACTGTATTTAAGTCTTCCACTCCCATTTGCCCCGGAGCAGAAGCTTTTCCGGCAGCGCCAAAAGTCAGCGCGGAACCAAAAACTTCACCGCACAGACGACTAATTACACCGGTACCTGCCATGGACATCGTGATGATCGGACGATCCGCATAAAGGCGGGTCATCTCTTCTGTGGCAGAAAGAAGCGTCAGCACATCTTCTTTATTCTGCGGCATCACAGCAATCTTAGGAATATCGGCGCCAAGATCCTGCATTTTGCGCAGACGGGATACAATATCCTCCTTGTCCGGCGTCTTGTCAAAGTCATGATTGGATGCCACTACCTTTACCCCGCAGGCATGAGCGCCTTCGATAATCTCTTTGACTACATCATCGCCTGTGAATACTTCCACGTCAACCAGATCTACATTTCCGGTTTTGGCCGCTTCAATATTCAGCATGGCATAAGTTTCATGATCAATGGCTTTCTCTCCGCCTTCTTTGGATGTACGGAAGGTGAATAATAAAGGAATATCTTTTAAAGCCTGTCGAAGGTCTGCCAGTACGTCCTTTACTTTTTCCAGATCAAAAACTCCTTCAAACCAGTCCACGCGCCATTCTACTACATCTACAGGAATGGCGTCCATTTTCTCTGCCTCCCGGATGATTTCTTCTTTCGTTACTCCCACGATCGGTACGCAGATTTTCGGAATACCGTCGCCAATTTTAATTTTTCTTACTTCAACTGGATTCATTCTGTCCTCCTTACCGCTCCTGGGCTTTTTTCAGTAAAGTGCCATATCTTGCATTTACAAAAACAGCCAGAAGCACACCGATTACCGTAATCACAATATTCATCATAATGACCTGCATGGATGTCATTTTTGCTGCTGCACTTAAAATCGTATAATTACATAAGCTGGATGCAATCATTACCAGACTGGTGATGGTTCCTTTAATTTTTGGAAACAGATCATTTACTGTGGCAGTTGCCATCTGCAGCACACCGCCGGCTGCGGCATATCCGATCACAAAAGCGCCCACATAGCAGATCATCGGTGTTTTTATCACATAAACCAGACCGAGCATAACCACGGAAATGGCCGGGTAGATCACCAGAAATCTTACCTGTTTAAATTTCGTGATCAACAGACTGGTCACAACCAGAGCCACCATGGTTCCTGCAGAATAATATGTCTGCATCATGGAAACCTGATCGGAAGGAATGCCTGCAATTTCTTTACCAAAAGTCTGCGCACAGTTTAACCATAACTGGAAAGTTGCCGTGCTGGTAAAACCAATAAGAATCAGCGCAATACTTTCTACAGAGAAATTTGCATTTTTCAGATTCTGAAGGAAAGATTCGGATTTACCACTTTCTGATGCTGCCGGCAGCGGAGCGAAGATCGCCAGAATACCTAAAACAGCAATCGCTACGCCTGCCGCCAGTGGAAGGCTTAAGTAAGACATCTGTGTTCCTGCTGCCAGACCCAGGAAGAATGGCATTAATAACTGCGCTACGGAAATGAAGAATTTAATTCCCATGGTCGCGATACCGGTATATTTATGAATAATTTCTGTCACTGCCGGATAGGTTGCCGTATCCAGGAAAGAGTTGGCAATACCACCGAGAACAGCGGCAATGTAAGCGATCTGGATATTTGGTGAAAATGCGATTCCTACAAAGAAAATAACATAGGAAGCAACGCCAATCAAGACGGAAATTCTCCGGCCAAGTTTATCCGAAAGCGGACCGGCAAACGGCAGAGAAATCAGTCTTCCAAGACCAAGGGCTGCGGCTACCGCCGTTACGGTCATTACATCGTTTACGCCCCACTGGGCTGCCAGCATTTCTTTTACCACCTGCTGACTTAAAATCGAGCATCCAATACCATGAATAAAGTAATTCATATAGAGGATCAGTGCGCTAGGCAAATATTTTTTGTCCATTTTTTTCTCCCTTAACTGGTCACTATATTTTGTGACGATAATTTATTTTTCTTCTTTTTATTAATGGTTTACTGCATTCTTTTTTCTTCCGGCATGCCTATTCGTATTTGATGCCCAGCACTTCTTTCATGTGATCAATCGGCATTTCTTTGCCTGTCCACAGTTTAAAAGCGGCTGCGCCCTGGAACAGCATCATGCCAAAGCCGTTCATTCTCTTACATCCCACTTCTTTGGCCATCTTTAACAGTTCTGTCTCTGCCGGAGAATATACCGTATCGGTTACAATGAGATCCGGTCTCAGGAAGGATTTATCCGGAATCACCGCTTTACCTTCCAGCGGTTTCATTCCCACACCTGTTGCATTGGCAAAAAGATAAGAATCTTCAATTTCTCTTCTTAAAGCATCCAGATCATTGAGATCATATAACGTTGCCTTACAATCTGTTTTGCTGTTGATTTTTTCTACGGTTTCTACGGCTGTATCCCAGAATTTATCTTTAATATTGAAGATGGACATCTCCTTTACGCCATCAAGAGCGGCCTGAATCTGGATCGCTGTTGCTGCTCCGCCGGCGCCGGCAATCGTCATTTTTTTGCCGATCACGTCAATATCGTAATCTTTTAAGGACTGCATATACCCGATACCATCGGTGATATGACCAACTAATTTACCGTTGTCGTTTACGATCGTGTTGACTGCTCCGCAAAGCTCTGCTGCCGGAGATAATTCGTCCAGATATTTGTGTACCACCGTTTTGTTTGGCATGGAAACATTGGATCCTACCATTTTTAACGCTCTGAGACCTTTTACTGCGTCTTCCAACGTACTGTTGTCTACTTCAAAAGCCAGATAAGCGTAATCCAATCCCAGATGGGCAAACGCTTCGTTATGCATTGCCGGGGAACTGGAATGACGGATTGGGTATGCCATTAAACCGATTAACTCTGTGTGTCCTGTAATTCTTTCTGCCATGATTTTTCTCCTTTTCTTCTTGCCTTATGCATGGTTTACATTTTTTGCTTCATGTTTGCATTCTCTGCTTCATTTTAAACGTTTTCTTCTGTCTGATTTCCTGGTGTCTCTATTCTGTCTTTTGCCCATTTGTTATTTTTTAAACAACCTTCGTTAGTTAAATTATAAACAACTTTCCCCGCAGACACAAATACCACTTTTGTTCATTATTGATAGCAAATATGCATCAATTATGATATACTTCTTTTATCTTGATTAATTATCTACTGAAAAAACAACTTTTTTTATTCACAAATTCAGTATTCATAAATTCAGGAAGAAGGGAAAGGAGGTTTTCATGACTCTGCAGCAGTTAAAATATTTTCAGACTATCGCCACTTTACAGCATTTTCATCATGCCGCGGGACAGTTAAATATTTCCCAGCCAAGCCTCAGCCGTTCCATGGCGGCTCTTGAACAGGAACTGAATATTATTTTATTTGAAAAAAGGGGAAGAAATATCATTCTGACCAAAGCCGGACATGTTTTTCTGGAACATGTGAATAAAATTCTGGAAGAAGTGGCCATAACCGAGAAAAAAATGCATCAGCTGGCCAACAGCGAAGGGCACATCAATATCGCCTATGTTTTTCCGCTGGCCAACTATCATATTCCGCATATGGTCCGTTCTTTTCTGGATGAAAAACCCGGCAGAAATATTACCTTTCAATTTAATCAGACCTATACGGAATCCATGATCGAAGGGTTAAAAAACAATAAATTTGACGTTATCTTCTGTTCCAGTGTAGATCATGAGCCGGAGATTCATTTTTCCCCGATTCTGACCCAGGAGATGGTGGTCATCATGCCAAAAGATCACCCGCTGGCCGATCACGCGGCGATTTCCAGTCAGGAACTTTCCCGCCATACTCTGATTGGCTATGAACGGGATTCCGGTCTCGGTCGATTTACCCGCCGCTTCTTTAAAGATAACCGGATCCCGGTTCATATTCTTTGTGAATGCCCTGACGAAAATTCCATCGCCGCTCTGGTGGCTGAGAATTTCGGCATCGCTCTGGTGGCAAATATTGACACGATCCAACACGCCAATGTGGAAATCCGGCCTCTTTCTGATATAGAATTAACACATACCATACACATGGGTTATATGAAAAACCGGTATCAGATCCCGGTTATTAAAGAATTTATCCAGTTTGTCCATAAACATATGGGTGCGCAACAGAATTGATACAGAAAAGCTATCAATTCCGCACCTTTTTTTCATTTGTTTTTATGGCTTTTCTCCCTTATAATACAGGTATTCACAGACAGTAAGCCCATACTGTTTTTAAACAACCTTCCTAACACAACATTCACGATAATCTTGTTTGGATTATTTTGTTATGCATTTTTATTTTATGGAGGGTTTATCTGATGAAAAGCAAATATAAGCATATTTTCGAACCATTGACCATCAAACATATGACCATCAAAAACCGTGTTGTGATGACGCCTATGGGAACCAACTATGGTGAACAAAACGGTGAGATGAGTTTTCTTCATATCAATTATTATGAGCAGCGTGCCAAAGGAGGAACCGGCCTTTTGATCGTGGAAAATGCCAGTGTGGATTCTCCGCAAGGTTCTAACGGAACCACGCAGCTTCGTATCGACCAGGACAATTATATCCCTCGTTTATTCAAATTATGTGAATCCGTACACAAACATGGCGCATGCATTGCCATCCAGATCAATCATGCCGGCGCTTCTGCACAGTCTGCGCGAATCAACATGCAGCCGGTATCTGCTTCCAATATTCCATCCAAAGAAGGGGGAGAGATTCCGCGCCCTCTGGAAAAAGAGGAAATTTATCATATCGTAAAGAAATACGGAGAAGCTGCAAAACGGGCACAGATTGCCGGATTTGACGCTGTGGAAATCCATGCCGGTCATTCTTATCTGTTAAGCCAGTTCCTCTCTCCGCTGACCAATGATCGTACAGACGAATTTGGCGGTTCTCCGGAAAACCGTGCGCGCTTTACCAAACTGGTTGTGGAAGAAGTGAGAAAGCAGGTAGGACCAAACTTCCCTATTTTCGTTCGAATCAGCGCAGATGAGTTTATGGAAGGAGGAAATACCCTGGATAATTGTCTTGATTATCTTCAGTATTTCCAGGAAGAAGTCGATGTCTTCGATGTTTCTGCCGGATTAAATGGCTCTATCCAGTATCAGATTGACGCCAACTACCTGCCGGACGGATGGCGTTCCTACATGGCTAAAGCAGTAAAAGAACGTTATAATAAGCCATGTATGACTATGGGAAATATCCGTGATCCACAGGTTGCTGAAGACATCCTTGCCCGTGGCGACGCCGATCTGATCGGCATGGGACGTGGACTTATCGCCGATCCGGAATGGGTAAATAAAGTAGAATTTGGTGATGAATGCGACATCCGTAAATGTATCTCCTGTAATATTGGATGCGCAGGCCATCGTATCGGCATCAATCGTCCGATCCGTTGTACGGTGAACCCGGCCGTCAACACCGGAGAAGATTATAAGAAAAAGAAAATCAATCGCCCTTGCAATGTCGTAGTCATCGGCGGCGGTACAGCAGGTCTTGAAGCCGCCTGTACGGCAGCCGAAGTAGGATGTACCACCTTTCTGATTGAAAAACGGCCACAGCTTGGTGGTCTGGCTGCCATCATTTCTCAGATTCCGGATAAAAAACGTCTTTCCGACTTTCCGAACTATCTGATTCATCGTGCCAGCAAATTACACAATCTTTTTGTGTTTACCAATACGGAAGCGACCATTGAGATGATTGAAAGCATGAACCCGGATATTATTGTCAATGCCACCGGTTCCAATCCTCTTCTTCCACCAATCAAAGGGCTCCACGAAAACATTGACAAATATGGTGGAAAAGTTTCTTCTATCACCAACATGATTGAACACATTACCGAATATCCGGAAAAATTAAACGGGAAAAAAGTTGTGGTCATCGGCGGTGGCGCTGTCGGCCTTGACGTAGTAGAATTTTTTGCTCCTCGCGGTGCAGAAGTGTCCATCGTAGAAATGATGCCAATCATCGGCAACGGTATCGATCCGGTATCAAAAGTCGGTACTTTTTCTCTGATGAAAAAACACGGCGTACGTCAGTGTACCAATACCGCACTTCTGGAAGTAAGACCGGATTCCTTCCTGGTAAAAACCCCGGAAGGTACGGAAGAAGAAATGCCTTTTGATTACGGCTTTGTCTGTCTGGGTATGCGTGCCAACGCACCTATTCTGGATAAAGTCCGCGAGGCTTTCGAAGATAAAAATGTAGAAATCGTCAATATTGGCGACAGTGTTCGCGCCCGCCGTATCATCGAGGGTACGGAAGAGGGAAGAAATATCTTAAATATTCTTGCCAAACATGATTACCTGTAAATTTTACTTGCACTTTAAAGAATTACAGTGTATAATTCATCCATAATTAAACAGACGGGAGCTTGTAGTACAGGCTGAGAGGAAGGTATGACCTTCGACCGATAACCTGATTTGGATAATGCCA
>ENA-ORTP01003540-ORTP01003540.1-human-gut-metagenome-genome-assembly--contig:-NODE-3540-length-10454-cov-3.850851_pt1 | contig 10454 bp, 8 predicted proteins | sample MGYA00241913_ERZ509190 | MGnify/ENA primary metagenome ERZ509190 (study PRJEB26280, sample SAMEA2338839) | human gut metagenome | biome: human gut; feature: human-associated habitat; material: faeces...
GATCCTTTTTTTGTATTGCTTCGGGAAACGACACGAACATTGTCAACTTTTTGAAAAAAAATATTTTTCTTGCCTGATGATAAAAAAAGTCATACGATTTGTCCGGCGCAAAAAAAGGATCGTTAAAGTTCGGCACGGTAAAACGTGCCGTAGCGAAGGGAGAGGAAAATGAAGCATACCGACAAAATGGCATTTTATGACAACATGCTGGCGGAACTGAAGGCGTTGCGGGCCAAAACGCCTGATCGCAGAGGCCGAAACGACCTGCTGTTTATTGAAATTGTCTGGAATTATTACTTGTATAAGAATTTCCCCGGACAAACGGACGGTTTGGAACATATTCTGAAATCCCGTCGCTTTTCGCTGACGGAATTTGCCCGCGGTTGTTCGGGACGTTTTCCGAGGCTGGGATATCTGCCGTTTGTTGCGGCCGTGTATTTTGACAGGGCCGCAATGTATTTTTCTGCCGCCAAATGCTTGAAGGCGTTTAAAGACCGGCTGACGGATATTTTTTGTTTCCGCCGCGGTTGCCGCTGTCCGTGTTGCGGCGGAAGGTTTAAACGTTTTGCCGATTTTAATTATCCCGGTTTTAAATACAATCCCTGTCTTTATCCCGGGTACAGCGAAAACACGATTTGTCCGAAATGTTATTCGCTGCCCCGGCATCGGATCATTGCCCGCTATTTCAACCGTCGGCGGGAAGAGCTGAAAAACAAAAAAATCCTCATTTTCGGCATGCGCAGCGCCGAACACCGGTGGCTTGACCGTCTCGGGATAAAATACCAAACCGCCGATCCGTACGGCGGCGCGGAGTTGAAATACGACATTCAGAATATTGACTGTGCGGACCGGCAATACGACGTTGTCATCTGTAACCATGTTTTGGAACATGTTGCAGACTGGCATAAAGCGCTTGGGGAAGTTTACCGGGTTTTGCGGGAAGACGGGCTGCTCGTTCTGACCGTTCCGACATTGTGGCGTTTTTCCCGCACGTTTGAAGGGGAACCGGCGGCATCAATGGTCGAAAAAATTTTTTATTACGGACAATTTGATCATCTGCGGATTTTCGGCGCCGATATCAGGGAGTGCATCGAAGATGCCGGTTTTCGCGCGGAAGCCGTCAAAGGCGGTGATTTGCCGCGCAAAATAAGAGCCGTCAGGGGACCGGCGGAATATGACGACAATATTGTCTGGCTGTGTCGAAAATAAAATGCGCCGGTAAAAATTAATAAAAAAATTACCAATTGTCTGTACTATCCTTCGGCAGAAAAATAACCTTTAGGAGATAATGATGAATAAGGCTGATAAAGATACGCAAATTGCGCCGGAACCGGCGGAAGAGGTTGTCGGCACCGCTGAAGCCCTGGAAAACCTCATCAAAAGGGTAAAACGCGCGCAGAAGGAATTTGCAACTTTTTCCCAGACTCAGGTGAATGCCATTTTCAAAGCGGCGGCGACGGCTGCCGACAAGGCGCGGATTCCGCTGGCCAAAATGGCGGTGGAAGATACCGGAATGGGAATTGTCGAAGACAAAATCATCAAGAACCATTTTGCTGCCGAATATATTTACAACAAGTACAAAAATGAAAAGACCTGCGGCGTGATCAGGTCTGACCGCACCAACGGCACCAAGATCGTGGCCGAACCGCTCGGTGTGATTGCCGGCATTATCCCGACCACCAACCCCACTTCGACTGCAATTTTTAAGTCGTTGATTTGCCTGAAAACGCGCAACGCAATTATCTTTTCCCCGCACCCGCGTGCCAAAAAATCAACCATTGCTGCCGCCCGGTTGATTCGCGATGCAGCGGTTGCCGCCGGTGCGCCGAAAGACATTATTGCCTGGATTGATGAACCGACTCTGGAACTGACCGACATGCTGATGACCCATCCGCTGGTCGATTCCATTCTTGCCACCGGCGGGCCGGGCATGGTCAAAGCCGCATATTCCAGCGGCAAACCGGCTTTGGGCGTAGGCGCCGGCAACACTCCGGCGGTTATTGACGAAACTGCGGACGTGGAAATGGCCGTTTCTTACATTCTGATGTCCAAAACGTTTGACAATGGTATGATCTGTGCTTCCGAACAGTCGGTTGTCGCGGTAAAGGACGTTTATGAAAAAGTGAAGAAGGAAATGCAGTTCCGCGGCGCCTATATCTTAAGCAAAGACGAGGCGGAAAAGCTTTCGAAAATCATTCTGACGGAAAAAATGACGGTCAATCCGGCAATCGTCGGCCAAAGCGCGGCAACCATTGCCAAACTGGCCGGGTTTGAAGTTCCCGCGCATGCCAAAGTGCTGGTCAGCGAAGAAACTTCGACCGACCGTGCCAATCCGTTTGCGCATGAAAAACTGTCGCCGATTCTGGCGCTGTATAAAGCCGACAACTTTAACCGGGCGACAGATATGGCGCTGGAGCTGGTCAATTTGGGCGGCGTCGGCCATACTTCGGTACTTTATACCGACAGCCGTTCGCAGGAACGGATCGACTATTTTGCCACTAAACTTCCGACCGGCCGGCTGCTGATCAATTCTCCGTCTTCGCAGGGCGGCATCGGCGACCTGTTCAACTTCAAGCTGGAGCCTTCGCTGACGCTCGGCTGCGGTTCCTGGGGCGGAAACTCCGTCAGCGAAAACGTCGGCGTCAAACATTTGCTGAATTACAAAACCGTTGCCGAAAGGAGAGAGAATATGCTGTGGTTCCGGGTTCCCCCGAAAATTTATTTCAAACGCGGAGCCGTCGATCAGGCGCTGCGCGAGCTGGAAGGCAAAAAACGCGCCTTTATCGTCACCGACCGCTATTTGTTCGATTCCGGCACCGTTAACAACGTAACCAGAGTTCTGGAAGAAATGAATATCGACTACCAGATCTTCTTTGACGTCAAGCCGGATCCGACCTTGTCGACGATTGACGAAGCGCTGACCATGGTTCGTCCGTACCAGCCCGACGTGTTCATTGCTCTGGGCGGCGGCTCGCCGATGGACGCGGCCAAAATCATCTGGCTGATGTACGAGCATCCGGAGGTTAACTTTGAAGACATTTCCATGCGTTTTATGGATATCCGCAAACGTATCTGCGCTATTCCCGAACTGGGTAAAAAGGCGATGATGGTTGCCATCCCGACCACCTCGGGCACCGGTTCCGAAGTGACGCCGTTTGCAATCATCACCGATGACGAAACCCATGTTAAATACGCGATTGCCGATTATGCGCTGACGCCGAATATGGCAATTATCGACGCCAATTTCGTCGACCATATGCCCAAGGGACTGACGGCCGCTTCCGGCTTTGACGCTCTGGTGCATGCGGTTGAAGCCTATGTTTCGGTAATGGCTACCAACTTCACCAATTCGGCGGCTCTGGAAGCGATCAAGCAGGTATTCCGTTATCTGCCGCGTTCTTATCAGAACGGCGCTGCCGATCCGATAGCGCGGGAGAAAATCCACCATGCGGCGACCATCGCCGGAATGGCGTTTGCCAACTCGTTCCTCGGCCTGTGTCACTCGATGGCGCATAAGCTTGGCGGCGCGTTCAACATTCCGCACGGCATTGCCAATGCGCTTTTGTTCAATCAGGTGATCCGTTACAACGCCACCGACTGCCCGCGCAAACAGGCGATTTTCCCGCAGTACAAGTTCCCGAACGCCAAACAGCGCTACGGACAGATTGCCGGCAATTTGAAACTGGGCGGCAAAAACGACGACGAAAAGCTGGAAAACCTGCTGGCGGCGATTTCCAAGCTGAAGGACGATATCGAAATTCCGCACTCGATTAAAGAGTGGGGCGTTCCGGAAGACGAGTTCTACGCCAAACTGGACGACATCGTCGAAAAGGCGTTTGACGACCAGTGCACCGGCGCCAACCCGGTTTATCCGCTGATGGAGGATATCCGCCGGATTTATATTGCTGCTTATAACGGAGAAGATTACCGCCCGGAAGAGAAATAACCGGCAGTCGGTCTTAAAAAAAGGAAAAGCCCCGCGTTAGACGCGGGGCTTTCTTTTGGCGCGGTGCTTTTCCACATTTATAAAATAGCCCTTGCCAAGGGGGATTTTTTTGCCTAACATCTCCCTTGTGCCTGAAAAGGTGCGGGAGCCGTCGAAAGCTCTTTTGTGTACATGCGGTGCATGGTATAGCATCGTTAAGTTTCGTGCATATATATTATGCACCGTTTTATTACCCCTGGTAAAAAGGCCAGGGAGCTTTTAACAGATGTCCAAAGCCCGCGAAGGGCCGAAAAGTTAAAAGGGTCATCTCATGTACATGATTTTCGAACTCCCCGGCCACCTTTGCAGGTGGTTTATTACTTTTAAAACGACGAAGGGACTAAACTATGCCGATAATAAGCGTAATCATACCTGTTTACAATGCGGAAAAAAGCCTTGATACATGTTTACAGAGCATTGTTGAACAAAGTGTCGGGGATTTGGAAATTATCTGTGTTGATGACGGTTCGACCGACGGCAGCTATGAAAAGCTTGTCGGCTGGCGGAAAAAAGACGGACGGATCAAAGTTCTGCGGCAGGAAAACAAGGGAGGCGGCGCGGCCAGAAACCTCGGTTTGGCAAAAGCGGCGGGAGAATATATTCATTTTCTGGACAGTGACGACAGCCTGCAGCCAAAAGCCTATGAACATATGTATAATAAAATCCGTAATACAAAAGCAGACATATGCTTTTGTCAATATTATTACGTTGATGGCACAACCGGAAAAAAGTCAAAATCAAATATTTTTTACCGCTGCCCGGAAATTGCCAGAGAAGAAAGTTTTTGGATTAAAGGTAACGAAAATGTTTTTTTCTACAGCGATGTCGTTCCCTGGAACAAACTTTACCGGCATCAGTTTTTAAAAGAAAAAAAATTGTTTTTTGATTCTGTTAAGAGCGGAGATGACAGATGGTTTTACTTTGCCATGCTGGCGGAAAATCCGCTTGTTTGTTTGGTTGATGCTCCGCTTGTCAATTATATGGTTGATTACAATAACGAAAGTCAATCCAATCTGAATAATGAACCTGCCTGGAACAGCCGTCTGGATTCTTTTCAGCGGATTATGGATTTGTTTGAAAATAGTTTTTTGCGCTATTTGACAATAGATGTCTGCTTTACTGATCTTTATATGCTTTATATGAAAAAACTTTCTGCACTGACCCCGGCGGTAAAAAATAAAATATGTAAATTTTTGAAGCAAAATAATATTGAGGAGAAGGATATTCTGTCAGTGGAAAGACGCGGTTTTTACCGCCTGCTGACAAACAGACGGCCGGCAATTCCGGTTGTTTTTTCTTCAAATAACAATTATCTCCCTTATTTGGCGGTAACTTTGGAATCTATGCTTGCCAACGCGGATAAAAACTGTTTTTACGATATTTTCATTTTTTACGATGCCATTTCCGACGAACTGAAAGAACTGCTGGCGGAAGAGGTGGAAAAATATCCAAATACCTCGGTAACGTATTTTAATGTCAACCGCTATATTGACAACAAAATGCTGTATTCTCATGCCCATTATTCCAAAGAAATGTATTATCGGCTGTTGATACCGGAATTGCTGGATCATTATCCCAAAGCGCTGTATCTTGACTGTGACCTGCTGGTTGAAGGCGATATCAGCAGATTGTACAAACAGGATATTGCAGGCTGTTTGCTGGCCGCCGTCAGAAATTATACCAATCTGCCGATGGCAAAATACATTGCAAATGTCTTAAAACTGGAAACAAAAGATTATTTCAATTCCGGTGTTTTGCTGTTTGATTTGGAGGAATGCCGCCGTTTCGGCCTGAAAGAAAAATGTATTGACATATTGCAGAACTTTCCCCGGCTGGCTTGCCCCGATCAGGATCTGCTCAATCTTTGCTGCCGCGGCAAAGTGTTTTTTCTTGATATGAGCTGGAATGTAATGTGGCAGCATTTGTTGCGACCCTTTGTTCATAAGATAAACCTGTCTCCGGAGGAGGCTGCGGAATATGGAAAGGCCGTACGTTTTCCTCAGATTATTCATTATACCACAGGTTATAAACCATGGAATTATCAGGATCATATTTTATCTGACAAGTGGTGGCATTATGCTGTTCAATCTCCTTTTTATCACGGTATTTTTATAAATACATGTCGCAGCATATTGACGGTAAAATGAGAGAGATTACAGAAGTGTTGACACTGCCTGTCTTAAAAAAACGTTACTTCTGCCTGTGGATTGCTTCAAAGCTCATGTTCGGCAAAAAAAGGAAACAACTGAAAGAAAAAAGGAAAAAACTGAAAATGCAAATAAAATCAATCAGAAGAGTTCTCAAAAGATAACAAAAAACCGGGAATAATATTCCCGGTTTTTTTTGTAGCTGTGCGGTTCAGGCTTTTTCGGCTTTCGGGATCATGCCGTTTTCAAGTCCGGGAATTTTGACCTTGTCGCCTTTTTTCAGATCGTCTTCACATTCGACGATCCACACGCTGTCGCCGATCAGCGCCTTGGAACGTCCGTCGATGACATCTTTTGCCAGCGCCCCGTGCAAACGGGGCTTTTTTGGGGGGGCGCCGGTCGCGCGTCGTCGTTGCCCTTTTATTTGTATCCACATAATTTATATTGCGGGTTGTATTCTAAAAAAAATTATATTATTCCTCTAAAAAACGAACAAACTAAAAGTGCCTGATATGAAAAAGAAAAGACTTGCTCTCGGACTGCTGCTGTCCGTTGTTTTGGTTGCGGCGCTGAACGGAGCCTATCTCAAACGTCTGCCGATAAACGTAATGTTGGAAGTGTCGGGAAAAGGGTGCGGTGCGGCAACTGCCAATTTTTCCAAAAAAGCCGAAGGTGATTATTCCTCCCGTCACAAACAAACGCGTAAAATCTGTCTGAATGCGGAAAAGCAAAAATTAATTTTCCATTTTGACACCAAAAAGATCAAAAATCTGACGTTGGCTTTTGCCGGCCGGTTTGAACGGGTTGAAATTCTTGACTATAAAGTCGGCGGCGGAAAAGTCGTTGATCTGACGGAGCGCCTCGAACAAAAACGATCCGGAACGGTGCTGACGGTGAATTTGACCAAACCGGTAAATATCAGGGCCGGCTATGCTTTCAACGAAAAAATGTTTGTTATTCTGCTCACTCTGATTTGTGCCGCGGCATACAAGCTGCTCGGTTATCTTTCTGATCTGGCGGCAAAAGAAGGACGTTCCCGGACAGACATCGTTTTCGTCGCCTTGTTTTTCACTCTTTTGTTCGTGCCGATGCTTTACATAGACGACAAAGAAAGCTCGGAAGAAGAAAGCCGGCGGCTGGCAACGGTTCCAGACCTGTTGGCGGACGGCAGCATCAATCAAAATTTCGGCCGTCAGTTTGACCGTTGGTTTGGTGATCATTTCCTCGGCCGCAAGGCGTTCATCGGCTTGTACAATTATACGCTGTACGGGCTTGATCCGCTAAAGGTTCGCGACCAGCTGCTGGTCGGCAAAAACGGCTGGGTATTCAGCCCGAGCCACGGCGAAATTGCCAACTTTCAGAATAACAACCGTTTCAGCGACAGCGAGCTGAAGTCGATTGCCGGTTATCTTTCGGCGATCGACGATTGGTGCCGCCGGCACGGTAAACGTTTTTATTTTTACATTGCGCCGAGCAAACACCGGGTTTATCCCGAATATTACCGCCATGTCAGAAAAATGCGCCCGGACGGCGAAAACGGAACCGAACAGCTGATAAGTTATCTTCGTACCCATACCCGGGTTAAGGTGATGTATCCGCTCGATATTCTGCTGGCGCACAAAAAAGACGGCCTGATGTACTGGAAAAACGACACCCACTGGAGTCTGCTCGGCGGATATTACGGTTATGTGCATCTGATGCGGGGCATGGGGGAAGAAAAGCGGATTTTGTCTTTTGACCGGCTGACTGATTACAAATATCCGGTCGGCAACATCAGCAACATGTATCGTTTTCTGCCCCGTGACAACACGACGGTCTATCAAAAGCCGGATATCGGGAAACATTATAAATGCAACCCCGAAGATCCGCAAAAAGTTTACCGGACGCCGATTGTCTGCACCAACCCGCGGAAAAGCGGCAGGATAATCATGTTCCGGGATTCCTTTTCCTCCACGCTGATCGAATATCTGGCGGAGAACTACGCTTATGTTGCGGCATATTGGTATCATGCGCTGAAAAACGGCGATATTGAAAATATCGAAAAAAATGCCGATATCGTCATTTTTGAAAAAATAGAAAGAGATTTGCATCTCTTAAACGGTCTGAAGTTTGTCGGAGACTAAAAATGCTTTTTTCCTCCATGTCTTTTATTTATCTCTTTTTACCGCTTGTCTGTCTGGTTTATTTCCTGGTAAAAGCGGAATTCAGAAATACGGTGCTTCTTATTGCCAGCATAATATTTTACGGTTGGGGAGAACCGAACTATCTTGCGGTAATGATCATGACGATAGTGCTCAATTATACGGGAGCGTTGTTGCTTGACCGGTACCGAGCCTGGAAGCTTCCGATAGTAATAGTGACGATAGTGTTGGATTTAAGTTTTCTGTGTTACTTCAAATATTTCAATTTTGTAGCGGAGAACATCAACGGATTGTTTTCGCTGGATATTAAGTTTATTGAAGTCATCATGCCGATAGGGATATCGTTTTACACGTTTCAGGCGATGTCGTATCTTCTGGACGTCTACCGCGGGGACAGTCCGGTACAGAAGGATTTGTACAAATTGTCGCTTTACATCACATTGTTTCCGCAGCTGGTAGCGGGTCCGATAGTGAAGTATCACGACGTTTCGGATCAGATAGAGTATAGGGAAGTCACGTTTGAGAAGGTCAGTTACGGTGTGAAGCGATTTATTATCGGTTTGTCGAAGAAGATGCTGATAGCCAACACGCTGGGCTCGGTAGCGGACAAGATATTTTCGCAGCCGGTGGAACAGTTTGACGCGTTGACGGCGTGGACGGGAGCGTTTGCGTACAGTCTGCAGCTGTTTTACGATTTCAGCGGTTATTCGGACATGGCGATCGGTTTGGGGATGATATTCGGATTTCGTTTTTTGGAGAACTTCAATTATCCGTACATATCGCGTTCGATTACGGAGTTCTGGCGTCGGTGGCATATATCGCTGTCGACGTGGTTTAGGGAGTATTTGTATATACCGCTCGGAGGGAACCGGGTTGAAAAATGGCGTATGTATGTGAACCTGTTTATAGTGTTTTTGGCGACGGGTTTGTGGCACGGAGCGGAATGGACGTTTGTGATCTGGGGGTTATGGCACGGTTTGTTCATAATAATAGAGAAAGCGACGGGGTGGCACCGTAGTGAAGGGGGATATGTCCTGCGTGCGGTTCATCACGTATATGCGCTTGCGGTTGTCATTGTCGGCTGGGTTCTGTTTCGTTCGGAGAGCCTCTCCTATGCCGCTCAATACCTCAAAAATATGACCGGTATGATGTCGGAGGGCAAACCGCTTTATGAATTGTCATACTATATCGACAATATAGAGATTATGGCTTTTGTTGCCGGTATTGTCTGCGCACTGCCCGTGTTTAAGGGAATCCTCAGCATTGAATATCGCCGCAAGTTTCTGCGCGGAGCGGTAAACGTCTGGCTGATGGTGCTGTTTCTGCTGTCTTCGGCGGCAATGGCGGCTTCAACCTACAATCCGTTTATTTATTTCCGTTTTTAGCGTTTGTTCTGAAGAATGAAGCCCCGTTTGCAAACGGGGCTTCAAAACATTTTGCGTTAAATGCCGGGGGTTGGCGGCAGGTTGTTTTTTTGACCGTTTTCAACACGTCACCCAAATCGACTTGCAGACAATCGGAAATCATCAACAACGTGCGAAGAGTGGGTTTGTTTTCAAAACGCTCAATAAAGGCAATCGAGGTTTTGCACAATCCACACTCTTTGGCCAGTTTGTGCTGGCTGATACCCCGGCGAATTCTTTCCTGTTTGAGGAGTTCAACCACCATGTCGCTGATATGTCCTGCTTCGTCAATTTTCATGAGGCATAACGTATTCCGTTTGACAGTTCCGTTAAGAAAATGTACTTCCTCCTCGCTAAGGAAACTTTACCTGATGCTGAAGCTGACTGAATTTATCGGCAAGGGTGCGGCGCCGCTTGCGGTATCTGCTGAAAACGGTAAAACGGGCGCCGAAAGTTTAAAACTTAAAAAGCCCTCGAAAGAGGGCTTTTTAAGTGGTGCTCGGGGACGGGATCGAACCGCCGACACGAGGATTTTCAGTCCTCTGCTCTACCAACTGAGCTACCCGAGCATTGATTGCTGAAAAGGTTTATAATGGATATTTCTTTTATTGTCCAGCAGAAATTTTGTTTTTCTGCATTTTTTTTATAAAATATAGGAAAATTAATGGGTTGCAAAAATTCTTGCCGTATCTTGTTCCCCATATACAACTGCCGCGGAAAAAGGATCCTTTTTTTGTATTGCTTCGGGAAACGACACGAACATTGTCAACTTTTTGAA
>ENA-ORTP01003550-ORTP01003550.1-human-gut-metagenome-genome-assembly--contig:-NODE-3550-length-10437-cov-4.289829_pt1 | contig 10437 bp, 8 predicted proteins | sample MGYA00241913_ERZ509190 | MGnify/ENA primary metagenome ERZ509190 (study PRJEB26280, sample SAMEA2338839) | human gut metagenome | biome: human gut; feature: human-associated habitat; material: faeces...
GTTTCCTTCAAGGACTGAGAGGCCGCTTCCCCGTTAATAAATTAAATCCCAATTTAAATTTATAATATGATATCTCCGCTTTTCACACCCGTATTCATATCATAAGCTTCAATAATATTTCCGCTGATCACATACAGCGTATCTTCTATATAGATTCCCCGGATTCCCTGAGATGTATTTCCATTGACTTCTTCTTGCAGGATTGTCTCAAATTTCCTGTCTGTCCGGTTGTATGTCAGCAGATAATAGCTTTCCCCATTCTGGCTGTAACCGGATAATCCGATTACGTTTTTCTCCGGATCGGCAAGCACCGATTTATAATCATATGCCGCATGGCTTCCGTACAGATCATCCAGCACAAGTGTAGATTCTTCTTTTACATCTGACCGGTCAGATATATTGAACATTGTTATTTTTACTCCTTCTGCCACGCCGGATTCTTCATCGGTTGACATTCCGATACCGAGCAGTCTGTCTTCTCCATAGAAATGCAGGTATTCGGAAAATCCCGGAATCTTTAATTTACCGAGAATCTTTGGCTTCTCCGGATCGGACAGGTCTACACTGAATAACGGATCGACCTGCTCATATGTCACAAAATATCCGGATTCGCCCATGAACCTTGCAGAATAGATGGTTTCGCCTTTTGCCAGATTTTCGATGGTACTGATCTTATCCAGTTTCTTATCCAGTATCGTCACCAGATTTTCGTCATTATTTGTCGTGAATAATCTTAAATTGCCCTTGTATTCATCCAGCGAAAAGGTATCATTCAGATAACCTTTTACTTTTCCCTGTGCTGCTGCCTTTAATTTCCCCTTATTATAAGAAATTTTTCTAAGTGTTGTCACAGTCTGATTATCCTGCTGCCACCCTGATTCATAATAGTAAATATTTTTTTTGCTGACATACATCTGACCGCCTTCAGATAGAATCGCTTTATGATCTGCCGTTTCATCCGGTTTACTGATATCCACGGAACTGATCACTTCGTACATCATTCCACAGTTTTCCGGAGGCAGGCAGATACTGCTTTGGCTCATTGCTTTGTCATTCACCATCGGTACATAGGTGATCGGTTTATCTTTAACCACATTACTTCCTGTATAATACTCACTGAACAGATACAGGTATCCGTCTGCCATGCGCGATGAATTGTAAGTACCGCTCTGTGTTACTTCACCTTCTTTTACCGGCTTTTTGATATCACTGATGTCATAGGTGACTGCCGCAGTTTTTGTCTGTTGCCGGACAGCTGTACCGACCTGCTTTTTATTGTCTGCATCTGTACATTCTTTCTGACATACCGCCACCAGTTTCTTCCGGTCTGTATCTATATAAAATTCCTGGATCGTATATTCTTTTTCCAAAGTAATCTCATTGTATTTTTCCAACTGCCCTTTCCCGGCATCTATGATGTCGATCGTCCGGCCATTATCTTCCCGTACATACAGATACGTTCCATCTGTTTTTGCAATATCTCCTTCATCTACACCGGACTGCCGGACATTGGTCTGCGAATACCCGCCATCTTCGGTCATTGCTGCCGCTGATGTCTCATTCCCACTACCTGTATCCGCTGCTGCCGCTGTCTCATTTCCACTTCTTGCATACATTGCAATTCCTTCGTTACCTTGCGACCGTTTGATATATTTATAGATTTCATCATAACTTTCGGCTATCCTGATCTTCCTGCTGCCACTGATCTTCCTTTCTGTATTACCTGCTGACATCCTTTTAGAGTCTGTCATTTCATGATGCAGGCTTCCATACTGCCACACTATGATTCCCGTTACAACTGCTACACAGGCTGCTGCAAGTCCGATCCGGTATGAATGAAAATGTTTCTTCTGCTTTTTCCCTTTTAGTAACCGTTCTATATTTTCCGGTCTCAGACTGTCCGGTACCTCTGTATTTTCTGACAATCGTGCAATCTGATCTACCATATCCTGTTCGCAGTATCCGTTCTGCTTTTTTTCATGTTCATTCTCACGCCGCATACACTTCTCACTCCTTTCTTCCATACTCTGTTTCTCCGTAACTGCCCAGCACACATTCCATCTTTTTAAGTGCCCGGCTCCGCTTCGATCGTACCGTGTTCGGATTCAGCCGCATCATTTCCCCGATCTCCTGACTGCAATACCCGCCGAATACGGATAATCCGACTAATATCTGTTCTTCTTCCGATAACACGAAGAATGCTTTCCTGACGTCCATTGCCAGATCATAATCCGGTACAACCGGCTGTTCCGGAAGTTCTTCCTCTCTTCCCGGCTCTTCTTTTAATGCCTTCTTCAATCTCTTCTTACATTTATTCGTCAGAATTGTAAATATCCAGCTGCGGAATGCTTCTTCTTTTTTTAATTTATGTATGTTCTCGTATGCCGCAACAACCGCCTCGCTCACTGCATCCTCCGCTTCCTGTGGATTCTTCATCAAGCACAGTGCGTAATGGTACAGATCACGGTAAACCGTTTCATACATTTCCGAGAACCTTTTTACACTGCATATCATATCGTAACCTCCCTCAGATATGAATCTTTTATCACTGTTTTTAATCTTCCGGTAATTATTATAAATCCTATATAGATAAGAGTCTTTTCCCGCTCACATTGTTGCAGGTATTTTATCATATTATACAAGAACTTTCCTTATTTCGGCAGCGTGTACATCTCCGTATAAAGAAAAACAGCAGGAAATCCGTGATTTCCTGCTGTATACATAAGTCCGAATGTCAGATCAAAATTTTCCAAAACAAAACGGTACTAAAAATAAAACATATTATCCTCTGTAATAATTGATCAGACATCCTTTCAGGATGATCTCTCTTTCTGCATCGGTCATATCACCAAGCTTCAGCGTGATCTCTTTCAGAGAATCTCCAACCACATAAGCCTTGATCTCGGCATTCTTATCTTCCACTGCTTTTCTGATCTCCGGCACGAAGATATAGTCGCCGTTACGGAAGCTTAAGTTCTCGTGATCTTCCTCCGTGATAAATGGAAGCATACCCCAGTTGATCAGGTTCGAACGATATCTCTTGGTTGCATATTCGTTCGCAATATTTGCCCAGCCACCGAGTACCTTCTGACAGGATGCTGCCTGCTCTCTTGCAGAACCATCTCCCGGTTTTACTGCAAAGATCGTGCTTCCGATTCCGAGATTACCTTTTCCTGTCTCCGGATATGTCTCGTGGATCTTATCCATAACCGGTTTCAGTTCATCTAATACTTCTAACGGACACTGTCCTGCTTCAATTGCTTTCTCAGCTTTCTGTACTTCCTTCGCACGGCCTACATAAGCAGGATCTTTTCTGGACAATGCAAATTCTGCAAGTCCCAGAGGGTTGGATCTGTAAGATGAGGTCTCACCGGATGGAATCAGTTCATCTGTTGTGGTGACCGGATCATGGATCTCAGATACCACTTTCAGAAGTAAGTTTTCCGGAAGTGCTGCCATTGCAGGCCAGTCTTTGATATTTGGTCCGAACTTGATCTCTACCGATGGATCTGCTACACCATGGCTGTCGAAGACACGGTTCGCATAAATGTTCTTATCAAAATGATAAGTCTGTCCTTTATATTCCACATCCAGGTCAGTTGCAGGTGTAAGGAATCCCTTATTCGCTGCTGTTGCTGCGATGGAACGTGCATCCATAAGTGCAACCGATGCGATCTGTCCGCTCTGAAGTTTGGATCCTTCACGGTTCGGGAAGTTTCTGGTTGAGTGACGGATCGAGAATGCGTTGTTTGCAGGGGTATCTCCGGCACCGAAGCATGGTCCGCAGAATGCCGTCTTCACGATCGTTCCTGCTTCCATAAGGTCAGCAACTGCTCCGTTCTTCACAAGTTCCATGTAGATCGGTGTACTTGCAGGATATACACTGAATGTAAACTCATCGGAACCGATATAATGTCCTTTGATGATATCTGCTGCTGCACAGATATTTTCAAATCCGCCGCCGGCACATCCTGCGATGATTCCCTGATCCACATATAACTGCCCATTTACAATCTTATCCTGCAGAGAATAGTCAACTGCTCCGTCGAGACTTACCAGTGCTTTCTGTTCTACATCATGAAGGATGTCTTTTAAGTTGGTTCTCACTTCATCGATCGTGTATACATTAGACGGATGGAATGGCATTGCGATCATTGGTTTGATCTCACTTAAGTTTACATATACCATACCGTCATAGTAAGCAACATCTCCCGGGTTGAGTTCTTTGTAATCTTCACTTCTTCCATGAATGTCATAGAATTCTTTGATCTTATCATCGGTCTTCCAGATGGATGACAGACAGGTCGTCTCTGTCGTCATAACATCGATACCGATACGGAAGTCCGCACTTAACTTACTCACACCAGGTCCTACGAATTCCATCACTTTATTGTTAACATAGCCATTGCCGAATGTCGCACCGATGATCGCAAGTGCCACGTCCTGTGGTCCGACACCTTTCATCGGCTCGCCATCTAAGTAGATTCCGACTACCCCCGGCATCTTAATATCATATGTCTTATTCAGAAGCTGTTTTACAAGCTCCGGTCCGCCTTCTCCCATAGCCATGGTTCCAAGTGCACCATAACGTGTGTGGCTGTCTGATCCTAAGATCATCTTACCGCCGCCAGCCAGCATCTCACGGGCAAACTGGTGGATGACTGCCTGATGAGGCGGTACATAGACTCCGCCATATTTTTTCGCGCAGGTGAGACCGAACATGTGATCATCTTCGTTGATCGTTCCTCCGACTGCACAAAGAGAGTTATGACAGTTCGTAAGTACATAAGGGATCGGAAATTTTTCAAGCCCTGAAGCCCTGGCTGTCTGAATAATTCCAACGAATGTAATGTCATGAGATGTCAGCTTATCGAATTTGATCTGCAGACGCTCCATATTTCCCGAGGTGTTATGCGCTGCCAGAATGTTATATGCCATTGTATTCTTTGCAGCTTCCTGTGGAGTCACATCTTTACCTGTTTTTGCAGCAACTGCTTCTTTTTCTTCCACAATCTCTGTTCCATTCAGTAAATAGACTCCCTTGTCATATAATTTCAGCATGTTTTGTCCTCCTACTATCGTATTATGAATATATTAAAATGTCTGAGTCCAGACATCTGCTAACCTGATTATTCTTTCATATATTTCATATGATCTGCTACCATCATGGCAATCTTGAATGTCAGTGCATCGTCAAATACACGCACATCCAGTCCTGTTTTCTTCTGAATCTTCTCCAGACGGTACACCAGTGTATTTCTGTGCACATACAGACGCCTTGCCGTCTCTGATATATTCAGGTTATTATCGAAGAATGTATAAACAGTCGTCAGTTCTTCTTCTTCGAAAATATCGACCTTGCCAGCTTCGAATACTTCATTCAGGAACATCTCGCAGAGTGATGCCGGAAGCTGATGGATCAGCCGTCCGATTCCGAGTTCATTGTATGCAAGGATCTTCTTCTCTGTATAAAACACTCTTCCGACTTCCAAAGCCATATCTGCTTCTTTGTATGATCTGGATACATCCTTTAATTCTTCTACAATTGTTCCATATGCCGCTCTTACACTTACCATGGCTTCCATATTCAGCGTCGTGACCAGCTCTTTGGCGATCTGTTCTACCTGCGGATAGCTGTCGGTAGACTGCAGTGACTTCACAAGAATAATATGTTTTTCATCAATTGCCGTTACGAAATCCTTTGTTCCCGTCGCATACAGACCTTTCAGAGTTTCCTGTACCAGGACATCTCCTTCATTCTTCGGTTCGATCACGAATACGACTCTCTTGAGTTCTGCCGGAATCTTCATCTTCTTTGCCTGATTATAGATATCAACCAGAAGCAGATTATCCAGAAGCAAATTCTGAATAAACCGGTTCTTATCCATCCGTTCTTTGTATACATAAAGAAGATTCCGAAGCTGACTGGCTCCCATACGTCCTGCCAGTTCCATGCCGTCTGCATTTCCATGCAGCATCAATACATATACCGGATCACTGTCTTCATAGATGCGGAACATTCCCATCTCATCTAAGATCATCTCTTCCGGTTCTTCTTCATCATCACGGAAATCCTGAATCTGAAGCTCATACTCTGTCAGATTCTCATTCGTCCTTACAAGACAAAGTCCCTGCATATCCCATATTGCACAGTCAAATCCTGTAATCTCCCTGATATCCTGTGCTGTTTTGTGTAATATCTGATTTGATAACACGCATTGTCCTCCATTTCCTATCCGCAATGCTGTTCTTCGTGTTCTTTTGCATACTTGTATACATTTTAGCACGCTAACGAACTGCATTACGAATACATTATAGCAGATAATCATGCTTTAACAAAGCAAAATTTTATTGTCTGCGAAAAAAACGAAAAAACCGGACGCTTTCTTACGCCCGGTCCTCTTATATTCATCTGTTTTTTACGATAATTGCGGCTCTTATACCAAGCCTTCATTACAGACTAGTTTGTGATTGTAACCTGTGTCTCTTTGTCAAAGATATGGATCTTCTCAGCATCCAGAGCAAATTTAACAATATCACCTGTTCTTGCTGTTGTTCTAGGATCCACTCTTGCTGTCATGCTTGATCCTTCATAATCGAAGTATAAGAATACTTCTGCACCGAGCATCTCATATACACGGATCTTTGCTTCGATTACTGTATTTGGAGAAGCTTCAATGAACATCTGCTCATCGTGCACATCTTCCGGACGGATTCCGAGAACAACTGTCTTTCCTTCATATCCGCCATCGATCAGCTTCTTAGCTTTTGCCGGTGGAAGCTCGATCTCTGAAGGTCCTGCTACCAGGTATACTTTATTTCCGACTACTTTACATTTCGCATCAACAAAGTTCATCTGTGGTGATCCGATGAATCCGGCAACGAACTGGTTGCATGGATAATCGTACAGAGTCTGTGGTGTATCTACCTGCTGAACAATACCTGCGTTCATAACTACGATTCTGGTTCCCAGTGTCATAGCTTCTGTCTGGTCATGTGTTACATAGATGATGGTTGTACCTAATCTCTGGTGCAGTTTAGAGATCTCGATACGCATCTGTCCACGAAGTTTTGCATCCAGGTTTGAAAGAGGCTCGTCCATAAGGAATACCTTTGGATCACGAACGATCGCACGTCCCATAGCAACACGCTGTCTCTGTCCACCGGAAAGAGCTTTTGGTTTACGGTCAAGCAGTTTTTCCAGATCAAGGATTCTGGCTGCTTCTTTTACTTTTTTATCAATCTCATCTTTTGGAACTTTACGAAGTTTCAGTCCGAATGCCATGTTGTCATATACTGTCATATGTGGATACAGAGCGTAGTTCTGGAATACCATTGCGATATCTCTGTCTTTTGGCTCTACGTCATTTACTACTTTGTCCCCGATCTTCAGTTCTCCGGAAGTAATATCTTCCAGACCGGCGATCATACGGAGTGTTGTAGATTTACCACATCCGGATGGTCCTACGAAAATGATAAATTCTTTATCTTCAATCTCAAGGTTGAAGTCTTTTACTGCTTCAAATCCATTTGGATAAGTTTTGTTAATGTGTTTTAATGATAAACTTGCCATTGTTATAATCCTCCTGATTTATAATCGTTTTATTTCATTTTGTTACCTGTTTCGTTCTGATAAAAAGTATATAAAAAAAGTTCAACCTGGGTAATACCCAAGTTGAACAATCTTTTTTTCATTTTCTATACAAGTTGACGAACGGAACGTTATTTAAGGTCAAGGTGTCTGTAACAGTGCCTGATAGACGTCTCTTTTCCCTATGCCTCTGTCCTTTGCCACCTGTTTCATCGCGGATTTCTTATCCATGCCCTGTCCGAGATAGAGTTCCATATGCTCTTCCATGCTCATCTCTTCCCATCTGGCCTTTTCTTCACTCCGGATCTCTTCCCTGCTTTTTCCTTCGATCACCATGACGCATTCTCCCTTCGGCTCCTGTACGTCATAATATGCCAGTGCGTCTTCTATCGTTGTTGCAAATACCGTCTCATGCTTCTTTGTCAGTTCCCGGCAGATACTGATGCGTCTGTTACCAAGCGTCTCCCGAAGCGTCTTCAACGTGCGGACCAGTCTGTGCGGTGCTTCGTAGATCACCATTGTTCTTGTCTCATCTTTCAGTTCATTCAAGACAGCCTGTCTCTCCTTCTTATCCGTCGGAAGAAATGCTTCAAATGCGAATCTTCTCGTTCCAAGCCCGGATATCGTAAGCGCCGTCACACATGCGCAGGCTCCCGGAACAGCTGTAACTGTGATCCCGGCCTCCTGGCACATCTTTACCAGTTCTTCTCCCGGATCAGAGATTCCCGGCATACCTGCATCGGTGATCACTGCAATATCTTCACCATTCTGCAGGCGTTCCACAAGTTTGTGTCCTTTTTCAATCTTATTATATTCATGATAGCTGGTCATCGGTGTCTTAATCTCAAAATGATTCAGAAGCTTGATACTGTTCCTGGTATCTTCTGCCGCGATCAGATCTGCTTCTTTCAAAATCCGCACCGCCCGGAAGGTCATATCTTCCAGATTTCCTATCGGTGTCGCACATAAGTACAATGTTCCTGCCATCTCTTACTCCTCCATCTTATGCTCGCTCTTGTTCATCCCGTACATCTCAAGCAGTTCTTCTGTATAACTTCCATCCTTCTGATATACGATCAGTGGCGGCTCCACCTGCATTCTCGGATTTCCGCCTTTCATACCCTCGATCAGAACCATGTTCGGTTCTTTGTCTATATGCGGATATACCAGCCGCATACGCTTTGGCTCGATTCCATATGCGCACATCTTTGTCATGATCTCCGGAAGCCGGAATGGCCTGTGGACCATGTAGAACCTTCCTTTGACCTTCAATAGTTTCGCACTTTCTCTTAATATATCATCCAGCGTGCAGAGTGCCTCATGTCTGGCAATATACAATGCTGTATTCTGATTCTTCAGTCCGTGGTCTCCGATCATGTACGGGGGATTGGTCGTAATAACTCCAAAAGAGGCGGCTCCGAATATGGATGCTGCCTCCTTGATATCTCCCGTTACAATGTCGATCCTCTCTTCCAGTCCGTTATGGCTGACGCTGCGCCTTGCCATATCTGCGCTCTCCTCCTGAATCTCCAGTCCTGTATAATGCAGGCCCGGATATTTAGCTTCCAGAAGGATCGGAAGAATCCCCGTTCCTGTTCCGAGATCCAGTGCTTTTTCGTGCTTTTTCACATTTGCAAATGCGGACAAAAGCACCGCATCCATTCCAAAACAGAACCGTCCCGGACTCTGGATGATCTCGTATCCTCTGATCTGCAGGTCATCCAGTCTTTCATTCGGAAGTAATTTAGTCATCATTTAACTTTGACGCTCCGTTCTTTTCTTCTAACGCCTTCAGTTCCTTCATCTCTTCTTTGGAAAGTCTTACGTCTTTCTTCTTACGTCTCGGCTTGAATCTCAGTTCTGCTGCCGGATACTCACGGATCTCTTTCTCGTCATTATCCAGTGTTACAACAACCTTCACCAGCTGACGGAGTACGTTAACAGACTGGACATCTCCTCTTAAGCCTTCCGGTGTTGTGACATGATCACCATTTGCCGGAAGATGGCTGTTCAGTTCTTCGTATGTCTCCTCTTCATTCGTCAGACAGCACATCAGTCTTCCGCAGACACCCGAGATCTTCGTCGGATTCAGTGAAAGATTCTGCTCTTTTGCCATCTTGATCGATACCGGTGCGAACTCAGATAGATACGTATGACAGCAAAGTGGTCTGCCACAGATCCCGATCCCTCCGCGGATCTTCGTCTCATCACGCACACCGATCTGTCTTAACTCGATTCTTGTACGGAATACACTTGCCAGATCCTTTACCAGCTCGCGGAAATCGATTCTCCCGTCCGCCGTAAAGTAAAACAGCACCTTGTTGTTGTCAAAGGTATACTCCGCATCAATCAGCTTCATCTCCAGGTTGTGCTTCTTTATCTTCTCCTGGCAGATCTTAAAAGCGTCCTTCTCCTTTTCCTTGTTCCGCGCTTCCACCGCCTCATCCTCCGGCGTAGCCATACGAATCACCGGTTTCAAGGGAGGAACCACCTTGGAATCATCCACATCCCTGTTTCCCAGCACCACATAACCGTACTCAATTCCTCTGGCCGTTTCCACAATTACATGGTCGCCGATCTTTATATTCCGGCCCGCAGGATCAAAATAATAAATCTTTCCCGCAGTACGGAAACGAACTCCTATTACTGTTATCATATCCTGTTTCTCCTTTTCTTCCGGCCCCGCCTTAATTCTCCTTCATGGTCAGAAGCATCAGCTCCATCACCAGCTCCTGATTTACATTGGCGTCCAACCGGATCCTGGCCTTGTCAACTGCTTCCAGTATCCTCTCCAATCCTTCATAGCCGCTGACAATACTCATATTTTTAATGGTCGAAAACTCATC
>ENA-ORTP01003552-ORTP01003552.1-human-gut-metagenome-genome-assembly--contig:-NODE-3552-length-10428-cov-1.872843_pt1 | contig 10428 bp, 10 predicted proteins | sample MGYA00241913_ERZ509190 | MGnify/ENA primary metagenome ERZ509190 (study PRJEB26280, sample SAMEA2338839) | human gut metagenome | biome: human gut; feature: human-associated habitat; material: faeces...
GCGTCGGGGTGGGAGATGATGGCAAAGGTCCGACGGCGTTTGATTTCAGATTCGAATTGAGACAAGGTGGTAACCTCCGAATAAAAGTTCAAATGGAGAGATTCCCCAGAGAAAGGAGACGGGAGAGGCCGCCGGGCATTTGAGGTGGGCAGGGAGCTGACTTTCTCCAGAGGGAATCGTTTCTATAACATCTCATTTTAGCATGCAATCGGCCGGACCGCAAGAGAAAAACCACCTTCTCCAGGGAGTCCCGCGGCAGTTTTTGTTCTGAGCGGGCAGGTGATTTTTCCCAAGGGCCTCTGAGGAAAACAGAGAGAAAGAACGTGCGTGGAATGGGGTTCATTCTACGCACGTTCCTGGGAAACAGAGGATAAAATCACGTTGTGCAGAAAAGACCGTCAAGGGTCTTCTTTGCCCTCGGGCAGAAGGGTGACCAGGGCCTCCTCCAGACGATGGTGCTGAATTTGGGTCATTTGAATCTGGAGACGGTCGGTCTGCAGGAGAATGTTCCGGCCGTCCTGGGGGACAGAGCCGTACAGACCAAAGACATAGCCGCCAAAGGTGTCATACTCCTCCAGGGGCAGGTCTACCCCCAGGGTTCGGGCCACATCGTCCAGGGGGGCCGAGCCCTGAATCCGCCAGGTGCCCTCTTCCAAGGGCTGGATTTCGGGCAGTTCCCCCTCCTGCTGAATCTCTCCCACCAGCTGTTCCAATAGGTCTCGGATGGTGACCACCCCCAGCAGACCGCCGTATTCGTCCAGAACCACGGCGTAATAGGTCCGGCGCTGCTTCATCTGCTGGAAGAGAACGTCTGCCTTGAGGGTCTCTGGGACAAAGAACGCGGGCTTTACCACGGTGTCCAGGATTTCCTGGATGGGACGGTCCTGGAGGCGGAAAAAGTCCCGGGCGTCCAAGATACCCACCACCTGGTCCACCGAGCCGGCACAGACGGGATAGCGGGTGTGCCGGGTTTCAAAGAGGATCTGCTTCCATTCCTCGGTGGTTTGGCTTGTCCAGAGCAGGTCCAGTTCTGTGCGGTGGGTGGCGAATTCTCCCACGGTGAGGTCGTCAAATTCAAAGACATTCTGAATGAACTCCTTGGTGGCGGAGTCAAAGACCCCCTTCTCACTGCCCCGGTCCACCATCATTTTGATCTCTTCCTCGCTGACCTCCTCCTCGTCGGCGTTGGGGTCCACCCCCAGCAGACGGAGGACGCCGTTGGTGGAGGCGGTGAGCACCGTGACCACCGGGGCGAAGATGGCCGAAATGGCGGAGATCAGGGCGGACAGCCCCATGGCCAGGGACTCTGATTTTTTCATGGCCAGCCGCTTGGGCACCAGTTCCCCGAAGACTAAGGTGAAATAGGAGAGCAGCAGGGTGATGAGAATGACGGAAAGGGTGTCTAAGGTCTTTTCCGGGATGGGGACCCCGGCGCGCAGCAGAAGGGCCACCAGCCGGTCCGAGAAGTGGTCGGCGGCAAAGGCGCTGCCCAGAAAGCCGGACAGGGTGATGGCAATTTGAATGGTTGCCAGGAACTGGGCCGGGCGGCTGGTGAGCCGGGCCAGCCGCAGGGCGCGCTTGTCCCCTTGGGCTACCAGCTGCGCCAGCTTGTTGTCGTTGACAGAGATCACCGCGATCTCCGCGCAGGCAAAGACGGCGTTAAGGGCGATTAGGATGACTTGCAGCAATAAGGGCCATAGAACAGCCTGCATGGTTGGAATTCTCCTCCTCAAAATTTCTGGGGGTTTCCCAGGATATGACTGAATTATACTATGCCCCTTGTCCGGGGTCAAGATGGGGCGGGGGTATTTCTGGAAAAGAATGACAGATGAAAAGAAGAAAACAGGCTGGAGAGGGACTATTGGGGGGTGGACATGGGGTCGGGCTGCATCTCCGGCAGGTTGTCCCAGTAACGCTTGGGCATGTGGGACATGCGGCACTTGGGGTTGTGGCGGGCGGGAATGGCGATGGTCTGATAGAACCGCCGCCAGAGAGCCTGACATTGCAGTTCGGCCTGGTCCGGTCGGTCCAGGTCCAGATGGTCCACGGGACGGATTTTCCACTTGCGGTCGGCGTAGAAGAGGCCTTCCCGGTGGGTTTTGTCGTGGAGGAGAAAGGCTTCTTCCGGTAGCCGCTGGCAGAAGTGAGGGCGGAGCAGGGGGAGCACCCGGTTCTTCGGGGCAATCTGGCCCACCAAGACACCGCCGTAGTCTGCAAAGCGGACGAATCCCTTGAGCTGGTGGGCCTCATGGGTCAGGTGCTGGATGGCCCGGGTGAGCAGGAGGACCCGGTCGTCGGTAAGGTCCTGGGGCAGGGCCTGGTGAAAGGCCAGATAGATCAGGTCGAACATAGTTCGCTCCCGCTGGGGCAGGCAGGTAAGGAAGCTGTACGTGATCAGCCGGCGGAAGGTGGAGGAGACGGTTTCCTCCAGGCTGCGGTAGACCGACTTGGCCAGGGCCTGGTCGGTGGGAGTTTCCAGAATGGGGTACAGGGAGATCTGCTCCACGCCAGGGGAGAGAAAGTAGAAGGGATAGACCTTCTGCCGGAAACTCTCTCCGACGCAGGTGAGAAAGCCGGCGAAGGAGCCGTCATACAGCATCGCGCATGGGGGCCAGGTGGACATCAGAACCTCCTTTCAGGCGGGGAAAAGGGAGAGCTGTTCGTAGGGCGCGGGCAGAGCGGGGGCCTCCAGGAGGGTCAGGGCCCGCAGGACCCCTGCCGGGGTAACCCGGAGGGCGGGGGTCATTTTGCCGGAGCAGGTGATGAAATGCTGGGCCCGCTTCAGAACCACCCCCAGCTTGCCCAGGGCGGTGTGATCCAAAGACCGCCACCGCCGGGCGGAGAGAATCCGCCGGGCACTGACCACCCCGATGCCCGGGACCCGCAGGAGGGTGTGATAATCCGCGGTGTTGACCTCCACGGGAAAGTATTCCAGGTGGGACATGGCCCAGCTGCATTTGGGGTCCAGCTGGGGGTTTAGGGTGGAGTGATCGGGGGAGAGAAGCTCGTCTGCCTGGAAGTGGTAAAATCGAAGCAGCCAGTCTGACTGGTACAGCCGGTGCTCCCGCAGCAGGGGCGGCCGGAAGGACAGGGGGGAGGGGAGCAGAGGACTGTGGGTCACAGGAACATAGGCGGAGAAAAAGACCCGCTTGAGGCCGTATTTCCGGTACATCCCCTCCGAGAGCTTGAGAATGTGATAGTCTGTCTCATCCGAGGCCCCCACGATCATCTGGGTGGACTGCCCCGCCGGGGCGAAGGCCGGGGCGTGGCGAAACTTCTGGCGCTCTGCCTTGGACTGTAAAATTTCCTGTTTGATCTGAGCCATCGGCTGAAAAATGGCGTCGGTCTTTTTGTCCGGTGCTAAAAGCGCCAGGCTTTTGGAGGACGGGAGCTCGATGTTCACCGACAGGCGGTCAGCCAGCCGCCCCAGCCGGGCGGTGAGCAGGGGATCGGCGCCGGGGATGGCCTTGGCGTGGATGTAGCCGGAGAACCCGTAGTCCTCCCGCAATAGGGTCAGGGTTCGGATCATCAGTTCTGTGGTGTAGTCGGGGCTGCGGACCACGGCGGAGCTGAGGAAGAGCCCCTCAATATAGTTGCGGCGGTAGAAGTCAATGGTGAGGTCCGCCAGCTCCCGGGGGGTGAACATGGCCCGGGGCAGGTCATTGGAGGTCCGGTTCACACAGTATTGGCAGTCGTAGACGCAGACATTGGTGAGCAGAAGCTTGAGCAGGGAGATACACCGGCCGTCGGCGGAAAAGGAATGGCAGCAGCCGGCCGCGATGGTTTTGCCCAGGCGGCCGCCCCGCCGGTCTCCTCCGCTGGAGGTACAGGCCACATCATACTTGGCGGCGTCGGTGAGAATGGTGAGCTTTTCGGCAAGGGTCATAGGGGACACCTCCTGAAGGGAATGGCCAAAAAATCGAACGTATGTACGAATAGTATACCAGCCTGTCAGGGGATGTCAAAGGAAAAGGATGGCAAAAAAACACCGGAGGAAACTTCCTCCGGTGTTGGGTCCGCGTTTTGGGACTGATTAGGCCTGGTTGTTGGCAAAGGCGGCTGGAATTTCGTGCTTGATGCAGCGGCGGCCCTCCTTGGACCAGATATTGCCCAGACATTTGGTGCAGCCGACGCAGGGAGAGTCCTCGCCTTGCTCCAGGTGGCGGACGAAGTCGGGCTGGCAGATGAAGGGACGGGAGGCGGAGACGAAGTCGATGCCGGCGTCCAGGATCTGCTGGGCGGTCTCAGGGCCGCGGACCCCGCCCACCAGGATCAGGGGGATGGAGACCGCCTGACGGATTTGTACGGCCCGGTCCAGATAGAAGGTGGGGATCTTTTTCTTGCCGAGGCCCAACCAGTTGTAGCCGGACAGCTCAATGGCATCGGCACCCAGGGCTTCAAACTGGCGGCAGAAGTAGAGAATATCCTGGGCATAGGCCTCGTCAGCCTCTCCGGCGCAGTTGGTGTTGACCTTCACCAGGATGGGATAGTCCTTGCCCACGGCCTGGCGGATGGCGGAGAGACATTCCCCGGCGAAGCGGAACCGATTCTCCGCACTGCCGCCGAATTCGTCGGTGCGGTGGTTGGTGTTGGGGTCCAGGAATTGGCTGAGGAGGTAGCCGTGGGCGCAGTGGAGCTGGATGCCGTCAAACCCCATCTCCTGGGCGGCCTTGGCTGCGTCCACAAAGTCGTTGCGGATTTTTTCCCGATCCGCCGCGGTGATCTCCGTGGTTTCCATTTCGTTGGGGGCTTTCATGCCGCCGGAGGGGGCCAGCAGCTTGCCCCCTGCCACGTGCTTTTCCGGCATGAAGACATTCATGCCGGCGTGCATGAGCTGGAGGATCAGGCGCCCGCCTGCGGCGTGGACGGCGTCCAGCACTTCCTTCTGGCTGGCCCGCTGTTCCGGGGTGGCAAAACCCACCTGGATGCCGGTGGAACGGGCCTCCGGGGAGATGTAGCTGTACGCGGTGATGATGGCGCCGGTGCCGGCTGCGGCGATCTCGCGGTAGAGTTCCACCTGCTCCGGGGCGCAGGTGCCGTCCCGGCGGCCGAAGGGGTCCTGGGTGGCGGAACGGATGACCCGGTTGGGCAGGGTCAGGGTGCCGATCTGACCGGCGGTGAAGAGTTTAGAAGCCATGGAAACGTCTCCTTTGTCAAGTGTCATGAGGCTTTGGGTACCATTACAGTACAACTTTTTCATTATATCGAAAGGTGTCGGAAAATACAAGAGAAAAGAACCGGGCGACCGGCGCAGGTTACTTATCGTAGCGGAATGCAGAAACGATATAGGCAATTCTCGATGCCCCATAAGGTAAAATACCGCCCATAACCAGCCAGATAAAGGCATATTCCCGAGTCAGGCCGAAGGCAATCATGCCAGCGATAATTGTCATAAATGATGCATGTAGCGCAACCCGAAAGGCTTTCGCGGCACATTTTAACTCGATGTATTGATTTCTTTCGTCCTGCTCTGCAATCAAATCCTCCTCCGTTTTCTTAGGTCTAAGGGCAAAAATAAGGGCCAGCAGAACAAGGATAACGAGAGCAACGCCTGCCGTGGCTTTTTGTGGGGGTGTGAGTGTAGTAATATCGCCGAGATAGAAGCTGAAGAAAGCAGCTAATACCAATAGCACACCGAATAGTTTGCTTTTTCCATTGAATAATTGCATGTTTATAGTTCCTCCCCTTCTTCTTCACCGTCAATATGTAGCGCCATGACCATGTGATAAAGAGCGGCAAGGAGGCAGATTCCGATGAATATGATCGGCCTTAACATACCGTGCGTAGCGTCGGTGAATATACAAAACCTTGATATGGCAATACCAACGCCAAGAAGCAGGAGTAAAATGCCCCGTACAAACATTTTTTTATCTTTGATCCTCATGTTGTCCTTCCTCCAACGTCACATTTTCTTTCAAACAGCACAATTCCTCCACTGTCGTGTTGAATAAGCGCGCAATTTTGTAGGCCAGTACCAACGACGGGTTATATTCGCCCCGTTCTATGGAATTGATGGTCCTCACTGTTACGCGCACCTGGTTGGCAAGCTGCTGTTGTGTCAACCCGGCGGCAGTCCGTAAATCCTTGATGATCGTTTTCACACTCCTCACCTCTGAAATAGGAAGCTTACTTCTTAGGAAGTTAACTTCATATTATAGCAAGGCAAAGGGAATGTCAAGAGAAAAGAAGTTAACTTCTTATTGCTCACGGGGAAACGAAGGAATGCTGTTTTGTGAAACGGCTGGAGTTTCTTCCGGCAGGACCTATTTTGAACGGAGAAATCAGGCCGGGAAAGTTCCGATTGACAGGGTTGGGTTTGAGGGGATAGAATGAAAAAGAGAGAAAAGAGAGGGGGCTGCCGATGGAGCAAAAGAAAACCCTGGGGCTGATGACAGTGACCGGGTGCTATGTGCTGTGGGGAATCTTGGCCATTTTCTGGCGCTTTCTGGCCCAGGTAAACTCGGTCTATGTCCTGGCCCAGCGGATCATCTGGTCCCTGGTTTTTATGGGGCTGTACCTGCTGTTTACCCGACGGGGGCGGGAGGTTGCGGCGGCTTTCCGAGACCGAAAAACCATGGTCAACTGCCTGCTGTGCGGGGTTCTCATTACCCTCAACTGGGGTATGTACATCTACGCGGTCAACAGTGGGCATGTGCTCCAGGCCAGCATGGGCTATTTCATTGAGCCGGTGGCGGTGGGTCTCATCGGGGTCCTTGCCTTTCGGGAAAAACCCAGTCCGGGGGAGAAGGTCACCTTTCTGTGCGCTGGGGCGGGCATCGTGTTTTTGACGGTCCGCACAGGGAGCCTGCCTGTGCTGGCCCTGATGGTGGCCATTCCCTTTGCCATTTACGGGGCCCTGAAGAAGAAAATCACCCTGACGGCCCAGACTTCGCTGTTTATGGAAACCCTGTGGATGACGCCGCTGGCCCTGGCCTTTTCCGGCTGGTGGACGGCCCACCAGGGGGGCACGGCGGCTGTGCTGGGGGATGCGGCCCTGTGGCTGCTGCCGGCCAGCGGGGTGGTGACCTCGGTGCCCCTGCTCCTGTTTAACCTGGGGGTACGGGAGATTCCCTACTACTTTTCAGGCATTCTCATGTATATTAACCCCACCCTCCAATTCCTGGTGGGCCTGCTCTACTTTGGAGAGGCGCTGCAGGTGGATCAGCTTATCGCCTTTGTCATCATCTGGGCGGGCATCAGCGTCACCATGGTGGAGAAGGGGCGGCGGATTCGCCGGGAGAGAGCGGCCTGGAAGGAGGGGGCGTCAGGGGGATAACCGAACGGGCACCGCCTCTCCCAGGGTCAGGCTGTCCGGGGTGACGGTACAGCAGAACGGCAACCCCCGCCTGGGCCGCCTGGCGCAGAGCTTGTCCAAAGGCGGGGTGGGTGTGGTCGTTGGGGGCGAAAAAGTCCGCCTGCTCCATTTGAATGACGAAGCATACGGCCCCCTCATAACCTTGGGCCAAACTGTCTGTCAGGCCGTGGAGATGCTTTATGCCCCGCTGGGTGGGGGCGTCAGGGAAGTAGGCGGCCCCGTCCCTCTCCAGGGTAACCCCCTTGACCTCGACAAAGCCCTTGCGGGGCCCGGCCTCCCAGTAAAAATCAAAGCGGGAGTCCCCGTGACGGCACTCCGGTTTGAGTAAGGTGAGCTGGGGGACAAAGTGGCCGGCGGCGGCCCATTCATAAAAGACCTGATTGGGAGCCTGGGCATCCATGTTGATGAGCCGGGCTCCTTTCTGTACCGCGATGAGGTCATAGGCGGTCTTTCGGTTGGGGTTGGTGCTCTTGGTCAGCCAGACCTGGGCCCCGGGGAGGAGAAGCTCCCGGCAGCGGCCGGTGTTTTTGACATGGACGGTGATCACTTCCCCCTCCAAAAGGACCTGGGCCACAAACCGGTTGGGCCGGGAGAGAAAGACAGCAGAGGTGACGTTGGGGTAATGCAAGGGGGACCTCCTTTCGGAAATGGGTGGAAAATGTCCCACGGACATGCTACACTAAGGAAAAACCGATGGTGAGGGCATCATACCGCAACCGATGGCCCTCGTCAAGAAAGCGGGGCGATTTCGATGACGGACTATCTCTTGGCGCTGGATCAAGGCACCACCAGCTCCCGGGCGATCCTGTTTACCCGGCAGGGTTCAGTGGTGTCTTCGGCACAGATTCCCTTCTCGCAGTATTATCCGCAGCCCGGCTGGGTGGAGCACGATCCTTTGGAGCTGCTGGACAGCCAGCTCCGGGCGGCGGCCCAATGCGTGGCCCAGAGCGGCGTGCGGCCCGGTCAAATCGCCGGGGTGGGGTTGGCCAACCAGCGGGAAACCGCGCTGATGTGGGAGCGGGAGACCGGCAAGCCGGTGGGGCGCGCCATTGTCTGGCAGTGCCGGCGGACCGCGGCGTTCTGCACCCAGCTGCGGGAGCAGGGGTATACGGAGGCCATTCGGGCCCGGACCGGGCTGCTGCCGGACGCCTATTTCTCCGGCACCAAATACCGGTGGCTGCTGGAGCACACCCCCGGCGCCCGGCGGCGGGCGGAGCGGGGAGAGCTGCTCTGCGGTACGGTGGACAGCTGGCTGCTGTGGAATCTCACCGGGGGAAAGGTCCATGCCTCGGACTACTCCAACTGCTGCCGGACCATGCTCTTTGACATTCACCGCCGGTGCTGGGATGAGACCCTGTGCCAGTTGCTGGACGTTCCCATGGGCTGGCTGCCCCAGCCGGTGGAAAACAGCGGGGACTTGGGAACCATCGCCTCGGGGGTCCCTCATTTGCAGGACCTGGCGGGGCTCCCCATCCGGGGGGCGGCGGGAGACCAGCAGGCAGCCCTCTTTGGCCAGGGATGCTTTCAGGCGGGACAGCTGAAAAACACCTACGGGACGGGCTGCTTTACCCTGATGAACACGGGGGAGACCCCGGTGCTGTCGCAAAATGGCCTGCTCACCTGTATTGGATGGGGCCTGGAGGGGAAGACTACCTATATCCTGGAGGGGAGCGTGTTCAACGCCGGCTCCTCCATTCAGTGGCTGCGGGACGAGCTGGGGATCATCCGGCAGGCCAGCGACTGTGACAGACTGGCTGAACAGGTGCCGGACAACGGCGGCGTGTACCTGGTCTCCGCCTTTACCGGGCTGGGGGCGCCCCACTGGGACATGTATGCCCGGGGCACGGTGGTGGGACTCACCCGGGGGACCACCCGGGCCCACCTCTGCCGGGCGGCCCTGGAGGGCATTGCCTACCAGACGGCGGACCTCATTGCCGCCATGGAGCGGGACGCCGGGCGGCCCATCCAGTCCCTTCGGGTGGACGGCGGGGCCAGTGTCAGCGATTTTATGATGCAGTATCAGGCCGATCTGCTGGGAGTGCCGGTGGAACGGCCGGCGGTGGTGGAGACCACCGCCTGGGGCGCGGCCTGTTTGGCGGGCCTGGGCGCGGGACTGTGGCACAGCCCCCAGGAGATTGCCCGGGAGGGGGCGCCGGGCAGGGCTTACGCGCCCAAAACCGACCGGAGCCGGGAGTATGCCCGCTGGCAAAAAGCCCTGGAGCGGGCCAAAGCGTGGGAGGAGGCGTGAGAGAACAGATGACAGCATTGGAGCGGTTTTTGAAGTATATTACCTTTGATACCCAGTCCGAGGAGGGGTCGGAGGCGACCCCTTCCACGGAGAAACAGCGGGCGCTGGGCAGGGTTTTGGCCCGGGAGCTGGCGGAGATGGGCCTGGAAGGGGCCTGCCTGGCGGACAACGGCGCGGTCTATGGGTGGCTCCCGGCCACCCCCGGACGGGAGGACGTCCCGGTGATTGCCCTCATCGCCCACATGGACACGGCGCCCCGGGTCCCCGGGGGACCGATGAAGGCCCGGGTTGTCTCCTATGAGGGAGGCGTGCTGGTCCTGAATGAGGAGAAGGGGATTGCCCTGTCTCCGGCGGCGTTTCCCGACTTGCTGGAGCAGGTGGGCAAGCAGCTGGTGGTCACCGACGGGACCACTCTGCTGGGGGCGGATGACAAGGCCGGCGTGGCGGAGATTTTTGCTGCGGTGGAACGTCTGGTCCGTGACCCGCGGCTGGCCCATGGACGGGTGGCGGTGTGCATCACCCCGGATGAGGAGGTAGGCCGGGGGGCGGACTATGTGGACCTGGCGCGGCTGGGCGCCGCGTTTGCCTATACGGTGGACGGGGGTCCGCTGGGGACGCTGGAGTATGAGAACTTCAACGCCGCCGCTGGGACGGTTCTCCTCCACGGGGTGAACATCCACCCAGGGGAGGGAAAAAACAAGATGCGGAACGCCTGCCTGATGGCGGCGCAGTTCATCGCCATGGTACCCCCGGCGGAGGCGCCGGCCCATACGGAGGGATATGAGGGGTTCTATCATCTGTGCGCCATGACCGGGGACGAGAGCCAGGCAAGGCTGGAGTGGATCATCCGGGACCATGACCAGGC
>ENA-ORTP01003554-ORTP01003554.1-human-gut-metagenome-genome-assembly--contig:-NODE-3554-length-10419-cov-3.374469_pt1 | contig 10419 bp, 8 predicted proteins | sample MGYA00241913_ERZ509190 | MGnify/ENA primary metagenome ERZ509190 (study PRJEB26280, sample SAMEA2338839) | human gut metagenome | biome: human gut; feature: human-associated habitat; material: faeces...
TTACTGTAATCTTTCTTCCTGCTGTATAGCATGGATTTTTAGTCATGATACTCTGTACTAACTTCATAGATTCCTCCATTTCCCGAAAGATCACCGTCTACTCGCGGCGATCTTCGTCATCCTCTTTCAACTGTTCCAATACGTTCTTCAGCTTCTGTGGTACCGGAAGGCCGATTCTTGTCGCATTTTCCAAAATGGAAATTCCTTCATTAGATAAATAGAAGAAAATTACTGCTGTACGAACAACGCTTCCATCACAAATAATCTGTGTGTCCACGATATGGCCGACTGCTACCAAACAAAAAATCACGACTTTTTTCACGATTCCGTGAAAACCAACCTCACTGGAAACTTCTTTATTGATGACTGCTGCCATAAGTCCCGTGATGTAATCCACTACCACAAAGACAATCAGGGCATACAAAAATCCATCAAAGCCTCCAAGAACTGCTCCGATTGCTCCTCCCATTGCTGCAAAAACACATTGCATGGTTGTTACGAATTGTTTCATAGTCTTTCCCTCTCTTTCTCCCTTTCGGGTATTAAAAAAACAGCCTGTCGGCTGTCATTTCCTTATGCTGTACGTTTCCACATATAGCAGACAATATATGGCTGTAAATTCGAATGGGAAGCACCGCCACCTGTACTTGCGATCGTCCCCTTTGGTGTCAGGGAATGCGTATGACTTCCGGCATTGCTTGTCGGTGCTGTTGCATCTGCTCCCGATACACCGCTTCCATGCACGGTATATCTGCTGCTCCCCGCACCGCCGTCTGTATCTCGCCCGATGTTGTGTGTATGTCCGCCTGCACTTCCTGTTGTCGTTGAATTTCCTGTGAAAGTATGCGTATGGGAAGGCATTTGATTTGCGGTAAGCGTTACCGCAGAAGAACCACCTGTTTTTTCCACAGTATTAAAATTCCCATCACCAGTGTTGATACCTACAGGGACTCTTCCTGCTCCCCACGCCACCCAAGTTCCTCCAAAAAATTGGCTCGGATTTGTATTAACCACGCTCATATAAATACTTCCAACCGGATAGATTGTTTTCGCAAACTGTTGGATATAATCCTTAAGAAGTTTTCCATAAACCCGCACATCCCAGTCTTCTGACACTTCAAACACATATTCATCCTCTGCAACTTTACCAACAGCTACTCCTTTTCCGCCACGTTTAAAATCCATTACTACTGCTGCTGTGGAAATAATCTCTTGTATCGAAATAGAAGAAAACGTATCTTTCAGGGTATAACGAACATCAAAGGAATATTCCGTAGAAATATTTCCCCCACCAAAAACAACAGCCGCTCCTGATACAAATGCTCCTGCTGCTATCCATGACTCTGCTGTTGTTCTTTTATAATGAATTGTTCCAGATGCAGTATTCTTTCCCCCACATGATGCAAAATTAAAATTTATCACGCTTCGTACATAAGTCCCGTCCTCATTGACCGCACCATTACTCAAACATCTTTGCGATGTTGAATTGATAAAAGACGGAGGCGAATAGGGAACTACCGTAATCGATACTGTCTTCTCATTTGAAGTTCTCCCCCTAGAATCCGTGACAACAGCAGAGAATGTGATCGTACCTTCCGTATTTAGAAACCCTGTTGTAAAGCTGGATGCCGTGCTGGTATAACCTCCGCCTGTAATGGAATATGCAGTAATACTCGATCCGTAGCTTCCTGCTGCACCATTGATTTTTAATGTTGCTTTCGATTTTGTCTGTACATAAATTCCCCATGCAGATGGCACTTCTCCATCCACCCTCGCTGCAGTCAGACTGGTAATAGATGGCCTAATGGATGTCGGAACGCTCAAAGTCAATGTACATGTCTTACTTCCAATATTTGTACTTCCGTTATAGGTCGTGCAGGTAATCGTACAGGTTCCCGTAACCGCTTTTGGTATCTGATTTGCCAATGAAAGCGGTGGATTCCATGTAACCGAGGTGGACGCTGTTTTTGAAACAATCGTCCCCGTCGCACTGCCAAAAGCGTATGTCAGTGTGTGGGTAAACGAGGAAGATGCACGAGAGATTTGTATCACGGATGCCTTCCCCAATTCTGCATTTGAAGCCGTCACGGAAGATGCTCTTGGAATTGAATCCAAAGTTACGGTTGTATTTGCCGTAATGGAATCATAGAAAGTTCCTGATAATGTTGCCTGAATCTTAAACACAGCACTCATAGAAATTGTCTTTCCACCATCACTTCCATGCGTGACTTTCTGTGATACCGTTCCCAACAAATGTGTTCCTGTTGAACTAATAGAAGGAGATGTGAAATTCTGCGCCTTCCCATCAATCGTCATTGTATTGTTATTTCTGCTGCTAATAGACAAAGACCAGTCATTTACAAGATAAATCCTGCAAGTAATCGTGGAAGTATTCTCCGATACATTCTTTGTCTGCGTCCAATCTACCCGCACCGCATAATGTCCATCACGGATAGATCCCGAAAAACTTCCGCTGGATGCCAACTTTCTCACCTTCTTTCTAAGACGGATCACGCCATTTGATTGACAAATTCCCTGTGCTTCTTGGTATAAAATCAAACCATCCCCGGACTTCATTGCCCAGGGACAACTTATTTCGAATTTCTGCATTGGTTATGACGAGAATCTGATTGGAAATATAAGCAATTTTCTGCCCATTCTCCTTAAATGAGAGTTCTTCATTGGACAGTTCCGCTGTAAATGCATTCCCGACTTTTCCCAATTCAATCAACGCTCCCTTGAAACGAATGTATTCTTCCAAAAGTGTTTGATTGGCAGAAACATTATTAATGATTTCATTTGTTATCTTTGTGAAGTCCATTCGGATTTCTGAACTGTTTTGTGTAATACTTGCCTGAAAGTCTTTTTGGATTGTTTCCAATTCTGATTTCGTAAGATACGTTTCCCTGACGGTATGCTGAATCTGTTCCGAGGTTTTACTGATTTCAGAATAGCACTCACGGACATTCTCTTTTAACGACTCTACATCATCCTTGACATCCTCATAGTCTTTCATGCTCTGGAAACTGGCTTGGCACGTTGTCAATAATGCCATTAGGCCACCTCCTATCCTTTGGACACGTCACATTGCAGGGTTACAAGACTGTCAATATCCTTTGCGGATAAATAGATCACTTTTCCACTCTTTTCAAAAGTAATCTCTTTTCCATCTTTATCCTGCATATACCATGTATAGGTCAGAGTCTGCTTTTCCGTAGCATTTTTCCACTCTGCGCCATCATACTTCATTAAAACAACACTTTGGGCAGTATGATCCACCTTGTACCAGAAATCTCCTGATTTTGGACTTGACGGAGCAGTTTCCCCAATGTTTCCAAGCAGGGCATCCACTTCTTTCTGATTCGTCCGCACAATCACATATGGAACAACTCCGCCTAAATTATTCTTTACCGTAAATCCTCCGATGGACAGCATTTCTGACACATAGGGATCTGACTTATCTTCCACGGTTATCACATCCGCATAGCTTTTTCCGCCATACGTCATCGTACAACGGTAAGATTGAATGTTGACAATATCCGCTCCCGATACGGTAAGGGACGCAGATGTCGCACCGCTGATATTATTCCATGTTCCTCCTACATATTTTGCCCACTGATAGGTAGCACTTGTAATTGCTGTTGAACCGCTATAGGCAGATGTTGAAAGAAGTAATGTCCCCGACTGATTTAGCACCACAGTTCCATTTGGTGCGTATACAGAAAACACGACTGCACTCGCCCCTGCATTTCCTTTATTGGATTTTGACCACGAAAACTGTTTTATTACCTTTTTCCCTGAAATTGTAAAAGTTAATTCTATCGTTCCATTTAATACAGACGCTCCACCTAATGTTGCATTTGCCGCGAATAAAAGGGACAGCTTACCAGCTATCGTTGCCGTGGCTGCCGTGTTTGTTTTCACCGTAACACCATCCGGCAATGTTCCTACCGTACATGTACAGGGAGTCTGTTCAATTCCGACATATCCGGTAAAAGGAATGTTTACAAGCACTTCCGCTGCTACAGCTCCATTTGCTGTACAAGCAATGGACTGTGTTTCATTTCCTAAAATAACCGAAAGACCACCTTTTCCATCACCACCAGCAGCACCCGGATCACCTTTTTCTCCATCATAAATTTTCGTAATGGTTACCGTATCATAAACGTCCACATCATCTGTCAATAATTTAATCTGAGCTACATTATTAAAGAAAACGGAATGTGTCGGTTTAACCACCAACGTTCCACCAGTAATGCTGCCATTATCAGAAGTAGTTGGATAATCCACCCAGTTTCCAGAACTATTTTTATACTGCCATTTGCTGATAGACACTCCCTGTACCTGTGCGGTAAGCGTAGCCTGTGCCGCCCCTACCAAAGAAGAACCCGCATCGTATTTAAATACATGGGTATCTGCCGTCACGGATGCCAACTTAGCATTTTGTGCATTCTTAACCAGCGTATAGGTAATATCTGAAGAAATATTAACGGTGTTTTTTGTTTCTGAATCGTAGTAACTGATATAACAAATGTAAGTGATCATCCCCGAAGATGACGTAGCAAGATTATCCTTATTTACGGTAAGGATTCCTCCCGCCACGGTCTCTCCTGCGATCAATGCGCTTTCCGCCCCTGTTCCATCTTTTCGTTTCCAATTGATAGATAATCCTGACGCACCTAATGAAAGATTCGTCTGATCCAGAAAAATAACAGGAGTTAACTTCAGATTCGTGACCGCCCAGCTTGGAGCATAGGTATGTGGCAGCACGTTTGGATTTTCACTCTGCGTCTTCGGCAGATTGGACGTGATATATGCTGATAGTTTTCTTTGATCTGTAATGTCAACGAATGTCTGCTGACTGGAAGTTAAAATTGTAGCCATATAAAATTCCTCCTAAATCTTAATCTCACAATAAAAGGATGCATTATCCTGCACATCTTCTGTCGTGATTACAATCGATTTCCTTCCTGCATGAAGCCGATCCCAATCCGCATCTGTTTCCTCATTTCCAGAGTTACGATGCCAACAGAATGCAGACGCATCCAATGTATCCGTTATCTCTTTATCCCAAGAATATACCCGGCACCTTATGGTGCTTTTCTGTCCCCGGTCTTTGAAAATATTTACTCCCTCCACCAATAGTTCCGTCCGATACATCTTTGAAGATTGTATTTCTTCTACTTTCCCTGACATATCTTCCAATTTGGAATCTTGATCCATGATATCTTTTTCCAATGTATTCAGATTCCCATGTTGTTTCGCCGATAAGGAAGTCAGTGTTATGCTGGACGCACCGATTGTAATGGTGTTTCCTGATGGATTCAGATAATCCCTTGTTTTACTCACGCAAAGGTATCTTCCATCAATTCCATGCGGTGGAGACAAGCAGTCCACGTATTGTCTGGCATGAATATCCATAATATCAACACCTGCATCCGATTCATCCACAATGGAAAGTTCCATACTTGTGATACCTTTTGCCAATTCTGCCACCCGGCTTTTCGCTTTTCTGAGAAGATTCCCCGGCTCGGTTACATCATCCCAAACTTCTACTGTCCAAATCCACCCTATCTCTTTTAAGGCTTTTTCATCATAAACATACTCTACTCCTTCATTTACACCTGTAATGATCACTCTTTTTCCAGTTTCCACTTCATTCCCGTCTTCATCAGTTTCTTTAATTTTTGCTCCAAGTGGAATCAAAACCGTGATTCTCTCCGTATGGTCCTGAGTAATTTTTACATCCAAAAGATTTTTCCCATACTCCACTTTTTGTAAAGAGAAGGCTGTGAAATCTTCTAGATAATCCAACATTTTCCCTTCTCGTGTATATCGTACCTGTAAGTATCCGCCATGCGTTTTCATCAGTTTCTCCTGTATTGCGTCCAATGTTACGGAATATTCAGAGCTGCTATAAGAAATATAATCATTGTTATCCTTCACAGTCACATTTCCTATATGAAACTGTTTCTTTTTTTCTACCCGCTTGTTATGCTCTGTCAGAAACAGTTCCAAAAGCCCCTTTAAATTTCCTTTATATGAATACGGCGGCTGCATGGAATCTTTCAGATATGCAAGTGCTGATTCACAAGTCCATGTATGAGTATTATAAAAATCAATCCCATCATCCAACGCCCTGCCTTCAAATACAGTATTCTCTCCTTTTTTACACACGATTTCAGAAGACATCGGTTTCATATCCTTCAGATACGGATGGTTATAAGGTGCAGACAATATCAAACTGTCAATGTTTTCTGCATCTTCTTTTACCTGTGCCTGAGTGATGGCAAGACGAGAAAAATGTGGATGGTAGAACAACTTTCCATCCACATAAACACGAAATAATTTCATAATCTCCCCTCCCGATAGCGGAATGTTGTGACACCCTCTCCCTTAACACTAAGGCGGTTTTCCCCTGCTCCAAGTTCCATTTCCGGGAACTCCCATGTTCCGGCACTTACGGATTTTTCATAGGTATCTTCTCCTATTCTCCAAGAAAATGCGATCTCCCCTGTGGTGATCACTACCGGAACCACAGGCATAAAATCGTTTTGAAGTGTAACCGTGCCACTTCCAGAAATCACGACTTCACTTTCCTTCACATGGTAAAAATAGGAATCTCCATCCGTACACTCCAACGTGATTGTGCCTTTTCTAAGCAGCGGATCATATACAGGGGCAAACTCTACAGTCCCAAGTGCATATACATCAGGTTCTTCAGAACGGATTACCTTAATCAGCTTTCCAGCATATTGATTCACAAGTTCGGAAACCTTCTGATCATATTGCTTTCTGGTACCTAGCATTGACAGAACAATGGTAAAACTCCGTGGCTGATACGATACCCTTCCTAACGCTTCTGTATATCGGATTGGAGAATTTCTTCCCGGAACAACGATTGTATTCGTTTGGGACTGTGGTGTCGGAAAATCAATATTTTCCCGAATCCATCCCATCTCACGAACAGATTTTCCATTTAATTTCACATCAGGAATCATAAACTCAACCTCCTGTTCAACTTCTGTGCCTGTCCCAAACGACTGTCAATAGCCGGAAGCAGATGTCCCACCAATGTTCCGTCTTCCAAATAAATGCCCTTACTGCTGTTATTGGCGATTACGGCAAGATACTGCTCCATTTTTCCCGTATTCATCCGGCTTGATAAAATATGCTCTAGCTGATCATAAAATCCTTTCAATGGAAGAACCGCTTCCTTACCTGCTTCTCCTCCTGCCATTAAGCTGCTCCCATTCATCCCGAAAACAGTAGGCTTGGTTAAAATACCACCTTCCTTATACCAATCAATGGAAAGATGCGGTACACTCGGAGGCGAAAGTGACAACTTTCCTGAAATCTTAAAATGTGGCAGCTTGATTTTAGGAAGTTCCAGTTTCATACCGGAAAAGAATCCTGTAATTTTATCTATGATTCCCTTCACCGCATTTTTTGCTGCTTCCACTGGTTTTATAATCGCATCTTTGATTCCATTCCAAACGGAAGTAGCTGTACTTTTAATCCCGTTAAAAATAGAAGTAACCGTGCTTTTCACGCCATTGAATACGGAACTGACCTTACTTTTTATGCCATCCACCACCGAAGAAATTACGGATTTGATTCCATTCCATATCGATGATGCCACGGATTTCACAGCATTAAATACTGTTGATACCGTAGTTTTTATGGTATTTAAAACAGATGAGACCTTACTGCTTATTGCATTCCATACTGTGGAAATCACATTTTTTATCGCTCCCATCACAGATGAGATTGTACTGGAAACTGCATGGATTGCAGATGACACTACAGATTTAATGCCCTCCCATACGGAAGTAACAATTCCTTTACAGTTCTCCCAAATCATCTGGAACGGTAACGTTATAATATCCACCGCACCCTGAATAATAGAACCAAGCAGCATAACTGCTGTCTGTACCACATTACATATTCCTTCCCATACAGACTGCAAGTGTGTCCACAAATTTGAAAACCATGCTTTTAGGGAATCTAACATTGCACCAATTCCTGTACAGATGGTATTCCACAGCTCTCCGAACCATTGTGTAATCGCACCCCAATTTTGTATAATCGCAATAATTCCGGCAATCGCCGCTGCCACCGCTGCAATGACAGCAATAATAGGAAGCATTGAAATATTCAAAGCACCCATCGCCACGGAAATAGCTGCAATAACCGGAGTAAGGGCTGTGAATGCCGCCAGCAATGCCCCTAAAATAATGACGAAATTTTGAACCGGTCCCGGTAATCTCTCAAACCATCCTCCAATCATGGTAATCACGGATACCAATGGTGGAAGGATTGCATTTGCCAATTCCGCCAGTTTTTCTCCTAACGGTACTAATGCCTGCTGTAATTTTCTTGTATTGGACTCCATCTGCTGCATCGGTGTTGTTGTTGCATCGAACATCCCCTGTGCAGATCCTTTTACGCTGTCATAGGTACTTCCGACAGAAGTCAGGGAAGTAATGAATTTTAGGTTTCCATCTTCCGCCATTGTTCCAAATGCTAAAGCAGCAAGGTTTAACGCTTCCTGTTGATTCGTACAGTTTCCGATATCTGCCACGATAGAATCAATGACCTGCTTCTGTGTTGCTCCTCCATTCTGCCATGAAGTAAATAATTCCTGTGTTTTTGTAGAAAAAGAACCGATGGACTCTCCAATTGTTCCATCCACAAGACGGGTAGTCACTTCATTGATGGCATCATTTACCTTGTCAAGATTATACGCACCATTCTTCAAGCCATTGTCCAGCAATTGGAAATACTCCGATGCCGAATATCCTGCCTGAGAAAACTTTCCTGCATATTCACTCAGGTTATCCCCTAACTCATTTGTTTTATCCAAGCCATTCTGTGTACCAACTACGATATAATCCATCGCTTCCTGTGCAGTTAAACCATACTGCTGCATTAAGGAATTCACACCACGAAGCGTTTCATTCATATCAATTCCATACAGTTCATCCAACGTAATGGCCTGCTGTGTCAAATTAGTAAGGTCTGTTTCACTCAGATCACCCAAGTTCTTTTTTACCATAAGGACGGCATCTGCCACGCTGTCCATGCTTTCTCCAACGCCATCCGAATACACAGATTTAATAACATTGGCCGATTCTTCTGCTGCCTGTCCAGTTTCTCCAAAATACGCATTTACTTTTATGACCGCATTCTCTGTTTCCGAATAAGCATCCATTGCTTTTGTTCCGATGTCCTGAATTTTATCTCCTACAGCAGAAAGCTGATCTGCAGTCTGCATCAAGGCAGCACCTTTTGTATTTTCCGCAATCTGCCCCACATCCTCGGCAGTATCCTGAGCCGCATCCCCTGCCTGCTTAATTCTTCAATCAGATTACGAATAGCTTCTCCATCATCAACCGTATCTAACGCATCGGTCAATTGACGGATATCTGCTTTCCCTCCTGTTGCAGACTTTCCAATTTTCTCAATAGCTGTCTTCATTTGATCTGAATTGGCAGTTCCATTTTTAATCGCAGAAACTAATTTACTTCCAAGAACATCCGCATAATCATCCACTTGTGTTCCTGTCGAAGAAAATAATTTTTCCAATCTTGCCGTATTGGAAGAAAGACGGTCTTGTTCCGTTTGGAGAGAGGATAAATCATTTTTATACTGATTCAGCTTTCCTCGTGTTTCCTCTATCTCTCTTTGAAATGCCTGATATTTGTCCTGACCTATATCCCCCCTTTGAAAAGCTGCCGTAACCTGCTCCTGTGCAAATTCCAATGCTTCCAATTTGTCACTTGTCTGACTAACCGCTTGCGAAAGTAACTGCTGCTTCTGTGCCACTAATACGGTATTTGATGGATCGAGTTTCAACAATTTATTTACGTCATTGAGGGCAGACTGTGTCTTAGTAATTGAAGAATTCACGCCACGTAACGCTTTATCAAGGCCTGTGGTATCTCCTCCAATTTCAACTGTAATGCCCTTAATCCTATTTCCCATGTCTGCACCTCCTCCCAAAAAGACATAAAGAAAGCCCGGATTTCTCCAAGCATGAAAAAAGCACCGATTCTTTTTCTGAACCGATGCCATCTTACTATTTTGTTTATTTCTTTTTACATATCAAATCATAACTTTCCGCAATCATGCGTTTAATATCAGTATCCGGTATTGTCCCATCTAATATAATAGAATTCCAGTGTTCTTTATTTTGATGATATGCCGGAATTACTGAGGAATATGTATTTCTCCAAAAATCTCGCCATTCCGGATCTACCTTTACATTTACCCATATATGTCCTTCCCTTTCATAAGTCCATGCAAAAGCTCTTTTATTTTTTTCATACCTTAGCAATACCCAGTTTGGATCATGAAATGGAGTATCTACATATACGTCTGAAAATATTAAACCATACTTTAAAATTTCCTCTCTTT
>ENA-ORTP01003555-ORTP01003555.1-human-gut-metagenome-genome-assembly--contig:-NODE-3555-length-10418-cov-1.664093_pt1 | contig 10418 bp, 7 predicted proteins | sample MGYA00241913_ERZ509190 | MGnify/ENA primary metagenome ERZ509190 (study PRJEB26280, sample SAMEA2338839) | human gut metagenome | biome: human gut; feature: human-associated habitat; material: faeces...
ATGACATCTCCCGGTTGTGCCAGCATATAGGCGGTGACTGGACTTTACCTGTATTCAAACCGGCTAAGCCAAGCTTAGCGTTTGCAGCTTCTGCTTCCTTAGCCGATTTAAAAGGACCGGCTTGTACGCGGTAAATCTTGCCGCTCTTAGCCTGGATCGGAGAAAGGTAGGCAGGAACTCCGGCCTTTTTCATTTTGTCGACAATGCCTTGAGCGCGGCTTTGGTTTGAAAGCGCAATGACTTGGATAAAGTACTGACCTTTGGCAAGTTTCGGGGCGGAAGATTCTTGAGATTTTTTCTCTTCAGCCTGCTTTTTTGCCTCTGCCTGTTTTTTAGCCTCGGCTAACTTCTTCGCCTCTGCTGCTTTCTTTTCATCGGCCGCCTTCTTCGCTGCCTCTGAAGCATCGTTCTTTACTTCAGGCGTCTTCGCCGCTGTAGTACCGGAAGCATCTGGTGCGACGGCCGCTGCCGAACCCTTACCGGAATTTACGGCAGGCACGGGCGGAACCTTCGGTTCTTCTTTCGAAGCTTCGCCTTCTTCTGACGCAGGCGCCGGCGGAACCGTAATCTTTGTTACGTCAACAGAATTTTCTTTCGGAATCCGAAGCGGAATCGTGACGGCAGGAGGCGGCGCTTCCTTATCGAAAAGAATAGGAATAGCAATCGCGGCAGCCATCAATAGCATCAGTGTGCCGACAAATCGGCGGCGCGCATGAATCCATTTCTGACGGCGAAGCTCCTCTTCTTCAAGCTGCTCCTCGTCTTTTTTAGGTGCGCGTTTAAACCAACTGCGTTTTTCAGGCTGAGGTGCAGCAGTTTCAGGCTCAACATTAGAAGCTGCCTGAGAAACAGTCTCGGGGTCGAGTTTGACTTCAGTCGGAGATTCTTTTGCAGCGGGAGCCGAGGCAAAAGGATTTTCTTCAATGTGCAGCGGCATTTCCTGAGCTGTAGCCGGCGTCGGTCTTACGGTCGCAAAAGATTCCTTTTGGGCCGAAGTAACCGGTGTCTGAATCGCGGACGGATGAGTCGCAAACTCACCGTCGGAGGGCTGGCGAACACGAGTCGGAGGAACAGCAGTTTGCGAAGGATGCACCGTACCGAATTGCGGTTCGTCGGAAAACCTTATAGGGTTGGGCTCCGAAGACTGCGGGGCGCTCATCCCTGGTTCCACATGAGGCTGCGGAATTTCGGGCTCTTTCTTTTTCCAAAAAGGCATACTGCTCTTCCTTTCTTTTAGTTTCGTCCGACTCTTTCCTTTAAAAATTCAATAGCTGAGGCCACTGTTAAAAAGGAACCGAAGGTGACTATTCTATCAGTCTCCTGAGCTTCTTCGAGCGCCTGCTGAAGAGCCTCTTCTACGGTTTTGAAAGTCCGGATTTTTTCTTGAGGAACGCCCGCTTCACCCAGCATGGCGCAAAGATCCTTTGCCGTTCCGCCGCGCGGCCCATGCAAATCGGAGACATACCACTTGTCAAAACTGGAAGCCATAATCTGACAGACCTGAGCTCGGTCTTTATCGGAAAGCATGCCGAAAACGGCAGCCTGACATGTCGCCTTCGGAAGTTCGCTCAAAGTTTTGGCGAGTTCTTTGGCGGCATGAGGATTATGCCCGACGTCTAAATAGACTTCAGGCGCGTTTCTGACTTTTGAAAAGCGTCCGGTAATACGTGTGTTCTTCAAAGCGCTCTCAAAGGCTTCACGCTTAAGCGGTAATTTATCCTGCATGCATTGAAGTGCTTCAAACGCGCCCGAAGCATTGCTCAGCTGATGCTCTCCCGGCATTGTCGGTAGAGGCAAACCTTTGAGTTCGCCTCTTGAACCTAGGAAATTCCAAGTCTTACTGCCGTGTACGTGTTCAAACTTGAAGTTCTTTCCAATAATCAGGAGTTCGGCGCCGATCTTATCTGCGTACTGCTCGACCGTTATCGGAGGATTGGCATCTGCGCAAATTGCCGGCTTACCCGGACGATAGATGTGTGCTTTTTCCCAACCGATGGATTCGCGAGTCGTCCCAAGGTAAGCCGTGTGATCAATACCGATGCTTGTAATGACGGAGACAGAAGGCTCAACTGTGTTAACGGCGTCCAAGCGGCCGCCCAGACCGATCTCTAAAACAACGGCATCAAGATTCTTTTCTGCGAACAACAGAAGAATTCCAAGCAGCGTGTATTCGAAATATGACAGCGTGTCTTCGCGGGCTGCCTCAACTTTTTCGAATTGACGAATCAGCTCTTCGTCCTTGGCATCTTCTCCGTTGATTCGAACTCTTTCGTTGAAGTGAATCAAGTGCGGAGAAGTATGGACTCCCACTGAATAGCCGCCGGCTAACAGTGCCGATTCAATAAAAGCGCAGGTAGAACCTTTTCCGTTGGTGCCTCCGACCGTAAACACGGGGCATTTAAAGCGGATGTCCAGACGCTTGAGCATGGTTTCCATGCGGTCAAGACCTAAATCAATGGTTTGTGCGTGCAGCCCTTCAATGTGATGAAGCCACGCATCCAAAGTTTCGAATTTCATTGCGGATATATTAAAAAGACCGCCGAGGCGGTCTGGAGAATGCTACTCAATCGCGTCCAAAGACTCTTTTTGGAAGAGTGCAATGAGCTTTGCGATTTCCATCTTTAAGTTCTTACGATCGACGATCATGTCGATGGCGCCTTTCTGAAGCAGGAATTCGGATCGCTGGAATCCTTCCGGAAGCTGTTCGCGAACAGTCTGCTCAATCACGCGAGGGCCGGCAAAACCGATCAAAGCCTTAGGTTCGGCCATGACGACGTCGCCCATGAAAGCAAAGCTTGCAGACACGCCGCCCATCGTCGGATCGGTTAAGACAGAAATGAACGGAAGTTTGTGTTCTGCCAACTTAGCGATCACGCCGGTGGTCTTTGCCATCTGCATCAGAGAGAAAAGTCCCTCCTGCATACGAGCCCCGCCCGAAGCGGTAAAACAAACAAACGCAGCCTGATTATCGATAGCAGCCTGAACAGCGCGGGCAAAACGCTCTCCGACCACGGAACCCATAGAACCGGCCATAAAGCCGAATTCAAAAACGGCAACGACAGCCGGCATAGCGTGGATGGTTCCGGATTGTACGACTAATGCATCGGTTTCCCCGCTGGAAGACTGAGCCTGCTTGACGCGGTCAGGATATTTTTTGCTGTCCACAAACCCGAGAGGATCCACAGGGCGGATTTCAGCACCGATTTCCTGTCGGTTTTCAGGATCGAGAATCATATCCAGACGCTGACGTGCGCTCACGCGCATGTGATGGTTGCATTTCGGACATACGTTAAGGTTGTCACGAAGCTCCTGGGCATAAAGCGTCGTTCCGCAGTTGGTGCACTTTGTCCATACACCTGCGGGAATGTCTTTTTTGGCAGTTTCGCCGTTACTCCGACTAATTTTCGGGAGCACTTTATCGAGCCAACTCATGGTGCAATTAATTTCTTTTTACTGAATCCGTTGATTCTAATCGAATCCGAACGCTCTGCTTGAACTCAAGCTCGTTGAGATCGTTAACAAAAATTTGTCAGCCTGGAAAAGGCGACGCACCGTGCTGGGGCAAATCAAAGATTTCCGGATAACCCACACCGGTCAAATAAAGTCCGGTCGGATAGAAAGTCGGCGCAGCGGCTTGGCGGCTCTTTGCTTCCAAGACTTCTCCCATCCAGTCCACGCTTCTTGCACCCGTGCCGACATAAACCAAACAGCCGACAATATTGCGAACCATGTGGTAAAGGAAGGCATTTGCCTTAACACGGATCTTGACAAACCGTCCGAGACGGGATACATGAAGATATTCGATATTTTTTACCGGCGTCTTACTCTGGCAGCCCGCGGCTCGGAAACTTGAAAAGTCATGCTCACCGACTAAAAACTGTCCTGCAGCTTCCATGTTTTTTTCATTGAGCGGGCGGAAGACCCAGCCGGTTCTGCCGGCAAGGATCGGCGAACGCACCGGTTCGTTGACAATCCAGTATTCATAGGTCCGGCTGCATGCCGAGAAGCGAGCATGAAATTCATCCGGGACAACCTTTGCCCACCGAACCGCACACTCTGTCGGAAGATAGGAGTTTAGGCCTCGAACCCAGGAAATTTCCTTGCGGTCGGCCTCCGTGTCAAGATGGATCACTTGACCGGTTGCATGAACATTGGCGTCTGTGCGTCCGGCACAGACGGCTTTAACTTTTTCACCCGTAAACTGAACAACAGCCGCTTCGAGATAATCCTGGACTGTTTGTCCGGAAGGCTGGGTTTGCCAGCCCTCGAAAGAACGGCCGTCGTACTCGAGTCCTAATGCGACTCTCATCGGCAATTAGGCTTTGAAGTCAACGAGAATACGCAGCATGCGGCGCAGCGGCTCGGCAGCACCCCACAGGAGCTGGTCGCCGACTGTGAAGGCTGTGACGTATTCCGGACCGAAGTTCAGCTTATGAATACGGCCGATAGGAACAGACAGCGTGCCGGAAACCTTAGCCGGCGTCAGTTCGTGAATAGACTCTTCTTTACGGTTCGGAATGACTTTAACCCACTGATTGGCTTCGGCAAGAAGTCTTTCGATTTCTTCGCAGGAAACATCTTTCTTCAGTTTGATCGTCAAAGCCTGAGAGTGGCAGCGCATGGATCCGACACGAACGCATAAACCGTCAACCGGCATGCATCCGGGCTCTCCGATAGCGGGTTTGCCCAAAATCTTGTTAGCTTCAGCACCGCCCTTCCATTCTTCGCGGCTCTGTCCGTGTTCGACTTCTTTGTCGATCCAGGGAATCAGGCTGCCGGCAAGAGGCACACCGAAAGCTTTGTCCGGGAAGTCAGTAGAACGAAGTTCTTCGGTAACTTTGCGGTCGATTGCCAGAATGGCAGAGCGAGGATCCTTCAAATCTTCGGCAACAACGCCGTAGAGAGCACCAATCTGTTCAAGCAGTTCGCGCATGTTGGGGGCGCCGGCGCCGGAAGCAGCTTGGTAGGTCATGGAAGAGATCCATTCGACCAAGTCAGCGCGGATCAGGCCGTCCAAGGCCATCAGCATCAAGCTGACTGTGCAGTTGCCGCCGATATAGTTCTTAACGCCTTCACGCAAGCCCTTCTGAATGACGTCCATGTTCACAGGGTCGAGAACAATGATGGCGTCCTTTTCCATACGCAGCGTGGAAGCAGCGTCAATCCAGTAGCCGTTCCAGCCTTTGTCGCGAAGCGGTTTGAAGTGGGCTTTTGTCCAGTCACCGCCCTGGCAGGAAATGACGACATCGCAAGCAGCCAATGCGTCCAGATCATCGGCATCCTTCAGAATAGGATCGGAATTAGGAACTTCCGGTGCTTTGCCGCCGGCGTTACTGGTAGAGAAGAATGTGGTGCTGACAAACTTAAAGTCGTCTTCCTGCTTCATTCTGTCCATCAACACGGAGCCGACCATTCCTCGCCAGCCAACCATACCTAATTTCAACATTTGTGTTTCTCCTATTGAGTAGTGCTTCACTTTGCTTTAGAGCGTGGCGACAACCGCATCCCCCATTTCAGAACAGCTGACCAGCTTGCAGCCTTCGCTGCGGATGTCTCCGGTGCGGTAGCCCTGAGCCAGAACTTTCTTGACCGCATTTTCGATACGGACTGCTGCTTCCTCCATTCCTAAAGAATAACGAAGCATCATGGCCGCTGACAAAATCTGAGCTAGAGGATTTGCAATGTTCTTTCCGGCAATGTCGGGAGCAGAACCGTGAGACGGTTCAAAGAGGCCCTGGCCCTTCTCATTCAGCGCGGCAGAAGCCAGCATACCGATAGAGCCCGTGAGCATGGCGGCTTCATCGGAAAGGATGTCGCCGAAAAGATTGCCTGTGACCATCACGTCGATCTTCTTCGGAGCCTTAACCAGCTGCATGGCTGCGTTGTCGACATACATATGTTCAAGGGTGACTTCCGGATATTCTTTGCTGACCTTGATCATCGTGTCGCGCCAAACCTGAGAAGTTTCCAGCACATTGGCTTTATCCACGCTGACAAGGTGTTTGCTGCGGCCCATAGCGGCTTTAAAGGCAACGTGGGCAATTCTTTCCACTTCGGGAACGGCGTAGCGCATTGTGTCAAAGCCTTCTTCGGCACCGGCAAAAGCGCCGTCAGGACTAATGCGTTTTCCTCTGGGCTGACCAAAGTAAACGTCACCGCTCAGTCCTCGAACCAGAAGAAGATCCAGGCCGGAGACAAGTTCAGGCTTCAGAGAGGAAGCTGCAGTCAGTTCCGGATAGCAAATGGCCGGGCGAAGATTCACGAAAAGTCCTAAGGCTTTTCTTAAGCCGAGAATAGCCTGTTCGGGACGGAGATGACGGGGCAGGCTGTCATACTTAAAGTCGCCTACGGCACCGAAAAGAACGGCATCGCTCTTTTTAGCAAGTTCAACAACCTCGGCAGGAAGCGGATGACCGAAAGCGGCATAAGCGACGCCGCCGACTAAGGCTTCTTCAAATTCCAGAGGGAGCTTCAGCGCGGTTAAAACTTTGAGGGCCTGAGCCATGATCTCGGGACCGATGCCGTCACCGGCAAGTACTGCAATTTTTTTCATATTGGTTTTCTTCTCTTGGGTTTGATTAATAAATTGTTTTAGCGAGCCAGGGTTTCTGGTTCAGACGCTGCTGTTCAAATGCCTTGATTTCGTCAGCGTGCTGAAGCGTGATACCGATATCGTCCAAGCCGTTCAGCAGGCAATAACGGCGGAATTCAGGAACTTCGAATTCATCACGTTTACCGTTGGGTTCGATCACAACGCGGTTGACCAGATCGACGGAGAGTTGGTATCCGTTGTTTGCTTTGATCTCATCAAACAGGTAATCAACAACGAACTCCGGCAGACTGATCGGGAGCAAACCGTTTTTAAATGCATTGTTATAGAAAATATCGGCAAAGCTCGGTGCAATGACCACTCTGAAGCCGTACTGTGTCAGAGCCCAAGCCGCGTGTTCGCGGGAGGAGCCGCAGCCGAAATTCTTGCGGGCCAGCAAAATCGTCGAACCTTGATAGCGCGGCTGATTTAATACGAAATCCGGATTGATCTTGCGGGTGGCAGGATCCATCCCCGGTTCGCCTTTATCCAGATAACGCCATTCGTCAAAAAGGTTCGGGCCGTAACCGGTGCGGTAAATTGACTTTAAAAACTGTTTCGGAATGATGGCATCGGTGTCAACGTTAGAGCGGTCTAAGGGAGCGACAATGCCTTGAAGAACTGTAAATTTTTCCATCTCTGCCTCTCTTAGAAAAGTTTGCGTACATCAACAAAATGACCTTCAATAGCCGCGGCGGCAGCCATGGCCGGAGAACAAAGGTGTGTGCGGCTCTTATTGCCTTGGCGTCCTTCAAAGTTGCGATTGCTGGTAGAAGCACAGCGGTCGCCCGGCTCGAGGCGGTCAGCGTTCATTGCCAGACACATTGAGCAGCCCGGACGGCGCCACTGGAATCCGGCTTCAATAAAAATCTTGTCCAGCCCTTCATCCTCGGCCTGCTCTCTGACGAGTCCTGATCCCGGAACCACCAGGGCCTGTTTAACCGTAGGAGCCACTTTCTTACCGAGTTTGCGCACCACATAGGCAGCGGCTCGAAGGTCTTCAATACGGCCGTTCGTGCAGGAACCGACAAAGACGTTGTTCGGAGCGATCGAGGTAATCGGTGTGCCGGGCTTCAAATCCATGTATTGATAAGCGCGTTCCCAGCCCTCGCGTTTGACGGGATCTTTCTGATCTTCGGGAATCGGTGTGCAGCCGGTGATCGGCGCAACCATCTCGGGAGAAGTTCCCCATGTGACCATCGGAACGACGTCTTCTGCCTGAAGGTTGACTTCAATATCAAACTTGGCGCCTTCGTCGGAGTGCAGAGTCTTCCAGTATTCAATCGCCTGATCCAAAAGCTCGCCTTCCGGAGCCAGTGGGCGGCCCTTCATGTATTCAATTGTCTTATCGTCGCAGGCGACTAAACCGCAGCGTGCACCGGCCTCAATAGCCATATTGCAAAGCGTCATGCGGCCTTCCATAGAGAGCGCACGAATTGCAGCTCCGTCAAACTCAATAGCGCAGCCTGTTCCGCCGGCCGTTCCGATCTTGCCGATGATGTAGAGCGCAAGGTCTTTAGCAAACACGCCGGGCTGGAGGTTACCCTCCACATGCACGCGCATGTTCTTCATTTTCTTCGTGAGCAGCGTCTGGGTTGCCATCACGTGCTCAACTTCACTCGTTCCGATACCGAAGGCAATTGCTGCGCAAGCTCCATGGGTGCTCGTGTGAGAGTCACCGCAAACGACAGTCATGCCGGGAAGCGTTGCACCCTCTTCCGGTCCCATAACGTGGATGACGCCCTGTCCGCGGGACAGGAACGGGAAAAACGCCGCACATCCGTTTTGACGAATGTTTTCATCCAATGTCGTGACCTGCAGCTTGGAGATCGGATCGGTAATGCCCTCCATTCCGGCTTCCCAACCGGTCGTCGGTGTGTTGTGATCGGCTGTGGCCACAATCGAGCTCTTGCGCCACAAAGGACGGTTGTTCATGCGCAGTCCCTCAAAAGCCTGGGCACTGGTCACTTCGTGGACCAGATGACGGTCGATGTAGAGGGTTGCAGTGCCGTCTTCTTCCATTCGGACAACGTGTTCGTCAAAGATTTTGTCGTAGAGTGTTTTAGGGGATTCCGGTGTTCTCATTTCTTACTGGTATCACTAAATTTTTGAAGTAATTCTTTGAGTATGCCACCGAAAAGCACGGCGAATAAAAATCTGTAAGATTTTCTGACTGTCTTCGGTCAGCAATTTCACCGAGACGCTAACGAATTCCGAAATTTTTAAATTTTTGCGATTTTTTTCGCCCCTTCCCGCTGATTGTCGGTACGAACAATTAGAATGGAAGGCTGAGTGTTTTTCCGCATTTCGGAATGTAAAAGCCCTACTCGGTTTCTTCTTTGAGATCTCTTAGATGTCAATACAACCGTCATGATGATAAGACATCCGGCCCTGATCTCAGTGTAAGCAAACCAGGTACGTCTTGAGCGCTCTCGTTTCCAATCGCTTAATTTCAATATCAAATGGACTGGTTCGCTTCAATTATTTCTTCTTTAAATAACATCCTTTGGTCGTACATCCTGATCGGACTTTTAATCTGCGTTGGCCTTTGGTTCACGTTTTGCACTCGTTTTGTCCAGATCACTAACGTCAGGGAAATGTTCCGCTGTGTTCTGGAAGGGTCCCGCACTCCGAGGCCTGAAGGACACATTTCTCCTTTTCAGGCCTTTTGTATTTCCACAGCCTCCCGCGTCGGCGTCGGCAACATTGCCGGTATTGCCATCGCTGTGGTTACCGGCGGTCCCGGCGCCATCTTCTGGATGTGGATGGTTGCTTTCCTCGGCGCTTCTTCTGCTTTCGTCGAATCCACCCTCGGCCAGGTTTATAAAGAAAAAATCAACGGTGAATACCGCGGCGGCCCTGCCTTCTACATTGATCGCGGCTTAGGCGTCAAATGGTTTGCCTGGCTCTTCGCAATCGTCACCATTTTCTCCTGCGGTCTGTTCCTCCCCGGTGTGCAGGCTAATGCCATCGCTACCTCGATGGAAAATGCATTCGGCATCGCTCCGGCAATTTCCGCCGGCTTCATCGCCGCCCTGCTCTCTTTCATCGTGTTCGGCGGCTTAAAGAGAATTGCTGCATTCACTACGCTTGTGGTTCCTTTCATGGCTCAGGCCTATGTGATCTTCTCTCTGGTTATCGTGTTCATGCACGTTGACCTCCTTGACGACGTCCTCGTTCTCATCGTCAAGAGCGCCTTCGGTGTGGACGCTGCTTTCGGCGCCATCATCGGTCTGGCTGTCTCCTGGGGTGTCAAACGCGGCATCTACTCCAACGAAGCAGGCCAAGGTACCGGTCCTCACGCTTCTTCCGCTGCTTCTGTCAGCCATCCGGCAAAACAGGGTCTGGTGCAGGCCTTCTCCGTCTACGTTGACACGCTGCTCGTCTGCTCTGCCACCGCTTTCATGATCCTCATTACCAGAAGCTACAATGTTGTCGGTCCGGACAATGCTCCGATGTTCATCGGTCTGAAAGACGTCGCAACCGGTCCTGCCTATACACAGGCCGCCGTTGAAGGCTTAATGCCCGGATTCGGACAGGCATTCGTCGCCATCGCTCTGTTCTTCTTTGCTTTCACAACGATCCTTTCCTACTACTACATTTCAGAAACCAACGTTTCCTACATCAATAAAAAACTGCATCGTCCCTTCCTGTTCTTCATCTTGAAGCTGTTTGTCATGGGTTCCTGCATCTTCGGCGCCGTTAAAACAGCCGATCTGGCATGGGCCGTGGGCGACATCGGCGTCGGTCTGATGGCTTGGCTGAACATCATCGCTATTCTGCTGATGAACAAGAAGGCCTTCCTCTGCTTACGCGACTACGAAAAGCA
>ENA-ORTP01003558-ORTP01003558.1-human-gut-metagenome-genome-assembly--contig:-NODE-3558-length-10407-cov-2.831723_pt1 | contig 10407 bp, 8 predicted proteins | sample MGYA00241913_ERZ509190 | MGnify/ENA primary metagenome ERZ509190 (study PRJEB26280, sample SAMEA2338839) | human gut metagenome | biome: human gut; feature: human-associated habitat; material: faeces...
GATGGCGTCGTCGACCACAAGGCCGATGGCCAGCACCAGCCCCAGCAGCGAGATGATGTTGATGGAAAATCCCAGCAGCGGGAACAGCGCGAAGGCGCCGACGAGCGACACGGGGATCGCCACCAGGGGGATGACCGTCGCGCGCCAGTCCTGGAGGAAGAGGAAGATGATGAAGATGACGAGTATGAGGGCGATGACGAGCGTGCGGAAGATGTCCTTCACGCCGGCGTCGATGCTCGTGGTGCTGTCGACGATCGTGGCGGCCTCGACGCCGTCCGGAAACCGCTGCGAGAGGCGTTCCATCGCGGCCTTGACCTTGCCGCCCACGGCCACGGCGTTGCGGATGCCTTCATCCATCGCGTTCGCCATCATCCAGTAGGCGTCGTAATCGCTGTACTTGGGGCAAATGCCGTGGCTGATGACCAGACCGGCCTCGGATTCGAGGATGGGCCGGATGACGCCCGCGTCGGACGGGCCGTCGCGCTTCACGCCGGTGAGGGGCTTCACCACGCTGCCGCCCTTCACTTCATGGTCGTACTGGCGGATCAGGTATTCCTTGCTGCAAATGTTCAGGCGGCCGAGCATGGCCTTGAGGAGTTCCGCCTGATCCACTCCGCCGTCTTCGATGCGGGAGTCGGGGTGCACGGGCGCTTCCCATACGGCGTTGAGCTGGTACTGGGGCACGCCGTCGTGCATGAATTCCATGTCCAGATGGGTCACGAGCTTGCCGTTGTAGGTCACATGGAAGACGCCGTCGTCGGTGAATTCGCCGAGCGGGGTAGCTTCCACATCCATGCGCTTGGCAAGGGCGAGGAATTCGTCGAGCGCCGCCGGAGGCACGGCGAGGGTCATGCGCTCCTGCGCTTCGGAAAGCAGGATTTCCCACGGGCGCAGGCCGTCGTATTTGAGGGGCGCGCGGGCCAGATCGATGCGGCAGCCGTTGGTGTCTTCCGCCATTTCGCCGATGGAGGAGGACAGGCCGCCCGCGCCGTTGTCGGTAATGGCGTTGTACAGGCCGAGATCCCGGGCGCGCATGATGAAGTCGTACATCTTGCGCTGGGTGATCGGGTCGCCGATCTGTACGGCGGTGGCGGGAGAGCCTTCGTGCAGCTCTTCCGAAGAGAAGGTCGCGCCGTGGATGCCGTCCTTGCCGATACGGCCGCCGGTCATGACGATGATGTCGCCGACCTGCGCTTTCTTCTCATAGCCCTTGCGCGGCTTGCCGTCCGTGGAGGACTTGCTGGCGGGCACTTCGGCGGGGATCAGGCCGATGGTGCCGCAATAGACCAGAGGCTTGCCGAGGTAGCGCTCGTCGAACACGATGGAGCCGTTGACGGTGGGGATGCCGGACTTGTTGCCGCCGTGTTCCACGCCTTCGCGCACGCCTTCGAAGACGCGGCGGGGATGGAGCAGGCGGGGGGGCAAGGCTTCGTCATGGAAGGGGGACGCGAAGCAGAACACGTCGGTGTTGCAGATGAGTTCCGCGCCGAGGCCGGTACCCATCGGGTCGCGGTTCACCCCCACGATGCCGGTCAGCGCCCCGCCGTAGGGGTCGAGGGCCGAGGGGCTGTTGTGCGTTTCCACCTTGATGCAGGCGTCGTATTCGGGCGTAAAGGCGATGACGCCCGCGTTGTCCTTGAACACGGAACGGCAGAAATCCCTGTCGCCGAGGCTCTCGCGGATCTGCTTGGTCGTGTTCATGATGCAGGTTTTGTAGAGGCTGTTGATTGTTTCGCTGGTTCCGGCTTCCTTGTCGGTGTAGGAAATCTTAGACGCGAAAATCTTGTGCTTGCAGTGTTCCGACCACGTCTGGGCGAGCACTTCGAGCTCGGCGTCGGTGGGATCGGCGGGCAGGCCGAGTTCCTTGCGCTGCGCGGCGACCTCGGGGCTGGAGAACCAGTTCTTGATCTTGGTCATTTCCTCAAGGCTGAGGGCCAACGTGTTCTTCTGACTCACTTCCATGAGCTGCGCGTCGCTCATCGAGGAAAGCGGCACGATGTTCACTTCGTCGCAGGACGCGCCGGTCACGCGGGCGGCCTTGGGGGCGAAGCCGGGGTCGGCGTCCCACTGGGCGCGGCTCTTGATTTCGAAGCGCTGGATGAGTTCGTTGGCGAGGAGGTCGCGGGCGATGCGTGTGACCTGTTCTTCCGTCAGCGGGCCGTGGAGGCGGTACTGGATGGAGGTGTATACGGCGAGGCTGCTGCGGTCTTCGATGCCGAGCACGAGCGCGGCGGTATCGCGGGCGGTACGGCCTTCATTGTCCGTAACGCCGGGGCGGTAACCGACTTCAATGATCCACGATGTGCCTTCTTCGGGCAGGGGCAGGGGAGACAGGGATACGGCCTGCAACACCGGATCGTGCAGCACGCTTTTCGCCATGAGCGTATTCACCTGTTGCGCGTCGAGCCCCTCCAGCGTGAACACTTTGATCGTGCGCACGGACTTGACGGGGATGCCGAGGGCTTCACGGATGCTGGCTGCGGTTTTACGGCCGATCGTGTCGTCAAGATGGGGGAAAAGGCCGGCTTCAATGCGGTAGAGCATGTCTGTCTCCTGAAAAGGCTGTTTGAGTAACCGTGGAAAAAGGTTGCGTGGAAAAAATCAGGCGTCGCGGTTGCGGACGTAGCCGATAAAGCTTGTGAGGATTTCCCCGTACGGCGAGGCCGGAAGTCCGGCGGTGAGGGCGTCGAGGTTTTCCTGTGCCTTACGCAGATAGGTATCGGCGATGCCGCGCGTCTTGTCGTCAAAGCCCTGAGCGCGGACGGTATCAATGACGTGCCGGACGTCTTCGTCGGTAAAGGACTGTTCCGCGAAACGGGCGAAGAAGGCGTCACGCTCGGCCGGAGCCAGTGAGTTGGCATAGAAGAAGATGGGCGGCGTCAGTTTGCCTTCGCGGACATCCCCGCCTTCGGGTTTCCCGGTCAGGCTGGAGGGAGCGAAATCGAGCGCGTCGTCGACGATCTGGAAGGCCATGCCCAGATTGAACCCGTAGTCGGTCGCTCCGGCAACCTGTTCCGGCGTACCGTTGGCCCTGACCGCGCCGATGTTGCAGGACGTCCGGATCATCCACGCCGTCTTGCCCGCAATGATTTGGTTGTAAATCAAGAGATCGGGAGCGTTCTTCCCCTGGTTGGCGATTTCTAGGATTTCGCCGTTGGCAGTCTGGGCAATGGCATCGGACGTGGCGGCGGTAAGCCTCGGATCGCCGAATCCGGCCACGATCTGATTCCCCTTTGCGAGCAGCGCGTCCCCGGCAAGGATGGTTTCGGTGACGCCGAAGACCTTGTGCGTGGCCGTGCTGCCCCGGCGCATCTCCGCATTGTCCATGACGTCGTCATGGAGCAGGGTCGCCACATGGAACATCTCCATCGCCGCGGCAAGGGGATAGATGTCGTTATCGGCATAGCCGAGCAGACGGGCCACGAGTACGGTCAGCAAGGGCCGCAGCCGTTTCCCTCCGTTCCCCATGGCGTATTGGGCGATGGGCATGATGGAGACGGGGAGTTCGGCGGCCGCCTCGGCCAGCGCCGCGTTGATGCGGGGGTGTTCCTGTTCGATAAAGGTACGGAGTGTGATCATGGGCAGATGAGGATAAAGTTAGTGGCTGAGGATGCGGTCCCGTCACGAATCCGTTCTACATAGCTGTTAGCCGGTTGATGTGCAAGTAGCTTTACAGCTTCCACGGCTTTTCCTACAAGGGAACTTCGTTTCGTCCACCTCTTGCAGCGAGGAGCGCATGGAGTTCAACAGCAAGCTTTTTTTCAGTGCACTCGGGCTGGCCTTCATTCTGGAAGCCCTTCCTTATACACTCTTTCCCGAACGAATGCGGCAGGTTCTGCAAACCCTTGGTGAGGAGGGCGCTTCCGGTCTGCGCCGGATGGGGCTCTTTTCCCTTGCGGCGGGGCTCATCGTACTCTGGCTCACGCTTGGGTAGCCCTTTGGGGGCGATCCTCCGCGTTGTTCCGGCAAACCGGAGGCGCCTTATGGAACCGGAGTACGTTTCCTTTGCCTGTTCCCTTGGAACGGAAAAGCCCCTGAAGCGGGATTGCATTCAGGGGCTTTCGTTACGCTGAGGCCGTTCTTACATGAAGAACAGATAGGTGATGAGGGCGAAGCAGGGGAACAGGATACCCACGGACCACAGCATGTAACCGAAGAAGCTGGGCATCTTCACACCCTGATCTTCGGCGATGGAGCGGACCATGAAGTTCGGGGCATTCCCGATGTAGGTCACGGCACCCATGAACACGGCACCGGCGGAGATGGCGGAAAGGGTTTCGGTCCAGTCGGTCATCAGATGCACGGCATCGCCGCCGGCGGTGTTGAAGAACACCAGATAGGTCGGGGCGTTGTCGAGGAACGAAGAGAGGATGCCGGTCAGCCAGAAGAACATGGCGTTCACGGGCTGGCCTTCGTGGAAGACCATGTTGATGACCCCGGCGAGGGCGCCGTCGGTACCGGCGCGCAGAATGGCGATAGCCGGAATCATGCTGATGAAGATGCCGATGAACAGCTTGGCGACTTCAAGGATAGGTTCCCACGTGAAGTTGTTCAGCTTGCGGCATTCCTTCGTGGTCAGAGCCAGGGAGGCGCCGGCGAGGGCGAGCAGGATAACGTCGCGGGCGGCGTTTTGAAGCTCAATGTGCGTGCCGTAGATTTCGAAGCCGGATTCGGGCTTCCAAATGCCGGACATGAGTACCGAGATGACGACGCCGATCAGAAGCAAGAGGTTGACCTTGCCGTCGAGGCCGAGCTTTTCATTGGACTGGGTGGCAGGTTTGGGCTTGCCTTCCTTGCTGAACAGGAACGTATCCAGAAGGAAGAAGATGCCGAGCAGGATGACGGAAAGCAGCACGGTTTTGCAGAACAGATGCACGGTCGTCCAGAAGAAGGACACGCCCTTGAGGAAGCCGAGGAACAGCGGCGGGTCGCCGAGGGGGGTCAGGGAGCCGCCGATGTTGGCGACAAGGAAAATGAAGAAGACGACGATGTGCATACGGTACTTGCGGTGCTCATTGGCCCGGAGCAGGGGCCGGATGAGCAGCATGGCCGCGCCGGTGGTTCCCATCCAGCTGGCGAGGATGGTCCCGAGGGCGAGCAGCCCGGCGTTCACCACAGGCGTGCCCACGAGCTGACCTTTGAGGCGGACGCCACCCGCGATTGTGAACAGTGCGAACAGCAGGATGATGAACGGGACGTATTCCATGAAGAGGACATGGACGAACTGATAGACAGCCAGTTGGAGTCCGAAGACCATGGCGCAGGGCACGAGGAAGGCGAGGCCCCAGAAGAGGGCCACCTTGCCGAAATGGTGATGCCAGAAATGCGGCACGGCAAGGGGGCCGATGGCGATGGACAGCAACATGCAAACAAAGGGAACAACCCACAGGATGGACAATTCCGCTCCGTTGAGGTCGTGACCGCCGGAAGCCTGGGCAGACAGGGGTACCAGCGCCGTCAGCGCCAGCGCCATAAACATGGCAAACAGTCGTTTCATCTCGGGTCAGCTCCTTGGGAAAACTTTTTTTATCAGACGTTCCTTTAGTATGAAAATGCAAGAAGATCAAGATGCACACCTACAAAGAGCTTCTTGTCTTCATAGGAAAGGATTCGTTTTCAATGCGCTTCGGAGGCTTTGTTTTCTTTTTTCCGTAAGTCCGCGAATGTGACGGGAAGGTCTCTTTTTTTCTGTGGGGCATAGGCCTTTTGGAAAATTTTCGCAGCTTCGCGGATCTCTTCGACACTGCCGAAGCCATAACTCGCCGTTGGTTTTGGCGTGTCCGTGGTGTAGAGGTCAAGGCGATGCATCTGCCAGTCGCTGTGCCCGTGAAGGCGTTTGATGTCGACAATCATCCCGGCGGTACCATTGATGATCCATGAGCCTTGCCGTTCGTCGATGAGCAGATAACCAGCCCCGGTGTTCCACCATGTGGGGTGCATACCGAGCTTGCGGATAAGACGGCGCGTTTTCCAGTAGGGGAGGGTACGGCTGACGAGGTTAAGGCCACGGAAGAAAAAAAAGATGGCGAGAACGGGTGTAATGCCGATGGCCACGAGGCCGGGCAATGGCGACCAGAGGTAGAGATGCCATGCCCCCACGGCGAAAAGGACCGCCAAGCTCCATCGGAAGAGCCCGCGAAGCAGGGGGAGTGGGCCAAGGATAGTGTGAATCGTGACTGGCGGCATGACGGCTCCGGAAAAGTCCGCGGGACGTTTCGGCTGGGTAAGGCAACGGATGTGTATAGCCCTGTACCTAGCGCAACTGGTGACGTGCGGCAACCGTTTTTCGTGCTTTCTTCACGGAAGGAAATCATTGTTTACAGATGCGGTACCGGTGCGCTAGCATAACCGCCTGTTCTCCTCTAACCATTCGGGTATCGTATGTCTTGTGCGTTTTCTTCTGGTCCCTCTTTTCAAAGATCTCAGCTCGTGTGCTCCAAGCGTTCTCTTGCATTGCTGGCTGCGGATTGTCTGGCACTTTTCGGGACCATGTTTTTGATAGGCGTTATTCGGGTTCTCTTGGGTGGGGAAATCTCGCTTTCACAGCATGTTCCGTTGGCATTGTTTCTATTGGTGGTTCCCGTAGTTAACGCTTTTGAAGGATTGTACAGCGGGGTTCCTCCGGCATTGCCGGAAGAAATGCGTCTGCTCGGGATATCGACGTCCATCGCCTACTTCAGTATTGCTATTTTTCTTTTTCTCGGCCGTGGCGATCTCCCCTCGCGTACCGTTTATGTCTGGTCTTGGTTTTTGAGCCTCGGGACGGTTCCTTTGGTCCGTTGCGCATTGCGTTCCCGTTTCTCCCGGGAGGCATGGTGGAGAGTGCCCACAGTGGTGTTTGGCGCGGGAGAGCTTGTTCCTCGCGTAACGGAGTATCTTAATAAGCATACTGAGGCGGGGCTGCTTTTAAAAGCCCATTTTGTCAGCCAGAAATGCACGGAAGCAGAAAAGGAACAGAAGAATACGCCTCAGGATACCTATAGCGGGCTTGAACCGTTGTATAGCCGCTCAGACTTGGATACTTTTGTCCGCCTTTACCCGAGAACGTGCGCTATCGTCGTCATGGAAAAAGATGCTCCGCTTGCATGTCGGCAAGAACTGATTGATTTAGCAAGCCTGCTGTTCAGTTCGGTCATTATCATCCCTGAAGATTTTTCGGAAGGGGAAATTCCTTTCTGGGTACGCCCCGTGGAGATCGGGGACGTCCTTTGCTTCAAGGTGCGGCAGAACCTGCTCGATCCCAAGCGATTGGCCCTGAAGCGTGCTATGGATTTGCTCCTCTCGGTCGTGGGTGGCATCGCCATTTTTCCTATTCTTGTGCTTATCGCCCTTGCCATCAAACTTGAATCGCGCGGCCCGGTTTTTTTTAGGCAGAATCGCATAGGGAGAGGAGGGCAGATCCTCCATATTCTAAAGTTCCGCACGATGGTGCGTAATGCAGAGGAAGTTCTCCAAACGTATTTGCAGGAAAACCCTGATCTGCGTGAAGAGTGGGAAGCGGATCAGAAGCTGCGCAACGATCCCCGCATTACAAAGGTCGGGGCTTGGTTGCGCAAGACAAGCCTGGATGAATTGCCTCAGCTCTGGAATGTTGTATGGGGAGAAATGAGCCTGGTAGGGCCACGTCCTATCGTAGACGATGAGATCGTGAAATACGGTTCGGCTTTTGCCTCCTATACACGTGTGCGGCCCGGTATGACCGGGCTCTGGCAGGTTTCCGGGCGAAACGATCTTTCATACAAACAACGGGTTCACCTTGATCGTTTTTATATCTGCAACTGGTCAACATGGCTCGATATTTTGATTTTAGCAAAGACGTTTCCCGTTGTCCTCGGGCGCAAAGGGGCTTATTGATATTCCCAAAATACACGCAAATTTTCATCTGGTTAGGTAAAAAGGTCCGGAACGTTTTCCGGGCCTTTTTTGTTTTGAGGAAAGAGACGATCGGGGTGGAGAATTCAGAAAACGCTGTGAGGAAGGCAGGGGGGCTTTCCCATGCATCCAGAGAATGTTCCTGAGCATTATGAATGGGCGGAGGAAAACTGTGGTGGGGCAGTATCGTGGTCTCTGTTTTTTCGCGAGATCGAGGAGGAAGGGCGGAAGATTTTGCGGCCTTGCCCGGATAAAAAACGAGGCCATGAATTGCTTCATGGCCTCGAAAGCACACTTTGGATGATGCTTAGTTGGCGGGCTTGTCGGCAGCGGGAGCCTCAGCGGGCTTTTCAGCAGGAGTTGCGGGAACCGTGGCAGCGGGAGCGGCAGGTTTTGGGGTGTCCTCCAGACGGACGTCAAGAATGGTGGATTCCTGCGCTTTGTGGGAGCTGGACACGTAGTTGTAGCTCAAGGACGTGACGATGAACAGTACCGCCATGAAAGCGGTCATCTTGGCCAACAGACCGCCCGCACCGGAGCTGCCGAATACGGAGGCGTTGCCGCCGCCGAAAATGACGCCCATTCCTTCCTTGCCCGCTTGGAGCAGGACAAGGATAACGAGGGTTACACATACGATGACATGCAAGGAAAGAATCAGGGTCTGCACGGTGGGAACTCCTCAGCAGGCTGGACAATGCCTGCGCTGAACCGGCTGTGCCAGTAAATGTATGGGCCGATGCGTTGGCCGAAGATACGCCGACTTCCTGTCGGACGGGAACACGGTGTTCCGCTCAAGAACAGGATTGGTATTGGCGTTCCGAGGATCGGAAGGCGGAATCCTGCGCGCCTGCCGTTCTTCTAGGCCAGATCGGCACGGACGATGTCGGCAAAACTTTGCGCCTGTAAAGAAGCGCCACCTACCAGAAGACCATCAACGTTGTCAAGAGACAGAATGGCCTTGGCGTTGTCCGGCTTCACGCTTCCGCCATATAAAATCTGGATGCCGATGCCGTTGGAACCCAGCAGGCTGCTCAAAAGTTCGCGTACCAGCGTGTGCACCATGCGGATGTCTTCGTCGGAAGCGGTCTGGCCCGTACCGATGGCCCACACGGGTTCGTAAGCCACGGCGAGGCGGGAATAGTCCGCATTGGGGCCGAGCCCGGCAAGCCCTCTTTCGAGCTGGAGCCAGAGGATGCTGTTGAGTTTCCCGGCCTTGCGTTCGGCGAGGGTTTCACCGATACAAAGGATGACGGAAAAGCCTTGTTCCAGCGCGAACGCCGTCTTCTTGCCTACGAAGTCCGGGCTCTCCCCAAGCACATGGCGGCGTTCGGAATGGCCCGTGAGCACCCATGTGCAACCGGCTTCGCGGAGCATGGCCGGGGAAATCTCGCCGGTGAAAGCCCCGGATTCGGCGGGGTACATATTTTGCGCGCCGACGAAGATGCCGGGGGCCCCGTCGAGCCCTTCCCTCGTGGCTTCCAGAGCGGTGAACGGCGCAAACACGACGACATCCCTATCGTCCGGCGCGCCGCCAAGGATAGAGGCGAGTTCGTGCGCGGTGGCTTTGGCTTCCGTGCGGGTTTTGTTCATCTTCCAGTTGGCGGCGATAATGGTGCGCATAGAATTCTCCCACGAGCGTAATTTATGGATTCGTCCGAGTCTGTCCCATATCCAAAGTATAAATGAGCGCGTCTTCTCCGGTATCTTGATAATACCCGCGCCGCTTGCCCGCCTGCCGGAACCCGAAAGATTCATACAGATGGATGGCGGGCGCGTTGCTGATCCGCACTTCAAGCACTCCTTGTAGTATGCCTGTTTCTTTGGCATCCTGCAAGGCTGTAGCCATGAGCAGGCGGCCGTATCCGTGGCGGCGCCTGTCTTCCCGTACCGCAATATTGAGGATTTCAACTTCGTCCGGCGTGTGGTATACCGCGATGTACCCTGCAAGCTCCCTTGGAGAGAGCGGCGAGGCTGTTTCCCGGATGCCGAATGCATGAAAGGTTTTTCCCGCGAAAGCCTCGGCAAAGGCCTGTTCCGTCCACGGAAGAGCGAAACAGCGGCTCTCCAAAGAGGAGAGGGCGGGGGCATCTTCAGTCGCCAGCCGGACGCAACGGACGGCCCGTTTAGGAGAATCATGCATCATACGATCGTTCCCGAACCATGTGAAAATGAAGAACCGTTGATCGAATATGTGGACGAACGTGATCGCCCCCTGCTGATTGCCCCTTCCTCAGACGCCTTCCCTTTGCGTAAAAAGGCGGTCTGTGCCGTCCTGTGCGACAGGCGGGGCAGGGCGTTCGTACGGAGGCGGATGTCCGAAGAGGGCATGGAAACGTGGGACATTTCCGCTGAAACATTCGTCCGTTCCGGCGAAGCGAGGGAAGAAGCCGTGGAGCGCGCCGTACGGGAGACGTTGGGCCTGTCCAATGTACCCTCGGGGGTGGCGGTTTCCGCAGCCTTCAAGCCTGCCGGGGAAACTGTCTCTCTCACACTGTTCATTGTCGAACTTCCGGGAGGCTTGCCTCCGGTCTCATT
>ENA-ORTP01003568-ORTP01003568.1-human-gut-metagenome-genome-assembly--contig:-NODE-3568-length-10388-cov-2.590342_pt1 | contig 10388 bp, 6 predicted proteins | sample MGYA00241913_ERZ509190 | MGnify/ENA primary metagenome ERZ509190 (study PRJEB26280, sample SAMEA2338839) | human gut metagenome | biome: human gut; feature: human-associated habitat; material: faeces...
AGCCAACGCATCGAGTTTACAACAGGCTACCGGATTGACGTAGCCAAATGGGATGAGATAAGGTCTCTGTAAATTCCTCTGCCATTATGCGGCCACAGCTAATCAGTGAGGCGGCAGATAAGTTTGGAAGTCAGTGCGTTGTGGTTGCCATTGACGCCAAACGCCGGGAAGATGGCAGCGGGTGGAACATTTATAAAAATGGCGGAAGGATCGACATGGGCATGGACGCCGTAGAATGGGCCATGGAGGTGGAAAGACTGGGCGCAGGAGAGATTTTGCTAACCAGTATGGATTGTGATGGAACCAAGGCCGGATATGATCTGGAACTCACCAGAATCATATCGGAGAATGTGAATATTCCAGTGATTGCATCCGGTGGAGCGGGGACGAAAGAACATTTTTATGATGCGTTTACCGTGGGAAAGGCCGACGCAGCGCTGGCAGCCTCTTTGTTCCATTTTAAGGAACTGGAGGTCATGGAGTTAAAGAAGTATCTTGCGGAAAAGGGAATACCGATGCGTGTGTAAAATAAAGCGCTCCTGTCCGGTTTCCCGAAAGAGAGAAAAAAGAGATATTGGGGACAAAAGAGAGATTTTGTCCCCGAGTTTTCCAGGATAAATAAAATTATATGCGGGCTTTTCCTGTGGAGTTTCGGATGATCAGCTGTGGTTCATATTCGAGACGCATGAGGGGAGCCCGTTTTTTGCTGTCGTCTTTTAAGCGTTCCCGCTGACTGTGGAGCATGGAAACCGCATAGGCGCCCTTTTCGCCGATGGCGTGGTCGATGGTGGTCAGGGAAATTCCCGAAAAAGAAGAGACCAGAGTATTATCAAAACCACAGACAGAAAAATCTCCGGGAATCGTATAGCCTAATTTTTTCAGTGCGTCAATGATGCCGATGGCCACAAAATCGTTGGTGCCGACAAAGGCGGTGACGGGGGGAAGCGGAGCCGGGGAAGCGTGCTTTTCTCCTTTTTGCCGCCGTTTTTGAAAATATTGCATGATGAGCTGAAAGCCGGTGTCATAATGTTTGTTTCCATCGATGGAAGTAGATTCTTTATCTACCGGAGAAGAGAGAATATGCACGTTTTCACCGGGAAGATTCTGCTGGAGAAATTCTTCCTGAATCCCCTGAAGCCGGCGAAGCCGGGGAAGTTCGGTGGGAGTCAGGGAAGTGGTAACGTAAGCGATTTCCCGATGCCCAAGCGATAATAAATGCCGGGCCAGCAGATGTCCGGATTTTTTACTGTCCAATTCCAGAAGTTCTGTTTTTAATTCAGGATTATAATCATTGATCATCACCAGAGGAATCTGCCGGTACAGACGGTTTAAAAAAGACACGGCTTTCGGTGCATAGGTATAGATGATTCCATAGTAATCATTATCCTCTGCCATATGTAGATAATATTTTTCCCGTTCTTCAATGCGGTTGGTATAGGCGGTGAGTACATATAATCCCTGTTCTTCTGCCGCAAGTGTGATCGCCTGAATTAAAGTGGTGTAGTATTGTGTGGATAAAGAAGGACACATAATCATGATGGTTGAGGTCATACCGGTTTTTCGTCTTTTGGTACGGGGACAGTAAACATACCCCATTTTCTGCGCAGTATCCTGTACCAGACGGATGGTTTCCGCAGAAAAATGCATATCCGTTCTTCCACTTAAAATCATAGAGACGGCGGACTGGGAAACAAAGCAGGCTTTGGCAATATCCCGCGTGGTGACTTTCTTTTTTTTCTCCATAAAAATCCTCCTGTTCTTACTTGCTGCCGGGCAATAATCAAGATATACAAAATTAATCAATGTTGGTAAAAAAGAAAAAAGACTGTTGATTAGTAATCAAAAATCCTCTAAAACCATTGTACGTACAGTGGAAAAAATTAATCAAATCGTTGATTAATTTTACAATAAAATTGATTAGTAATCAACAGTTTTCGTCGTATTGACGGAAAAAAATTATTGTGTACAATGCTATATAGAAAGTTAAATCAAGAAAACAGAGTGTAGAGCAGGAAAACGTAAAGCAGGAATTTTTAATAAGGAGGAAATGGAATGGATCGGGAAATCTGTTTGCAAAACTATCTGGGAAAAGAAATGGAATGTCACTGTGGGAAAGAACATCGTACAGAGTTAAAAAAAATCGATATAGAAGAAGGCGCTTTGCAGAGACTGCCGGAACATATCAAAGAACTGGGATATAAAAAAGTGTTTATGGTAGCCGATGTGCATACATGGGCCGCCGCAGGAAAAGAAGCGGAAGAAGAAATAAAGCGGGCAGGTCTTTCCTGTGAAAAATATGTTTTTGAAGACGAAGAGCTGATTCCGGATGAAAAAGCAGTCGGCGCATTGACGGAAGTTTTTCCGAAAGAAACGGATCTGATTTTGGCAGTTGGTTCCGGAACCTTAAATGATCTGTGCAAGTTTTTCAGTTTTCAGCTGGATAAAGACTATATGGTTCTGGCTACGGCGCCTTCCATGGACGGTTTCGTTTCTGTCGGAGCGGCGTTGATTCGGAATTATGTAAAAACAACTTATCAGGCCCATGTGCCGATGGCTGTCATCGGTGATCCGGCGATTCTGGCCAAAGCGCCAATGGAGATGATCGTTGCCGGTCTGGGCGACATTCTTGGCAAATACACCTGCCTTCTGGACTGGAAAATGGCGCACCTCATTGAAGGAGAATATTATTGTAAACAGATTAACGATATGGTCAGAGCTTCCATTCAGATCGTAGTGGAAGAAAGCAGCAAGATCAAAGAAAGAGATCCAAAGGCAATCAAACATCTGGCGGAAGCGCTGGTGCTGACCGGCGTAGCCATGAGTTTCGTGGGCAATTCCCGCCCTGCTTCGGGAAGCGAGCATCATCTGTCCCATTACTGGGAAATGCAGTTCCAGATGGAAGGGAAAAAACCGGTGCTTCATGGAGTAAAAGTTGGTATCGGTATGCTGGCTGTGGTCAAAATGTATCAGAAGCTTGCCGAAGAAAACATTGATTTTACGCAGGCCAGAAATGCAGAGACGGACGCAGAAAAATGGAAGGAAAAAGTGGTACGCTGCTATAAAGATGCCGCACCGGGAATCCTTGCACTGGAGGAAGAGTGTGGAAAAAATAAAATAGAAAACCGTAACCGCCGACTGGACGTTATGGAGGCGCACTGGGGAGAAATTCAGACGCTGATTCAGCAGGAACTGCCAAATCTGGATAGCCTGGAAGCGATGATGGAATCTCTGGGAGAACCAACGAATCCGGCGCAGATCGGGGTTTCCCCGCAACTGGTGGAAGATGCGGTGGTTCTGGCAAAAGAAGTCAGAAATCGTTTTACGATTTTACAGGTGCTGTGGGATCTGGGACTGCTTGATCGGTACGCAAAAGAGATTGCCGCTTATTTTGAAGAGAAAAAAACCTGTCATCCGGCGGCGTAAATCCTCCGGCACTAGTTCTGGCATTGTGTATAATTAAAGGGAAGGCTGGACTTCCTGCAGGGAAAAATGTTACAATAAAAAAAATGTTCTGATCATGCAGAGGATGGTTCATAACATGATCATTCATAACATGATCAGGACATATAAAATAAACAAAAGGGTAAAAGATTCCCGGGGAAAGAAATATGGCTTTGTCTGTACCCGGGTGTAAAATGAAAGGAGAAGACAATGAGTAAATATGCAATTGGAGTGGATTATGGTACATTATCTGTACGTGCGCTGATGGTGGACATCCATACGGGGGAAGAAGTAGCGACCAGCGTATACGAGTATCCGCATGGCGTTATGGAGGAACATATCCCGACAGGGAAAAAACTGGCGCCGGGCTGGGCTTTACAGGATCCGCAGGATTATCTTGAAGGACTGATCCTTACGATCCGCAATGTCATGGCACAGCAGAAAGCCCTGCCGGAAGAAGTGATCGGTATTGGCGTGGATTTCACCTCTTCCACGGTGATTTCCTGTAAAGCGGACAAAACGCCGTTATGTCACCTTCCGGAGTTTAAAGATGAACCTCATGCTTATGTAAAATTGTGGAAACACCATGGCGCAGAGGAAGAAGCACAGATGATTGACCGTATTGCCAAAGAAAGAGGCGAAAGCTGGCTGTCACTTTATGGAGGAAAAGTATCCAGCGAGTGGATGATTCCTAAAGTTCTGGAAACCCTTCGTCATGCACCGGAAGTTTACGCGCAGGCTGACCGTATGATGGAAGCCCTCGACTGGATCATCTGGGAGATGACCGATGTGGAATCCAGAAGCGCCTGTGGAGCAGGTTATAAAGCTTTCTATCGCCATGACAGCGGTTATCCTTCCAACGACTTCTTTAAAGCGCTGGATCCTCGCATGGAACACTTTATCGAAGAAAAAATGGATGCGCCGATTAAAGCCATTGGAGAGACCGCAGGGTATCTTTGTGCTTCCATGGCAAAACAGCTTGGCCTTCTGGAAGGTACACCGGTAGGAACAGGAATTATTGACGCCCATTCTTCTTTACCTGGATGCGGTATCGGCAAACCGGGTGAAATGATGATTATCGTCGGAACATCTTCCTGTCACATGATGCTTTCTGAGACAGAAGCAGGGATTCCGGGTGTTGGCGGTCTGGTAAAAGACGGAATCATGCCGGGCTATTTTGGCTATGAAGCAGGACAGTGCTGCGTTGGCGATCACTTTGCCTGGTTCGTGGATAACTGTGTGCCGGAAAGCTACCATCAGGAAGCAAGAGCAAAAGGAATTTCCGTTCATCAGCTTCTTACAGAAAAATTAAAAGATTATAAGGCCGGACAGAGCGGACTGGTTGCTCTGGACTGGTTTAACGGCGTACGTTCCCCGTTGATGGATTTTAATTTAAATGGTCTGATCATGGGAATGAACCTCTTAACAAAACCGGAAGAAATCTACCTTGCCCTGATCGAAGCAACAGCTTATGGTACAAGAATGATCATTGAATCCTTTGAAAATGCCGGCGTACATGTAGATTCTATCGTATTGAGCGGAGGTATTCCGGTGAAGAATCATATGCTTGTGCAGGTTTATTCTGACATCTGTAAACGTGACATCAAGATTTCTGCCAGCACCCAGGCCAGCGCTCTTGGAGCAGCGATTCTTGGTATTGCCGCAGCGTCTGAGCAGGTTACCGGATATAAAGATGCCAACGAGATCGCTCAGAAGATCGGGCAGGTTGAAGATACAGTCTTTTCTCCAAATCCGGACAATACAGAAGTGTATGATAAACTTTATGCAGAATACAAAACGCTGCATGAATATTTTGGTAAAGGCGCCAATGATGTCATGAAACGCCTCAATAAGATTCGTGAGGAGAGAAAATAGAAGAATTTCCTTTTTCCAAATCCAGCAGCCAGGCTTTGCGCTCCAGGCCGCCGGCATATCCGGTCAGTTTACCATTGGCGCCCACAACGCGATGACAGGGAACAATGAGGGAAACCGGATTGCGGCCTACGGCAGCGCCTACAGCCTGAGCAGACATTTTTTGCTGTCCCCGCCGACGGGCGATGGTCCGGGCGATTTCCCCGTACGTGGTGGTTTGCCCATAGGGAATCTGCTGCAGGAGCGTCCATACCTCCATCTGGAAGGCTGTGCCGTTCAGGTGAAGGGGCGGAGTAAAGGTGGGCTGCTGACCGGAAAAATAATGAGAAAGCCATAGGGCTGTCTGTGAAAAAACAGGCAGCTCTTTTTTTCTTTGATAGAAAATTTCGTCATTTCCTATTAAAGAAAAATCCTCCGGAGGATACGTATCCGTGTGAGAAGAAGGGGGTGCTGATGCGACCGCGCTCGGCGCAGGTGTTCCGCAAGCGGAAGGCTTTGTTCTGCCGGAAGAAGTAAGATGGCTGGCGAAATGTTTCTGGTTTGTAAACCAGAGGCCGGTGAGACCAAGGTTGTCGGCCGCCATGAGGATTTGTCCAAGAGGGGTAGAACAGGAATGAATAAATTGCATGGGAAACCTCCAAAAAGATAAAATAACCGGTTTCTCTTTTATCGCCCTCCCTCTGCCCGTAAGGGGAAAGGAAGGGTGGTAAAAAAGGTAAACCGGTTAAAGTACAGATAATGGGTTTAAAAGGTGACGAAGATGGTTTTTAATGGTTCTTCATTTCTTCTTCCAGATTCTTCTGGGCGGTAGCCAGCATAAGCTTGATACGATTAATCTGGTTAACTTCACTAGCGCCTGGATCATAATCGATGGCAACGATGTTGGACTGCGGATATTTTCTTCGCAGCTCTTTGATTACGCCTTTGCCAACCACATGATTAGGGAGACAGGCAAATGGCTGTGTGCAGACGATGTTTGATGCGCCGCCTTCGATCAGTTCGATCATTTCTCCGGTAAGGAACCAGCCTTCGCCGGTCTGGTTGCCAAGAGAGACAATGGGTTTGGCGTAACGGGCGAGATCTCTGATGTGAGGAGGAGGAGTAAAGCGTGCGCTTTTTTCCAGCTCTTTTCGAAGAAATCCCCGATATAATTCGATGGCCTGAATGCCGGCATTACAGATTTTGGCTGTCCATGAGGATTTGCCCAGATACTTTGATTTAAAATTGGCATTATAAAGGCTGTAGAACATGAAGTCAAGAAGATCAGGCATCACGGCTTCCGCACCTTCTGCTTCCAGAAGCTCGACCAGATGATTGTTGGCATCCGGCAGGAATTTGACCAGAATTTCTCCGACGATACCTACCCGTGGTTTCGGTGCGTCGTGGATGGGAAGACGGTCAAAATCCCGGATGATCTGTTTGACATTTTTCTTAAACTCATGATAACTGGCTTTTTCCAACGAACGAATACATCGTTTTTTCCATATTTCGTGTAAATGATTGGCGGAACCCTTCACCTTTTCATAAGGACGAACACGATAAAGAACCCGCATAAATAAATCACCGTAGACAACGGCCTGAAGCATACGGATAACCAGAGGGAGAGTCAGTTTAAACCCTTCGTTTTTTTCTATGCCCTGTACACTGATGCTGATGACCGGGACGTGTCCGTACCCGTTTTTTGCCAGAGCTCTTCGAATGAAACCAATATAATTGGTGGCACGACAGCCTCCGCCGGTCTGGGAAATAAGCACAGCCGTTTTATCGGTGTCATATTTTCCGGAGGTCAGGGCAGTCATGATCTGTCCCACCACGATGAGAGAAGGGTAGCAGGCGTCGTTGTTGACGTATTTTAAACCGGTATCAACCGCTTTTTTACCCATTTGCGGCAGAACGTCCACATGATAGCCGCAATGGCGAAAGACCGGAGCCAGCAGATCAAAATGGATCGGAGACATCTGAGGAACAAGAATCGTATAATCTTTTCGCATCTCTTTGGTAAATTCGACCTTTTTGATGTTGGACGGAACGATTTTTGGTTCGATATGCTGTTTGTGCCGGATTCTGGCTGCGGCAATCAGAGAACGGATCCGGATTCTGGCCGCGCCCAGATTATTAACCTCATCAATTTTTAATACGGTGTAGATTCTGCCGGAATTAGACAAAATGTCATTGACAGCGTCCGTGGTTACGGCGTCCAGACCACAGCCAAAAGAGTTTAACTGAATGACTTCCAGTTGTTTGTTCTTTTTGGCGTAATTGGCTGCTCCATATAAACGGGAGTGGTACATCCACTGATCGGAAACAATGAGCGGACGTTCCACCTGTCCAAGATGGCAGATGGAATCTTCGCTTAAAACGGCAATACCATAGGAATTAATCAGTTCAGGGATACCATGATTGATCTCCGGATCGATATGGTACGGTCTTCCGCAGAGAACGATTCCCATTTTTCCGGTTTCTGCCAGGTAAGCAAGGGTTTCTTCTCCTTTGTGCCGAATATCTTCCCGCACCTGTGCCGCCTCTTTGTAAGCGGCGTCCACTGCCTGTTCAATTTCGGATAAAGGAATATTGTATTGTGGACGTAATTCCTCAAAAAGTCGTTTTTTCAGCGCTTCTGCATTATCCAGCGCAAGGAATGGATTCATAAAATGAACATCCGGACTGCGAAGTTCTTCCATATTATTTTTAATATTTTCCGCATAGGAGGTCACGATCGGGCAGTTATAGTGGTTGTTGGCATCCGGGGTTTCGTTTTGCTCATAAGGGACGCAGGGATAAAAGATAGTCCGGATTCCCTTTTTCAGCAGCCACATGACATGGCCATGCGCGATTTTTGCCGGATAACATTCCGATTCGCTGGGAATGGATTCGATTCCCAGTTCATAAATTTTCCGGGAAGATTTTGGTGAGATCACAACCCGGAATCCAAGGTTTGTAAAAAAGGTATGCCAGAATGGGTAATTTTCATAAATGTTTAACACTCTTGGGATACCGATGACGCCCCGGGCGGCTTCCTCCGTCGTCAGGGATTTATAACCGAAAATGCGCTGATATTTATATTCATAAAGATTAGGTACATGGCTGTGATTTTTTTCCAGTCCCAGACCCCGTTCGCAGCGGTTGCCGGAAATAAACCGGTTGCCGTTTCCAAAATCATTGATGGTCAGCAGACAATGATTATTACAGTGCGGACAGCGGCTCATGGTGGTATCGTAATTCAGCCGGAAAATTTCTTCCATGGACAACATGGTCGATTTCTTTTTCTCCGACGCCCGTTCTCTGGCGATTAACGCCGCGCCAAAGGCCCCCATGATTCCGGCAATATCCGGACGAACGGCCTGACAGCCGGAGATGCGCTCAAAAGTACGCAAAACGGCGTCATTATAAAATGTTCCGCCCTGAACAACAATGTTTTTGCCCAGTTGTTTTGGGTCGGTCAGTTTGATGACCTTCAAAATGGCATTTTTAATGACAGAATAGGCAAGACCTGCCGAAATATCTCCGACGCTGGCCCCTTCTTTTTGTGCCTGTTTGACCTTGGAATTCATAAATACGGTACACCGGGATCCCAGATCGATAGGAGATTCGGCAAAAAGGGCAACCTTGGCAAAATCTTCAACGGAATAGTTTAAGGATTTGGCAAAGGTTTCAATAAAAGAACCGCATCCGGAAGAGCAGGCCTCGTTTAAGAGAACGCTGTCCACGGCGTGGTTTTTGATTTTAATGCATTTCATATCCTGACCGCCAATATCCAGAATACAGTCCACATCCGGTTCAAAAAAGGCGGCGGCATAGTAATGGGCCATAGTTTCCACTTCGCCGTAGTCCAGATTAAAAGCGGATTTAATCAGCGCTTCCCCATATCCGGTGGAACAGGAACCGGCGATCCTGGCCGTATCCGGAAGAACACGATTTAATTCTTTCAGGGCGCGAATGGAAGTTTTTAAAGGGCTTCCGTTATTATTATCGTAGAACCGGAAAAGAAGAGAGCCGTCTTCCGCCACAACAGCCAGTTTTGTGGTGGTGGAACCGGCGTCGATACCCAGATAACATTTTCCTTTATAGGTGGAAATGTCGCCTTTTTTTACGGAAAAACGGTTGTGATCGGCAATAAATTGTTCGTATTCTTTTTGGTCGCAAAACAGTGGTTCCAGTCTCTCCACTTCCACAGCCAGATGCATCTCTGATTCGAAGTAACTGATCAGTTCACGGAAATTAAGGGCGCAGTATTGCTTTGCATTTAAAGCCGCGCCCACAGCGGCGAACAGATGGGAATGGGGAGGATCGATAATGTGCGTTTCATCCAGCTCCAGTGTGCGGATAAATGCATTTTTCAGCTCTGGTAAAAAATGCAGCGGTCCGCCCAAAAAGGCAACGTGTCCGCGAATCGGTTTTCCGCAGGCAAGGCCGCTGATGGTCTGATTGACAACCGCCTGAAAAATAGAAGCGGCCAGATTTTCTTTGGTTGCGCCTTCATTGATCAAAGGTTGAATGTCGGTTTTGGCAAATACGCCGCACCGCGCGGCAATAGGGTAAATCGTATCATAATCTCTGGCGAAACGATTCAGTCCCGGGGCGTCAGTCTGGAGAAGGCTGGCCATCTGGTCGATGAAAGACCCGGTTCCTCCTGCGCAGACGCCGTTCATCCGCTGTTCGATTCCGTTGGTAAAATAAATAATCTTGGCATCTTCTCCACCCAGTTCAATGGCCACGTCCGTCTTTGGTTCGTAGTTCTGTAAAGCGTGGGAAACACAGACAACTTCCTGACAGAAAGGAATATGTAAATATTCAGAAATCGCCATTCCTCCTGAACCGGTAACGGTAGGGTGAATGGTTATGTTGCCAAGAAGTTCATGGGCTTCCTCGAGAAGTCCCTGTAAAGTTTCCTTAATGTTTGCATAATGTCTTTTATAATCAGAGAAAAGAATATTATGCCCGCTGTCAAGAACAGCGACTTTAACGGTAGTAGAGCCAATGTCAATTCCTAATGAATAATCCATTAATCCTTGTCAACTCCTTTGTAATGTAATTATTTAGCGTAGTAGTGTAATAATAAGCTGATATAATAAGAA
>ENA-ORTP01003573-ORTP01003573.1-human-gut-metagenome-genome-assembly--contig:-NODE-3573-length-10374-cov-1.856672_pt1 | contig 10374 bp, 7 predicted proteins | sample MGYA00241913_ERZ509190 | MGnify/ENA primary metagenome ERZ509190 (study PRJEB26280, sample SAMEA2338839) | human gut metagenome | biome: human gut; feature: human-associated habitat; material: faeces...
ATGGGAAGCCGATCCGCAGGGTCTGAACAGCGAAGTGTCGTGGGCCGTCGCCATGCCCGAATTTGAAGGAGCCATTGAGCCGTTTTTCCTCGGTGGCGGCACCTTGTCCCAGGCCGGCGTGGGCGGAACCGAAATCGAGCGCCGTACGCCCCATCCCGAACGGGTGGAGCGTTTCGCCTCCCGCATCGCCCGCTGGCTGCGTCTCAGAAATAAGCCCGTGGCGGAACGCCGGGTAGCCTTTCTTTTGAACAGTGATCCCTGCGCGTCCGTGGAGGCATCCGTAGGCGGAGCCGCCAAGCTGGATTCTCTGGAGTCGGTGAGCCGTATCCTCCGGGCCATGCGGCAGGCCGGATATGCCGTGGATGTCCCCGAGTCCGGTGCGGCGCTCATCGAAACCATCATGGAGCGCAAGGCTATTTCCGAATTCCGTTGGACGACGGTGCAGGAAATTGAGGCCAAGGGCGGGGTACTCGCCCATGTGGATCTCGCAACCTATCGGCGATGGTTCGATGCCTACCCGGAAAACGTCAGGCAAAAGGTTGCGGAGGCATGGGGCAATCCGCCGGGGGAACCGATGAACGGTGTCCCCGCCGCAATGGTGCTCAACGGGGATATCCTCGTTACCGGCGTCCGATGGGGCAATGCCGTGGTTTGCATCCAGCCCAAGCGCGGATGCGCCGGCTCCCGGTGTGACGGGCAGGTCTGCAAAATATTGCATGACCCCTCCGTGCCGCCTCCACATCAATATATAGCGACCTACCGCTGGCTTCAGGACGGTTTCGGGGCGGATGTCGTGGTGCATGTGGGAACGCACGGCAACCTTGAATTTCTTCCCGGGAAGAGCGTCGGCCTGTCCGGTGCCTGTTTCCCCGATCTTGCGCTGCATGAAGTTCCGCACGTCTATATCTACAACTCCGACAATCCTCCGGAAGGTGTTATCGCCAAGCGGCGGAGCTATGCGGAACTAGTCGATCACATGCAGACGGTTATGGTGCAGAGCGGCCTCTACGACGCATTGGAAGAGCTGGATCGCCTGCTTGGGGAATGGGAACAGGCTCGCGCCGGGAATCCCAACCGGGCGCACCAGCTGGAACACCTGATCCGGGAAGGCATCGCTGCCGCCAATCTGGAATCGCAAGTCTCTCCTGAAACGTCCCCCGACTTCGCCACCCTTGCCTCCCGTATCCATGCGGCTCTCGGCCTTCTCCGCAATACGCATATGGAAGACGGTATGCACGTTTTTGGGGAAACGCCGCAGGGGAAACGGCGGGCGCAGTTTATCGCGTCCATTGTCCGGTACGATGCGGGACAGGCCGACTCGTTGCGGAAAAGGTTGTGCACAGCCCAAGGGTTCGAGCTTGAAACACTACTTGCTGAACCGGGAGGAGTGGACAAACGCCTTGGGCAGAGCCATGCCAGCCTGTTGGAAAAGGTGGAAAAACAGCTTGTTGACGTATGTGAAATACTGATGGAGGGTAAGGATCCGGAGGCTCTCCCCGCATGTATCCGCTCCCTGCTGGGGGATGCGTGCCTCGTGCCGGACGCGCTGGGGGGCCTTGTTTCGGTGGGGCGGAGGATTCTCGGCATCATCGAACGGATGGAGGCCACGGACGAGACGGGTTCTTTGCTGAGCGCCTTCACGGGCAACTATGTGTTGCCGGGGCCTTCCGGCATCATTACGCGGGGGCGTGAAGACATTTTGCCGACTGGCCGGAATTTCTACGCGCTTGATCCCCGACGCCTGCCTACCCGTGCGGCGTGGCGCGTAGGGCAGAACCTCGCCCGCGCGCTTATCGCCAAACATCTGGAGGAAGAGGGGCGCTACCCCGAGAACGTCGCCATGTTCTGGATGTGCAACGACATGATGTGGGCCGACGGCGAGGGGATGGGGCAGCTCCTCTATCTTCTCGGAGTGGTTCCGCGTTGGTTGGGCAACGGGATGGTGGAAGGGTTCGACGTCATCCCGCTGGAAGAGCTGGGCCGCCCGCGTATTGACGTGACCGTCCGCGTATCGGGTCTGCTTCGGGACAGTTTCCCTGCGGCCATGCACATGCTGGATGCGGCGGTACAGGCCGTCGCCGCGCTGGATGAACCTCTGGAAAGCAACTTTGTCCGCAAACATACGCAGGAACGTCTGGCGGCTATCGAAGCTGATGATCCCGATGCGTGGCGTTCCGCGACTTTTCGTATTTTTTCTTCGGAGCCGGGAACCTATCAGGCCGGGGTCAATCTCGCCGTCTACGCGTCCGCATGGCAGACGGAAGCCGATCTCGCGGATATTTTTCTCCATTGGAACGGGTACGCCTACGGCAAGGACGCGTTCGGGGTCAAACGCCCGAGGGCGCTGGAGGCCAGCCTCTCCACAGTAGATGTTACCTACAACAAGGTGGTCAGCGACGAGCACGATCTGTTCAACTGCTGCGGCTACTATGGGACGCACGGCGGCATGACGGCCGCGGCGTCGCACTTCCGGGGAGGGCAGGTTAAAACCTATTACGGCGACACGCGCGAACCCGAACAGGTGCAGGTACGCGATCTGACTGATGAGGTGCGCCGCGTCGTGCGGACCCGTTTGCTCAATCCCAAATGGATAGAGGGCATGAAGCGGCACGGATACAAGGGCGCGGGCGATATTTCCAAGCGTACCGGGCGCGTGTACGGGTGGGAAGCCACCACGCAGGCCGTCGATGACTGGATTTTCGACGATATCGCCAAAACCTTTGTGCTGGATCCCGAAACCCGGGCTTTTTTTGATGAAAACAATCCGTGGGCACTGGAAGAAATCGCCCGTCGGCTGCTTGAGGCCGAAGCCCGGCATTTATGGAAAGCCGATCCCGATGTGCTCGCCGAATTGCGCGAGGCCTACATGGATATAGAGGGAACTCTGGAAGACCGTACGGAGGCGTTCGGTGGGGAATTTCAGGGAGGCTCCATCGACATCGTCACGTCCGACGATGTGGCGGAATGGAAACGGGCGCTGGAAGTCGTGCGCGGAAACAACCAGTAAGATCGAAGGAGAAGCTATGAAGACACTTCGCCAGCGTTACCCCTTTTCCGCTATTGTCGGGCAGGAGGAGCTGAAACAGGCCCTGTTGCTGAATCTGATCTATCCCGGCATCGGAGGGGTACTTATCCGAGGCGAAAAAGGGACCGCCAAGTCCACGGCTGTGCGGGCTCTGGAAGCGATTCTCCCGGAAATCGACGTGGTGGATGGGTGTCCCTGCGGATGCGACCCCCACGGCGACGCGTTGTGCCCGTGGTGTCTGGAGCAGGAAGCTCTTGAATCCGTTTCGCGTCAGGTTCGTGTGGTCGACTTGCCGGTCGGTTCCACGGAAGATCGCGTCGTCGGCTCACTGGATATGGAAACGGCCCTCCGTGAAGGCAGACGGCGTTTCGAACCGGGGATCCTTGCGGATGCCAACCGGGGTATCCTGTATGTGGACGAAATCAACCTGCTGGATGACCATCTTGTGGACGTATTGCTGGATGCGGCGGCAATGGGCGTAAACACGGTCGAGCGAGAAGGCGTTTCTTGGTCGCATCCTTCCCGTTTTGTACTTGTTGGAACGATGAACCCGGAAGAAGGGGAACTCCGCCCGCAGCTTCTCGACAGGTTCGGTCTGTGCGTGGAGGTCAGGGGCATGGCGGAACCGGAAGCGCGGCTTCAGGTAATGACGCGCCGTGCGGCCTTTGAAGATGATCCGGTGGGCTTCCGTGCCGCATGGCAGGAACGGGAAAACGAGATAGCCGAACGGATCGTCGCCGCCAGACGGAAACTCGGGAGCGTCGCTGTTCCGGAAGATGTCATGCGCGCCATTGTCGAACTTGCTATTGAAACGGAAGTGGACGGGCACAGAGCGGATATCGTCATGCTGAAAACCGTCAAGGCCATCGCCGCATGGCGTGGGGATGGCGAGGCCGCCAGAGAAGATGTCATGCAGGCGGCCCGGCTGGTTCTGCCGCACAGGATGAGGAGAAAGCCTTTTCAGAATGTCGGGTCCGCGAAGGCGGTGCGGTGATGTCCGGCAAATGGCGGGTGTTTCCTTTCACCGCCCTTGTAGGGCAGGAAAAGATCAAGCGCGCCTTGCTCGCCAATGCCGTTTTGCCGAGCATTGGCGGCGTGTTGCTGCGGGGTGAAAAAGGAACGGCGAAATCCACGGCTGTGCGTGGTCTGGCTTCGCTTCTGCCACAATCTCAAGCTGTTGCGGGCTGCCCGTGGCACTGTGATCCGCTTGCCCCGGAAGAATGGCTTTGCCCCTCCTGCGCGGGGAAAAAACGGAAGGGGGCGCTGCCATCAGTGGCCTTTGCGCCCCAGCTGGCGGATGTTCCCTTGTCCGCCAGCGAAGACAGGGTAGCCGGAAGCCTGGACATGGAAGCGGCGTTCCGCGAGGGTGTGCGTGTCCTTCAGCCCGGACTGCTCGCAGCCGCGCACCGTGGTATCTTGTATATAGATGAAGTCAATCTGCTTCCTGATCATGTGGCGGACGTCATCCTCGAAGCCTGCTCCGAGGGCGTGAACCGGATCCGGCGGGAAGGCATCTCCGCAGAACATCCTTCGCGTTTCGTGCTTGTCGGTACGATGAACCCGGAAGAGGGAGAGCTTCGGCCCCAGCTTCTGGATCGCTTCGGGCTGGCGGTTTCGGTATCCGCTCCCGGCAATGTGGAAGAACGGCTGGAGGTCTTGCGGCTCCGCGAGCGGTTTGACGCTGATCCGCAAGGATTTCTCCTTCAATACGCGGAACGGGAGGCCGCGCTTGCCGTCCGCATCCGGGAGGCGCAGCGGCTCGTCGCGCAAGTCCGTCTCCCCCGGCTTTTGCTGAAACGGATGGCGGAGCTTGCCGCTGAAGCGCATTGCGCCGGGCATCGTGGTGAGCTGGCTCTGGAGCGGACGGCCCGCGCATTCGCGGCACTGGCCGGAAGGCTGGATGTTCGGGAAGAAGACGTGCTGGAGGCGGCGGAGTTGGCGCTGGCGCACCGGCGCCGTATGACGACCCCGCCCCCGCAGGAACAGAAGGAGCAAGAGCGGAGCGAACGTTCCCCCTCGCAAGAACAGGAGCAGTCCAGACGCGAGACGGATGGAGACGAACAAAGAGAGCATTCCCATTCACAGGAGCAGCCTTTTGATACAGTTCCGCAGTTGCCTCCTCAGGCCAACAGCTCAGGAGCAGCAGGGCTGGGAGATGTGGAGCAGGTCTTTGCCATTGGAGATCCGTTTACGATCAAGCCTATCCGGCTGAGAAAAGATCGGGTGCAACGCAAAGGAACAGGACGGCGCTCCCGTACGGCCACGCTGCAAAAGGCAGGGAGGACTGTAGGAAGCCTTCCACTCGTGGGGAGTGAAATGAAGTATGCCGATATCGCGTGGGATGCGACGCTTCGAGCCGCAGCCTTGCGCCACCGCGTCGGCGAGGGAGGATGGACCCGCCCCGTCATCACCCTTGAGGATATCCGCACCAGACGCCGCGAAAAGAAAATCGGCAACCTGATCGTCTTTTCCGTGGATGCTTCCGGCTCAATGGGGGCGGCCAGACGTATGGAGGAAGCCAAGGGTGCCGTGCTGTCTCTTCTTATGGACGCCTACCAGAAGCGGGATAAAGTGGCTTTTATCGCTTTTCGCGGCCAACAGGCCGAAGTCCTGCTGGAACCCACGGGGAGTGTGGAGCAGGCCTACCGGAGGCTGGAGGAGCTGCCCACGGGGGGGAGGACTCCCCTTGCGTCGGGACTTGAGGAAAGCCATCGCATCATCAGGAACCAGCTTCGGAAAGATCCCGATACCAGACCTATTCTGCTTGTCCTTTCCGATGGAAGAGCGAACGCCGCACCGGACGGGATGAAACCCATGCCCGCTGCGCTGGAGGCCGCCCGGCGTATTGTCGCCGATGGTCGCACGCATTCCTTGGTGATCGATGTGGAGCGGCAAGGCCTCGTCCAGTTTGCAATGGCAAAGACGCTTTCTGAAGGATTGGAAGCCGAATATATGCATCTTGAAGAACTCGAGGCGGATACGCTGGTGCGTACGCTCAAGGATATATTGTGAACCGCATTTTGGGATGGTTCGCCGTTCTTGTTTTGGCGATGTGTTCGGCGACTTGGGCACAAGGTCCGGAAACCGTCGTTACGGATTCCTTGGGAAGAAGCGTCCATATTCCCGTTCCGGTTCGCAGAGTCGTGTCACTCTCCGCTTCCGGCGTCGAATGTATCCGGATTATGGAGAGAATAGACACGCTCGTCGGAATCACGGAGCACACGAAGACCCGAAAGGCACAGTTTCCTGAAGTGGCGAGACTGCCAAGCGTAGGGCGCGGCTTCATGCCGAATTTCGAAGTGATCGCTGAACTTCGCCCGGACGTTATCCTTGCATGGAAAACAAACCCAGGCCCGGAACTGGAACGGCAGTTGGAACCTTTGGGGATCGCCGTACTGCGGCTTGATCTGACGGAGCCCGGAAAATTGCCTGAAGAGATGCGGACGCTCGCATCGATTTTGGGCCCGGAAGCGCAAAGGCGCACGGAAGCCTATTGGGAATGGGTGGCACGTTGGACGGAGCAGATACAAAAAAGCATAGCCGGTCAGCCAAAGCCAACTGTGCTGGCGGAGCATTTCACGCCCTTGAGAATAGCGGGGCCGGGCTCAGGCCTGTATGATCTGACGCAGATGGCGGGGGCAAACAACCTTGCTGATGATATTGGCATACGCTCCATGCAGGTGGATTCCGAATGGGTTCTTGAAAGGAATCCGCAGTGTTTTGTGAAGAGCATTCTCCTGGACAAACGGAATGCCGAAGAGGACACCCGGAGAACCGATGAATGCTTGCGCAGTGTCTTGGAACGGGACAACTGGCAGCTGCTCGATGCCGTCAAAGAGATATTCTCGATTCGGATATCGCAAGCGGGCCTCGTTATCTTGTCGGCCTCGCCGAGCTTGCAGCATGGTTGTATCCCGATGCCTCCGTCCCTTCTGGCAAGCGGATTCATGAGGAATGGGCCAATGCGGCATGGATGCCCATGTATGAGGAAAATGATGGTGGGCAAGATTGATAGCAGTTTATTTGTGTGAACTGTTTTGTTTTATTATGTTTTTAAAGGTCCGATCATCACTGGCGCAGTACTAGAAAAGAGCGCTGAAAGCACGAAAGCCATAGACAGCTGAACGGATAGGAGACGGTCACGTGCAGTATCAGGTTTTCTTTTGTGTCCATATGACATCTTATATTCGGCGGTATCATTTGGTACACCACGTTTAATATGTGATAGCTTATATAAAAACTTGAATTGAGGAGTAAACTATTATAGTGATGGACCACATGCAGGAGGACGGGTATGTGGAAACATTTTTTGTGTATTATGAGCATGTTGCTCACTTTGACCGCTTGGGGATGCAGCCTTGCGCCTCAACCCGTCGCCCGGCCTGTAACAGGGCAACAAACCCTTGAGGCCGCCGATCACTGGCGCATCCTTGCCCAGCAAATCGTTAAAGAGATGCAGTTCACCACTGGAAGTTCCGTCTATGTCTCAGAACAGGATCGTTCTCCTTTCGGACGAGCCTTTACGACACTTCTCCGGCATGAGGTAGCTGCTTCCGGGGCGCGGCTCAGCGGAGCCCGTAAAGGCTCCCTCTGCATTGATTGGGGTGTTCAGATCATTAAGTATAGTGAACCCCGGCAGACCATTCATGTTTACCCGGGGACCATCGCCGCGATTACGGGAGGCGGAATCGGCGCTGGCTACATTATCAAGAACCGGCCGAGTTCATGGCCGGCTGTTGGTGCCGCGGGAGCCGGGCTTTTAGGTGAGGCGGCGAATTTACTGGATATGGCCACTCCAAAGTACCCTATTGATACCGAAGTCCTCATAAATATTACAGGGTCAGTGGATGGGGCCGTAACCTACGATTATTCAGGTCTTTTCTACATGCGTGCGAAAGATTCCGACCAATATTGGGAACGTCCGCCATATAGAGGAAAGGAGCAGCCCATGCAGGCCAAAACATACAGAAGCGTAGGGAATTAGCATGAATACTGCAAAGATCTGTGTGTTTGGGCTTGCTCTTTTTTGTTTATGTGGTTGTACGGACAGCCACTATGAGATGAAGCAGGTTCCTCCGCAGCTTTCCCAAGCGGAGATGTCGAGGACGGATATCGTAAAGGTCGGATACGAGCTTGCGGACGGCCTCATCAAAAATCTACATGCTCCCCTCAATGAAGGGGAAACGGTCATTGTTGCCAGTTTCGCGGATGTGGACAATTTGACCCAGTCTTCGACGGTGGGAAGGCTGCTTGGGGACATCGTGGGGTCACGCCTTTCACAGCAGGGATTTACCGTTGTCGATATACGTACTCGGCAAGACTCTATTTTTATTCAAGAGCAGGGTGGGGAGTTCGTACTCAGCCGAGATGTGAGAGCGTTGAGCAAAGCCAATAACGCCGCTTGCGTGGTAGCTGGTACCTTTGGGCGCCTCGGCAAGTCCACAGTTGTCTCCGTGCGCATGATCCGTGCCTCCGATAATGTTATTTTGTCCTCCGCTGATGGTGTGTTGGTTCGCGGACGATAATCCGCAAGAGCAGAGGGTGAGTACTTGCGCTGAACGCGCGGGACTGGAAACGGCGGAATGAGAACGTTGCACGAATGCCGGGAACTGGAGTGGTTAACGGTATTTAATCTATTGAAGTCACACGAGTTTCTTTTGGGGCTTTCGTTAATATGGCTTTCTCAAAACGGTTTATCCCTCTGTTCCTTAGATTGAGCGTTGGGAACAGGCTTAAAACAAAGACCCGGCCAATGACCGGGTCTTTGCCTCTATTCTCCTGAGAGGGAAGGCAGAGTTTCCTTATGCGGCGGCGGTGCGTGGGAAGACAATGCGGTAGCCAGCCCACACGGCGCAGATGCATATTACGGCATTGAGGAGAATGTTCAGACCTGCGAGCATGAGATCGCCGGTATGGTAGAGGTTAAACGTATCGAGCGAGAAGGTGGAGAAGGTGGTGAAACCGCCGAGGAAGCCGGTTCCAAGCAGGCTGTATCCCACCGTGAACGGTTTTCCGCTGCGTTTCATGGCTCCTTGCAGCAGGCCCATGAGAAAACCGCCGAGCACGTTGATGCAGAGGATGCCGAGAGGGAAGGTCATGGTCAGGCCGCTCATGATTGCGGCATTCAGCTTGAAGCGGCAGACCGCCCCCGCCGCGCCGCCGCACAGGACAGCAATGGTGTTTTCGATATACGACATGCCTTCCTCCTACTGAACCATCAGGAAAAAGCCGAAAGCGGTCCCACAGAGGCACAGGACCATATTGACGACGACGTTGGCGATGGCCTTTCCGGGCTGTCCGTCGCGGAAGGCGGCGAACGTATCCATGGAGAATGTGGAAAACGTGGTCAGTGCTCCGAGAAAGCCTTCGCCAATGAAATCGTGCCACGGGATAAAGGGAACGGCATTCATCTTGATTGCCCCTACAAGCAGTCCCATAATAAAAGAACCGAGCACGTTTACAAATAGGGTACCGTAGGGGAACCCCTTGCCGAACCATGCGGCGAACCACGCGGAGATCTGGAAGCGGCAGTAAGCGCCGAGCGCGCCTCCGCCCGCGACCCAAAGTGTTCCGGCCAATTCAGTCATGTTGTTTCCTTTCGAAAAAGGCCGGGTAGCTGGCCCGGCCTTTGAGAGTTACATCTTGTAGGCTTCTTCGCCGTGCAAGGACTCATCAAGCCCCGCCTCTTCCTCTTCCTTGGTGACCCGGATCGGCCCCCATGCGCTGATGACCTTGAAGATGATGATGGTCACAACGAAGGAGTAGACCGCCACGATGATCACGCCGAGGAGCTGCATGAGGAATTGATGGATGCTGGCGTTCACCTTGTCGATGTTGCTGCTGGCGAGAATGCCAAGGAGCAGGGCGCCGGTGACGCCGCCCATGCCGTGGGCGCGCCATACTTCGAGCGCATCGTCGAACCCGAGGCGTTCCTGCACATACTTGGCGTAGTAGCATACGGAGGAGCCCACGGCGCCGATGATGATCGCGGCCCACGGTTCCACGTACCCGGCGCAGGGGGTAATGGTGGCGAGGCCGGCCACGGCGCCGACGAGCACGCCGGAGAAGGAAGGCTTGCGGTCATAATGCCAGTCGTAAAGCATCCAGACGATCATGGCGATGGAACCGGCGATGGTCGTGTTGGTGAAGGCATAGGCGGCCAGGCCGTCGGCGGCGTATGCGCCGCCCGCGTTGAAGCCGAACCAGCCGAACCACAAGAGGCCGGCACCCACGGCGACCAGCGGCAGGTTGTTGGGTACGGTCGGTTCGCCGGGCTTCATGTCGTCACGCCGTCCGAGGAAAATGACCGAGGCAAGCGCCGCAAAACCGGCGCTGACGTGGATCACGAT
>ENA-ORTP01003574-ORTP01003574.1-human-gut-metagenome-genome-assembly--contig:-NODE-3574-length-10371-cov-15.153257_pt1 | contig 10371 bp, 8 predicted proteins | sample MGYA00241913_ERZ509190 | MGnify/ENA primary metagenome ERZ509190 (study PRJEB26280, sample SAMEA2338839) | human gut metagenome | biome: human gut; feature: human-associated habitat; material: faeces...
TGTCAGATATATATTTTTTTAATAGAGCGTATAGTTACATGAGAATATCTGAGAAAATAGCAAAATCCAATTATAAAAATTGCCGTCAAGGTTATAGAAGATGTTGGGGTCAAAAGAGTTTGTAAAAACTCTCTGACCTACCATATAGTACCTTGAAAATTTTACACAACTGGATTTTTATGGATTTCCCGATGTTAGTAGGCAATACCAACGTGACAGTTATCCTTTTTGTTATGCCAATACTGGATTTTGAGCATAGTGCCCCAAGCCCTTTCGATAAGTAAAGAGTTTTTTAAAGTTCAATGCTCCGATTTTACATCCAAAGAAAAAACGTCCTCGGATTAGTCCTCTGACCAGCATCCTGTCCGCATGATATTGTCTGCGTAACAGGGACGGCAGGGTTTCAACTCCGTTACGGATTTTGAAGAAATTTCGAAATTCTTCTGTTCCCATGAATCGTTGCTGTTTTGCTCTCTCATGAGATTTTATCGATACAGTAACACTGCTGACACGTTTATGGATTTTTGCTTTACATCGGTCCTTATTCGGACAGTTTGCACACTGGTCTCTTAGGAAGGAAACATGAAATTGCTGGGATTTACCACCAGTATATCCACAGGATTTTGGTTCATATCCTGCCGGACATCTCAATACTTTGGTTCCGGTTTCATTGAATACAAAATCTGCCAGAATGTCATCAATTGGTTTTCCTGATAAATCAGTATTGATCAATCGAATGTTCTTTTCAGCCGCAAGATCATGGTTTTCTTTTCCGGAGTATGCACCATCCGTGATCATTGTGCTTTCTTCATTTTGGATTTCCGTACGAGCAAGGCTGTCTTTCAGAAACTGACTGTCACTGTAATGATTCTGCTCAAACTGATAATCGGTAATCACTGAACCGTTTTTACCGACTGTCTCTTCGAGATTTGCTGCATAACCCTGATGCTCTTTTCCTGCTTTGACTCTGTATGTCGCATCCGGATCAGATGGATTCTGGAGCATTTTGGAATGGAATCCGCCATCTTCTTTTGTACGAAGGCGTCGGGAAGCTTCTTCCACAACAGTCTGTTCGGAAAGACAACGTACCAATAACTGGTATTCCGTAATGTCATCATAATCCGTTCCGCAGGATTTCAGTAAGCTGTCTGCATCTTTCAGAATGGTATCCAATTGATTTACGGTATCAGAATCGTTGCTGTAATAAAAGATTTTATTATAATCATTTGGGTCACAGTAATGTTCCATGCCTTTAATCAGATTGTCGCAATGGTTTTTGTGAAGATAAATAACCAGTTTTGCTACACAAGTATACAGCAGTTCTATGCGGCTGAGTTTTCGGATATTTGCTGCTATCATCATAGAATCCATTCTTTTGATTCTTGGATTGATATCCATGAGTTTGGCGATATTTGTTCCGAGGCCTGTCATACAGCCATGAAGCAGGTCTACACCATAAATTGACTCATAATCATAACAGCGTTTGCGAAAGCGTGAAAGGGTTTTGTCGCTCATTGGCTGTTCGTCAAAACTCGTTGTATGAAGAGCATACTGATAACGTGGATCCAGCATAAGATTTTCAACAACTTCATCATCTGAGATTCCAAAGATTTCTTTGATGATCAGGGCACCAATGCACACATTTACGGGTGTATTTGGTCTTGAAGCGCTGGATGAATACAGAACGCGGAATGGTTCTTCGTTGATTGCAGGAAATATATCTTCTGCAAAAACCTTTGCCCATGAACGTTCCAGAGCTTTCTGCTCACGAGACGTAAGCCCTCCGAAACTGTCAGTAAAAGATAATTGTTGATACGAATTCGTTCTGAATGCCATAAAATTCCACCGCCTTAGATTGATATATACAGTATACCACATTTAGGCGAAGCTGAGGGATTTGTGTAAAATTTTCAAGGTACTATAGTAGGGCTTTTGACCCTAACATCTTATTATTATGAAAGAGAGTGGAAATTCATGGCTATGATCACTTTACAGAATTCCCGCAATGCGGAAGTAACTGTATTAACCAACAATTTCATAGACAACTATATGCCTGGGGCCAATGGAGAATTTGTGAAAGTATATATCTATCTTCTGAGGCTTCTTTCTGACACCTCTGTACCCTTCAGTCTGGAGCAGATGGCTGATCATTTCTTCTGTACAGAACGTGACATTATCCGCGCTCTGAAATACTGGGAGAAAGAAAAACTCCTTACTTTAACCTACAGAAATAACGAAGATATAGCAGATATCATATTGAATGTACCACCTGTAAAATCTGCTGCTTCCGACACACCTGTTTCGGCAGCCCCTGTTACAAAAACAGAAACCCAGACTTCTTCTGCGCCGGCACAGCCTGTGAAGCAGACCACCAGATCAGCCACTGCACTGTCTCCTGACCGTGTAAAAGAATTAAAGCAAAATGATGAGATCGTACAGCTCCTCTATATCGCAGAACAGTATCTCGGCAAAACGCTCACTCCTACCGAGATGAAAAAGATCCTGTTTTTCTATGATGAGCTGAAATTCTCGCCTGATCTGATCGAGTACCTGATCGAATACAGTGTCAGCCGCGGGCATAAGAGTATGCGTTACATAGAAACCGTTGCTCTTGCCTGGGCAGATGAGGGAATCACCACTGTCACCATGGCAAAAGAGGCAAATTCCCGTTATGCCAAAGAATACTTTACTATTTTTAAATCAATGGGAATCAGCGGACGAAATCCGGTAGATACAGAGATTTCTCTTATGAACACCTGGCTGAATGATTATGGTTTTACCATGGATATCATCCAGGAAGCCTGCAGCCGTACAGTTCTCTCTACCGGACAGCCAAGTTTCCAGTATGCAGATAAAATCCTTTCCGGATGGAAAGATAAAAATGTCCGTACACTTGCAGATGTCCGGCTCCTCGATGCTCAGCATCAGCGACAGAAGCTGGAAAAGAATACCCAGCGAAAAGCAGCTTCCAAACCGGCTGCATCAAACCGGTTTAACAATTTCCATCAGCGACAGTACGACTTTAACGAATATGAAAAGAAATTACTGAATCAGTAACGGCAGTGACATAATCGTCTGAAAGTCACTGAACAGCTACAAAAAAACAAACGAAAGGGTGTGAAGTCATGCCTTTACAGAATTATCAGTATGATACGATCATGCGGGAATACAGCAAGACCCAGTCTCAGAACAGACGTATTCTGGAGGAGCGTACTCAGGAGATTTATAAAAAAATCCCGCGCATCCACGAAATAGATGAAGAGGTTGCCACCTTAAGCGCCAAAAAAGCAAGAGCACTCTTAAGCGGAGAATCATCAGGTCTTGAGGACCTTAAATCTGCAATCTCTCTTCTGTCCCAGGAGCGCAATGCCCTGCTGGTATGTAACTCATATCCGGAGGATTATCTGGAACTTCCATATAAGTGTCCGGTCTGTCAGGATACCGGTTACGTCGGAAGCCAAAAATGTACCTGTTTTAAGAAAGCAGAGATAGAACTGCTCTATACGCAGTCCAATTTAAAAGAAATTCTCAAAAAAGAAAACTTTGACCACTTTTCTTTTGATTATTATTCTGATACAATGAAGAACGAAGCTACCGGACTGACAGAAAGAGAGACGGCCCGGAGAGCTTATGATATTGCCAGAAGTTTTGTGAGAAATTTTGACAGTTCCTTTGAGAATCTGTTTCTTTACGGTGATACCGGTGTGGGTAAGACTTTTCTTTCTCACTGTATTGCTCATGATCTTCTGGAATCAGCACATTGCGTTATGTACTTTTCCGCATTTGATCTGTTTGAACTGCTGGCAGACTCCAAATTCTCCAGAGATAAAACAGAAGGACAGGAATTTGTATTTGACAGCGATCTGCTGATCATCGACGACCTGGGAACTGAACTTACAAACAGCTTTGTCTCTTCCCAGTTGTTTTTGTGCATAAATGAACGCATCATGCGCAGGAAGTCTACGATCATATCAACAAATCTGAAACTGGAAAATTTCTCGGATACTTATTCCGAACGAACCTTTTCGAGAATCGCCAGCAACTACCGTATGGTGAAGCTGGAAGGAAAGGATATCCGTATACAGAAAATTTTTTTAGGAGGAAAATAAAACATGGCACAGGCAACAACTAAAGATTTAACTACACTTCCGGTGGGCAGACTTGGTCTGATCCCTCTGATCAGCTGTAAGGATCTGGGTGAAAAAGTAAATGAATGGCTGATACAGTGGCGTAAAGAGCGCAGCCACGAAGAGCTTGATTCTTTTGCATTTGAGGGTTATCAGAGAGATTCCTATCTGATACCGGTCCAGACAGCACGTTTCGGTTCCGGTGAGGCGAAATGTACGATCATGGAATCTGTACGTGGTGACGATATCTATCTGATGGTTGATGTATGTAACTACAGTCTTACCTACAGCATCGGACCATACGAGAATCTTATGTCTCCTGATGACCATTTTCAGGATCTGAAACGTGTGATCGGCGCAATCGGCGGCAAAGCCCGCAGAGTAAACGTGATCATGCCTTATCTGTACGAAAGCCGCCAGAATATCCGCAGCGGCAGAGAATCCCTGGACTGTGCAACAGCACTTCAGGAGCTTGTAAGTATGGGTGTGGAAAACATCATCACTTTTGACGCACATGACGCGCGCGTGCAGAATGCAACACCTCTGCATGGATTTGAGACTGTACAGCCATCCTATCAGTTTATCAAAGCTCTTCTCAATCATGAAAAAGGACTTCACATCGACAACGATCATTTCATGATTATCAGCCCTGATGAGGGAAGCATGAACCGCGCAATCTATCTTGCCAATATCCTTGGTGTTGATATGGGTATGTATTACAAACGTCTGGATTACTCCAAGAGAATCAATGGACGTCACCCGATCGCAGCTTACGAATTCCTCGGTCCAAACCTTAAGGGCAAAGATATGATCCTGATCGATGATATGATTTCTTCCGGTGATACAGTTCTTAAGATTTCTTCTCTCCTCAAGGAAAGAGGAGCAGGCAGAATTTATATCTGCTCTACTTTCGGACTGTTTACAAACGGACTCGAGAAATTTGATGAGACTCATAAGGCAGGAGTGTTTGACAAACTGCTCACTACAAACCTGATCTATCAGTCTCCTGAGCTTCTTGCAAAAGATTACTATATCTCCTGTGATATGAGTAAATATATCGCCCTGATCATTGATACTCTTAATCATGATCAGTCTGTAAGCTATCTGCTCAACCCGGTTGACAGGATCAACCGCTGCGTAAGCAGTTACATGGCTCAGTATGATGAGAAATAAATAACTTCTGTAAAATTTATAAAAAGAGATTTCATGTTCTGTTCCGGCTGTTTCATCCGAAATTCCTGCAGTACATGAAATCTCTCTTTTTGTTATATATAATGCAATCCACTCTTCTATGCGGCCCTACACTGAATAACTGCTTCGCAGTCTGGTTAAAAATTCAGGAAATAATTTGCTTCCCATAAGGGATTCCCTCTCTGTCCAGAAGTTCCATCTCGCGTTTACTGCAGGTACTGATGATAACCTGCTTTTTCTCCTTATACATCCATCCAAGAACTGCCTCAAGATCTTCTTCCTCATACATCCCAAAGATATCATCCAGTATCACCGGCAGACTTTCTTCCTGACACAGAAGCTCTCCTGCAGCCATGCGCATGGCAAAATAAATCAGCTCCAGAGTGCCACGGCTGAGACATTCCAGTGCTTCCACTCCGTTCCCGGTAGTTACTGTCATGTGGGATGCCGCATCCATCTGTACGTCCTGATATTCACCATCTGTAATCTCACTCAAAATCTGAGAAGTACGTATCTGCAGCTTTCGTCCCACCTGAAGATGAATATTTCCTGACATTCTCTCTATGGTTTCCATCGCCATATTCAGAGCCTGTACCTCCCGCTCTTCCGATGTAAGCAGAAAAGAATTTTCTTCGTATTCCCGGTATTCTTCCTTAAGGTTACAAAGTTCTGTTTCTTTCTCATCATAGTCCTGTCTGAGATTTTCTTTACTGCATCTGAGTTTCTCCTGCCTGGATACCCAGCGTTTCTTCATCCGTATTCTCTTCTGAAATTCCCTTGCATACTTCAGCTGCTGTTTTCCACAAAATCCCACCAACGCAGCTGCAATAACCGCTACGATCAGACTTACCGAAACACTGTCCGCTATAATCGCAGTCAGAATCAATCCAAAGATGCCGGCAGCGGCCGATATCAGCATTCCCATTGCAAAGCTGTTTCTTTTTGCCTTTGCCTGTGCCATTCTCTCATCCAGAATAACCGCACCATTTTCATCTCCGGGATGCATCCGTAACGACTCCTCTTTCTCATTAATCTGATCCAGCTTTCCATTCAGATTATTCAGATCACTTATGATATCATCCATCCTGGTCAGAAGTTTCTGCCTCTCCTGTTCTGTCTCTTTCTGTTTTCTGTCTGCCTGGACCAGATAACCCTTTCTGGACATCTTGAGCATCTGCATGGCCCGTCCCAGATCCATGGAGCTGTCTGCAGTTCCCTGATAGCCGGTCATAAATTTTTGCAGTTCCCGAGCCAGATCCTGTTCTGTCGGACTCTTTAACTTCGCAGCAAAAACTGCATTATCGTAGATTGCTTCACTGATATCTCCGAGAAACATATTTTTAATATACGTATGTACTATCGCTCTTTCGCTTTCATTCTCTCCATACAGAACGTTAATTCCCGGAGAAAACTCTAAAGTTTTATCATGGATTTCTCCAGAGTTTTTAATATTTAACTGTCTGATAATCATATTCTGTCTGTCACCTGCTTGTTTCCAGTAAAGCCTGAAGACCATAATATAATGCCTTCTCCTCCACTGCATTTCTGTCTTTTTCAAGAAAATAACTGATATAGTCACCAATCAGTGTTCCACTATATTTTTTTTGAAGTACTTCCAGATCATAGGAAGGCTTTGATTCATCCAGAACCTCTGTTACGTAGCCAAAAGACTTCAGTCTCTCGGGAAGCAGCAGAAGCTCCGGTGCCCTGGTTCCTTGGATCACGATCCTGTAGATATTCATGCGTCCTTTATTCGCCAGATCCGCCTTCAGCATATCTTCCAGAGATGCCTGTGTAGAATCTTCACGCAGCATCAGAAGAATCTGCTCATAGGAACGGCAGGCAAAAGGAACAAAATTTGTCTTAAGCCTTCCGTTTTCCAGATGTCCTTCTATGTATCCATGATCACCCAGATCATTTCTGTCAACAGGCTCCAACGCACCTGCATAAGCTGCATTATCCCGGATCAGAATCTGGGGTTTATGAATATGTCCTAATGCAATATAATCAAATCCTGACGCAGCAATTGATTTGATATTCATGGGGATATGCTTCGCATCTCCACCATGAGCCAGTAAAATGTGAACCCCCTCTCCCTCTGCAGGATGTATAGAATCATACAGAGGATTCTCTATTTCCTGATGTTCATAGCTCAGTCCATATACATAAACATCCAGTTTCTCATCTTTCACACAGGTAAGCTGTTCATTCTTAAAAAATGTCACATTCTTTTCCCACTGAAAATCCCGGTAAAAAGAATCAGCCTTAATATAGTCATGATTTCCTGCCATCAGATAAACCCGGGTATCCGGGATGGTGGAAAACAGGTTATTTACTTCTTTCAGTTCCCGTAGAAGAGGCTGGCGGTGGAACAAATCTCCTGCTATAAATAACAAATCCACCGGATTCTCGCGGATACCCGCAATAACCCGGCGGAAAGTTTCCCAGATTTCTTCCTCCCGCCTGCTGCTCCATGGACAGCCCCTGTCAGGAACTGCACCAAGGTGTACATCTGCAAGATGAATAAATCTCATGCCAATCTCTCTTTCTATAACATTTTTGATATCTGCGGATTGCTCTGCAGCTTCAATGCTCCCACAATACTGATATCAGTCAAATTATAAATCACAGTTTTTAACAGTTCTTGGGAATGGAATTACGTCGCGGATGTTGCCCATGCCGGTAAGGTACATTACGCAACGTTCAAATCCAAGACCAAATCCTGAATGGCGTGTGGAACCATATTTACGAAGATCAAGATAGAAGTCATAATCCTCTTTCTTAAGTCCCAGCTCGTCCATACGTTTCTCAAGTTTCTCAATGTCATCCTCTCTCTGGCTTCCACCGATGATCTCACCGATTCCAGGCACCAGACAGTCCATAGCTGCAACAGTCTTGTTATCCTCATTCATCTTCATGTAGAAAGCTTTGATCTCCTTCGGATAATCTGTTACAAATACAGGTTTCTTAAAGATTTCTTCTGTAAGATAACGTTCATGCTCTGTCTGCAGATCGCATCCCCAGAATACTTTGTAGTCAAATTTATCGTTGTTCTTCTCCAGAAGCTCTACTGCTTCTGTGTAAGTAACATGACCAAACTCAGAATTGATCACATGGTTCAGTCTGTCCAGAAGTCCCTTATCAACAAAAGAATTGAAGAAATTCATCTCTTCCGGTGCATTCTCCAGTACATAACGGATCACATATTTCAGCATTGCCTCTGCAAGATCCATGTTGTCATTTAAATCTGCAAATGCGCATTCCGGCTCGATCATCCAGAACTCTGCCGCATGGCGGGTTGTGTTGGAATTCTCAGCGCGGAAGGTTGGTCCGAAAGTATAAACATTGCGGAATGCCTGTGCAAAAGTCTCGCAGTTTAACTGTCCGCTTACTGTCAGATTAGTTTCTTTTCCAAAGAAATCCTGAGAGTAATCTACAGCACCCTTGTCATCTGTCGGAACGTTGTTCATATCCAGAGTAGTTACCTGGAACATCTCACCTGCACCTTCACAGTCGCTTCCTGTGATCAGCGGAGTATGCACATAAACAAATCCCTGCTCCTGGAAGAAACGGTGAATCGCATAGGCACACAGAGAACGTACACGAAATACTGCCTGGAATGTGTTTGTTCTCGGACGGAGATGTGTGATGGTTCTTAAGTATTCAAGACTGTGGCGTTTCTTCTGAAGCGGATAATCAGGTGCAGAATTACCCTCTACTGTAACTTCTGCTGCCTGGATCTCAAATGGCTGTTTTGCCTGTGGAGTTGCTACCAGTGTACCTTTGACAATGATTGCTGCACCTACGTTTAATTTGCTGATCTCAGCAAAGTTCTCCATTGTATCGTGATAAACTACCTGAAGAGTCTCAAAGAAGCTTCCGTCGTGAAGCACGATAAATCCAAATGTCTTGGAGTCACGTACGCTTCGTACCCATCCACCTACTGTAACCTCTTTATCCAGGTATTTTTCTCTCTCTTTGTAAATCTCTTTTACTGTTGTTAACTTCATATCTATGTTTCCTCTTTCTCCTCATCGTTCTGGTCTTACACAAAAAGACGAAACGCTGTTTCAGATAACAGCCGTCTCGCCTTTTAGTATAGACTATTCCCTGTTTTCACGCAAGGAGTAATCTGGTATTTAACTATGTTTTTCTTTTGTCAGGTATGTTAAATCATGCTCTCTGTCATTTGGTCAGGCAGGCACTCTCAATGAATCCATACATTTTGCAAAAATACGCTTATATGTCCTTGTAGTATAGTGAAGCCCGTCATCTACCGTACCGGTTCCGTAATGATCACTGGCAAAGCTGTATCCTGTTGATTTCAGATAAGAATACATATCAATATAAGTATAAGCAGAAGACAGATTTGCTTTCATATACTGATTGAATGATCTGACTGCCGCCTCACTTCTGTCCGCTCTTCCCGCATTGGGAAGCATCAGACGATTCACCGGATTTACAGACATGAAGTACAGTTCACATCCTTTGCTTTTAAGCTGTGGTGCAATCCAGTTATAATACTCCGCATAATCTGCAGATTTTGACAAGTCGTTTACTCCAAAATTAAAGATCACTGCGGTTTTCTTTGAAAGAATACTGTTGGAATCGTGCTGTACTATGGAATAAAGCTGAGCCCATCCTGTAGTGGTAAACCAGTCCAGTCCCTTTCCTGCCGAGCAGACAAACTTCACATTTTTAGTCGCAGATTCTCCCATTCCTGTCAGAACATTTTCCATAAATTCCGTACGGGAATCACCTACAAAAATCACCTGTTTATATTTATAGATATCTACCTGCGGAAGCTGATCCTCTGTAAGGTCTGTTTCCGTTGTTCTGTTAAATACCACTGCATAGAGATCCACATTTCCATTTACCGTGATTTTTTCTTCTGCCTCATACTGCGGAGAAACACTCTGCATCGGTTTTGTGGACCACCCCATAAAAGTATAACCTTCTGCATCCCTTACGCCCGGAAGAGAATAAGAACTTCCTTTTGCCAGAGTCGTTTTCTGCCAGGTGCTGCCGTCACATCTATGAAAAGTCAGCTGTA
>ENA-ORTP01003576-ORTP01003576.1-human-gut-metagenome-genome-assembly--contig:-NODE-3576-length-10353-cov-2.530686_pt1 | contig 10353 bp, 10 predicted proteins | sample MGYA00241913_ERZ509190 | MGnify/ENA primary metagenome ERZ509190 (study PRJEB26280, sample SAMEA2338839) | human gut metagenome | biome: human gut; feature: human-associated habitat; material: faeces...
CGGATTCGTTGATCCTGTAGGTACCATCTGTATCCGGCTTATGAAAGGCCTCCATTTTGCACACAAAGTTGGAAAGGTATAAGGCGATCCAGTTCAGCATGATACCGGTAATAACCTCATTGATGCTGAATCTTGCTTTGAGCCAGCCTGCAATCCCGCCGTAGATGGCTCCTGCAAGGACGCCTGCCAGCAGTACCAGAGGAATCTGGAGCAGAGGATGGAAATCACAGACAATTCCCACTATATTTGCAGCAATAGCGCCCACAATATACTGCCCCTCTGCTCCGATATTAAATAATCCCATTTTATAGGCAAAGGACACGCTCACTCCTGTAAGGATCAGCGGAGTGCTCTTAATAATGACATTGGATATATACTTTGGCCTGCCAAAGATACCATTCAGCAAAGCTCCAAATGCAGAAAACGGATTGTATCCGGCCATCCCCAGAATGACAGCAGACACAAGAAATCCAAAAAAGATGGCAATCAGGGTCGCTGCGATCGGTTTCTTGAGTAATTTAGCTGTTTTTTCCATCTAACGTACCTCCCGCCATAATCAAACCGATTGTTTTCTCATCTACCTCCTCCGGTTCTACAATACAGCGGATTGAACCGCCGTAGATGATTCCGATGGTATCCGAAACATTCATGACTTCGTCCAGCTCAAGAGAGATCAGAAGAACCGCTTTCCCTTTGTCACGCTCTCTGACAAGCATCTTATGCACATATTCTATGGCGCCTACGTCCAGTCCCCTTGTGGGCTGCACAGCGATGAGCAGGTCGGGATTGTTCGCAATTTCACGTCCGATGATGACCTTCTGCTGATTACCGCCGGACAGGCCGCGTATTGCAAGCGCTTCACAGTTATCCGGACGGACATCATACTCTTTTAAGAGGCCGGAAGCAAAGGTTCGGATTTCATTTTTATTCAGTATACCATTTTTCGAGAAGGGAGCTTTCATATAGGTATCCAGTACTGTGTTTTCCTCTACTGAAAAATCAAGTACCAGGCCACGTTTCTGCCTGTCTTCATGAATGGTAGACACTTTGGCGTCCATAGTTTCTCTGGTCGTCCTGTTCTCAATTCTCTGGCCGTTAATCTTAATGGTTCCGCTTTCCACACGGATCAGGTTCGTGATGGCCTCCACAAGCTCCTTCTGCCCGTTTCCATCAATTCCCGCAATTGCGAAAATCTCCCCGCGCCTTACCTTCAGGGACAGGTTATTCAGTACATACACGCCGCGGCTGTCTTTGGCGGATAGGTTGTCGATCTCCAAAATCACATCTCCCGGATTTGCCTTTTCCTTGTCAACCACCAGCCTTACTCTGTGGCCCACCATCATATCCGCCAGATCTTCCTGGGAAACCTGCTTTACATCCACTGTCTTAATATATTTACCGCGCCGGATAATGGTACAGTAATCGGCAGAGGCTTTAATCTCCTTCAGCTTATGGGTAATAATAATAATGGTTTTTCCGTCATCCACCAGCTTGTGCATAATATCAATCAGATCATTGATCTCCTGAGGGGTGAGAACGGCTGTCGGCTCATCCAGAATCAGGACATCCACACCTCTGTAAAGTGTTTTCAGAATTTCCACCCTCTGCTGCATACCGACGGAAATATCAGAAATATACGCATCCGGGTCTACCTCCAGACCGTATTTTTTCACCAGCTCCAGCACTTTCTTTTTGGCGCATTCCAGATCCACAACACCAAATTTTCTGGTTGTTTCCTGTCCAAGAATGATATTCTGAGCAACTGTAAAATTGTCCACAAGCATGAAATGCTGGTGTACCATGCCGATTCCATGGGCAATGGCAACGTTGGGATTTTTCATATCTGTTTTTTCCCCATACATATAGATTTCTCCCTCATTTGCCTGGTACAAGCCGTACAAAATATTCATAAGTGTTGTTTTTCCGGCGCCGTTTTCTCCTAAAACCGCATGAATAGAGCCCTTCTTTACATCAAGCTGAACCTTATCCAATGCAGTATAGGCTCCGAATCGAATGGTAATATCATGCATCTGAACCGCATAATCTTTCCTCACTTCCATTCTTATCCCTCCTGTCCCTTTAATTCAGCTAGAAATGTCTCATACGCGTCTTCCGTTGCCGGAGGGATCAGCTTCCCGTCAATGATCATTTTCTGTATTTTCATTGCTTCCTCATAAACTTCCGGAGACATGTTCGGATTTTCTTTCGGAATGCCTACGCAGCCCTCTGCCAGTCCATAGCTGAAGGTTTTTCCTCCGATCTTCTCTCCGTCCATCGCCATCGTAGAGAGCAGTTCCACCGCAATATTTACATTCTTCATGGCGGAGGTCAGCACATTCTCCGGCGCAAGATAGGACTGATCCGTATCAACGCCAATGACAAATGCGCCGTTCTCCTTTGCGGACTCAATGACACCGTATCCTGCGCCTCCCGCAGAATGGAAAATAATATCGCAGCCGCTTGTGTACATCTTGTTTGCGATTGCTTTGGCCTTGGCTGCGTCAGAATAGCTTTCCGCAAACTGCTGCTGTACTTCCACCTGGACGCCCCGAACCCTTGACGCATAGGCGACACCCGCAAGATAGCCGTACTGGAAAAGATCATTATTGAAGCTCTTCATAGGCCCTACATATCCCACCTTATCTGTGGCCGTGCTCATTCCTGCAATATATCCCACCAGAAAAGAGGACTCTTCCGCCCGGAAGGTCACGCCGGAAATATTATGGGGACATTCCTCATAGGTCGTATCTACAATGGCAAAGCTGATATCTGGATTCATTTTCGCAATCGTTGCCAGAGCGTCTGCCTGATCGTACCCAATTCCCCAGATCAGGTCACTGTATGTATCGGTTGCCCTGTCCAGATTTGTCAGGTAATCCGCAGTCTGCTTGGATTCCAGAACCCTTACATCTGCGCCTGTATGCTCTTTCAGTGACTGCAGCCCTTCCCAGGCTGACTGGTTAAAAGACTGATCATTAATTCCTCCTGTTCCCGCAACCATAGAGACGCGGAAAACAGAATCATCCTTTTGGGACATTCCGCAGCCTGTCATCATGCAAAGAGCCAGCACCGCAGGTATTACCCTCTCCCATTTTCTCATTTGCCCACCCGCTTTCTTTTATGCGATTTCCAATGCAATCTTCATCATATCTGTAAAGCCTGTCTGGCGTTCTTCACTGGACAGCCCTTCTCCGGTAAAGATGCCGTCCGAAATCGTCAGTATACAGAGGGCTTTTTTGCCTGCTCTTGCAGCGTTCATGTACAGCGCTGCGGATTCCATCTCTGCAGCCAGTATGCCCATTTTCGCCCATTTTTCCATATCCCCCGGGTCATCATTGTAGAAAAGATCAGAGGAAAGAATATTTCCTGCTACGGTTTTAATTCCAAGCCTTTCTCCGGCTTCTGCTGCGGCTCTAGCAAGGCCGAAATCCGCTATGGGAGCGAATACTCCCGGAAGTTTGTACTGCTCGGCATAGGATGTCACTGTGCTTGCCCCTACACCGATCACAACATCTCTCAGCTTTGCTTTGTCACTTAAGGAGCCTGCCGTACCGATTCTGATAATCTGGTCAACCTCATAGTAATGGAACAGCTCGTAGGAATAGATTCCAATGGAAGGCATTCCCATACCGCTTCCAAAGACGGTGATTCTTTTTCCACGGTATTCCCCTGTATACGCCAGCATGTTTCTTACACTGTTTACACATTCATAATTTTCCAGGAAGCGCTCCGCAATAAATTTTGCTCTTAAGGGATCTCCCGGCATCAATACGCTTTTTGCAATTTGCTCCCTGCCTGCTTCAATATGTGGTGTTGGTATTTTCACTTTGCTTTCTCCTTTTTCTTATTTTGCATCATGGGCTGCATTTCCTGTCACTCATTTCAGTTGAGCAGATTTTGTTTTGTATGCTCCTTAAGCTTCAGATATTGTTCTTTTGTAAGGCAGATTTTACCGAGCTCCGTTGTGATCAGGCCGTCCTTTTCAAGGCTTTGTATATTTCTCTGAATGGTTCTCACGGTAAATCCGATTCGCTCTGCGAGCTCCGGCTGCGTCTTTTTTATCTTGCAGAAACTTCTTTTGGGCACTCTTTCAAATACTTCAATCAGGTAGAGAATCAGCCGTTCCTTACATCCCAAAAACCGGTACTTGCGCTCTTCGGAGGTTTGATAGGTTAGGTTGCTCATAAGATTCCGGGTTCTCATAAACAAAGCATTAATGTCTTCCTTCATCCATTTTAGATATGCAGAGGCAGAAATGGCCAGCAATTCACAGGGGGCTGTGGAGCGGATCGTCACCCGGTAGTCTTTAATATCTCCAAAAACTTCATAATCTCCCAGCACCTCAGTTTCTGAATATTCCATAAACATGTATACATTTCCAAGCATCTGCAAATCCAGTCCGCTGACCTTCCCCTTCAAAATAATATACACATATTCACAGGGCATTCCTGCCTGGATCAGCGTATAGCCTTTGGGAATCTCCATATATCTCATATGTTTGATCACATAGTCCGGACACTTTTCAAACAGGGCATTCAGGTAATGAAAATGTCCTTTCCCCAATTTTTGAATGTGCTCTATAAATTCCTGCTTTGATTCCACTGTTTCACCTTCTCTCTGTACGTGGACAGAAGCTTTTGAGTAATTTGCTTATCGCTTCTGCAGCTCTTGGTGTAAGTAAATTGTATGATTCTTTTTCTTTCTTCCAAACGACATATGTCGCTATTTCTGCAAACTCACATCTTTTCCACATCATACACAATTTTTATCGTTCATTTTTGTATATCCTTCACAATCAACATTTTTATACACAAAAAGGTGATGCCCTTACAGCATCACCTGTTAATCCATAATCTATTTACGAAGGCTCTACCAGCTTTCCCCTTGCGCCAGGCTGATTACATCTCACCTAATCCGCTCTTGATTGCCTGGGACAGGGTTTCCATAGCTGCCCTCATCCTCTCTCCACATTCGATGATAACATCACACTTAAACTTCATGGCTGTTTGGGAAAGAACGCCTGCCGGAAATGCAGCCCGGATGAATTTACAACTGTCAACTTTTTACTAAGCATAGTACTATTCTCTTTATCACTATTTTATACTCGAGGACACACCATATGCTTATGTCTCCTAGAAAAGATTTTATTACATCTGCCTGTCTATGTCAAGTTTATCAAGGAAATGTTTTACTCCAAACCGTGCCCCTTCCCCGCCTGTTTCCCGCGCCTAGTACTACGTAATCTACCCTGCGGCCGAAACAATCTGTATCATTCACGCGAACAATCACACCTTCCTTGAGCAACACTTTGATGACAGCACGCGTATCACGTTTGTTGATGAAATGATTACTCCACACATTCAGTATTTATGCGGGTTTGCGAGGCGTGGCAAACCTCTTTATCACTACCAATTTATAGTAACAACCAGCTCCTGATGGTTTTCTGAGTCATCTTCATGTTCGGCATGGACTTGAGTTTTCACTAAATCGCGATTTTCATCTACGATTTCGCTCCACCCTTCTTCCATGCTTGGATAATGCTCGATTATACGCTGTTTTAACATATCCATGCGCTCTGGACTGATTTCATATTCCGGCTTCGCGTTTTCTATATTCATGATATACAGTTCTGTGCTCTTGACGCCGGCATCCTTTGCAATCTCCAAAAAATCTCTTCTGGCTCTTTCCGAAAGATTTGATGCATCATAAATTACGGTGGCTCCGCTGATCAATGCAGCTTTTGTTCGTGCTTGTGCGATTAAAAATACCATGTTGTTGTCTGATGTCAGGCCTTGCTCTTCGATTTCTTTGCGGATACTGTTTGCAGAAATCACCGTCACTGTCTTCTCATAACCGGAATGATTTTTAAGTTCTTTCATCACCTGCTTTCTATCCAGCACGAAAGCGGAAGCACGAATGGCATCACTGATGGTATATAACACGTCTGCGCTGATAAATCTTCTGCCTTTTTGCTGCTGCACCTGTGCCAGCTCTGCCGCTTTTGCAGTTTTCCCGGATCCCGGTACGCCGCACAGGACTATGAGTTTTTGCGATGAGTGCACGTCCTTCTCTTCTTCTCTCAGTTTTTGTTTTTCAGCATTGCGCTCCTGATACAAAGAGATTGTTTTCCCCTGTTGGAATTCATAGAGCATCTGCATTTTCTTTTCATAGTTTTGGCTGATAAACTCTGCCTTTTGTTCCGGTATCCCAGCTTGCATATAGAGCGATCGAATCTCATCAGGAGGCGGTAAAAGATCCAGTTTGACAACATTGCGATTCTTGACTTTTGCGAGCATTTTATCTTCGGTATCATAAAAGCTCGTGATTTTACGTTCCAATAACCCCACTCTTGAGTACGGCGCCGTCCTGTCATCCGAAAAAAACATACTGTTTCCGGAATCGAAAATAGGAGCCGGTCCGATCAATCGCATCGTGTCAGGATCGCGCAGCACTCCAAAGTTCAACAGATGCTCATCTGTATTGCTGATGATAAAATCAGTCATCGTTTGATAATCCATGAACTTTTGGATGCAGTCGCGGTCAATGCCATACTGCGCGCATAAGTCAATATAATGATCGTACAGAGCTCGGCTGTTTTGCGGCTTTTGACTCTCCATCAGCTCATACGCTGAGATCAACTCGATCGTATCGGACGTAAATGCCTGACAGCGGCTGATGATCCCATGCCCTTCCACGATTTCCGCTGAATATTTTACAAACGGGATCTCGTTGTTCTGCCTCGTATGGATCTGCGTTGCCAACACTTCATTGACAGACTGTTGCCCGTAATATTTGCTGCTTTCCTTGACCAAAACTGCCGTTGGCTGATCCAAATCCCAATATTTTTCCATCTGGCCGCCCAAAGAAGCGTTGTAATCATAAGAGGTCGCATTATGATACGGCACTTTTCCTTCGTTGTAAACGCTCAAATTGGAGAATTTAACCTGATCATATTTTAAGTTTGCATCTGCAGGACATACCCAATACGTATCAATCATGCTGAGCGCCAGATTCTTTGCCAGATACATCTCTGCGTTCAAACAGCCAGACTTCTTGATGACCTCGCGGATCATATTCCTGGAAGCCGGAACCGATCTCATTTCCCACCACTTTTTAATTTTTTGAACATCTGCTTGCCCCATATACGGAGAAAATCCTGTGTGATGATCTTTATATCCAGCTATGCGGCCGGTCGTCTCATCAAACGATATTGTTCCACATACCGTGTCTTTATGCATAAGAAAATATTTAACCATTCAGCATCACCTCCACTTCTTTCTGTTCCAAATACTCGTCAATAATCAGTTCTGTCATGTCCCGGTATACTGCATAGAAACGTGCTTGTGAATAATCCCCCTTATCTAAAACCGCTTCTTTTCCATCATCCCAGATATGAAGTTCCGCAAGGTGATCCTGGCTTGACTTCCACTGATATTTAATCGCCCGGTATATCCCTGACATATTGATGATCAAGGATGCTTCATTCAAAATTTCATCCATCGTACACTTCAAATACAACGAAAGGCGAAATACTGTGTCAGCAGCGCATTTATTGATGTTAATTTTTCCATTGATTAGCTCTGAAAGCGTTGTGTATGGAATACCCGTCTGTTTGCTGATCTGGTATACTGTTTCGCCGCATGCACTTACATGATTACAAAAATTTTCATTCATCACAGTTGCCTCCTGTATTCACTATAACGTCATAACGTTACAGTGTCAAGGATTATTTCTGCCTACCTGTTATCTCTCCGTCTCGTCATGCGACACTGCATTATGGGTAATGCATTATAACAACATCCTCCAGACTATTTTTTCTGACCACCTTGAATACATCCAATATGTGCTCTCTTTTGGCGGCGCTTTCTTTTCACATCCCAAAAGAAATCCGTCACTCTCTCATATGCACTTGGCACAAGTGCCAGATCAACTCCGTTCCCATGATGGATTGAGTTCAACAACGCTTTAAAATCAGGAAATAACCTGAAATCATATATTGCTGCTCCGCCAATACTATCACACAAATACTTTGCCGCCTGTACGCTGGAAGTGGCTTCCGGTCCCATAGTCCCGATCACTATCCGCTCTTTTTCTGCTATATACTCCCGCACAAAATCATATTGTTCGATAAATGGCTTCACAAGGTTTTCATCTATCATTGCCAGGCTCCTTATCTCAGTAATGGCAAGCTGCCCGTAAGTTTATTTACTTTCTTTTTCGGTCCGCAGATACATACCCCTAAATAATTTAGATCTACTGTGTCTACATCTTTCATTTTTCCGATAAACTCCTCATATGTTTTACAGGATTGTGCAACATCTGAAAAATCAATACACAGTAAATCAGAAAATGCTTCCTCATACAGCCTGTTTCTGATTTCCCGGATTCCATCTGCATCCCCCTTTAAAATGGGAACCGGAAATTCAATGATTCCTAAATGTTCATGTGCATTTTTATCCATCACATCTTTTCCTACTACCTCCGGAAATTTTTCTCCCAAAGTAATTCCCATGATCGCCGCCGTATTTGCAATTAATCCCAACGGCAGTTTTTCATCAATAATCATCACACATTTTTCGTCTTTGACTACCATTTTTTCAAACCTCCTGACCATCCAAAGCTGTCTGCTTTGTTTTTCCCCTGTACTCTGAAATAAATAATCCGGTCAATGTCAAAACTGTGCCGACTGCTGACATGGCAGTTATCTTTTCATGCAGAACGATTACGGAAGTTACTACCGTAATCACAGGCACCATATAAATATAAATACTCGTTTTCACAGCTCCTAAAACCTTCACAGCAATATTCCATGTTACAAAGCACAGGGCAGAAGCCCCAACACTAAGATAAAGAATATTAAATACTACTGTTGGATTGTAAAACTGCCTGATCTGTACATTGTAACCGAATACAAACAATACAGGAATCATAAATACAAGTCCATAAGCAAAAACTCTTCTGGTTGACTGAATGGTACTATACCCATATTGCCCGATTTTTCTTGTCAGTACGGAATAGATTGCCCATACAAATGCCGCAACCAGCGACAGCAAATCTCCCAACGGGTTGATCTCCACCGATTCCTGTCCACTGAAACTGATACAGATGATACCCGCCATAGCCACTAAAAAACCAACAAAGAAATTAGTCCTCAGCCTCTCATCCCTTATCACTAAACGGGAAACAATCGCAGTAAAAAACGGGGCAACGGATATGATCACTCCCACATTTGCAGCCAGTGTAAAAGTCAACGCAATGTTTTCCAATAAATAGTAAAGGCATACTCCGCATAAACCAGCAAGGGCAAACGTAAGCTCCTGTTTCTTATCCTTAATATGTAAAATCTTAGGGCACGCAGCCATCAGTATGAGGAATCCTAATATAAATCTTATAAACAGAATCTCTATCGGCTCAAATTCCCTCAACAGTATTTTCGTTGAAATAAATGTAGTTCCCCATATCAAAATGGTCACGAATGCGGCTAAATGTCCTTGTGTTTCTTTTGATTTCACACTTTCCCCTCCATATTCCCAGCTTCTTTAATTACTTTCTGATAGGATTTTGGGGTCAAACCAATCAACGATTTAAACAGGTTCGTGAAATGGCTCTGGTCCGTAAATCCCGTCTTCAATGCTTTTTTCTCTTTTGTTTCTTCGTAATCTCTGATATCGGGCATCTTTGGAAGTGTGCCGCCCTGGGACAGCACCCGTCGGCTTTCCTCTATGAATGCGGTATCCAGTCCATGCAGCAGCTACACGAAAAAATCTCCGACATGAACAGCCGCTACTATGACCTGCGGGGAAAGATTGTCAAGGCCGAGCGCGATCGCCGCCCTCACCGAGCGCGGGGAGATGTGGGCACAGTACAACAAGTACAAGCCCATCCACAAACAGCTTGCCAAGTTAAAACCGGCGAAGCGGGAACTGTTCGAGCAGCGCCACAGCCGGGAACTGATCCTCTACGGCGCGGCGGCCCGGTATCTGAAAGAATTGAAGGACAGCGGCGAGGAAATCACCCCCAAAGCATGGTAGCGCGAAATCGACCTGCTGGCCGCCGGAAAGCAGGTGGACACCATCGACATGAAGGCCATGCGGGAGGAACTGAAAGCAGTGGAACGACTCCGCAAGGCCGCCGACCATCTGGCCCGGCAGGAACAGGACAAGTCCCATGACCGGGGGCCGGAACTTTGACAAACACAGAAAACCGCCGTACAGGTTTTTCCCATACGGCGGCAGCTTTCATTTGCCGAACAAGTCGCTGTGCGACCCGGTGCGGGCCAGCGTCAGCACCAGAACATCATCCTCTATGCGGTAGATGAGCAGCCAATCCGGGAGGATATGACATTCCCGATGG
>ENA-ORTP01003577-ORTP01003577.1-human-gut-metagenome-genome-assembly--contig:-NODE-3577-length-10349-cov-15.779289_pt1 | contig 10349 bp, 8 predicted proteins | sample MGYA00241913_ERZ509190 | MGnify/ENA primary metagenome ERZ509190 (study PRJEB26280, sample SAMEA2338839) | human gut metagenome | biome: human gut; feature: human-associated habitat; material: faeces...
GCCTTGGTATCAGCACATGTTCATTTACAAGGAACTCAAATCCCATGAACTCCTGGGTCCCGGTCAGGTGCTGGAGAGGGGTCCGGCCTGCCCTGGCTTCTATGAGCCTCATAAATTCCCGGCATTTTCCCTCTGTCTCCTCATCCTCCCCCAGCTCCCTGGCCTTCAGGGCCAGAAAAGAGGCCAGATTCAGATGAAATACCTCCAGAAGCAGATACCTGGCATCCAGCTGCGGATCCGGCACCCCGGCCTTATTCAGTTCCTGAACACCCTGCCACAACAGCTGCTGCATGGTCATGTTTTACTGCTCCTTCACTGTCATTGCCTTTTCCATTTCCGCCATCCCAGTGCCTGCTTTTCTGCCATCCCGGAAAATTCTCATCCAGATAAGCCCGCCAGTCAAACACTGTCTCCACTGCCGCGATAGCCACCTCTATCATGCTGTCATCCGGCTCCGTGGTTGTCAGTCCCTGCATCCACATGCCGGGACGGCTGAGCACATTCACCAGCCGTGAGTCATGGCGTCCCGCAAAACGCAGGAACTCATAGGACACACCCGCGATCACAGGTATCAGCACAATCCGGCTCACCACACGCAGCCAGACCGTATCCACCCGTATCACCATAAAAAACAGGATGCTGATAACCATGACAATCATAATAAAGCTGGTACCGCACCGTTTATGCTCCTTGGAACTTGCCCTTACATTGTCCACTGTAAGCTCCAGCCCGTGCTCGATACAGTTGATGCACTTATGCTCTGAGCCGTGGTACATGAAGGTCCTCTTGATATCCTCCATACGGGATACCAGCTTGATATAGGCTATGAAAATGACGATTCGTATTACGCCCTCCAGTATGGCCATCACTGTGTCGGAATGGATGAATCCTCTGCATATATTGGCGATAAACAGGGGAAGCACCATAAAAATGCCAATTGCCATAACAAAGGAAAATACCATAACCACTGTCATGAGAGCGCTCTCCAGCTTCTCGCCGAAAACCTTATCCAGCCACGCCTCAAATTTACCGGGCTCTGCCTCCTCGTCGTCCTCAAAAAAACTGCAGGACCAGGTGAGGGCCCTCATGCCCACTACCATGGAATCTATAAAACTGAAAATACCTCTTACAAAGGGAAGACCTAATACTTTATGCTTCTTGGTCATACTCAAATAGGTATCCTTTTTCACCTCAATATCCCCGTCCGGCTTGCGGACCGCAATGGCGTAGTCATTGCCGTTCTGCATCATGATGCCCTCGATTACGGCCTGACCACCAATTCCTGAATATTTCATTCCTTTAACCTTTCTGCTGTACGAAAAAGAAACCCTCTTTCCATGATTTCCCATGAATTCAGAAAGGGCTGAGCCTGCTCCCAAGCTCAACCCTCATCTCTTTGCTTATTAGTTAGCATTCATGCCATATTTACGATTGAACTTATCAATACGTCCACGAGCCTGAGCAGCCTTCTGCTGTCCGGTGTAGAATGAATGGCACTTGGAACAAACCTCAACGTGGATGTCCTGCTTTGTTGAACCTGTTACGAACTCATTACCACAGTTGCAGACAACCTTTGCCTGGTAATAGCTTGGATGGATTCCTTCTTTCATGATTTTCACCTCTCTGATATTATTTGCGGTTTCCGACCGCGGCCTGTGTATGCCAATCTGTCTCTGTACATTACAGGCAGCCGGCCGTATGCCGTCACCAGAACGCACAGATATCAGCAATAACTAAGTTAAACGCGTCCTCACCGTAAGGTTCTGACTCACGCGAACGCTAAAACTGCCGTCAATTCAGACAGCTTACATAGTATATCATAGAACCCCGGGACTTGCAAGATATTTTTTTGAAAATGTGGACAAATATATAGCTGGATATGGGGTCAGGATATAGGGTTACTTCCAGCACTCCGGAAGCTCAGGTTCCCGTACCCTCACCGGCTCAGGATAAATCTCACCATGCAGTTCCAGCTCCACCCGCTCAATGATTTCCGGCTTCACCGGACGGTTGACCTCCACACCTTCTATGGGGAAATCCGTCACAGGCACTGTCTCTACCTTTTCCAGCCTGTATAACTCATCCATGCCCTCCAGAACACGGCCGAACACAGGATAAATTCCCTTGTGGTCCGGGCAGTCCCTGAGGGGGAAGAAAAACTCACAGCCTGCCAGTCCTGCCTCACCGTAGCCGCCCATGCACACGGCTCCGGGATGGGAGTCCAGGGGTACCACGTCCGGGTTCAGTTCAAACTCATTGGGAATCAGATACCGGCATTCCTTCTTTCCAAAGGCCGTGTAGCTGACATCCACCCAGTTTCCCGGCACAATCCGCTCAATGGCATGGTGGTCCAGGTATCCCCTGGAGGCTGTATAGATAAAGCTGTTCACTGTATTGGGCGCTGACTCCGGCAAAAGCTCTATGACAATGTTCCTGCCGTTGGCCATATGTAATGTTGCGATTGGATTCATATATCCTCCTATATAACCTCTGTTAGCCGGTTACGGATGAACCGATTATCTCAAATTCCTTGGAATAGTGGTTGAGCACCTCGCATCCATCCTCTGTCACCAGCACCAGATCCTCCACACGGACGCCGGTATCCCCGGGCAGATAGATTCCCGGTTCAATGGAAAATATCATTCCCGGCTCCGCTTTCTGGGTATTCACAGAGGACACGTCTCCGAATTCATGCTCTCCCAGACCGATGAAATGCCCCAGCCTGTGGGTAAAGAAAGGTCCGTATCCCTGTTCAGCGATCAGGTCCCTGGCCGCCCCGTCCAGCTCGCACAGAGGTACGCCAGGACGTATCTTTGAGATAGCTGTCTCATTGGCCCTGCGGACAATCTCATAAATACGGCGGTGCTCGTCACTGGCTTTGCGGAAGTAAAAGGTACGGGTCATATCGGAACAGTACCCGTCCTTGATGCAGCCCACGTCAAAAAGCACTGAATCACCCGGCTTTATGACGGTGCTGTCGGGTCCATGATGAGGGTCCGCCGCGTTGGCTCCAAAGGCCACCAGCGGTTCAAAGGAAAAACCGTCCGCCCCCAGGTCCATATATATCTTAAGCATCTGGTCTGCAACCTGACGCTCCGTGACGCCTTCATGAATCAGCGTTTTGAACACTGCCATGGCCTTATCGTTGATGTCAGAGGCAGTGCGCATCTTATCCTGCTCCTCCTCATCCTTAACACCCCTTGTCCTGTCCACGGCAATGGAGGAATTTACAAAACCGGCAGCAGCCTTCATCTCCATAAGGGGCAGCAGAAACCGGGCCTTTAAATCCTTGTCAACGCCCAGCGGGCTCTCCTTATCCAGATAGCCTGCCACGATTTCCGCCGCCGGGTCTGTATCCGAATACCACACCTTCTCCACGCCCACATCCTCAGGCACGGTAAACAGTTTATTCAGAAAATACACATGTTTCCCGTCCTCCCTCAGGTAAAGGGCATAAAACCGTTCAAAGGGCTCCACATACACGCCTGTGAGATAGTAAATGGACATGGGGTCCACAATCAGCATCTGTCTCAGCCCCATTTCCTTCAGGGCTTCCATGATACGCTCCGCTCTCTTCTGCTTCATGATAATATCCTCCTCTTCTAAAACTGCTTTCTCAGCTTGGGGTCCAGCAAATCCCGAAGACCGTCGCCGATAAAATTAGCGCCTACAGCCATTGTAAAGATCGCCAGTCCCGGAAAGCCGGCCACCCAGAACTTATTGAAATAGTCAGCTCCATCCGAGACCATCATACCCCACTCCGGCGTTGGCGGCGCAGAGCCCAGTCCCAGAAAGCTTAAGGTGGAGAACATCAGAATCTGGTTTCCGATGTCCGTGGTAGCCATAATCAGAACCGAACTGATGCTGTTGGGTATGACCTCCTTCATCAGGATCCGGATTCTGGAGGCGCCCAGAACCTCGGAAGCCGCCACATATTCATTTTCCTTTACACTCAGCACCACGCTGCGCATCATACGGGCATAGGTGGGCCATGCCACCACAATCAGGGCAAACATGGTGTTAAACAGGTTGGAACCCATAACCGCATTGATAATCATTGCCAGGATCAGGGAGGGGAAGGACAAAATCATCTCTGAAAAACGCATCATCACATTGTCCACCCAGCCGCCCACATAGCCTGCCACGGCTCCATAAAATGTACCGATAAAACCTGCTATGACTACGGTAAGGCAGCCTGCCAGCAGGGAATACCTTCCTCCGTAGAGCACACGGCTGAAAATGTCCCTTCCAAAATTGTCCGTGCCAAACCAGTGCTCTGAGGACGGAGCCTTTAACCGCTGTCCCAGGTCCTGGACAATCGGGTCATAGGGAGCCAGCGCCGGCGCCAGGATGGCTGCCGCAATCCATGCCAGACAGATAATCACGCCCAGCGTAAACAGGTAATTGGATTTAAATAACCGCTTTATAGACTGTACCATCAGCTGCACCTCACTCTCGGGTCAATGATTCCGTATAATATATCCACCACTGTATTGATGACCATGTAATTCAGGGCAATCAGCAGGGCCACCCCGATGATGGACGGGAAATCCACAGAAAGCACGGACTCATAGGCAAACTGCCCCACACCCGGCCAGTTGAAAATGGTTTCCACCAGCACCATGCCGCCTAACAGGTTGCCCAGGCCCAGACCGATGACAGTGAGCACAGGAATCAGGGCATTGCCCAGGGCGTGGCGGATAATCAGTCCCGGCCTTGACAGGCCCTTGGCCTTTGCCGTACGGATATAGTCTGTAGACATAACGTCCAGAAGATTGGAACGGGCTGTCCTGGTAATCAGTCCCATGGTAAAGGCCGCAAGCACGGTTCCCGGAAGAATCAGATGGCTGGCAGCGTCCAGTGCCTTGGGGATATTTCCCTCCAGCAGACTGTCAATGACATACATGCCCGTAACCGTGGCCGGCGCCGTAAAGGCGTTGCTCAGGCGGCCCGGACCCGGAAACAGTTTCAGCTTGTAATAGAAGAAATATAATACCAGCAGGGCAAACCAGAAGCTTGGAATGCTTACGCCTGTAACGGATATGGCCCGGACCGTCTGGTCCAGGATGCTGTTGCGCCGGATGGCGGATATAATGCCGAACAGCACCCCTAAAATGGCGGCAATCACAATGGCAAACAAAGCCAGTTCAATGGTGGCCGGGTAACATCTGGCCAGCTCCGACAGCACTGGTTTGTTTGTGCGCATGGAAGTTCCCAGGTCAAACTGCAGTAGATTCTTCATATACAGGATATACTGAACGGGCAGGGGCTGGTCCAGACCGTATTTTGCCCGGTAGGCAGCCACGATCTCAGGATCATTTAAGGCTCTCTGGCTTAAGTTAGCCACGGTGGGGTCTCCCGGTATCATTTTCGTCAGTATGAAAACCAGGGTGGCGACACCAAACAGCATGACTACCAGATACACCAGTCTTTTTCCTATAAATTTCAGCTGTTCCATACGATACCTCTCTTTTCTTATGTTTCAATCCATACTTATATAAAATTCAATTTTATGTTGTATTCCAGTTTCATACAGATATTCCCGTCAACGGTATCCCTTCCGGGATGGACGTTCACGGCAATACCTGCCGCCGCTTAAACTTCTGACCTGACCGGGCCGGGGCTGGCGCCAGACAGCACTGTTTACGGAGCCTGCGGGCAGGAAGATATCTGCCTGCCCGCAAAACAGTTCCGTATATAACATTATTACTTCACGTTAATCAGAGTCAGATCCAGGGCATAGGGGTCTGATATGGCCACTCCCTCCAGCCTGGTGTTATAGCCGATATGGGACGGAGCCTGCGCCACCATAATGAAGGGCCCATGCTCGTACATTGCATCCTGGATTTCCTCCAGAACAGCGATTCGCGCATCATTGTCCGTTGCAGACATGGTTTTTTCATACATGGCTGCCAGCTCCGGATCCATGTCGGCGCTCCATCCGGCCCTCTTTCCGACCACTCCGCCCGGAAGGAATTCCAGCTGCACGTTGGGGTCGTTATAATCGGTTCCCCAGTACATAACCGTAAAGCCCAGGGTTCCGTCGCGGTAAGCATCGCCGTATCCTGCTGCCCATGGCTGTGAAACAATATTTACATTGATTCCCACCTGTGACAGGTCATCCTTAATCTTCTGGGCCAGGTCTGTCAGGAGAATTCCCTCCATATCCAGGTCTGTCACAGTCAGGTCCACATCAAATCCGTCCGGGTATCCTGCCTCTGCCAGCAATGCCTTTGCTTCCTCCAGATTTGTATAGTCAGCAGGCCTCTCGCCCTTGCTTCCCATAAATCCCACCTGGATGATATCATACGGAGTGATGGTGCCGCTTCCGCAGATAGTCTGGATACCGGTATAATCCAGGGCCTTGCGGATGGCATTCTGAACCTGGGGGTTGGACACAGGGCCGCCGTAGGCTTCATCCATGTTCATCATCACAAATCCAACTGTCTTGGTTGCTCCGTTGATAATGGAAATATTCTCAGCGCCTTCCAGCTCGGACATGGTGTCGTCTGTCATGTTCATGGCCACATCAATATCCCCGCCGGATAATGTCATCATCTGTGTGTTGGCATCAGGCTGTATCTTAATAATGAACTTGTCAACATTAGTGGCTTCTCCCCAGTAATTGGGATTCTTTTCCAAAACAACTTCCTGGTCCGGAATATAGCTGGTCATCACATACATGCCGGAACCAGCGCTGGCCGTATCCAGATAAGACTGGGCTGTATCGGCGGATGACGCGTCCTCTGCGTCCGTGCCGCCGTGCTCCTTCACAACTGCGCTGTCCAGAACAGCCGTGGAGCTGTAGGTTAACTTGGACAGAATGGCGCTGTCAGGCTGGGTCAGATGGAACACCACCGTGTAATCGTCAGGGGCTTCCATGCTCTCAATGGTATCGCAGATAAAGGACGGGTTTCCCTGAAGGTTTTTGCAGCGGTTGATGCTGAAAAGAACATCTGCGCTGGTCATGGGATTGCCGCTGGCAAATGTCACATCCTGTTTCAGCTTAACGGTCAGTGTAAGACCGTCCTCTGAGAATTCATAGGTATCGGCCAGGCAAGGCTCCGGCGCGCTGTCATTGCTGTAGAACTTAAACAGATTCTCGTAGCAGGCATTGACAATGAGAGGCGGATACTTCTCATATACATACCCCGGGTCCAGGGTGGAAAATCCGGAGCCCATGGCTACCACAACCGTATTGGAACCGGCTGCCTGTGAAGCCCCCTCAGTGGCGGCGTCTGTCTTGCCGGCCGTTGTGCCGTCTGCGCCATTGCCTCCGCATGCGCTTAAGGCAAATGAAACTGCAAGGCACAGAGCCGCAGTCAATAACTTCTTTTTCATAATAGACCTCCTCTAGGTTTATTGAGATGCCAGTGTTCTGGCAGTGTCTCCATATTACAATCTTTAACTGGTTCCGTGTTTCCTCAGGCCGGTGAAGCCCTAATACAGGTGGCAGGCCACAAAATGCCCTTCAGCCACTTCCTTTAACCGGGGCACTTCCTGGCGGCACCTGTCGCAGGCCTTGGGGCAGCGTGTATGGAACCGGCAGCCTGAGGGCGGATCCGACGGACTGGGAACCTCCCCCTCCAGATGGATCCGCTCTGTTTTCACACCCTGGTCCACCTGGGGAATGGCTGATAACAGCGCCTCCGTATACGGGTGATAACGCTTTTCATACAGTTTATCATAATCAGCAATCTCCACCATATTACCAAGATACATGACCCCCACCCGGTCGCTGACCTGGTAGACCACGTTCAGATTATGGGAAATGAAGAAATAGGTCAGTCCCAGCTTTTCCTTTAACTCCTGGAGCAGGTTCAGCACCTGGGCCTGAACCGATACATCCAGCGCGGATACTGCCTCATCGCAGATAATGATATCCGGCTCCAGAGCCAGCGCCCTGGCTATGCCGATACGCTGCTTCTGTCCTCCTGACAGCTCATGGGGATACCTGCTCAGACAGTACAAATCCAGTCCCACCAGGTTAAGGAGCTTCATGATGCGGGCCTCCACATCCATCTTCCCCTTCATCCCATGTATCTCAAAGGGTTCCATCAGAATCTGGCGTACGGTACGCCTGGGATTCAGGCAGGCAGAAGGGTCCTGGAATATAATCTGGACCTTCCTGCGCATTTTCTTTAAATCCGCTCCCTTTAGCCCTGCTATGTCCGTTCCCCCCATATAAATATGGCCCTCTGTTGGTTTTAAGAGGCGGACAAGGGCCCTGCCCAGGGTACTCTTGCCGCAGCCGCTCTCCCCCACCACACCAAAGGTCTCACCCTTCATGATGTGGAAGCTTACGTCGTCCACTGCCTTCACGGTCCCGGACTTCTTATCCTTTCCCTTAAAATATACCTTTACATGGTCGGCCTTAACCAGCACTTCCCTATTGCCCTTGTCTTCATTTATACCTTCGTTCATGTCTCTGTTCGGATTCTGTGCCATACATTAAGCCTCCTTCCCCGCAGCCTGGTATTCAAACAGCCAGCAGCGGACCTTCCGCTCCTCTGAAAGCTGCTTCATAGGCGGGCTGACTGTCCTGCACCGCTCTGTGGCATGAGGACATCTGGGCCAGAAGCTGCACCCCTTGATCCGCTCCGTGGGGTTGGGCACCATCCCCTCTATGGTGGACAATGGCTTCCTGTCCTTTGTGATGACAGGTATGGCATTCAGCAGCCCAATGGTATAGGGATGCTTGGGATCCCGGAACAGTTCCCCGGCCGGCGCCTGCTCCACGATATGGCCCGTATACATGACAATGACCGTATCACACAGCTCGCTCACCACTCCCAAATCATGGGTAATGAACAAAACCGAGGAGTGAAGCTCCTCGTTCATCTCGCGAATCAAATCCAGAATCTGGGCCTGGATGGTCACATCCAGAGCCGTTGTGGGCTCATCCGCAATCAGTATCTGGGGCTGGCAGGCCAATGCCATGGCAATCATCACACGCTGCCTCATTCCTCCCGACATCTGATGGGGATACTCATGGGCCCTTACCTCAGGATTGGCGATTCCCACTGCCTTCATCATGCGGACGGCTTCCTCCATGGCTTCCTTTTTCTTCATGCACCGGTGCAGCCGCAGGGATTCGGCAATCTGTTTACCGCACTTGATAATGGGATTTAAGGAGGTCATTGGTTCCTGGAAAATCATAGAAATTTCATTTCCCCTGATTTTCTGCATATCGCGCTCAGAGGTCTTCACCAAATCCCTTCCAAGGTATAAAATCTCTCCTCCTGTAATCTGACCCGGAGGGTTGGGAATCAGCTGCATCATTCCCAGAGAGGAAACGCTCTTGCCGCTTCCGCTCTCTCCTACGATACCCAGCTTTTCACCCTTATGTAATACATAGCTCAGATGGTCCACCGCCTGAACGGTGCCCTCTGCTGTCCTGAATTCCACACATAAATCTTTTACTTCCAATATGATATCTGTCTGTGTCATTTTATCCGCCCTTTGTTTTATTGCATCAAAGCGTCAATGCGGTGCCAATGTATTCACCCGCAGTTTTCTGCATATATACTCAAAACGATACCACATTTTCGGGGATAATTCAATATATAGATTGACCTGTTTTGCCCGGAAACAGGTCAAAACCAGCATAGAAACGCATAAACAGGACGCTGCCAAGGCTGTTTTAACAGCTTATTTACAGCGTCCTGCTCTTATGCTCTGTTATCTCTTACTCTTTACATCCCAGGGTTTCTTCCAATAAATGGCATCCACATTACATTCTTTCATACACTCGCCGCACTGTATGCATTCCCTGTCTCCCACCTGTCTGACATCCATTTTACAGGTGCGCACACAGCGCCCGCAGTCAACGCAGGTATCCCTGTCAATCCTCACCCCCAGCAAAGCCACAGGGGCAAACAGGGAATAGATGGCCCCCAGAGGACAGAGGATGCGGCAAAAGCTTCTGTACAGAAAACAGGCGCTTACCAGTATGACTGCCAGCACAAGAACCTTCCAGTGAAAGAGGGCCCCTGCCAGACCGCTCAGGGAATCGTCCAGAAGCACCAGGGGAATACCTCCCTCCAGTGTCCCCGCAGGACATATGTACTTACAGAAGGCCGGAACAGGAAGGCCGGAGGCTGCCTTAAATACCACCGGCAGTATAACGACAAACACTGCCAGGATCACATATTTCACCTTGGACAGCTCCTGTGTGACACGGTTCTTTTTTATCTTGGGAACAGGTATCTTATAGAGAAGCTCCTGCACCAGGCCAAAGGGACAGAGGAAACCGCATATGGTCCTTCCCATGGTAACCCCAAAGAGCAGGAGTACTCCCAATATATAGAAGGGAAGCTTCCTGTCCATGGCGGACAGGGCATTCTGCA
>ENA-ORTP01003586-ORTP01003586.1-human-gut-metagenome-genome-assembly--contig:-NODE-3586-length-10325-cov-3.721130_pt1 | contig 10325 bp, 9 predicted proteins | sample MGYA00241913_ERZ509190 | MGnify/ENA primary metagenome ERZ509190 (study PRJEB26280, sample SAMEA2338839) | human gut metagenome | biome: human gut; feature: human-associated habitat; material: faeces...
AGAGCACTTGACTTTTAATCAAGTTGTCCGGGGTTCGAATCCCCGCACGCTCAGTACGAATGCAGGTTTTTCAAAATGAAGAATCTGCATTTTGTTTACACGCGGATATGGCGGAATTGGCAGACGCGCTAGACTTAGGATCTAGTGTCCACGACGTGCAGGTTCAAGTCCTGTCATCCGCATGAAAAGATAATCCCGAGAACAGTATGATATGATGCAGTTCTTCGGGATTTTTTGTATACGAAGGTATACAGGAGAATCTGCTGCCGGTAGTTCTCTTTATATAAAAAAGAAAGGAAAAAATATATGAGAAGAGTAAAAAGAGTTATTGTGCTGATTTTGATCGTGATGTTATGCATGCCGCTGCTGCCGGGAGTGCAGACCGAGGCTGCAGATGGGGGAAAACATCTGGATGTATTATTTACGCATGACACACATTCGCATCTGAACAGCTATTCTACGATCGTAAATGGGAAACAAAAAGAGGTCGGAGGCTTTGCAAGGATCAAAACATTGATCGATGAAAAGAAGAAAGAAAATCCGGATACACTTATCCTGGACGGAGGAGATTTTTCCATGGGAACCCTGATCCAGACAGTGTACACAACAGAAGCGGCAGAACTTAGGATGCTTGGATATCTGGGCTGTGATGTTACGACATTTGGCAATCATGAATTTGATTACCGTTCCGGCGGACTTGCAGATATGCTGAAGACTGCAAAGAATTCAGGGGAGACAGTTCCGAAACTTGTAGTGTGTAATGTAGACTGGGATGCCATGGAAAAAGAAGGATTAAGCAAAGGGCAGAAACAGATAGAATCCGCATTTGAGACATATGGAGTAAAGGATTATGTGGTTATTCAAAAAGGCGGTGTAAAGATAGCGGTTCTTGGGGTATTCGGGAAAGATGCATTAGAATGTGCACCTACCTGTGAACTTGAGTTTAAGGATCCTGTGGAATCAGCAAAAAATACAGTAGAAGAGATTAAGAAAAAAGAAGATGTCGATATGATCGCATGCGTTTCCCACAGTGGGACATGGGAAGATGAGAAAGTATCAGAAGACGAGACTCTGGCGAAAGAAGTACCGGATATTGATCTGATCATCAGCGGGCATACACATACACAATTAGACGAGCCAATCAGACATGGGAATACTTATATCGTATCCTGTGGGGAATACGGTAGAAATCTTGGAAGTATTTCCATGACCCAGAAGAAAGATAAACGCTGGAAAATGAATACTTATAAATTGATTCCGGTAACAAAGAATGTAAAATCTGATCAGGCAGCCCAAAAGCAGATTGATAAATTTATGGATACTGTTGATACCAATTATCTGGTAAATTTTGGTTATACAAAAGATCAGGTACTTGCAGAAAATGATATTAAGTTCAACAGCCTTGAGGAAATGGAAACAAAGCATGAAGAACTGAATCTGGGAGACATTATATCTGACGCCTATGTGTATGCGGTGGAAAATTCCGAAGGATATGATGGCAGGCCGGTAGATGTGGCGGTTGTGCCAAGTGGAACGGTGCGTGACACATACACAAAAGGTGATATTACGGTAGAAAAGGTTTATAATTCTTTCTCGCTGGGGATCGGTAAAGACGGTCTTGCCGGTTATCCACTGATCACTGCATATTTAACCGGAAAAGAATTAAAGCTGGTAGCAGAAGTAGATGCGTCTGTTTCTGATTATATGACGACTGCAAGATTATATTGCAGTGGAATGAACTTTACTTATAATCCGCACCGCATGATTCTGAATAAAGTAACAGACTGCTATCTGACCAAAGACGGGAAGAGAGAAGAGATACAGGATGATAAATTATACAAGGTTGTGACAGATCTGTATACAGGACAGATGTTGGGCTCTGTCACGGATGTATCATATGGATTATTAAAGATTGAACCGAAGGATAAGAATGGTAAGCTGCTAAAGAATCTGGAAGATGAGGCAATTACAGACGGCAAGACAGAATTAAAGGCATGGGTGGCAATTGCAAGATATATGCAGTCGTTTGAAGACACAGACGGAGACGGAATAGCAAATGTTTCTGATTACTATAGTACGACACACGGGCGGAAAGTAGTGGAAGACAGCAGGAATATTGCAGATCTGTTAAAACATCCGAATAAATTTGCCGGAATGATCGTGGGAATCTGTGCGGGACTTCTTTTTCTGATTATAGTGATTATCTGGCTGATACGAAAGTTGATTAGAAAAATCCGTGTTAAAAAGAAAAAATAAAAGAAATGAAAAAACACCGGGCATTCAATTCTGCCTCGGTGTTTTTTGACTATTTTATAATAAATTTCCGGATTATACAGCTTACAACTCCTGCGGCACAGATTGGAAGTAATGTATTCTTTAAACTTCCGTAAACAGTCAATGCACTCTGGATTCCCTGGAGTGCGGCAGGAATCTGCGGAATGAGACTTGCAAACACAGCAGACAGATAAGAGCCGGTTGCGATAATGATAAAGGATGTAAGCCCCCGGCCGTTATCGATGGTATTTCCATCACGGCCCTGCTTCCTGCTTCCGCCGAGAACACAGAAAAAGATAATAATCTCATAAAGCAATAATACTCCGGCAACCGCAAGATAGGCGATCAGTTCCTGATCTGCAGCTGTCAGACGGGAAATAATGTTACCAAAAGGACCTACATTTGTCAGGAAATGCAGTCCCAAAAGATAAATGATCCATGCGATCAATAACAGCGTTCCCATTCTTAACAGAAAATTGATAAATTTGAATAAGATTTTTCCTCCCGTTTTTGCGGTTTTTGCAACCGGTTTTGCGACATTTGGAATTTTAACCCCACGTTTTTTTCGGCGGTTTTTCTCTTTTTTACGACCATTGCGGGAATCATCATAATCATCATCCATGGCAATGTCATCATCATAAAGTTCATCGTCTAACTCATCAAGGAAATCCTCATCATAATAGCTGGTATCAAAGAAATTATCTTTTCCTTTTTGATTCCTGCTTTTTCTGGAAGTTTTCCTGTTTTTATCCTTTAATTTCTTTGTTAGTCTGTCGTAATCATTTTTTTTGATGTAATCTGTATGATCAATATCCGATAATCCTGATAGTACATCGCGGTAGTCATCGTCATCATCAATAGAAATATCAGGAAGATCACCTTCGTAGATCACTTCAAAATCATCGTCAAAAACATCAGAAGCAGTTGGTGTTTTTTTCTTGTTATTTAAACTCATTGTTAATCCCTCCTATTTATACCCGTATTCTATTTTATAATGTTTGAAAAAAACTCTCAAGAGTGGTCACAGAATATTCACGAAGTTGTAAGAAAAAATTTAGATTTGTATTATATGAAATAAAAGCTTAACAGATCTGAAAAAGAAGTTTGTTGAGAAATAAAGTGGAATCACGTATAATAAAATTTATTAATATAATGACAAAGAAGGAGAGAGGATATTTGACAGAGTTATATTATTTCGCATTATCATTTTTTGTATATGGATTCCTGGGATGGTGCACGGAGGTCGCATATGCAGCAGCAAAACAGGGCAAGTTTGTAAACCGTGGATTTTTGAATGGACCGATCTGTCCGGTATATGGAATAGGGGTTGGTGTTGTAGTACAGTTTCTGACACCGGTTGAGAATAATCTGGTATTATTGTATATCAGTTCGACCATACTTGTGACGGCAATAGAAGGAATTACCGGATTCCTGCTGGAGAAGATCTTTCATAATAAATGGTGGGATTATTCGGAACAGCCATTGAATATTGGTGGATATGTATGTGTGTTGTTTTCACTGATCTGGGGAGTGTTCTGCGTCCTGATCGTGAAGATTATCCATCCGCTGATCTACAAAGTGCTGACGATGATTCCGCTCGTTCTGGGAATTGTAGTTATGGCGTGTCTGGCGGTCGGACTTCTTGCGGATCTGTATGTAACAGCTTCCGGTATCCTTAAGATGAACCGCAGACTGGAAGCAATGGAGAAGATTGCAGCCGAGCTGAAGGAACTGTCTGATAAGGTCGGCGAGAATATCTATGAGAATGTAATGGAAGGTATGGAATTCAGGGAGGAGAAGAAAGCTCGTATAGAGGAATTAAAAGCGAAATACGAAGAGATGGCAGAGAACCGTACAAAAGTTGGTGAGCGTCTCGTGAAAGCATTCCCGAAGATGCAGGTCGGGCAGCATAAGGAGATATTTGAGGAACTGCGGGAGCGCATAAAAAGAAGTAAATAAAATCATAATTCAGAAAAAATAAAAAACCTTGAAGAACAAATCTTCAAGGTTTTTTCATGCGGAAAAAGGGACTTGAACCCTCACAGGATTGCTCCCACTAGAACCTGAATCTAGCGCGTCTGCCATTCCGCCATTTCCGCTTGACAAAAAGTATCTTATCATAGTCTGACGGAAAATGCAAACATTTTTTGTGAAAAATTGAAATTTTTTTAATTTTTTCTTCAAATCTAATGGATTTCGATTCCGTTTACTTCCAGATGATCATCGATCGCAATTACCAGACAGCGGCGTCCATCGATATCACGCGTCTCTACCAGGTCGGCTCGTTCCGGATTAACCTTAACTACCACATCCGGTGTCTCAATCTGGAAAGTCTTAGCACTGGCGATGTTGGATGCGAGCAGGGTTCCGTGTATGCCGACTGTCTCATCGAATTCATCATCGAATGATTCCAGCTTCTCTTCGGCAACTCCGCTGCGTGTCAGGAGCTTTCTGACATCAGTTTTGGATAATTCCAGCGGTTCCGGTTCTTCCTTGGACTGTTCGATCATTTCATTTAAATTATCATGGATGTTACGGACCACTTCGTAGTCACTGTCTTCGCCCAGGGTATCACTTACGATTACCTGGAAGGTTGTCTTCTGATCACCGGCAGTCAGTGGAGTAGTGCTTCCCAGGACGTGTTCTACGAAATATGGCTGTAATTCTTCTGGTTTCTTCGTGTAATAAAGGACATTATGTACGTCCGTTGCACGATCCTGGAATGCAGGGAATAAAAATCCTTTGACCGGAGCTTCTACGAACCAGTCGCGGATACGGTCTTCAATGTTATTTGTCTGTGCATTGTAAGTAAGTCCGGCTTTCGTAAGATTGACCGGACAGATGCTGCAGAGGATGTGCTCATATACGGTATCGGAGGCGTCCTCCATCTCCAGACCATCTTTGGTCTTACCGGGAACATCGTATACGGCATGGATCAGGATGATGTAGTAGTTTTCGCCGTATTCATAACTTTCCACGACCTTATCATAGAATTCCTCCAGAAGAAGGTCATCCTGAAGTTTACTGTCCTTTAATCTCATAAGAAATTCCTGTGTGCCGCCATTCAATTCCTGGTCGAGCGGGAATTCCATATTGATGAGGTTCTTTCCAATTGTTCCGGAAAGGGTGTGTTTGAAGATGTCAAAATATTTGAAAGCCTCTTCTTCGGGTAAAGATAAGAAGGCTTTTTTCATTTCCATTTTTTTCTCTTTTTCGTGATCCACATAACATCCGCAGATGCGTGTGATGGCACAGTTTTCAGGAGAAAACTGTCTGCGGATCTCCAGAACTTCTTTTTTATTCATGCTATACACTTCCTTATCATAGGCTGGGAGGATACCTTAAAGCTTCTATATCAGATATCCGGTCCTGCGTTATAAAATGTTAGCATATCAGAGAGGAAAAAACAATCTTTGACCATTGTAAAAGATGAGATGGGAACGTATAATAGTAAATAGAATATACCAAAATACGTAACTATCCGACACTTGAAAAAGATGGGGAAGGGGATAGTTATAGTAAAAAAGAAAGGGAAAAGAATATGGGAAATATATTCGACATTTTAGGACCGGTAATGGTAGGTCCATCCAGCTCGCATACAGCAGGGGCGGTCAGGATCGGTATGGTGGCAAGACAGTTATTCGGCCGTCAGCCGGAGAAGGCGGAGGTTATCTTGCATGGCTCGTTTGCCGCAACAGGAAAGGGACATGGAACGGACAGGGCATTGATTGCCGGTTTATTGGGGATGATGCCGGATGATATGCGCATACCGGACAGTTACGAAGTTGCAAAAGACATGGGGATGGATTTTGTAATGAAGAACAAGAACATTAAGGGTGCACATCCGAATACTGCTCAGATTATTATGGAAGCAGAAGGTGTGCCGCAGATGAAGATCCAGGCACATTCCATCGGAGGCGGACGCATCTGTGTCTGTAAATTGGATGGGATTGATGTAAATTTCAGTGGAGAGAGCTGTACACTGATCATCCGGAATGTGGATGAGCCGGGACGGATCATGGAGGTGGCCGCTGCACTCAGTAAAGCTGAGATCAATGTGGCGACCATGCAGGTATTCCGTGACAAGCGTGGCGGAACGGCTGTTATGGTTGTAGAGACAGATCAGGTGATTCCGCAGAGTGCGATCGATGAACTGGAGAGCAAGCCGGGAATTATCCGTGTGAAATTTCTTGATCCGAACGGATCGGTATAGATAATGGAGGAAAAGAAGATATGTCATATCAGTCAATGGAAGAGGCGAAACTGAGAGGGGAAAAAGAGAACATTCCATTCTGGAAAGCAATCCAGTTAGAGGATGCACAGGAGAGGGATGTGAAGATAGAAGATTCCTGGGAAAAGATGAAGTATATGTGGCAGTCCATGCTGGATGCGCTGGATGCCTATGAACCGGACAAGGTATCAAGAAGTGGTCTGGTCGGAACAGAAGGCGGGCTTATGGACAATTATCGTGAGAATGAAGAACCGTTGTGTGGGGATTTTGTCTCAAAGGTGATGTCTAATGCACTGAAGATGGGGTGTAATAATGCCTGTATGAAACGAATTGTTGCAGCACCCACAGCAGGAGCCTGCGGTGTACTTCCGGCAGTACTTGTTACTTATTATAAAGAATACAATGTTCCGGAAGAAAAGATGATAGAAGCCATGTATGTGGCAGCCGGACTTGGTCAGATCATTGCCAACCGGGCATATCTTGCGGGAGCATCGGGAGGATGTCAGGCAGAGATCGGTTCCGGTTCGGGAATGGCAGCCGGGGCAATCTGCTATATCAAAGGCGGAGATACGGATCAGATCGGACATGCCTGTGCGATGGCATTGAAGAACCTGATGGGACTTGTGTGTGATCCGGTAGGAGGTCTGGTAGAGGTACCGTGTGTGAAACGTAATGTAGGCGGTGCAGTGAATGCGCTGGCGGCAGCGGACATGGCACTGGCAGGGATTACAAGTAAGGTACCTGTTGACCAGGTGATAGATGCGATGAAAGAAGTCGGAGACAAGATGGACGTATCATTGAGAGAAACCGGTGTCGGTGGTGTTGCAGGAACACCTGCAGCACAGGAAGTAGTAGAAAAATTAGGGATGTAGCGCAAGCTACATCCCCTTTTTAAGAGAGCGTTGTTTTTAAATCGGTGCTATGAAAATAAGCGTGTGCTTTATCGAATAATTTGTTGCACAGGACCGTATAAACAGAACCAAACAGGTTGGCACCAATTCGGAGTGCTACTGCATATGGCATTCCAAACAGACCGGACGCAATGGAAAGCGCTCCAAATGTATTGAACACTGTCTGCCAGGAATATCCTGCCGAATATCCGACACCGATTCCGCCGATGATTCCGATATAGGCATACATAGACTCCGGAAGAACCGTATACAGAACAACGAATAACAGACCTCCTACGATGTTGAACATCCAACGCTTTCCGGAACGTGCGACACAGTCATTTGTAAACGGAAGACACACGGACATACATGCGATACCTGCCCACATAGCTCTTGGAAGTCCGAGCAGGGACATGATGAGCATCGCCGATGATACGATGAATGTCAGCTTGATATACCATCTGCTGCGTGCGGAATGAATGTTGAATTCCTGGAACAGATGAGAAAATTTACGCCGGTAAGGACGGTTCTTCTGATTCTTATAGAAAATGATCATGCAGAGGATCATTCCGACAAGGAGTCCTTCCAGTCTTAAAATGTAGGCATGTCCGCTTACATCATATCCAAATAATAATAGATAGCCAAGGACAAAAGTAGAGTGATTGTACATGATCACATTGTGGCATCCGAGGATCATCAGCAGCATGATACAGGCTGCATTAATAAAGAAGGCAGGAACCGGTGATACCATGTTGGCAAGACGGGGACCTGCCATAAGGATTGCGTAGATGCCTGCGATAGAGGCAAGACCATGCGTGGTACGGATTCCGAAATCGGCCTGCCTGAGAACCAGCACGGCCAGAAGCACGGTAACTCCGACAACACTGTTGTCATTTCCGATGAATTTACTATATAAAGATACAACGGCGACACAGAATATCATTACAAGATATACTTTAAAGTTGTAAATGAGTATGTGACGGCGTTTTTCTTTTTTATCGGTTGTGTTTTTAATCAGCTGTTTAGAGCCGGTCGAGCTTAGTTGTAGTTCCTGGTAAAATGTCATAATAAAATCTCCTTTATTTTTTTTGTGAAGAAAGAATCTCGTTCGCTTCACGGATTAGTTGGAATAAAGTCTCGAATTTCTCTTTCTTCATATTTTTCTGTAATGTATAGAGTGGATCCAGATAGTAATAGTACGTACGGTCAATCTCATCTTTTCCGGCACCGGTAATGCGGATGCAGTAACTGCGGCGGTCGGACGCAGAGGCCTCTTTACAGATAAACCCTTTGGATTCCAGATGGTCGGTCAGGCGGCTTACGATAGTCTTACTGATGCCCATAGCGCTGGTAATCTGTCTTGGGGTCAGTGGTTCTTCCGAAAGCGCGATCCGGAACAGAAAATCAATCTCCTGAGCAGAAGTGTGCTCTGATTTTCCGGATTTCCGGATCGCCATGCTTGCGAAATGCCGGAGGTCGCCTTGTTTTGATACGATATCGGTCCAGTTTTTGTCTTTCATAGTTGCTCCTTTATAATAGTTTACTTTGTAAACAATTGCGATAAGTACTATAATAGATATAGAAGGAAATGTCAAGGGGATTTATGGAAGTACCTTTGGTCTATAAAAATAAAAAAGTTTGTAACGAATTGAGAAAAAATGACTCTTAATAGTAAAAGAAGATATAAATGAGAGAAGAGAGGTGAGTTCATGGAATCTTTTGAGGAAGTATATCAGAAATATTTAAAAGAGGTATATTGTTTTCTGCTGAGATTATCCGGAGACAGGGAAATAGCAGAAGAACTTACCCAGCAGACATTTGCCATTGCATTTGAAAAATTGGAAAATTTCAGAGGTGAATGTAAATTATCGGTGTGGTTATGTCAGATTGCGAAGCATGAATATTATGCGTGGACAAAAAAGCAGAAAAGATATGCAAATAAATTAGATGAAAATCATGCAGATCAAGGGGAGGATTTATTAAATGGCATAATCAATCAGGAAAATGGACAGATCATCCGAAAAATTCTACATGACTTACAGGAACCGTACAAAGAAGTATTCATGCTGCGGGTGATGGGAGAGGTATCATACAGAGATATCGGACAGTTATTTTCAAAAAGTGAAAGCTGGGCGAGAGTGACCTATTACAGAGCCAAGAAAATGATCGTAGAAAAGATGGGAGGCGCAGGCAATGATGAAATGTGAGATTATCAGAGATCTGATACCGTTATATCTGGATAAGGTATGCAGCGAAGATAGCAGAAAACTGGTGGAAGAGCATTTAGCAGAATGTAGTGAATGCAGGAAATATATGAAAGAATTAGAGACGGAACTGGAAGCGGTGAAACAGAAAAAAGAAGAAGACCTGGATGAAAAGCGGTTGTTACAGGAAGGAGCGGAGCGTATGAAGGAAATCGGCAGGAAAAGTATCGTAGATAAGATGATTATTGTGGATACATTACTAAATTTCTTATTGATCGTAACGGCTGTAGTATTGTGCAAACGGCAGATAGATATCGAAGGTGCCGATGCGGGATATTATATAGCAGCCATGGTATTCAGCTTTGGATTTATTATCACATTCTTCATATGTGACTGCATCACACTGGTTCAGAAATGGAAGAGAAGAAAAATGCGGACGGAGTGGGAGTATAAACAGATTCCGATCTGTGAAAGTTATGCGAAGATATCTATAGGCGTAAAAGTAATCATTGTATTTATGCTGGTATGTGCGGCTTGTATATTAGGATTTTCACAGTTTGGAGGAGTATTTTCTATTTAATGCACTAAGTAAGCCAAATCCCCGAACCGTAATAAAAGGTTAGTTCTCCATTTAATTATTATGGCATGCGAAACCGCAGGAATAAACTTACAAGGTCCTATCCTGTGCATACGGACTCATGGTTGGTAATTCTTAAGTAAAAAAGT
>ENA-ORTP01003596-ORTP01003596.1-human-gut-metagenome-genome-assembly--contig:-NODE-3596-length-10298-cov-2.834619_pt1 | contig 10298 bp, 7 predicted proteins | sample MGYA00241913_ERZ509190 | MGnify/ENA primary metagenome ERZ509190 (study PRJEB26280, sample SAMEA2338839) | human gut metagenome | biome: human gut; feature: human-associated habitat; material: faeces...
TGACCTCCATCAAAGGTTATCTGGAAGCAATCCTGGACGGAACCATTCCGCCGGAGCTGTATGAAAAATATATTTCCAGAGTTATTTCCGAGACAGAACGGCTTCACAAGCTGACGGAAAGTATGCTGACCTTAAATTCACTGGATGCCAGAGGATACCTGACGCGGACGAACTTTGATATTAACCGTGTCATCAAGGATACCGCAGCCTCCTTTGAAGGTACCTGCGGCAAAAAAAATATCAGCTTTGATCTGACTTTTTCCGATAATATCCAGATGGTCTATGCTGATATGGAAAAAATACAGCAGGTAATGTACAACCTGATCGACAATGCCATCAAGTTCAGCCACAATGATTCTGTGATCTATATCCAGGCGGTAGGACAGTATGAAAAGGTTTTCGTTTCCGTAAAGGATACCGGTATCGGCATTCCAAAGGACAGCCTGAAAAAAATATGGGAACGCTTTTACAAAACCGATCTTTCCCGCGGAAAAGACAAAAAAGGAACCGGACTTGGCCTTTCCATCGTAAAGGAAATCCTCCAGTCCCATGGAGAAAATATTGACGTGATCAGCACCGAAGGCGTGGGAACAGAATTTATCTTCTCACTGCCCCGATCAACGGTTCTGTAGACTTTCCAGACCACCCATTTTATGGTATACTGATGGTATCATTATTTGTAAATACCAGAATTTTAAATGCATAAACTCTGACAGGAAAGGATGGATGACTATGACCCGAACCAAACAGGCAGCCGCTTTTTTTATGACCGCAGCCCTTCTCTCTTCTGCCTTTGCTCCCGCAGCCCTGGCTGACAACAAAACAAAGGTAGGAAAGATCTGCCTGACCGTCGACAGCGATATCCGAGCCGGCAGCAGTGGCGGTGAAGTAGATGTAACACCCACAGGAGACAACACGGATCTGTACTATGTAGATGCCGTTGAAGTCGTCAATGATGACGGGGACGACTGGTCCAAATCCAATCCTCCTGAGGTAGATATTACCCTTGGTCTGGAGGACGAGGAAGAATACGCCTTTTCCGGAACCTCCTCCAGCAGCTTCAAGCTCACTCTGGACAGCTCCATCAAATCCCGCTTTGACAAGATCAAATTCGTAGACGCCCGAAAAACAGACGGCGGAGCTACTGTCATCCTGACTGTAAAGCTGGTTTTTGACGAAGACGCCGATATGAGCGACGCGCCTGCCCCCGGAAACCTGTCCTGGGATTCTGACAATCCAAAGGTCGCTGTATGGGATGACGTTGAATCTGCCAAATATTTCCAGGTCCAGTTATATCGGAATGGCTCCCTCGTAACGCCTCCTGACGGCGGAAACTCTACTTTGTCCGTATATAATACCTTCTATGACTTTACGGACTGGATGACGGAAAATGGAACCTACACATTTAAAGTGCGTTCTGTAAAAGCCAGCAACAATGCCAAGAGCAACTGGAAAACTTCCCCTGAACAGACAGCCGGAAATTCTGTCTCCGAAGGCTGGAAACAGGCAGCCGACCATATGCGCTGGTGGTGGCAGAACGCAGACGGAACCTATCCTGCATCCCAGTGGAAGGATGTAAACGGCCAGTGGTATTATTTTGACGCAGACGGCTACATGGCAACCGGCTGGATACAGGTAAACGGCCTGTACTACTATCTGGATCCCTCCTCCGGCGCAATGTATGCAAACTGCTATACACCGGATAACTGCTGGGTGGATGCAAATGGAGTTTGGATTCCATAATTCTCCAGTCGAAAAATCAAAAAAGACAATTTTATAATCAAAATCAGTCGAAAAGGGGCTGTCGGTTAATACCGACAGCCCCCTTGTTTTAATTAAATATAATCTCTTCCTCTGCCTTTTCATAAATATCTATCTGATTTTCAATATCCAGCTTATTAACCAGCCAGCCACGCGCCATACACATCTTGATAAAATCATCAATACGATTTACGCCATTCATTTCCTTTAATGTTACAACAACTCCAAATGGAAGGGGTTCTTTTCTTTTCTTTAGGCGTTCCTTCGTATTGATCTTAAGTCCCCAGAGGCCAGACTCATATGCCTTTCTCGGTATTCTTTTTTCTTTAATCTCTTCACTAATGTGTTTGATATTATCCCATTTTCGATACATTTTTCTTGCATCTTCTTCATAAAGAGTAATCAGTTTATCTTCCGACTGCTGATTGTTATCAATCGGCCTTATTTTCACTTTTCCTTTTTCAATAACAACCCTACCAAAATGTATATCCATTTCTGTACTTGTGTAATCAACCCCCTGATTACGATCACATTGCGGAAAATATACCAAAGTTGCCCTTGCATAGAATGGATGTGCATGATCTACGACAGGTACCGGCAGATTATATGTATATGTCTCATATTCCTCTGACGCTCCGGTCATAATAAAACGTATCTCATCATTCTGTGATTTTATAATATCGTCAATATGTTTTGGAACAACTCCATAGCCAATACTATGTGAAATATCATCTCTCCTGTTCCATCCGGCGGCAGAATCAATCAATAATGCTTTTGCAACTTCTCTGCTTAATCCCATAACGTGGATCAGATATGCCAGTTTTCTCGAAATCCATGGTGCTGCAAATGAAGTTCCACTTACATAGGCTGCTCCCATATCATCACGGCATACAACCATTTTGTCCATATAACCGGGGCCATCACCGCCATAATAGCTGATATCCGGCTTATGAAAAAAGGATAATACAGGGCCAACTCTTGTATAGGATGCCGACTTCCCTCTGAAATCTACAGCGTTGACTACCAGAGAATTAAGCGAATCTGCCGGTGAACCAATTTTCATATTCTTTTTTGTTTCACCATCCGGAACATTTGTCCCTGCAACTACAAAAATAACATCATATTCACTCTGTATACGGTCGAGTTCTGCAGCTTCCGGAGAAATAAAGTTGGGCTTGATTTCAAGTTTAGAACCCAATGATAAATTCCAGACCTTAATATCTCTATTTGAAGCAACAATATTTCTTATCATTTTTAATACGGTAAAGGAACTGAATCCTCTATGTGTAGCAACACCAAAATGACGTACCCGAAATCTCCCGCATCCATCGTCAAGCACCGGATTTCCACTCGGTCCATCAACAATAATATAACTCACTTCAGTTCCATGCTCATAATCCCTGGCAGTCAGTGGAATATTGGGATCCAGCAGATTTGTATATTCCACCCATTCATGAAAATACACATTCTCATTAAACTGTGTATCAATAACACCTATTACAGGTTCATTTGCAGGATGGGGAATTAGGCTTTCCCCATAATAAGTTTCTTCATGATCGTCTAATATCTCATCTCTCGTAAGCTGCGAAAAATCAGTAACACTCATAGCAATCAGATAGGATGCATTGTTATATAACAGCTTTGCTTCATCCGGGTTAAGCATCAATGTGGTTCCATCAATAATACGCTCATCGACAATATAAATTCCGAACTTTGACAACAATTTCTTTGTTTCAATTCCGGTCTGATAAATCGTTATAATAGACTCTTCTGTTATCTCTTCTTCCGCACGATCAATATCAAAGCTTTCAACATAAAACCCATCTATTACTGCTTTTAAAAAGCTGGTTTTGGAAATTTCATTGAAACTACACGCTGAGGCCTCAGCCGCCTGTTCCGTTCCTTCACTGTTAATAACCCCATTAAAATACGTTTCAATAACAGAGCTTGTCCTGTTCAAAACCTCGATTGCTTTTTCGATCGCTTTAAGAGAAACATAATGGGTGAATACGTGTTTCTGGATCTCGTTTCCATTCTCATCCGGTTCCCAGATAAACTTAACTCCTTTGATTGATTCCGCAGGAGATTTACTGTTCTCAGACAGTAAGATCTTCAATCTATTACTCTTTGCAACAATATGTTTATAATGTACACTGACTAAAGCACCATTGATATCCCTGTTAGTTTCCCAGTAATTCAGAATTCTTTTCAACTGCTCAGATAATTCTCTAAGATGCAGCGCCGAAACATATTTACCTTTCGGAAGCTTCAGTGCACCCTGTCTGAAATTATTAGGCCTTTGTTCGAATCTCCCTTTTAATTGCAAAATGTTATTCATCTATTATATCTCCCTCAGATCTCTTGCAATACTGCTTTTTGATCTTCCAACCAATATCTCGATCTCTCTGACAGTAAATTTCTGATTCTGAAGCTTTTTTAAATCTTCCGGTTTTTCATTGCAGACTGCATAATAAAGTCTTCTGAAATAATCCATACCATCATGTGGATTACTGAATGCAACAGATGTCTTAATGAGATTTTTCAATTCACCAGGATATGGTATCTGAGGCATCAATTTCATTATTTTACGAAACAGGCGTATATCCCTGTTTGCCAGCTTTAACTTATCAAGATAACGGTCTAACATCTTTTCTGCAATCGAAAGAAGATCTTCCTGTGAATATCTGTCAAAATCAATTACGGAATCAAATCGTCTGATCAGTGCTTTATCAAAATATTGATAAAGATTGGTGGTCGCCACTAAAACAATATCTTCATTCATCCGATCAAATTCCTTCAGCATAGCTGATGTTGCCCGCCCCATTTCCCGCAGATCATTCTGATTCGTTCGATCCAAAGCCAGAGCATCAATTTCATCAAATAAAACAATTACCCTATTAGGCTGGACAAAGCTGTTTATCTCTTTAAAAAGCATAGACAAATTTTTTTGCGTCTGCCCCAATTTACTGTCAATCACTGCTGAAAAATCCACCATAAAAATTTCTCTGTTCAATATTCGCGCAAGCTGTTTAACAGCTTCCGTCTTCCCTGTTCCGGGAGCCCCCTGGAACAAAAACTTATTAATTCCAATATGATGTTCAATTGCATTTACTACCCCTAACAAATCACCGGTAATTTCCTCAGGAAGCAGCAGCATATCTTCCTTTTTTTCAATTTTTTCAATTTTTTTCAAAAATAATTTCAAAGGGTATTTTCTCCCTAAAAACACCTGAGATAATAGTACGGCAAAAAGAGTCTTCCAAGCTGCTCCATCCCCGGAATCCATCTCCCTGGATCTACAAACACCGGACAAAATAAAAGACTTCCTATGATAAAAAACGGAATCATACAGCAGAGAAGCTCCGGTGAACGCACAATCAGCTTTAGCCCAAAGGCAAATACCGTACAGCCGCATCCATATAAAAGCAAAAGCCCCAGCTCTCTTCCCACAGCCCCAAAGCTTCCTCCCTCTGCCATGCCGCCCAGAAAAAGCGCACAAAAAACAGATAAACAGGCCAAGGCTCCGGGCGCTGCTGCAGCTGCCAGACGACAGGGCAGACGCAGTCCGATCCCCAAAGGCATAAACAATCCCCTTCTCTCGTCTTCTCCTGCCATCACGCCGCCGTAAAGAGACAGAATAAAAACCATGACGGCCCCCAGACCGCGAACCGGAAAAATACTGCCTGCTGCATCAGATTTTGGACTCTGTGTCTCCACCCCGTCCTCTGATCCTCCCCCTCCGTTCGTTTCATATATATATTGGAAATGAAACAGGCCCTCTTCCTGATTCCAACGGTCATACCCTTCTCCCGCTTCTTCTGCTGCTTTCGCTCTGGAGCTGCTGTTAACAGGCCCCATCCCTGCAAAAGCCTCCCCTTCTTCCACATAATCCATAAGCAGATTTCTGTTATAAAGAGCTGCCAGCTCTGAAAATACCGTTTCTGTAGAAATAGAGCCGGCTACCGTAGAAGGAGCCATATACAAACGAATTACCCGTCTCCACTGCTTTTGATCCAGCTTCTCTTCCAGCCCTGAATCAATCACATATCCGCACTCAGCTCTTCTGGACGCCACCTCATCCCGTACCTGGGCTTCATCCGAACAGATATAAAAATCAAACATCCCATCCTTCCTGTCTGCCAGGCGTTCTGCAAGTCTCCAGGCCAGCGATCGTTCAGATACATCCTCCTCTCCTGAAACGCTGACAGCAACTGGAATCTCCCCCTCTTCTTTATCTGAAAGCCTTCCGGCCACAAAGGCCGCCAACGGCATAAGAAGCAAAAGAAGAGGAAAAATCCCCTTTCTCAGGCAGCGTTTGCAGGAAAGAAGAAACCAGATAACTGCTCTTTTCATGCTTCTTTCACCTCCGCTGCAGCTGCAATCAGCCAGCCGCCCACCCCAAGAGCTGCAAGTTCCACTGCTGTAACCAGGCTCTCATTTCCTGTCACTGCCATCTTCACACCTTCCATCAGGATATGGGTAGGAAGAAATGGAGCAGCTCTTTGTATGCTTTCCGGCAAAAACACTTCCGGCAGAAAGCCTCCCGAAAGAAAATGAAATGCCGTCACCAGAAAAAACTGCAGAAAAATGCCGCCGATCCTACTTCCTGCGGTCTGAAAAAGACACACACTAAAGGATGCCGCCCCCAGACAAACAAGAAATCCTGTAAGAATCGTATTTAATCCAATGGAAATCATTCCTGTCCAAGCAGCTGCCGCAGCAGCCAGAACGGAAATCACGCTCAAAAGCACCGATACTCCCAAAATGCGGCTTCCCGCCGTCGTAAAAGGTCCGATCCCCATCAGAGACAGCTTCTGCCTCATAACAGCAGGCTCTCTCTTTAAAAGGTCAGATACCGAAATCACGGACAAAAGCAGCACCAGAACAAACGCACTTATTCCATAAAATACTGGAACAGATACATCCTTTGCCGCATTTACCATTACTTTTCTGAAATAATCCATTCTTGGAAGACTATAAGTTAAATAAATCTGATTCATATCCCGCTCAAATACCGCCATTTTATCTGTAAGACCGTACTCGGATAAAAGTTCATCACCACTGTAGATTCCGGCCTGCGCAGAACCCAGTATTTCTGCTCCCGCATCCGTCAGCTCCTTAAAAATGCGGCTTTCTGCTCCTGCATTTTCCGGCAGGATGACGGTTACCGGGGTGTTTACACCACTCATAATATCCTGTATAAACCCATCCGGCATTTTAAGAACTGCAAACAGCTCGCCCTTTTTCAGCTTTTCACCGGTCGCTTCTTCCTCAATATAGGTAAAATCGCAGAGGCTTTTTACACTTTCCAGAGAGCTGACCATCCGCATGGCCTGCCCTGCCAGCGCATCTTCCTCAGGCAGAACGACTCCCACCGGAATCCGTTCCACAGCCTGTCCGCCGTAGAGCAGTTTGCCTGCCAAAAGGGCGGCTGCACCCATGAGTACCACAAGCACCGCCGCTCCTGCCAGAATATGAGGAAGCCGTTTTAATGCCCGCTTTAATTCCATTCCTGCATAGCACAGATATCCACGCATATTATCCTGTCCTTTAATTTCCTGTATCCATCTGGCCGCTGAGACTTATAAAGCTGAACAGCACCTCCATAAGCACGCTGTTCCACTCTTCCTCTCCTGCTGCCAATACATCCATGGTGTCACCCTCTAAAGGAACAACCTCCTCCGTCAGCGGTCTTATATAATATTCGCCGCTTAAAACAGCATTTCCCGTGTCTCCCATTGCAGAAACATCCAAAGAATCAAGAGTCAAATGAATATTCTTTCCCTTTTCCAGTTCATCCACAACACCCTGAGCTGAAAAACCTAAAAGTTCCATTCCATCCTGGGCCGCTGCTGCCTGGACATCAAAACCGCCTCCCTCGCTGTTATAGGAGCTGTCAAGGGTGATATCCCATTTTTCAGCTATCTCTCCCTGATTTTCTATGGAAAGCTCGAAACCGGATGTGAGTTCTTTCCCATCATAGGCGCCCTCTTTCACTGCCTCAATCTGTACAGATGCAGCCCCATTTTCCAGCACTGCCTGAGCGCTCATATTCTGAGTCGGATAAGCGCCTTCCTTTAATTCACAGCCAAACTGCAGCTGAACCGGTTCAGCTTCCGACCCGGTACTGTTAAAGGAAGTCGTTCCCTTTACAGATGCCAGACATCCTTCTTTATCCACGTAAACCGTCATGCTCACATCATTTAACGAGCTGTCTAAAAATGCGATCATCCCGTCAATTTCCGTTCTGGCCTCCTCATAGGTCTGCTCCTGCATCTCCTGAGCGGTAGGGAAATCCTGTCCTTCCATCTGCGCACCTGCCAGCTGGCTTAATTTCACGCTCAGTTCCAGACGCTTTAAGAAATCCTTCTTTAAAACCTCATCTTGAAGAAAGAAATCAGAGGAGGTTCTCAGAAAGTTGATCATCGCTTCCTTGCTGACTGTAACCTCATATCCTCTGCAGGCCTGCTCCTTTCCGTCTATGGTAAAAGAAGCCTTCTCTCCCTTTTCCACAGTGAGTGCTGCCTTAAAGTCATCTTCCGCCTTGCAGCCTTCCCGGTAGCGTTTCATAAGAGCCTTCAGATCAAAGGAAGCCGCCTGCCCCTCCTGCGTCTGTCTGGCCTGCTCTGCCAACAGCTCCATATACTCTGCCATCACCGACGCATCTACTCCACTCTGCTCAAGAGCCGATCCGAGCATAGGAGAATTTTTCAGCCGTTCTTCCAGTCCTTCTCCAAAATCCAGAGTAAAAACTTTTGGACTCAGTTCCGGCACAGCAGCCATAACTGTATCATCCCCATAATAAAGATCCAGATTTACCAGATCCATTCCATTGTAAATGATTCCCATATTGGCACTGACTTTATTGTTTTCCACATCGTTTTTCGCATCGATCCGCAGTCCGCTCCCTGCATAGGTATTTACCGCAGGCTCAGAGCAGCTGTCCAGCTTTAACATCAGCCCCGAATTCTGGCTGGCAGAAACCCCTGCCTTCGCAAACTCCGACAGGCCAAACAGTTCCTCCATAGGGTCGGTCTGTCCCTCTGTATAAACATTTTCAAAGGCCTGGATCACCGTTTCCTTTGGATCGCCGCCGGCCAGCCGGGTATAAGCAAATACTCCTCCGCCAACCACTGCCACTGCTGCCGCTCCTACTGCTGCCATTTTCATCTTTTTTGTCATTTCCATACACGTTTCCTCCATTATTAACAGCACACGCCAACGTGCGCCTTTTTGTTCTTCGCCAATCCTTTTATCTGTTTGCTGCCATTAAAAATAGTGGATCAGTTCCCTGGAGCTTAATCCTGCTTCAATCTCTTTCAGACATCTGTCCTTCATTACATACAGACGGTCACAAAGCGATAGCTCTTCCATTTCATGGGAAGTAAGGATCACCGTTTTACCTTCATTTACATAACCTTTCAAATATTGCCGGATGGACTCCTTACACTCCAGATCCAACGCTGCTCCAGGCTCATCCATAATAAGGACAGGCGCATTTCCCGACAGAGCACAGGCAATACTGAGGCGTTTTTTCATTCCTCCGGACAGCTTGCCCGCTCTCATCCCCAGCATAGCAGGGATTCCCAAAAGAGCCGCGGAACCCGTTTTAAGATCCTCATTCATCTGCTTTTTATTTCCCCTGTGCCACAGGAGGAGATTATCTCTTACCGTAAGCTCTTCCATAAGAGGATTTTCCTGCGGAACATACGCCACATTCCGGGCAAATACCGATGGATGGCCAAGAGCCTCTTCCCCGTCAATCTTTACACTTCCCCTATCGGCTTTCCTGGTTCCGGCCAGAATAGATAAAAGGGTCGTTTTTCCGCAGCCATTTGCTCCCACGACCCCTACGCAGCTTCCCCTTCCGGCAAAAAACTCTGCCTGCTCAATAATCCTGCGTTTTCCATATGATTTACAGATTCCGGACGCCTGCAGCATCTTCTTCCCCCCTTCGCCATCGCACGATGTAATTTTTGTGCATTTTTAACATTTAATCTGCCAGTATCTTGAAATAAGTGTACCATATTCCCCCATTACAAGCAAAATATTTATATTTACAAATTTCTTAATGTTTTTCACCCCTTGTGTCTGCACCTGCATTTACGCTTAAATTACGTTTACGACCTTGACAGTCCGGTTTTGACCTGCTAAGATAATAAACAGCGAATTGCTTCGTTGGCACACCAGAATCCAATCTGAATATTCAGGGGTTGTACTGGTTTCGACGGGGATCATGCAGCTGGTGAAGCTATCCCTATGCGATGGGTTAAATGGCAAAATTAAAAATAAACGCTAACGACGAATTAGCATACGCTGCCTAATGGCAGCTGTCAGACTTAAGGCACCCACACTTTAAGACCCTGGCATCGACTATGTGGGAAACGACGTATACAAAGCTTTGAGTATATGGGCGTATTATGAAGCTACTAAAACCGTCAGAGTGTCTTTTCCCGGGCGGCGGAGGGAATGTTAAATAAGAGACTATGATAGTAGAAGAACAGGGAATTGGTTTTCGGACAGGGGTTCGATTCCCC
>ENA-ORTP01003600-ORTP01003600.1-human-gut-metagenome-genome-assembly--contig:-NODE-3600-length-10291-cov-3.321512_pt1 | contig 10291 bp, 10 predicted proteins | sample MGYA00241913_ERZ509190 | MGnify/ENA primary metagenome ERZ509190 (study PRJEB26280, sample SAMEA2338839) | human gut metagenome | biome: human gut; feature: human-associated habitat; material: faeces...
AGACTGGATATAATTGGTGATATAGGTCGCCGCATCCGCCGGTTTCGGGAAAGTAATCAAAGTCGTTTTTTGCCGTGTTGACGGAAATGGTCGTTTGCGTTTTTGTGGGATACGTCGGCGTCCCGCGCCCGATAAGATACGCATCCGCGTTGGGGGTGAGCGCCGCAGCTTTTCCGAAAGAGTATTCAGCTCTGCTGGCTGTACCCGATTTGGCAATCAGCAAAAGTTCGCGCGTCCCGGATGGCGCTTCGGGATACCAGCCGGAGCCTCCCTTCAGCAACGTCCCTGTGTCTGAAGTGCGAAACCACGAGGGGAACAGCTTGAGAGAGACGTTCCCGCCCGTGATTGAAAAGGTTTTGCCGTCCAGCGTATCATCCACCAAAGTCATGAGCCTTGCTCCGGTATCGGCCTTTGACGTCTGCACCCGGACGATTTCCTTTCCCGATTCGGCGAGGTAGGAGGCTTGCACCGTTTCCTTGGCGTCCAGCCCGGTCATGACGGAACCTGTCATGAGCGAAACCGCGACCATGCCGAGCAGGGCCAGAATGACGATCCCGCCGATGATGGTCAGAAGGACGCTTCCGCGTTGTGACGTCTGCATGGGGAACCTCAATCCTTGGCGAGGGGGGTGTTGCGGGGGGCGACGGAAAGCGTCCAGGTGACTTGCCGTTCGGCGAGTTGCTGGGTCAGCACGATGCCGATGTAGGAGGGGCCGGCCCCGTTCGTTGTGAAACGGCATGAGGCCACGTCCGAGAGGAGTATTTGGCCGTCGATGAGCAGCTTGTTTCCGGTATCTTCGCAGCTGATGGTTGTCTGCGTGCCATCCGTCTTCGTGAATGTGACGGAAGGGCTGTCTTTGAAAGGTGATTCGGGAAAATCGGCGGCTCCCGCAAGCTCTTTCCGGAGGCGGATGAGAGCCAGTTCGGCCTGCATGTCCGACGTTCCGACTTCCCGCATCTGCGTATACCCGGTGATAGCCGTGCCGAATCCCGAGAACACGAGCGAGCCGAGCACGCCGAGGATGACCAGCGTGCAGACGATTTCCAGCAGCGTGAAACCCCGCTCGGGGGCGCGGGCATCAGAACGCACGGGAAAGCTCCACGGAACCGCGCTTGACGGTGATCAGCAGGTTGTCCGGGCAGGATGGGCAGCCGTCCGGATGCCACAGTTCCCGTTTATCTTGGGCTTCCAAAAGAGCTTCGAGGCCTTTATCCGTGATGAGGTCGCTGGCAGCCTTCTGCTGCATGGCTTCCGTGTTGAGGTAGGCGATGCATTCTTCCAGAGTGCTGGTGGCCTCCGTCAGATCTTTGATCTGCCCGGCGCTTTCGGCGCTTCCGCGCAAGGTCGTGGCAATGAGTTGCGCCGCCATGAAGCCCATGATCGCCATGAGGATGATGGTGACGATGATCTCGATGAGGGTGAAGCCGCGCGCGTTCATTGGACGAACCCCGTTTCCGCGAAGAGAGTGAGCGTGATCCCGCCGCCGAAGCTGAATGTTTGATCGGAGGCTGACGCGGTGCAGTAGAGGATGCCCGTGTCGTTCGGATTTCCGAGGCTGTCCTCGCCGCAGACGCTTCCCGCCGCGTCAAAGCAGAACGTAGCCGGAGGGGTGCTCTGGATTGATGCGGAAGGCGTATAATCCTTGAGCAGTGTCGGCAGGGCTGATTTGCCCTTCATGAAGAAACTCACCTTGTTTGTATCCATGGTGACGCATTGCCCGCCGCCCATCGCCATGCCTTGCGCGCGGGCATAGACGAGCTGGGAGAGGAGCCTGTCCCGTTCCGCGTAGGCGGTTATCTCGTCATTGCCCCGGAAGGCCGAAATGCCGAGATAGGCCAGCACGCCGAGCACGACGAGCACGGAGACGATTTCAATCAGGGTAAATCCGTTGCGGAAGGGTGGCTGCATGGCATATGTCACTGTTTGGGGATGAGCTTTTCCAGCGCCTCTCGGTTCTGTTCCAGCAAAGTACGGAAACGGATCTGCGCGTAGCCGTCGCCCGTGGCCCGGGCGCGGTATAATTGCTTTTCAAGCTGCCCCCGCTCCTTTTGCAGCTGTTCGACCTGCTGTTGGAGCCTTTTCCGGGCTTCAGCGGCGGCCTTTTCCCGTTCGGCGGCGGACGGCTGGTGCTCAGGGCTCGGTATATCGAGAGGGGCGACGGGCTCGGGCGGCGCGGCTGGAGGCTGCGGCGAGAACTGGTATTCCTCCACTTTGCCCGCGGGCGGCTTGGGAGGCGGCGTTTCGCTGATGTGCGTGACCCCGGATGCGTCTTTCCAGATGTACATCTGCTGAGAGGCCGCATTCGCTGGGGTGGGTGTTTGGTCCAGCGTTTTCCGCACGCTGGATGCCACGCGGGACAATGGGGCACCGCCCGAAAGCGTGCCGTCCACGATAAGCAGTTCCACCCCGCCCGCCAGTGCGAGCAGGGCAAGCCATGCGAGGGAGAAACGCTTGCGTTTTTTCATGGGCGGACCTTTTCCCTCGGCGTCGCCGGACAGGTGCGGAGGGCGCTCCTTGTCTTTTGACGGGAGGCTCGTTACGGTTGGAAATGATGGTAGCACAGGCTGTTCCGAAAGACGAGGGGCCTCGACTCTCATGGCTGGGGCTCCCCGTATGGGCGGGCCTCATTCTGGTGTGTTGCCTTTTGTGCGCCACGGGCGTTAGGGCAGCCGAACCTTCCAAACTCAAGGTCGTGGTGCGGCCTCCCATCAAAAAAACGCTTCCTCAGCGGCCCCACGCGGCCCGCCCGGATGCCCCGTCAGCTCAGCCGGCGGATCCGTTGCCTGCGGAGTCCGTGGCCATCTATCGGCATGTGGGGGAGGACGGGACCGTCTTTTTGACGAACAGGCCGGACGGCGACGGGAGGTATCAGTTTTTCGGGCGCTTCAGCGCCGAGCGGCTGATGCGTGCGGTGGGGCCGGACGGCGTGGCGCGGCTCGCGGAACGGTATGCCGGGCAACATGGGGTCGAGCCCCGGCTGGTCATGGCGATCATCAAGGTCGAATCGGGGTTCGACGCCAAGGCCGTCTCTTCGGCCGGGGCCAGCGGGCTCATGCAGCTCATGCCCGGCACGCAGCGGCATCTGGGGGTACGCGATGCGTTCAATCCCGATGAGAACGTGGAGGGCGGGGTGCGCTATTTCCGATCCATGCTGGATCGGTACGGCGGGAACGTTTCGTTGGCTCTGGCGGCGTATAATGCCGGGCCCGCCAACGTGGACAAGTACGGCGGCATCCCCCCGTTTGAGGAGACCCGCAATTACGTGCGGAAAGTGCTTGCGCTGTACGCTACCCCGTGATGAACCGGATCCACCAGTCGAGGATTTCCTGGCCGGCGAGGATGTGCACGAAGGCGCCGAGGCTCAGGAACGGGCCGAACGGGATGGGCATTTCGCGCAAGGGCGCTTCGCGGGGCATCAGGCAGGCGATGAGCAGAAAGGCGGCAAGGGCCGAGACGCCCGCGACCAGCGTGATCAGCGGCAGGCCGAGGGGCCCGCACAGGACGCCGAGCATGAGCATGAGTTTGACGTCGCCGAACCCCATGCCGTCCACGCCGCGCAGGCGTTTGAAGACAAGAAGTACGGCGAGGAACGTCCCGCCGCCCACAAGGCCGCCGAGAAGGGCGTCCGTCCAGTCCATGCCGAGGGCGAAGATGGCGGCGGGCACGGCCAGCACTGTCCCGCCGAGCGTGATGCCGTCGGGAAGGATGAAGCATTCCAGATCGATGCCCGAGGCGACGATGAGCATTCCCGTGAACACGAGATAGACGGGAAAGGCGAGCGTGGGGCCGAAACGCCATGCCAAAAGGCCGGACGTCAGGCCGGACAGGAGCTCGACGAGCGGATACCGGATATGGATGGGCTTGTGGCAGCGGGCGCACTGGCCGCGCAGCAGCAGATAGCTGAGGACGGGGATCAGTTCCCAGAAGCGGAGGCGCTGGTTGCAATGCGGGCAATGGGAAGGCGGAAAAAGGATGGATTCGCCGCTGACGTACCGGTGGATGCAGACGTTGTAAAAGCTGCCGAGCAGGAGCCCGAGCAGCGTGGCGGCGGGAATGAACATTTCGGGATGCAGCAATTCCGGGGGGATGGTCTGGTACACGCGGAGCCTTCCTTTGGCACGCCCGATCGGGCAATGGTGCGCGGGCTGTCGGCGGAAGCCTTCTGTGATTGAGTCCAGCATATTGTGGGCTTGTTCACAAATGGCGATCAGGCCTTCAGCGGTGATGACAGAATCTTCCGTCTCGCGTATTTCATACGCACCTTGTTCCTGCCAAGGTGTACCAAGAACCGGGCGTTCCGGCAACAAAAACCGTGCAGGAAGGTCATGCATGGCAAAAATAGACAATCTTTTTCATTTGTTGCACGCTAATCACGGTTCGGATTTGCACCTTTCGGCGGGCAATCCGCCGCTCCTGCGGATCTACGGGGACCTCGCACGGGTGGACGCTCCGGTTGTTACGACCGAGGAACTTTTGGCCGTACTGCGTGAAATGGTTCCCATGGATCGCGTGCAGGCGTTCGAGCAGACGGGCGATCTGGACTTCGCCTATGAAATTCCGGGGCTGGCGCGCTACCGTGCCAACGTTTTCCGGCAGAACCGCGGCATTTCCGCGGTGTTCCGCGAAATCCCGCAGCGAATCAGCACGGTTGAGGAGCTGGGGCTTCCGATCATGCTGCGCGAGCTGGCCCTGCTGCCCAAGGGCCTCGTGCTTGTGACCGGCCCCACCGGGAGCGGCAAGTCCACCACGCTGGCCGCGCTTGTGGACTACGCCAATACCAAGCGCCGCGACCATATCATTACCATTGAAGACCCCATCGAATTCGTGCATCAATCCAAGAGCTGCCTCGTGAACCAGCGCGAGATAGGGCGCGATTCCCGCTCGTTCGGCACGGCGCTGCGCTCCGCACTGCGCGAGGACCCCGACATCATCCTCGTGGGCGAAATGCGCGATCTCGAAACCATTTCCCTCGCCCTCGAAGCGGCGGAAACGGGGCATCTCGTGTTTGCGACCCTGCACACCATCTCCGCTCCCAAGACCATCGACCGCATCATCGAGGTCTTCCCGCCGGAGGAGCAGGCGCAGATACGGACGAGCCTTTCGGAGTCGATTCAGGCGATCATCGCGCAGACGCTGTTCAAACGGGCCGACAAGAAGGGCCGGGTACCCGCGCTGGAAATCATGTTCGGCATCCCGTCCGTGCGGAACATGATCCGCGAGAGCAAGACATTCCAATTGCCGAGCGTTTTGCAGACCAATCGCAATGTTGGGATGCAGACGATGGACGACGACATCGAACGCCTGCTTATGCAGCGCATCATCGCCCCCGAGGCGGCCCTCGTCCACGCACAGGACAAGGGGCGTCTCCGTGAGGCCATCGGGAAGTTGAAATAGCGCGGAAGGATGGAGGCCGGGAAAAACGGGAAGGCCTGTGCGTTCCCGCTCCCGCGACGAGCGTTTCCCTTTTTCCTCCAATGCCGTTTTCTTGAGGGTATTGCCGAATGAGCAGCTATTTGGAGCTCCTGAATCTGACGCGGGAGCCGTTTTCGAACTCGCCGGACCCGGACGCGTATTACCGGACGCCGACGCACGAGGACTGCCTGAACCGGCTGGAAATCGCCATCCGGCTGCGGCGGGGCTTGAACGTGGTTCTCGGCGAGGTGGGCACGGGGAAGAGCACGCTGTGCCGCTGTCTGCTGAGGAGCCTGAACGAGCAGAGCGGCATTGACGTCTTTTTGCTGTTGGACGCGGGGTTCGAGGATGCCGATGAATTCGTGCGGCACCTGTGCGAGCTGTTCGCCGGGCAGCGGCCTCCCGAGGGCGTGGCGCGCCGGGAGTGCATCAGCGTCATTCAAAATCGGGTTTTCGATAAGGCGCTGGAGCAGAACCGGAATCTTGTCCTTTTTATAGATGAGGGGCAGAAGCTCAGTCCGGCGGCGCTGGAAGTGCTGCGCGAACTGCTGAACTTCGAGACGAACACGGAAAAGCTCCTGCAGATCGTCATCTTTGGTCAGCCGGAACTGGCACAGATCATTGAAGGTATGCCCAACTTTAAAGATCGGATCAACGAGTACCTGTATCTGAAGCCGCTCTCCATGCGCGAGAGCATCCGGCTTGTGCGCCACCGGTTGCGGCTGGCGGGAGGGCAGAGGGCGGAACGGCTGTTTTCGCTCGGGAGCCTCATCGCCCTGCACCGGGCCAGCAGGGGGAAGCCCCGCCAGCTTATGCGCCTCGGGCATCAGATGCTGCTTGCCCTGCTTGTGGGCAACCGTACAACCGTAACCGGCCGTATGGTGTGGGCGCAGGTGGCCCGTAACGGCAGCGATGTGCAAAACCGGTGGGGCCGCTGGCTGGTTGTGGCGTTGGCGTTGATCTGCGTCGCGGGCGGATACCGCTGGATGCCGGAGGCTGTAAAGGACGACGCTCACGCCCGGCTGGAGGCGGTGGTGTCCGGCGTGCTGGGCTGGCTGCCGGAAGCGGAGAAGGCGGATACCGCCGGGACTGCCGGAAAAGGGCGGGCAGCCGGGGATGATGCCGTGCGTCGCGCGGCGTCGCGGGAAGCCGTTCCGCAGCCTCTGCCTCCGGATGAAGCGCCCCCCGCCGTCCCTGAAAAGGCGGAATCCTCCACTGCGGAAGCGGCGGGTGGGCAGGGTGCCGAAGCGGAAAAGAACGCGGTCCCTGAAACGCTGGGGACGTTCCGTTTGCAGCCCGGCGAGGCTCTTGCCGAACTGGTGCGGGCGTTGTACGGTTCCGGCTCCGCCTTGGAACTGGTTTTAGGCAAAAACCCCGGGTACAGAAACGATATCGGCGCGGGGCCTCAGGAGCTGACGCTTCCCGCCGTACTGTATGCCCCTCCGCCGTCCATGACCAAGGGGGTGCTTTTAAGCCTTGGTGCGTTCGGTACGCTGGAAGAGGCGTATACGGCGTGGCGCGGCTACGGCAAACGCTCCCCATCCGTGGCGCTGACCCCGATCTGGCGTCCGGGCGAAGGATTGTCGTTTCATATTTTGGCTCCGCGCGGCTTTGCGTCGGAGAGGGCCGCGTGGAGCTGGCTTTCCCGCTTTTCTCCGCCGGCTGAAGCCTCCGTGCGGCTGCTGCCGCCTTTTGATGGGGCGTGTTTGGTGTTTCATAAATTTACCGTGAAATAGACAGGAAATGTTCATGTCCACATTGCGTTCCATTGTCCTGTGCGGCGGCAGCGGCACCCGCCTCTGGCCCCTTTCCCGAGCCCTGTATCCCAAGCAGTTCATGGATCTGGGAGGGCATACCCTGTTCGGCGATACGGTGGATCGGGCGGCGGCTCTGCCGGACAGCGCCGATCCGCTGGTGGTCTGCAATGAAGAGCACCGCTTTTATGTGGCGGCGGCCTTGCAGCAGAAAGGCGTATCCGGAACTATTCTGTTGGAGCCCAAGGGACGGAATACCGCGCCCGCCATTGCGCTGGCGGCGTTCGCGGCGTTGTCCGGCGGGGGGGATCCGTTGCTGCTGGTGCTGCCGTCCGATCATGTGCTGAAACCTCAGGATGTTTTCGCCGAAGCCGTGGCGCGGGCCCGCGCCTGCGCCGAGTCCGGGCGTATCGTTACATTCGGCATCACGCCGGATGCACCGGAAACAGGGTTCGGGTATATCCGCCGGGGTGGGGCGTTGCCCTCGGGCGGGTATGCTGTGGCGCGCTTTGTGGAAAAACCGGATCTCGCCAGAGCCGAGGCCATGCTGGCGGACGGAGGGTATCTGTGGAACAGCGGCATGTTCCTGTTCCGCGCATCCATCTATCTTGAAGAGCTGGCCCTGCACGCTCCCGGCATTCATGCGGCGTGCAAGGCGGCGTGGGAAGGGCATCACGCCGATCGGGACTTTATCCGTCCCGACGCCGACGCCTTCCTGAGTTCGCCCGCCGACTCCATCGACTACGCGGTGATGGAAAAGACGGACCGGGCCGCCGTGGTCCCTCTGACAGCCGACTGGAGCGATCTCGGGTCATGGGAAGCGTTCTATGAAGCCGCTCCGCACGACGGGGACGGCAACGTGCGTGTGGGGGATGTCTACGCCGAGGGCGCGGAAAACTGCTATCTGCACGCCTCCAATCGGATGGTCGCCGCGCTCGGCGTATCGGATCTGGTGGTCGTGGAGACGGCGGACAGCGTGCTGGTGGCGGATCGCGCACGCACGCAGGATGTGAAAAAGATCGTCGAATCACTGAAAAAGGAAGGGCGCGGCGAGGCGGAAAACCACCCGCTGGTCTATCGTCCGTGGGGGAGTTACGAAACGCTGGCGAGAGGTGAGCGTTTTCAGGTGAAGCGCATCATCGTCAAACCGGGCGGGCAGCTTTCGCTCCAGAAGCACCACCACCGGGCAGAGCACTGGGTGGTGGTCGAAGGGACGGCCGAGATCTCCGTTGGCGACAAGGTGCTCCTGTACCATGAAGACCAGTCCACCTACATTCCCCTCGGCACCATGCACCGGCTCAAGAATCCCGGCATGATCCCGCTGGTCATCATCGAGATCCAGTCCGGCACCTACCTTGGGGAAGATGACATCGTGCGTCTTGAAGACAGCTACGGGCGCTGACCATGAAACTGCTCCTGACCCTTCTCCCGGCGCTCCTGACCCAGACCACGGGACGCCGCAATCAGCGCATCGTGATCGGCTTCCTGCTGTTCACGACCGTTCTGGTGGCGCTGTTCAGCATCGTGTTTCATCAGATCATGGCCTACGAAGGGCGGGATTATTCTTATATCACCGGCGTCTACTGGACGCTGACCGTCATGTCCACGTTGGGGTTCGGGGACATCACCTTCACGAGCGATATCGGGAAACTGTTCTCCATCATCGTGCTGGTGTCGGGTATCATCCTCATCATGATCGTGATGCCGTTTACGTTCATCCGTTTCGTGTACCAGCCGTGGATCGAGGAATACAACAACAAGCGCAAGCCGCGCTCCCTGCCGTCCGACACCAGCGGCCACACGGTTCTGGTGGGCGACAACGACATCTCGTTGAGCGTGGCCCGCAAACTCCGGCAGCACAACTATCCGTATGTCATCCTCGTACCGGACGGGCAGCACGCGCTGGAACTGTACGACAACCGCTATGATGTGGTGACCGGCGAGTTCGACGACGCCAACACCTACCGGAACCTGCGGGCGGACAAGGCGGCGTTGGTCGCAGCGCTCGAAGGGGATCTGCGGAATACGAACATCGCCTCCACGGTGCGCGAAGTCGCGCCGTCGACCCTGCTCGCCGCCAGTGCTGAAAATCCGGAGGCCATGAACATCCTCATGCTGGCGGGGTGCGACCACGTCTACTCGTTTACCGAGATGCTTGGGCGGAGCCTTGCCCGCCGCGTCTACGGGACCCGCGCCCAGTCGAACATCATCGCCCGGTTCGGGACGTTGTGCCTTGCCGAGGCGCCGGTCATCCACACCGAGTTCATGGGGCAGACGCTGCGCGAGTGCGGGTTCCGCGAACGCTTCGGCCTCAACGTGGCCGGGCTGTGGGAGGGCAATTCCTATATGTCCGCGCGCCCGGACAGCCGGATCGACGAGGCCTCCATCCTGCTGCTCGCGGGGACGGCGGATCAGCTTGAGGCCTATGACCGCAAGGCCGAGCGGAGCAGCAAGGCGAACCGGACGCCCGTGCTTATCCTCGGCGGCGGCAAGGTGGGGGAAGCGGCGGCGGATGCCTTGGAACGTCGCGGGCTGCCGTTCTGTCTCGTCGAGAAGAACCCCCGGCTCGTGCCGCCGGACGATCCCCGTTACATTCTCGGGAATGCCGGGGAACTGGCGGTGCTCCAGCGGGCGCACATCATGGAAACCCCGTCCGTCATCGTGACCACGCATGACGATGACCTGAACATCTATCTGACCATCTATTGCCGCAAGCTGCGGCCTGACGTGCAGATCCTCAGCCGTTCCACGCTCGATCGCAACGTGCCCTCCCTGTACAACGCCGGGGCGAATCTGGTGATGTCGCACGCTTCGATGGCGGCGAGTACGATCATCAATCTGCTCAGTCCCGGCCGGGTAACCATTCTGACGGAAGGCTTGAACATTTTCCGGGTGACGGCGCCCCCGGCCCTTGTGGGCCTGTCCCTGCGTGACAGCCGCATCCGTGAAAAGACCGACTGCAACGTGGTCGCCTTGAAGAGTCAGGGCGTATTGCGTGTGCCCCCGGACCCCAACGCGCCCATGAAGTCCGATACGGTGCTTGTCCTCATCGGCACCGCCGATGCCGAGCGCCGGTTCATGGAGCATTTTCCGAGTTAGGCGATACAATTGGAGGGGGGAGGAGG